>Ga0307518_10000180_pt1 | contig 47836 bp, 23 predicted proteins | sample 25_EM_MG_FD_203889 | JGI IMG/M metagenome (GOLD analysis project Ga0307518, IMG submission 203889) | Populus trichocarpa ectomycorrhiza microbial communities from riparian zone in the Pacific Northwest, United States - 25_EM | ecosystem: Host-associated > Plants > Roots > Unclassified | place... | reverse complement strand
AACAGAACACACATTACAATAACTTGAGACGTATCCATATATGAAATTATTATTATTATTATTATTATTATTATTTTCAGTCAGTGTGTGTGTGTGTGTGTGTGTGTGTGTGTGTGTGTGTGTGTGGGGAGAGAGAGAGGAGGGGTGTGTGAGATAGAAGTAGCCAACCCTAAACTAATAATTGAGTTAGAGTTTTCACAATTTTTGTCTAATATTTCTTCTTTTTAGAGCCATAAGACAATTATTATGTTAATTCTCCATACAGTTAGATATAGAAACTGACTATTATAACATGTATATATCGACTTGTTGTAATACACATTGATATGTATATAATAGAAGTAACCAATCCTAAACTAATAATTGTGTTAGGGTTACACAATTTTTGTCTAATCTTTCTTCTTCATAGAGCCATAAGACAATTATGGTAGCATTCATGGTAGCTTCGTTATATAACAATATAGAACCTAGTAAAGTTCATGTTTGACTTGGCTATTTCTTGAAAAAGGATTCTAGCAAGAGTAGTGATAGTTATTGAAATTTAAGCTCTTTTTTTGTATCCATACTTAGTAGGGATGTTCACGGTTCGGTTCGGACTACCAAAACCAACAGAACCGAGTAACTTATATTTTGAAAAATTTAAACCGAACCGGACCGAAAACTGGTTTCAAACCGAACTAGTTCTGTTCGGTGAAATTTGGTTTTTTGCTATAAAACTGAGAAATCTAATCCTATCCTATAAAAATAGAAAACTCTTCATATCTGCTTGCTATATAGACGATTACAATTGTCATCTCTATTTTAGAATTATTAGGACGATTGCATGCAATTATATTTCGGTTTAGCCAGAATCTTGTTGTTCAAATCTTGCAAATATAGCAAAGCCCTGAAAGTTTTAGCATCCTAATTAATAAAAATATTCGTTGGTAAAGAAATTTACAAAATGAAAGAAAAAGACAAACCAGATTGATGAGGCCAACCTTCTCCCATAGGCACTGGTTGTAATAGCACTTTTCACTAGGCCACCAATCTAAAGTTGCACATATAAAATTAGCATCATTTTTTTGCTATGGAAGTTACCCTTTAACAAGAAGACAAACTAGATCTTCCCGACAGCTTGCGCAGAAATAAAGAGAGAAGCTAAGGAGGTTTGCGCAGAAGAGATGAAGATGTTGCGCAGAAATAAAAAGAGAAGCCAAGGAGATGGAGATGTGGGTTTTTTGATTGGGACTTATTTGTGGGTGGATGGCTTAGCTTTTGAGTTTTGAGATGGAGAGTAGAGAGCAGCGGCTTTTTGTGTTATCAGTTATGTTATTGTTAGGGTTAGGTTAACTATAGTATTTATATCTCTCTTGTTTTTCAGTAGGTTCGGTTCGGTTCATCGGTTTTAGTTTTAAAATCAAAACCGAACCGAACCGGCAAGATTTTACGGTTTTGAAAATCGGTTTAATCAGTTTTTCATCTCGGTTCGGTTTTCTCGGTTGTTCGGTCTTTTTAAACACCCCAATACTTAGAGCTTGGTGCATAATCACTCAAATCTGAATGGTGTGAGTTGTAAATACATCTATCGTCTTAAAAAAAGAAGCTGGTGGCAGCCTTGAACGATTCAAGGCCTGTCTTGCTGCTAAAGAATTTCATCAACTAGAGGACATTGACTATGATGAGACATTAAGCTCCATTGTCAAGTCAACCACTAATTTGGTTGTTCTAAGTTTGGCTATTTCCTATGAGTGGCCTATTCGAGAGCTTGGCATTTACAATGCTTTCTTCAATAGAACGTTTATTAAGATGTTTAAATGTCTTAACATCTAGGGTTTCAGAGTCCTGCATTTCCGAACTTATATGTAAGCTTCATCGCTCTCTTTATGGTTGATGCAAACCTTCTACAAGCATCCCGTGTGTGGCCCTACCCCTAAAAGATAAGCATCATGTTCTTCCGCTACTCATGAGCTTATGGGAGAATGTTAAAGAAATCAAGAAAAAGTAGGATTCCTATACAACAGGATATAAAATCGAATAGTGTGGTACACCTTCCATACTTACAAGGATTCTGACTAGTCTGTAGCAATAATTGTTGAAATTTAGGCTCTTCTTCGCATCCACTTATTATAAGCTTGGTGCTTCATCACTCCAAATGAATGTTGTGGGTTATAAATATGTCTATCGTGTTAAAAACAAAGGTAATGGAAGCCTTGAACCATTCAAAGCTTGGCTTTTAACCATGGTGAGATATTAAACCCTTTTCTAACCAACCAATGCTTGAGTTGTTCTAAATTTGGCTATTTCTCGCTAATGGCCTATCCAATAGCTTAACGTTCACAATACTTTCCTTAATGGCACTCTTACTGAAAATATTGTGAGAGTTTAATAGCTATGCCTTTCCAAACTATATATGTAAACTTCATTGCTCTCTGTATGGTTCAAGCTGAAGCTGTTAGTATATATGCCCTATAGTTAATTAGTTAATTATATATAATATTGATTTTGTTCATGTGTGTGTATATAAATATATAATTTATTAATAACAATTTATTTATCTTTAATATTCATCAAATATTTGATTAATAAATCTAAAGTAAATATAAATTTCTTGGGACAAAAATGTTGTGCTAAGAAAATTATAAAGTTATAATTATGAAATTTATATTGCATCAAAGCATTGTTCCTAATCAATGATCTATTAAGATTGAACATTAATTATAACTATTAATACTGATACATATTATGTTCTTTTCTTTATGAAAGGAAACAAGTGTTCTTAGAAACAAAGGTACGACGGATACCTAGAACTAATATGTAGATGCTTGTCAGATGACATATACACTGAACTGACCTGCATGAGAATTTCATATGAAGAGATCACTTGTGTCTATAGAAAGACTCACATGACGGTTGTGTAAATGATCCTTAAACTTGAAATCACTAAGTTATCTTATATAGAGAGTGTTACATTTTGATCCTACTACACGTTGTCCTAATTAAGGGTAACAAATGGGTAGATATTAGATATAACATGAACTATATGAAGGTATTTAAGTAATAAAGAGATTATTCATCACCCTTGGTTAATTAGGAAAAAAGTTTCATCTGACCTCAAATAGTATTGATTGTAAATCTTTACGCAAGGTGAAATAAGATTTGAAAAAAGTTTCAAATCTTATTCAAAAAATCAATGACTATGTTATTGAAAACAAACATGATTTGACAGAGTAAACATATTTCATGCTATAATTTCTAAATCAAAACATTTTTTATGAAGGGATAATAATTACATTGAGAAACTGGTCACTGAAAGATTAAGTCAAACTACTTATGAGTTTCTCAATATTTAGGGGATCATGACAGATTGCTAGACATTGTACTTGATCTTCAAATTCACATCATGCAACTGTTAAATTGATAATAAATTAATTTGTTTAATTTATTTAATCATATTTTATTCAGGATTGTGATTTATATTTGGGCCAACTTATTAGGGAACCTAATGAGTCACATACATAAAAATCATTGGTCTGAAATTAAAATGAGATAATTAATTAAGTGTAACTTGTTTGTAAATAAATTTTAAAAATTGAGGACTAGATTGTAATTGATACAAGGATTACAATTTTAGACCTACAAATAATCAAGTAAGGAATAGTTTGAATAATTTTTTAAAATTAGCCTAAAACAATATATGTGATTATTTAAGGAGAAAATTGATATTTTATCATTTATAGGGTTTTTAAGTTTTCTTATAAATAGAATATTATGTTTCTTATTTTGTATGAGTAGTGATGAAAAAGGGTGAGAAAAGTATTGTATGTAAACACCTAAAATATAAAAGAAAAGAGTTCATACTCTAAGGTATAATAATTTATATTTCCTAAAAGAGTTTAGGAGATTTTTTACTAGTGGTTCGTAGGGATTACTGTTAGAGGCTGAATATTTGGATGATTTGTGATTTGCGACAACTCAACCTTGAAGCGTTTATTCAAAACAAAAAAGAGCATCTGATTTTCAAGTAATCTTTGCATAAACCCTAAACAACTCTAATGAGATTCTTAGGACTTTTGAAAAAAAATTTAAATCTACAATTTTCGCTGCATATATGTGTTTTGAGAAACCCAATAGAAGCAAGCCTCACGTGTGTGGTTATGCTCTTAAAAAATAAGCCTCATACTCTTCTAATACTCATGAGCTTGGGGATGCTAAGGAAATTGAGAGAAAATTGGATTCCCTTCACAATTGGATATGGAAACTAGCTATTGCAATACATTTTATGTTTGCTATAACATGTATAAACTTATTGTATATGTGTGTGTATAATAAAAGTAGTTAACCTTAAAAAAAAATTCACAATTATTTTCTAATCTTTATTCACTGATGACAATGTAAATAATCATCTTGTTAGAGCCATACGATAATTATTGTAGCATTCATGCTAGTTTCATGTTTGACATAATGATAGAGAACATAATCATTGGGTCAATTGACTAGCAATTATGCTTTCTCTTTAGATCAGAGATTCACTATTTTTATTTTATTCTTAGTATCTATTTTTTCTATTATTCAATAAGATATGTATGAGATTAGTTTTATATGATATTTTTATAGTGATGTGGACAAAAGCACAATGACAATAAATCAATCATAGAAAAAACAGATTTGATATGGTTACAAGTTTGAACTCTAAATTCACAATTTAATTCTATAGAAATAAAGAAAATAAAGTTTGCCTCTTAAAGATATTCATAATGCCTTTAAATAGGCTAGAAAACAAAACTTATAATAGGTTATTGAATCAAGATTCCATAACATAAAGGAGAAAATAATACAAAATTCAAAATAACACAAGAAATCAATAAACATAAACAAAAATTGGCCAAACATGTTCTTTCGAGCCCATTTCCAAGGAATTTGTGTAGTGGATGAACCAAAGAAGTGGTTTCTTGTTAAACAAATCCTCAAGAATCTCTTATAAAAATTTGAACTCATTCTAACAATTTAATAAAAAGTTATGGTAATTTTAGCCACTATATTGATCTACCTTGATCAAACCTTATGTTTGACCTAACTCTATCCCACTAATATACAAAGATATTTATTATGTCATTCATATAATCTGATTAGGTTAAATTTCTAATTAGTTGTGACAAATCTTCACATGATTGCTAGTTGCATCATTTAGTTTCTTTTTGTTATTGGCTTCTTTGCTCCCCTTCCAATAAAGAAAATATGACGATAGTTAGAGTTTTATTTTTATTTATTTATTTGTACTATATGTGACTAATTAGAATTATTAACATGTATAGTAGTTTTATTCACGGTTAAAATTCTCTAAAAAAACATATCATTAACACATTTATTATTGTAAAACCCTTAACATTATATATTTGAATTTCAAATAGAATCAAATATTTATAATGTTTTTCTCTCTAGATATAATATAAAGCATAAGTAGATACGAAACATGTCCAATCAAATTTTTTTCTCTCTTGAAAGATTAATTACTTTATTCTGCAATATATAATTATCTCTTTCTTTCTATTATTTATTTATGAAAGAATTTGTTTTGCAGCAACACGCTGGTTTCATTTCCTTATAATAAAAATGATGATTTACCAAAAAAAAAAAAAAAACACACGTGGGTTTCACTGTTATTCGGTGGCGTTTTGTTTTCAATGTTTATAATCATCACAGCCATATTTTCTAGTTCTATGGTGTACATATATTATAGGTGTGGATGACGATACTATGGTTGATTGACCCGTTTTGCTTTCAATCTCAACCACATTTGTTGGTATCATATATATATATATATATATATATATATATATATATATATATATATATATATAGAGAGAGAGAGAGAGAGAGAGAGAGAGTTAGGATTTATTGGTAAAGAACATCGATATGAGCATAACCACATAGTTATGGGGTGTCTACAAGTGAGTTAATGTGCCTGCACCGACAAGGCCAATAGAAAAATAGTTGACCAGAAGAGGTTTTAAAATGTGCTAAGAAAAATATCACTGTCAGAAAATTATCTAAAACCAATAGAATTACAAATGAAATTTTTTTTCATTGGTAATTGCTGATGATTATAGCGACAAAATATTTCGACTGAAAATTATTAATTATAATAACAATGGAATCATTTTTGTTGATATATACCAATAGAATAACCAACATAATTAAATAATTAAAAAATAAAAAGATTTTATATCAATGTATTCGTTGCCAAAATTACACGTCATCAATAACCAATGGAATTACCGACAATATATTCCATCAGTAAATATAAAAGTGTTTTAACTAGTCAGATCCCTGTTATCTCCTCTTTTTTTTTCTTCTCCTTCTTCTTCCTCTTTTTCTTTCTCTGCAAATCAAAACAACAATCCTTTCTCTTATTTGGTCACAAATATAAGTCCAATCATTACAAATTTTGGCCACTGAACATTTCATAGTGTTAACATCATTGTCTTGATATAATTTTCTCTAAATATTTCCTACATTAAGTAAACAAGCCTATTTATTTATGTTTTAAGTAATTTTTTTTTAGTATTTGTAGTGTAGTTTCCTTGTATATTGTAGTGTTTTAATACCTTTTCATAATTTGATTTCTATTTTAGGATTTGTTTGTGATTTGGGAAAATTTAAAGCTTGTTTATAATTTGATATCATTAATTTTGATTTTATAAATTAGGTGTGTTATAATGAAAGAAATTATGGGTTATTTAAGGGATAACAATAATATTTTGTCAATTTTATTGTTAAGTTGAAAATCTTTGAGAAATTGATTTTTTTGTGTGGAATTAATAACAATTAAATGATATTAATTTAGATTGAATAAGTTTGAATTGAACAAATAATAAATTATTAGTTGGGTTATCGATTAATTGCCATTAATTGGATTTAAATTGTTGATATTTTTACGTATCATTACATTTTGTATAAAAATAATATTTGGTTATTAGATTATGAATGAATTTTTAATTATCAAAGTTAAATTTTGAACTAATTGTTAAATGTTGTCATCATTAATCTATATAGGTTCTCTAAGTAATGAGTGATCATTCATGGATGTATTTAGATTCATCTCAAGGGCTTGTATAAGGAAGATTATTGTAGAGGGTTTAAGGGTTTTTATTAATTTTGCACTTTCAAATCTAAAGAATAGTAGTGGAGGTAGAATAAGATGTCTGTCTGAACAGTAGAAAAAATAGTTCCCTCAACCAGATATTGCGATGATGCATCACATAAAAAATTGGTTCGTTGAGAAATACTTGTGTTGGCTTCCATATAGAGAACCATATGTTCCTTACGAGACAATGTTAGAAAAGATTGTTGGCTCAACATCTACTTCTAGTAACATATATGAAGTTATCGATGATAATCATAATCGTTATAAGAGTATGGTGATGGAGGCAATGAGAATAAATCATGGTTATTCAGGTGAAGGTTCATGTGTACATAAAGAACCAAATGTAGATGCAACTAGATTTTTTTAATCTTTTAAAAGATTTTGATGAACCATTATGGGGATGGGAGCACAAATCATTATAAATTATTGATCATTGCATAAGTATTTACAATATAGTCAGATTATGGTATGAATGAAACTGATTTTGATAGTATAATTGAATGGACAAAAAGTATTTTATCTTAAAGGAATATGTTGAAAGAGAACTTGTATACTATAAAATCTTTGATGAAACCCCTTGGTCTAAGATATCAAAAAAAATATGAAGTGCCTAAAGTTTTACATGTTGTAGTATAATGAAGATGTAAATTTAACTGATTGCAAAACTTGTGGGCATGATTGATGTAAAACCAATATAAGTAAGGTAAAGACACTTATGACATATAAAAAACTAAGATACTTTTCAATCACTCTTAGGTTGCAAAGGTTATTTACGTGTTCGAAAACAGTCGAGCACATAACATGACATCATTCTCATGATGTAGAGGATAGAGTAATGATATATTATTTTGATGGTAAAGCTTGGAAGTAGTTTAACATGGTGCATCCTTAGTTTTCAGTAGAACCACATAATGTGTATCATGGTTTATGTACATATGAGTTCAATCCATTTAGGTCCTTTATTACACCCTATTCTTATTGGTCGGTCATACTATCAGTTTACAACTTGCTCCTTAGGATGTGTATGAGCCCAAAATTCATGTTTTTATATACAGCAATACCTGATCCTTACAGTCTAAGTAGGAATATAGATTTTTATCTTTAACCATTGATTGGTGAGTTGAAGTAGTTATAGTCATCCAGGGCTTTGATGTATGATGTCTTAAAGAAACATAATTTTTAAATGAAGACAACTTTGATATTGACTATAAATGATTTATGACATATGAGATGGTTTCGGGATGGAGCACATATGTAAAATTATTTTATCAATATTTAATGAAAAGCAATAAGGCCTTCAACTTAACGAATGATGGTAAAGTTTTATTTATTTATTTATTTCCATTGGAGGCTCTTGTTAAGTCATTATAGATAAAAAAAAAAACAAAAAAAACAAAAATAACTTCTTGGAAGGTAAATCTAAAAGGGATGTTGTACTGCTGGTACTATCAGGTGAAGAATTATATGATGTAGTATCATAATATGAGAACATTGTATTTGGTTTTCAATCCGGCAAGCAGAAGTTTTCTAGTTTTGGTGTAACCCGAAATTAGGTAAAATGAAGTATTTTTTAGAAACTGCCTTATTGGAAGATTAATGTCTTTCTTCATAATTTGGATATCATGCATATCAAGAAAAATATGCTTAAAAATATTTTTAACATGATTATGAACGTCAAAGGGAAATAAAGGATAACTTAAAAGATAGAATAGATATAGCTTTGTTTTGTGACCATCGAAATATGAAGTTATTTAATGATGGAGTATGTATTGCAAAGCCTAAGCCACATATTCTTTAGAAAAAAAATTCATAAGTTCTTATATATAAACAACTTAAAAGTCTGTGATTTTCTGATGGATATGTTTCGAACATAGTTAGATTAGTGAATTCAGAGGAATGCAGATTGTATGGAATGAAGAGTCATGATTGTCATGTGTTTATACAAATACTCATTCCAATTATATATAGGGATTTATTACCCAAAGGGATATGAGATGCACTAATAAGGATTATTTATTTTTTTAGAGATGTTTGCTCGAACAAGTTGCATTCACAACAAATAAAACAACTTGAAAGGAACATTATTGAGACAATATGTAAATTTGAGATGATATTCCCTCCCTCCTTCTTTGATTCAATGAAGAACTTGCCTATACACTTGGTGTATGAAGCAAAAATTGGAGGGCTTGTGCTGTACAGATGGATGTATCCTTTTGAGAGATTAGGAATAACATTCCTTCTTAGTGTGTAATGTGGTTTTTTAAACTCGTTTATATTCATTCAATTAATATATATTTATGTTTACCTATATGCAGATGCTTGTTCAACCTCAAGAAAAAAGTTAAAAACAAAGCACATGTTGAGACGTTTATATATGAAGCTTATATTGTTGAAGAGATTTCAACATTTATCTTATATTAGTTTGCTCCTTATATGTGAACAAGAATCAACCACATTCTAAAACATGATGATGGTGGTGAACTGTCTTCTTATGGAAATTTGTTAATGTTTTCTCATGTAAGACGCCCATTGTCGAAAATACAGCTTCAAAAAGATATTTGACAGACTTCAAATTTAGACAAGCACATAATTATATGTTATTTAACTATGATGAATTGATGCCTTTTATTTAGTACGTCAATTTTACAATCTTGAATCATTTTCTCTTGTATTCTTGTTTAGGCTAAATTCGCTTAAGTTTATTGTCGGCAACATCATCAATTCTTATTATTTTGAAATCCAAATCTTACTGAAACTCAAATTTTCCAAATAAAATCCAAATCTTACTGAAACTCAAATTTTCCAAATACAAGATTAACAATTCCTAACGTGGTTTAAAACACAAGGAAGTTTGTAATTATTTGTAGCTGTAATAAGAATACATTTATTTAAATCTTTTTTTTCATCGTTAATGATTGTTATCTTTAACTAGGTGTATAACATAAGAGGCAATAATAAAAGTTTAAAATTACTTTATTTGGGTTAAGAATGAAAGATTCAGAGTTTTAACGGGTATTTTATCAATGGATATATCTTCCATATTGAAGATTATGATGAGGGTAGAAATACCTATAATAATAGGGTTTGTGTTAAGGGATGCCCTTTCAATGAATTTGAAGTTAATTATTATAATATGTTAGAAGAGATTATTGAATTGCAATATCATAGATCGCAATATATAGTATTTTTATTCAAATATTATTAGTATGATATCAATAGAGGAATTAGAGTAGATCCTCACTATGATTTGGTCAAAATTAATAAATGAGGTAGACTTAGCAACATCAAGTATGTTTTTGTATTTGCCAAACAATATCAATAAGTATATTACTTATACACTCCTTCTTTTAGAAAGGATCATACGAGAGGTGATTTTTTATCCATTGTTAAAACCAAACTTAGAAGTCGTGTACAAGTTGTGAACGATGGTAAGGATGAAGTAAGTAAGGGAGAAGATGTATTTCAAATATTTGAGTTAGTTGATCCATATTGAGTTGCTATATCTACCAAGTTAGAAGAGAATACTTATGTTCATGTTAATACTGATGAGTTAAATGAAGTATTAAGTACCAGTGGACATACCAATGTTGATAAAGATTAAAGGATCAAACAATTTTAGTTTAACGAATGAGATGAAGATAGACTTAGATGATGAAAATGAAGATGATTCAAATTAAACATTGTTATACAATTAAGATATATTTATTATAGTTCAATAATGCATTGAGTTTTTTATATTTATCAAGTGTTTATTATAAAAAAAATATGGTTTTAAATGAGTTGTTATTTTTTAAGTTATGTATGCAGGTGTTGTTGTTTAATTTGGTTGCATAAGAAACATATAAAATGGAAAACAATTATTACTTCTCTGCTGGCTTTACCAATGGACCTAATAAATTATAATTTATTGCATACATATGTCGATGATGTTGTCGGTGTAGGTAATAACACCAATGGATTCATTGATGGACATAAATCCATTAAAGAGTTGTAGAGAGTTTGAGAAAAAATTAAGGTATTGAAAAACATTGATGGGTCACCAACAGACTTAAATCCATTGGAGATTTTGAAAGAGCTTGGGTAAAAAATAAGGGTGTTGAGAAATGCTGATGGATTCATCGATAGACTTACTTTGTTAGAGAGTTTCAGGGAGCTTAGATAGAAAATAAGGGTGTTGAGAAATGCTGATAGATTCACCGACAAATATAAATCCATCAGAGATTTCCAAAGACCTTGGGTAAAAAATAAAGGTGTTGAGAAATACCAATGGAATCACCAATTGATTTAACTCTATTAGTGACTTCCAAAGAGCTAAGGTAAAAAATAAAGGTATTAAGAAATGCCAATGGATTCACTGATAAACTGAAATCCATTGGAGAGTTCCAGAAAGCTTGGGTAGAAAATGGAGGTGTTGAGAAACACTGATGATTTCACTGATGAATTTAACTTCGTCGATGAGTTCCAAAGAGTTTGGGGAGATTCAGTGTAATTTACTGATTGCTGAATTTAAGGGTTTTACATGAGATTTCTGAAAATAATAAATCACTGATGGATTAATAAACAATTTACCGATGGTTTTAAAAAATTTAATCAATAAAACCATCGGTTACTATAATGACATGGACATAAACAAACATATATTTTGTTGATGAATTTAAACCAGATATATTGATGCAATCCCTAGCTTTCTCTCCTCTTTCTCTTAGTTTATTCTCTCTTTATCTCTACCATTTAACTCATTGGCGATCTCTTTATCCTTCATTTCGTGTTGGCATTTTCTCTTTCTACAAACTCTTGTATAAGGTATGTCTTTTTTTTTCAAGGAATATAGATTTTTATTCTTTTATTTAGGATTATTGTTTTTTGGTTTTGTGTTATTGTAAAATGGCAGTGCTAAATTCAATGAATGGTTATTGTAGTTTTGGGTGATTTCAATTAGAGATAAGGGTTGTTGACGAGAAAGGAGGTAATGATAGTGTTGATACTAGTATTGGTTCCTAGTTGTTTCGGTGAATGTTGTTGAATCAAGGTTGGAGGAATTTTTATTATATAGTTATTTCCTTCCTAAAGGTTTTGTAATTTTTTTAAGCCAAATTTTTCTTTCTAATTAGTAAGTGAATTCAATGTGAAAGGACGTATAAGGATAAAATTAGATTATTGCTCATGATTTGAAATTGTGGGTTTTACTAGATATGTAATGTGTTTTCTCAATTAGATTGAAATCCCATTTGGTGGGTTTTAGTTTGTTATAATATAAAATAACATATTAAACTATAAAATAGGAAACTTTAACATAGAAACAAACATAAATTTGTGATTTTTAAGAAAGTAGTAGTCTGAGTTCTAACTTGTAATCTGGCAGGATTATTAACTACATGTGATTTTTATTCTGCAATGAACTTGTCGTGTATTGTTTTGTCATATAGCCTAATATGTTCTTTATGGATTGTGTATTTAAACTTTAAAGTTACTTTTTTATTATTTTTATGAGAATGGACTTTGCTGATAATGATGGTAAGTGATTAAGATGTGAGATTACAATATAATACAAGTTTAATGTTTAGATAGGAGCACAAATATATTATGAAATGAATATGTTTGTAACGATATGGAAAAAGATTGCAATGATGTGGCGCTAGTTTGCAATGACATGTTTAATTGTATTTTTCACAATGTGTTGGGTTAAGTCCCATATAGGGGAAGTGCTACTGGAATTTTGTTAAAAAAGAATAGATGCACTAAAACTAAAAAAAACATAAATCATTGATTAAGATCTTAATTGAATATTCTAAGCTATTTAGTTATATTATTTAAGTGTCGCAGAAAAGTACAGGGTCAAAATGGAGCGGTACTACATTGTTAAGCAGTAGTGTTCATAATAACCCTTAGATTCATTTAGGTGTCAATCATAAAGAGGAACTTGAAGTATCATCTAATGATACTTCAAGTAAAACTAAAAAAACATAAAACATAAAGTCCTATATAGGGGAAGTGTTACTGGAATTTTGTTAAAAAAGAATAGATGCACTAAAACTAAAAAAAACATAAATCATTGATTAAGATCTTAATTGAATATTCTAAGCTATTTAGTTATATTATTTAAGTGTCGCAGAAAAGTACAGGGTCAAAATGGAGCGGTACTACATTGTTAAGCAGTAGTGTTCATAATAACCCTTAGATTCATTTAGGTGTCAATCATAAAGAGGAACTTGAAGTATCATCTAATGATGCTGGCTCATCGACTAATGGTCGTAGATTTGGGTCCTATCTGTTAGGGATCCATATTTTGGTAGGTTAATTGCGTAATAGAAGCCAAATTTAAGAATGTAAGAAAATCTAAGTTTGTTTAAACAATTGTACTAAATTAATGTTAATGTGTTTATATAGCTTTGAGATAATTATATCATTTTCTAGTTTGAAAGCTGCTAGAACAATAACATCAATGATGAAAGCATTGCTAGAGGGGCCTCTTTTTAAGTGGAGCCAACTTAAAGATCCATAATGGAGGCATGTAGTTGATGCTTGGTAGGGGAAGTTTGGGATTAGTATGTAATCAATACTTTTAATGGATAAAAGATGTTTTTAAAATTTGAGAACTAATTATTTTACAAAAATGATTTCAAGAAAAACAATTTGTGGGATGAGACAAACTCAAGAGTGGAAAAACAAGGCTAGGAAAATCACAACATCACCAAGTAAGTTTTAATGTGTGAAGTTTTTTTTATATATAAAATTTAATCTTTTATTTCATTATATCTTTTTTAGTTTAACGAATTTCTGAACCAAATTATGTGATTTTTAGTATGAAGCATACACCTATGCTAAAACAAAAGGCTAAGTCAGATAACTTTGGGGTGTGAAAGAATTGTAAACCTCCTCACATCACTAAGAGCAACTAGGAGAGATAGTTAGAGTTTTATATGTCACATTAGAGGGTTTTAAGAGGTGTTCATGAAGTGGTTCCTCGAACATAAACAAGAAGATTTATGGTTGCATTAGAAAGCATACCAGCGGGTCACTTCCTTTTACAAACCATGCAAAGCGCCTGGTAAGAGAGCCTGTTTTAATTTCAAGTATTTTTCTAAAAATGATACCTATAATTTATGTTTAACTAATAATCGACAGATTTATTTTGTAGGCTACAAAGCTTGGACGCGAGCCTACTCTGATGAAGTTGTATATAAGAACAAATATATGAAGGGAGGATAAATGGAAAGGGGTGCAACTGTTTGTCGATAACCGAGCTAAGGTGTTTATTGTAAGTAGACTTTGAAGCGTTTTTTGTATATTGCTTGGACAAATGTTTTTTTTATCCATATCTCTAACTTGTTTTTTTTTTGTGTGGTATAAGAACAATATAACACCACCATGCATGCAAAACATGGAGAGGACCCTTCATCTCATCTGGAATATGATCCAGATTTGTTGTTGGAAGTTGAAGCAAGTAGTAGACCCGATATGAATCGAGTTTATGGTATTTCTATGACTAAAGGTCTACAGCCCAAGATATGAGATCGAGTAGTAGTGTCTCGAAAGTAAGCACCATAATCTGGCACGAGTAAACTATCACTAGTCATTAAGCATACTTCTTCAGTCATTATCCTCCCCCCAATGAATCCCCACGAGATTTTTCTCCCCCTTCCCTTTCATTTGTAGCTAGAGCTTGTAATTGATTTGTATATACATTTGCAATTGATTTTTACAGTATGAAAATTTTGTTCTTCAATTTAATTGATTTTTATAGACATTTGTAATTGTTTTTTTCTTCAATTTAAATTAATTGTTTGATGTTGTTTAATGCCATTGAGAAATTGTTTTATAGCATTTTTTCCATTTATTTTGTTTATAGATCGGAAAAAATTATGTCGGTAAATGATCAACATTTTCATCAAAAAATTACAAAGAGTTATAAATTGTTTTGATCCACCCCGACAGAATCACCAATAGAATATGTCGTCGGTGTTCTGTCGGTGAAACCGTCAATGACACAAAAATATTGCTAATGGAATTATCAATTTAAATTTTATCGGTAATATTAACCAATAAGTTTTGCGACAGATATTGGTTAATCTTTTTTTAAAAAATCAATTACAATTATTCATCACTACATATATTAGTATAAAAATTTTCTATGAAATTATCAATAGATAAAACAAAATACTTTCTAATGACAAGATTTCATCAATAAATCCATCCGTGTTTTGAAATTGTCTGGTTGTGAACCGAAACAACCACCATATATATAATTCATTTTACACTTATGAAGAACTGTGTAAGACTGGCAGATTCAGTATTGTCCAAAATGTCTCTAATATTGACTCTTAGGTCTTACTTTTCCCATCATACATATCATGCATGCATTTATAGCATGTGTTCGGTGTTGAAAGGGTGACATGTCCATCAATTATTGCTTCTTACGCGTTTACTAGAACCTTTGCCTTTTCGCAACTGGAATGTATTTAGTATTTATGGCCAAAAAAGGAAAAAGAGTCAACTTTTGTGCTGTCGAAATCTAGATTATTCAGTTTGAAAAAATTATTTTCAGGCAGTCTGCAGTCGCAAGAAAAAAGCAAATTTTGCATTAGGGGCATCAGACATGCACAAGTTAATAAACTATCACATGAAGAACTTGTTGAAGACATGGCTAATAAAATAAGAGGACGTGAAAGAAAACAAATGGCAACTTTCTATAATTAGAATTTGTTTGATCACATTACCTAATAAACTAAGAGTCCGTTTGGCTAAGTGTTAGCGGCAACGTTTTTATTTAACAGTAACAATATATCGTTTGGTTACAAAATGAGCCACAGTTTTCATGCATGGACCCCACCTTTATCTGCGTTCAAAACTCAATTTTGCTGAAGCAGAAATTAGATGCTTTTCGTTTCCTGTTCATGCAACTGTGTTTATAAACACAGTATAAAATTGTTCCCATCTTCCTTCCTTGACCAGTGCTTCGGGTATGGGTGGATTTTGTCCAGATGAGAAAACCATGAGGGCTGTTCTTACCTGGGCGTGCCGCTGCTGGAGGCGTCGAGGGAGACAGTTGGGCTGGCCTACTGAAACCATTTTTCTTATGTTCAACCATGAGGGCTGTTCTTAACAGTTTTCCTTTTGTTCTTCCCCAAGTCTTCGTAATTGTAGTTGCACTTGAAGATGATGATGACGGTGATGGAGGGCTGGCCTACTGAAACCATTTTCTTCTCTTCTGTTTTCCCTTTGTTCTTCCCCTAGTCTTTTAGGTGCTCTCCTTGTCTGCGTGGAGAGTGAATTAATTCACTCTTTACAAAAACTCACTAAAGCTTATAGAGCTTCCGTGTTCATCCTGATTTTTTTAAATCTTTTTCATTAATTTTTTTCTCATTTTAATTACATCATTCAAATTAGATGGCTTAATTAGTATTACAATTATGGTAAAATTACCAAATTAAAAGAAATAGGATTGGATTGTAAAACAAAGAAAAATATATGACTAACACCAAATTCATGATAATTTTTATTTTGGTTCAAAAGTTAGTTTCGTTAATTTTTCAATCTCTAAATTACACTGTTATTAAACCCGGACCGGTTCGACGGGTCGACCCAGTGTCTGGCCGGTTTGGGTTTGTTAAAAGACCGGTCGGTGCAATAACGCGGCAAAACTCAGTCGACCCGGCGGGTCAACCCATGACCCCGGCGAACCCGGACGAGACCCGGTGTTTTGTTTCTCTTTTCAAATATGGTTTTTCTCCTATACCCGTTTTTTATATATATATATTTTTTAGTTAGTTATTAACAATTTTAAGTTCACTATATGAATATTAGAAAAATATTTTATTTTTTCAATGTGAGATTTAAAATCCTTTAGTATATATATTCTATATTCCCAAGAAAAAAATTATTTTTTGATTGTGAGATTTGAAACCCTATCGTATATATACTCGTGTTCACAAGAAAAAAGTTATGTTTTTTTAATGTGGGATTTAAAACCTTTTAGTATATATATTTTATGTTCCCAAGAAAAAAGTTATTTTTTCAATATGAGATTTGAAACTCTTTCGCATATATACTCTATGTTCACAAGAAAAAAATTATGTTTTTTCAATGTGGGATAAAAAAACTTTTTGGTTTAAATACTTCAACTGAAAATGATAACATAATATCTTTTCAATATGGGATTTAAAGCTTTTTAATATATATATTCTATGTTCACAAGAAAGAAGTTACTTTTTGAATGTGGGATTTGAAGCCCTTTAATACATATACTCTATGTTCACAAGAAAAACGTTATGTTTTTTCAATGTGGGATTAAAAGCTTTTTTGGTTTAAATACTTCAACTTAAAAGGATAATATAATATCTTTTCAATGTAGGATAAAAAACTTTTTAAAATATTCTTTTAAACTTCATTATTTACAACATGTATAGCATATATTCACATGGATTTTTTCTTTATTTTTTCATATGAAATATTAAAATTTTAAATATATTTTTTAATTTTTCCGAGTTGATAAGGGTTGACCCATAAAACCCGGGACCTGGCCCCTAGTCGGGTCAACCCTCGGGTCGAGTTTGATAACTATGCTAAATTATAAAGAGGAGAGAGAAAGTCACTGAAAATTATAAGGTCAGAGAAAATTATTAGTTTAACTACTTTTCAATAATGAAACTCGTCATTCTTAGTGTTAATGGGCTTCATACGATGAAAGGAATTTGATTGTTGTGGGATTTTTTCTACAAACATGCCTAAAAAAAGAGATTAGATTTTGTTTTAATTTTTTTTTTCTAGATGATTTCAGTTTCTATAGGTGATTTTGGGGAGTTTTGAGATTGGTAAATGGTTTAGAAAGACTTTTGGTGTTTTAGAGGTATGTGTAAATTATATTTTGAGATTTTATCTAATAACCTAACTTTTTTATTTGAGATGATTTTTTTAATATAATATCAAAACCTTGTTAATCAAAATTTTTATTTAAGATTAATTAACCGCACAAACTCGAATCTCATTGTCTCATTTTTTTTCCAATTAAAATTAATTAATAATACAAGATAACATGAGTTTATATAAATTTTAAATTAAAAAAATTGCTTGAAATAATGTGTTAAATAATATTATAAATCATTTTCTAGAACTTTAGGCTTAAATGTTTTAGATGAAAATATCATTGCATTTTATTCCCATAGATAAATCTTGGATCAAATAAATGTTTTATTTTCTTTGAGAACTGAAATTTAATTGTCATAGCACAAGGTAGGAATTTGAGGTTCAAATTGAAATAGACTTGGAGACCTTGCAGGGGTCTTTATTATAGGTTCTAACTAACCAGGAACGTTAGTTGGAAATGTTAGTTATGTAGACACAAGTCTTAGAATGTTAGTTGGGAAGGATGTGTTCAAAGTTATTTTCTCAACCAAAACCGCACAAAAAAACGAAAATAATTTGGTGCCGTGGATTCCTCATCCTCTCGAGGATTGTCTCGTATCGGCACCAGGAATGTAATTAGCTATCAACAAGATACGTGGCTGTAGTTATGTCGTGCATTGTATCAAAAAAAGATTTTATATTAAAAAAAATATTTAGATAATAATAATTCGAGATAACTCAAATTAAATTAATTAAAAATATAATCTGGGATATTAAATTAAAAGAATCCCCATAAAAAAAACCGAAAACAAATTATAACATTCAATACCTAACAATTTAATGTTAAAGATGAAAAAACAAACATAAAAAATATAACATTGAAGAAGAAAGCTTGAGTTAACTCAGGGTAACTTGACGAACCAACAACCCGTGATATGAGACCGGGATAAAAAAAAATATCAAAAGGATGACCTCATAAAAAAATCAAAGTTCAATAAAAAAAAACACCAAAAGAATTTTGAGACAACTCGGGTTAACTTTACCAACCTGCTCTTAGAATAACCAAACAAGAAAAAAAAGTGAGAAAATAACTAAGCTCAAAGGCTAATAATTTATTGTAAAATGATGAAATTGAATAAAAAATAATGTCATAAAAATGGAGGAAAAAAATTTAAGTCAACCTAGGTTAACTGGATTAACCTGCCACCCATAACATGAGATCGGGATTAAAAAAATAAACTTCCAAAATAAGGACTCAACCAAAAAATCCCAAGTTAAATAAAAAAATATTGTGAATGAAAACTCAAGCTGACTTGAGTTAGCTTGATTAACCCGCTCTCGAAATAACAAAGCAGAAAGAGAAGCAAAAAAATGACAAAGCTCAAGGACAAATAATTTTATCTAAAATAATTAAATTAAAAAAAATTAAAGTCATAGAAAAAATTGAGGAAACAAAACCAAGTTAACCCAGGTTAACTCGACTAACCCACCACTCACGACATAAGATCGGGATAAAAAAAAAATTAGACTTCCAAAAGATGGACCTAACAAAAAAGACCGAAGTTAAGTAAAAACAATATTGAGTAAGAAAATACAAGCTGACCCGGGTTAACTTGATTAACACACACCCGAGATAACTCAAAAGAAAAAAAAGTAAAAAAATAACATGGCTCAAGGGCCAATAATTTAATGCCAAAGTATGAAATTGTAAAAAAAAGGAGTTTCATAAAACAAATTGAGGAAAACAAATCTAAGGCAATCATACTTAACTTGATTAAGCTATTACTTGGAATATGAGACTGTGATAATTTAAAAAAAGAAAATGATAAATATAAAAGGTTATTGAAAGAATGAGAACCAATATTGAATAGAAAACAAAATGAAATTAAACATTAAGGGATAAAATTGAAGAAAAAAAATAAACAAGAAAAGAATAAAAATATAACAATTAAAAGAATGAGGACAAAAAATGAATTAAAAAATACAATAAAATAGAAAGGGATGAAATTGGAAGAAAAAATAATCAAGAAAAGTATAAAGCATAGAAATAGAGCAATTAAAAGTAGAGGGACCATACTATATAAAAAAAAATTAAATTGAATAAAATACCCAAAGATAAAATTAAAAAAAAATCCAAACTTCAAAAAGGTTCAAAAGCTAAATAAACAGTAATTAAAAGGAGTTTCAAAATCGATAAGATTACAAATCGAAAGACACAATTGTTTTTTTGAAAGTTCAGGCATGATTTTCTAAGGAATGGAAGAGAAAAGAGAGAATAAGAAAGAAAATACCTTCATCACAGCTCAATTGAATCATCTCTGTGAGAATGCGCCACACCGCTAGAAAGAGGACGATGCGCCGCGACTGAAGGAGAATTTTGGTTGTTGTACAGGCTCTCACGCGCAACTTGAACGGCGTGGAAGCATGTTTAGTTAGTTTTCTTGGAAAGGAAAATATTATTTATACACTGCTTCAATAATTTGCATCTTGTTAACTTTAGATTTGCCATTTTCTTTGCTGGTTGCAGCTGCTCAAGGTCAAAACTTTTGTACCTTATTGATCACATGATAGATTTCATAGTTTAGGAAAAACAATGAATCCGTTCAACCAGCTTGGCATCTACATTCTCACAACTTGGCATCCTATTAAACAATAATAATATACACATCGCAGCATGACACCTATATATATTAATTAATGAGGGATTTAATGTCTAAATTAAAAACTAAAGTCTAAAACTAGGGACGATCTACGATATCATGAAAAGGCAAAAAAATGAACCTACTAAGAATAGGATATTTACAAATTGATCTAAACATACAAGTAATCTGATCGTGGAACACTCGTTACTGAGTTTCCCCTCCAATAACATGAATCTTTTGTCTCAACAACTTGCATGTTTTCATGAAATAAATGAAAGAAAAACCTTCTCAAACATTATAATGAAAGAATTGGAGGGGAAACTAGCTATGACCAGCCACTATCTTGAACAGATCATGGGAATGCTGAACACCGGCTGCGTAGACAACAAGAGTCGACCACAAGACATTTGGAATCTTTGAGGTTACCATATCCTTTATTTGTATACGTGTTAACGTATCAGTGGGTGTTGTTATTAGGTTTTCTTACAATTATTTCAAATTTACAAATACAAATCGTCGGAATAAATTGTGGAGTAAATATTCATAAAAAATTATGTCAATAAAACTATTAAATTTGATAGTGTTTATTTTATTTAAAGACAGTGGAACATTTGTGTTTTGGCTGACTTACCGACGCTTCTATTTAAAGGCAGCAACATTTACAATAAAAGTTTCACGTATCAACATTCTCACATCTTTAATTCTATCTTCATAAGAAAGAGAGTGTTACAAAATTAATATCATTTTTGAGACATGGGGGATGAGGAAAAGCAGGCGCCTGCAACCCTTGAGATCTCCATGGAGAACGGAAATTTAAAGGAGGAGAAAACCACTTCAAATGATGAGCCAGAGATTAAATACGGAGGAATTAAAGCCATGCCCTTTGTCATAGGTAGGTTCACACATAACTTTATATATATATATATATATTTATGATCCTATTCTTCATGATCTATACATATAAAAAACATATATATACGTGCAGGAAATGAGACCTTTGAGAAGCTTGGTACAGTTGGCTCTTCAACAAATCTTGCTGTGTATCTGACTACAGTTTTCAACATGAAGAGTGTCAAAGCCACCACACTTCTTAATGTCTTTAATGGCACTTCAAACCTGGCACCTCTGATTGGAGCTTACCTCTCTGATACTTACTTTGGACGTTACTGGACCTTGGGTTTTGCTTCTGTCTTTTCTTTCTTGGTAATTCTTTGCCTTTTAACTCACCTTCTTCAATTGTTTGAAAGGTTTTTTTTTTTCTTTAAGGTGTTCAATAATGAAGTAAGTGTCGGAGACTGATACTACTAGTTTTGACCCTGCAAAAAAAAACCATAGAGATGGCTTTAAGTATACAGCTGCTACCGAACGGTTTCAAGAATGAAACAAATTAAGAGTCTATACTTTTCTTTATGACATTTTCTCAACATGGTCTCAAGTTGATGATGAGTCTTACAGCACAGGTATATCTTGTTTTCACATAATATGGAAATAAAAATGCATTTTTCGCTTAATATAATTTCATGGAAATTTGGAATATATAGCTGTCACCTCTAAAGTAAAAGGAAAAAATTGTCCTAGTTTTATGTTTTATTCATCGAATTACAGTGCTTTATGTTACTTTAGTATCTATAGGTGTCATCTCTAAAGAAAAAAAAAATATTCCTGTCTACGTGGAGTTCTTGGCAGTAATGCAGTCATGATAGATTTCTTTTATTTATGTATTACTGTGGCTGTTCTTTTGTTTTGTTTCTGTAGCTGTTTTTTTTTTTAAAAAAAAAAAAACTATGCTCCTGCTGTGGATTACTGCTTATCATAATAATTATTTTTGTGTTTAGGGGATGGTGGTATTGATGCTAACAGCAGCAATCTCCACCATGCACCCTCCAAAGTGCGCCCCAGGTGCTGTGTGTGCTGGGCCAACAAGCTGGCAACTAGCCTTCTTATTAAGTGGGTTTGCTTTTTTGGTAATCGGAGCTGGTGGCATCAGGCCTTGCAACCTAGCCTTCGGAGCTGATCAATTCAATCCCAACACTGAATCTGGCAAGAGGGGTATCACTAGCTTCTTCAATTGGTACTACTTTACCTTCACTTTCGCGGTGATGATCTCGGTAACTGGCATTGTCTATGTGCAATCAAATGTTAGCTGGGCCATTGGTTTGGGGATTCCTGCATTTCTAATGCTCCTTTCATGTGTAATGTTCTTCGTGGGAACGAGAATTTATGTTATAGTGAAACCTCAAGGCAGCCCCATAACTAGTATAGTACAAGTACTTGTTGCTGCTACCAAGAAACGAGGCCTCAAGGTTCCTGATAATTCAGCTATGTCTCTTTTCAACTATATTCCAGCCAAATCTATCAACTCTAAGCTTCCTAGCACAGAACAATTTAGGTTAGAAGGATCAATTTCTGAACACCATCTAATCCTGACTATCATTTTATACAACAACATTGATCGATATGTTTTCTTTCATAATTACCCCTGCAGGTGTCTTGACAAAGCTGCAATCATTACAGATGAAAATCAGATTAACTTGGATGGTACAGCTGCCAACCCATGGAAACTTTGTAGCGTCCAACAAGTTGAGGAGGTGAAATGCTTGTTGAGGATAATCCCCGTATGGTCAACATCCATACTTTATCAAATTCCCTTGCTCCAGCAACAGACTTACGCAGTGTTCCAAGCCCTTCAGATGGATAGACGTCTAGGCAGTACCAGTTTCAAGGTGCCCGCCGCAACATATATAATCTTTACAATGTTAACCCTCACCATTTGGATTCCCCTCTACGACCGAATCATCGTTCCATTTCTTCAAAGGCTTACCGGCAAAGACGGTGGGATAACATTGCTTCAAAGAATGGGGATTGGAATGATTCTAGCGATTCTTTGTACGGTTGTTTCTGGATTGGTGGAAGAAAATAGAAGGCACATTGCTTTAACAAGGCCACCGTTAGGCCAGACGAACAAAGGTGGCTCTATATCATCAATGTCTGGTATGTGGCTGATACCACAACTTGCACTTTCTGGACTCTCTGAGGGTTTCAATTATATTGCACAGATTGAATTCTACTATAAGCAATTCCCAGAAAATATGAGGAGTATTGCCGGATCCGCCTTCTTCGCGGGTGGCGCTCTCGCTAATTATCTCAGTGGTGTCCTTGTTTCTATAGTCCACCAAATTACTTCAGGGAGTAAAACTGGAGATTGGTTGGATGATGATCTTAACAAAGGGAAATTGGATTACTTCTATTACGTGATTGCTGGTTTGGGGATCCTCAACTTTGGATATTTTCTTTTGTGTGCCAAATGGTATAGATACAAAGATGCAGATGATAGCACAGTGGGGATGGCTACAAAAGGAATCTGAGAAGCATATTGCATGAAGAGGAAATTAAGCTTGATGGCCCTGGAATGGAACTATACTACCAGTTGTTTCCCTTCCCGGCATCAACACGTCAAGGAGTTCATTAGAAAGAAGAACAAGAAAAATGCACGAACTATTAGAACCATAATATCATGGAATGTGACAGATTTCTTGTCACGTTTAAAGGAGCCCTGGCTATATAACCTGTCATCAATAAATATTTTTACTGCTCCTAAATGTATATTCTTGGAGTGACATTGCTGGCTCTATTCCTATAATGTTGGGTTTTTAATATTTTACACGCAGTGAAAATAATAAAACAAAATTATTCGAGAATTTATAAAATTTAATCTTTTTTAATTTGAAATAATTCTTGAAAAGTTGGGTTGTTGTAAACCAAAAAGAGTTCAATTGTCCGGTCTCCAACAGTAATCTATACAAACCACCAGTGAGAAATCTCCTGAATTTCTATTTAGGAGAGATGGATTGATATGCCTAGAGTGTTAGCTCTCTATATATTTTGTGACTTACATAGTTTTTTTGTCTAACAAACAACCCTTAAAAAATAAGAGGCATGACTTACTATTTATAGGGAAATCTGAAAAACCCTATAGATTGACAAAATATCAATTTGCCCCTGAATAATATCCATAAATTAATTCAGAAAATTTTTAAAAATTAACTTAATCAAGTCCTTACTTAATTTTTCTAGATCTAGAAATATAATCCTTGTATTAATTACATTCTAATCCTTAATTTTCAAAATATATTTTAATCAAATCATACTTAATTAAACCATCCCAATTTAATTTCTTACTAATGGTTCTTAATGTGTGTGACCCATTAAATTTCTAATATATTGGTCCAAATATAAATTATAATTCTAATTAAATAGAATTAAATAAATTAAATAATTTAATTTATTATGAATTCAACAATTGATTAATTTATATTTGAAGATCAGGTGTATCGTCTAACAACGTGTCATGATGTTTCAAATATTAGAAAAGTCATTAGTGGTTTGACTTAACCTTTCAGTGACTGGTTTCTTAGTATAATTAATATTTTTTTCATCAATAATGTTCAAATTTAACATTATAGTATGAAGTATGTCTGACATATTAAATCATGGTTGTTTTCTACATATTAGTCATTGATTGTTTGAAAAAGATTTGAAACCAATCTCATTCCACCTTGGCCTAAGATTTCTTAACAATACTATTTGAGAATAAATGAAATATTTTTTCTAATTTACCTAGGGTGATGAATACTCTCTTGATCTCAAGTATCTTTATATAATTCATGTGATACTCAATGTATGTCATTTTGTTACCTCAATTAAGATAACATGTAATAGGATCAAAGCATAACATTCTCTATATAAGATAACTTAGTGATCTCAAGTTTAAGGATCACTTACATAACCGTCATGTGATCATTTCCATAGACATAAGTGATTTCTCCATATGAAATTCTCATGCGGGTTATTTTAGTATTCATGTTTTATGACAAGCACATACATATTAGTTCTAGGTATCTCTTATATCTCAACTTATGAGAACAACTGCTTCTTTTCATAAAGGAAAGAACATAACATGTACCAGTCTCTATGACTCTAATCAATGTCCAGTATTTAAGAGAGTATCGACTATAGAAAAATTTTAGGAACAATACTTTGATTCAATAGGAATCTCATAATTATAACAACTTTATAATTTTCTTTGCAAAATATTTTTGTCCCATGAACTTTATATTTACTCTAGATTCATAAATCAAATATTAGATTCATTAATATGATATTATATAAATATTAAAGATATATTAAGCCTTTATTAATAATAAATATGTATTTAAATTAAAATAATAATGTCACGTGTAACCAACCAATTGGCTATACGGCATATTAAAATAACATATAAAGTATTTGATTGTTTATATATCCATTACAAAATCTTGACTGTAATCTATAATATCATGGATTTTTGGAAACCTTCAAAATATTAATATCAACTTAAGTCATCTTATGCCAATAAAAGATCAAAGAAAGCAAGCATGCGCCCATATTAGAAAGGAACTCATGCAAACCCAGTCCTTCCAAGTAAAGGAGGTACAACTGCTAGCAGCAGGAGTAAGTATGCACAATTTCTTGCTCTCACTTCATGCACACTAGCTCCCCTATGAACTAATCACACTTCTCTCTCTTTTTTATGTGATTTTCACCATATTCTTTTCTTTTTCAATGCATTCTATTACCATTTCACACTACCATTTAAGAATACTTTATTTAAGAATGCTCATTATTAACCTTACATATAAGAGTCGTGACACATCTTACTGTAGAGCTAACAAAATAAAAGAATGAAAGAGAGTTTGTTTGTATTACTTTGAAAACAATTGTATAAGACTCATATATATAGCTATCAAATCTGAGACACATTATAAATTTAAAAATACCATCATAATGACCTTCCACTAATATAAAATTATAATATGAAACTAAATATAACTTATTATATATAAAAAAACCTAAGTATAACTAATATTATCTAATATTCCCCCTTGAACTTAAGGTAGTAAGGTTGACATGTAACATTCTCAATTTCAGAATTGGACAAGGCAATTAAAATTACTGAATTTTGTTGGTAAATTTTTATTATTATTATTTATTTTACACTGTAATGAAATTTCTACTGAGATTTCAGCAGAGTCTCCCCTATACCGGGAGGTCCCAAGTTATTGACAAATTATTCTGCACATATCTCATGTTCATTCCATAATCATCGCATATCTATGTCGCATCGTGACCACAATTATTATTAGTCACGTTATATTAAAATCCACGGATTCATTTCAAACATATAATTTACAACACAAATTAATAGTAATAAACTTGATTAATAACATTAATATTACAAGTATAAAATCCTGAAGGTCTCTAAGATTAATATAAGGGAATACTAACATTGTTCCAATCGCATTATTCTCTAAATCAAATACAACAATATCCGTTTCATTCCAAGTTCGTACAGAAGAAATAAAGATGTTACCCCTAAGTTATACAAAAGGAATTAAGAACATGAAATCCCTAATTCATACAAAAGAATTGGAAATGCTAATTTCCTAATTCATGCAAAAGAATTAGACACGTAGGACACTACTTCTGACGGGAATAAGAAAGACCTGCAACATCAAAATAAGAGGATAATTATATTAAATAAATAAAATACAACAAAATAATAGAGGATCACTACTACATGTATCTACGCATACAAGTACCCACTCGATAAGGCATAATCATAGTTGATCCGCAAAAGAAGAATCACATTTGACGCTTTTTTTACTACATATAAAACCTATCCTTCCACAACCTACTCATGGTTTTGATTATTACACATTAATCTTCTTCTGATTTACCCATTTCCTTATCTGCCCCAAAGTTCTGAGGAGGTCGTTGTCGACACTAATAACTTCTATAGGTGTGAGACACCTACCTACCACCGATGCTCGATTTGCATTCCCTTGTTGTTGTTGTACTTCCCCTGTGGTTTCCCCTGTGGTTCCTATTGAATTCACAAGTACAACACATTAGTTCATAGCTGGTTTCCATTTTGCAAAGAGCTAGACAACAACAATAACATTTACTCTTTACATTTCATTGTTTTAAATCATTACGCACATCATCAACTTCATTTTTCAAATGTGGTTTATTCCCTACCAATGTTAAGGTTCGATGTTACAAGAATTTTGGTGGGAAAGAAAACGGTTTTTTGCTCCTATCGCGGCTAAATCCCCCCCCCCATTTTATTAATTCTCATCGAATCTGCCAATAGGGGCGGCAGTTTGACCTTTCCTCATATAGTTACCTATATCTGGAGCTCTAGAGCTCTAAATTGAGCGAGGTTGGATTCGTTGGAAAGCTAACATCTCAAGCCACAATTCCTATGAGAGGTGTTTCCCAAATTTTATCATTCTGAGGCCTAAATATCCCCTGGAATGGGAGTGCGAATATGTCCAGAATTCCTCGGTGATTCCTAAGTGAGCTTTCTACTATAATTGATTCATGCCTAAAAAAAATACATAACACACCAGAATTCTTTTTTCCCCCTTTATTTGGCTCTTGGCCGATCTTAGTCTAAGGGAACTAAGGATCCTTTTTTTTTTTTCTAGCTGATTTTTTTCTTACCACACTCACTCATTGTCCACATTCTACACATGCCATAAGTGCTCATCAACCCCAAATTTCAGAATCCCTTTCCTCCCCCTTTCTATCCTCACATGGCCGGCCACTTGAGTTTTGAGTCAATGATTTTTTTTTTCTTTAACAATTTTATGTGTTTTTTTTTCAAGTTCGGAGCATCTTATGTTAGCTTACTAACCTCATTCAATCAATTTCTGCATTTCCCTCAAATCTTCCTTCAAGAACCCTAATTTATAAAATCTAAAATTTGTTTATAATTCCTAATTAATTGGTAACTTGTTTTATACAATCAAGTCTAGTGTCCATACCTTTAGAAATTTCAGAATTTTAGCTCATGTAAATTAAAGATTTTGGCCCCTCTTCTTAAGCTTGCAGTCGGCCCCTTCTCCCTCTTTTTCTTCAATTCTTCACTTGTTTTATCCTTGTTATTGGTTGTCCTCTCTACCTGAAGGTTCTAGGTTTGTATAGTCTTAGGTGATTTGGTGTTTTCCCTCTCTTTTGAAGAAGAAAATTTGCACTCTTCCCCCTCTTTTTCTTCCAGCCAGCCATGAAAAATGAATGAATGGGGTATTTATAGCCCCCATTCTTTCTAATTATACATTGGCCCCCATTCTTTCCTTTTCTTTACAATTTGAGTCACATTCCTTATGTCCTTCATATTTTCCTATTTAATTTCTTAATTATTACTTTTATTTATCATGTATATAATATAATTTTAATATTTTTGTTTTGGGATTTTACATGACACGACCTTGAGCTTGAAAACTAAATCTTGAACGGTATCAATGGATAAGGATTTTGTGAAAATATCTATAAGGATGATAAATTAATGCAATAAAGGATAACAAATAGTACCATGTATAATATGTTGTTGGACAATTGACAATCATTCTCTATGTATTTAGTATGCTCATGAAAAACATAATTGTGAGCAGTTTTGGATAGCACTTTGATTATTATAATGTTGCATCATAAAGTTGCATTTCCATACCTTTAAAAAGCTAATGCAACCAAAGAAGTTATATTGTAGTATCTTATATAACTTTTCATAGATGAGTTATCGCAAACCACAAGTCATTCAATTGTTCAATTTCTAACAATAATCCATATGAACTACAAGATAAAAAAAAATTCAGAAAACTCTTTTAGGATAGAGAGGTTGTTATGTCTTACGTGCTAACTTTTTTTTCTAGTTGTTTTTGTACCGTATGTTCTGAACAAAAAAAATATGAGACATAACATTCTTTTTATAGGAAAAAATTGACAACTCTATAAATGAAAAAATGTCAATTTGCCCTCTAAATAATATTACATATATTATTTTATGATAATTTTAAAGATTTATGCAATGAAGTCCATACTTGATTTTTCTAGATCTAGAATTATAATCTCCTATATAAATTATATTATAGTCCTTAATTTCTAAAATTTATTTACAATCAAGTCTCGTTTGATTAATCATCTCATCGTAATTATTTATCAATGATTCTTAATGTGTGTGAACCATGAGGTTCCCTAAAATGTTGACCCCAATATAACTAACAATCCTAAATAAAATAAGATTTAATAAATTAAATTATTTAATTTATTATAAATTATGTAATTGATTTATTTATATTTAAGAACACCCTTTAGCAATGTTTTATGATCCCTAAATATTAGAAAATTCATAAGTGGTTTGACTTAACTTTTCTATGACCAAGTTTTAGTGTAATTATTATCTCTTCATCAAGAAGTTTTTGATTTGGATATTTGAGCATGGAGTGTATTTGCTCTTTCGAAATCATATTTGTTCTCAACTTCATAGTCATTGATTACTTGAACGAAATTTGAAACTCTTTTCAAATATCATTCTACCTTATGCAAGGATTTCACAATCATTACTATTCGAGAACATGTGGATCATTTTTTTAATTCATCTAGGGTGATAAATCCTCTCTTAATCAATCAAATGCCTTTATATAATTTATGTTAATATCAACTTGTTGTTACCTTTGATTAAGCTAATGTGTAATTAGAATCAAGGCATAACATTTTTTATATAAGATAACTTAGTGATCTTAATTTTAAGGATCACTTACATAACTATCATATGAGCCTTTCTATATACACAAGTGATCTCTTCATATTAAATTATCATGCGAGCTAGTTTAGTGTACATGTCATCTAACAAGAACCCATATACTAGTTTCAGGTATCCCTCACACCTAATGTTATTATAACCACTTTATAATTTCCTTGCATAGCATTTTTATCTTAAGTAATTTATCTGTACTCTAGATTTATTAATCAAACATAAAGAAATATTAAAGAGATATCATTTATTATTAATATATATGCTTTACATGAACAAAGTTAGTATCATGTGTAGCCAACCGATTGACTATAAGGCATATACAGTAACAAAATCACTGAAGAAATCTCTAGAAAGGTAGATAAAGATATCGTTAACTTATATTTCTTCGGTACGTTTGTTTGAGACTACAAAATCTCATAAAAAAACAAACCATAACAAATTATAAACACCAATTCAAAATCAACCAAATATTTAAGGATAAATTTGAAAACAAAATCAATAAAAACCTAATGTTAAAGGATGAAAATAGACAAAAATAATTAAAGTAACAAAAGGCTAGGCATGCCTTAAGTGGCCTAGCATGCCTTAAGTGGCCTAGCATGCCTAGCCCTTAAAAACAATACACATGCGCATGGACTTGCCAGCCCTATCTTGTGCCTGGTTTTTTTATTTTTACCTTATAGCGGATGAAAAATCATCCGCTTCTTTTAAAAAAATGAGTGATAGGTCACCTTCTAGGTTACTACCTAGAATCTGATCGCCACTATGGTAGTAAAAAAAATTAGGGGAAGGGGATTGTACTAAAAATCCATTTTTCAACCCATTATCACCCGAAAAAAACCATAAAAAGGCCATAAAAACCTATATAAACCATGCAATAAGCCCAAAACACTCTAAAATCACTCCAAAAAATGAAAATAAATCAAATCCCAAAAATCAAAACCAAACCCAATATGCCTCACCCGCTATGTTTAGAGATAAAAACTACATTCAATGAACTCCTCTTCAGAATAAGAACTTATTGACATAAAGATCCTTTCTTTTTTGTGCTCAGATTAGGTTAAGCGATAATTTCATCATTTTTCAATGAGTTTCTCTCTCCCCTCTCAAACTCAAGGACTGAAAAACAAACAAAATAAACCTTTAGAAGAAAATTAAAATTCTAAAAACTTTGATTGGTTATGCATTTTCACCATGTTTTAGATTGTGATTCTCTCATTTTTAATTTTATCTTTCTACAATATTTTAAAGCTTTATCTCATGGAATTAGGTCCAATAGTGATCAAATCAAAGGAAAAAAAAATTGAGGATGAAATTCTAAAAAGATGGATGAAAACATTAAAAAAAAAAAAGTTGCATCACAAGTAGAAAGGAAAAACCCCTAGTTCTTTTAGTGTATTACTAGCATATTCGTTTGCACTTTGTTGCGGGTCGAATTATTCTTCTTCTAAACTTAATAGAAATATTAAGAGTATGAAGATTTTTTTGGCAGTATCATTAAATCCAATCAAACAGTTTGATCATGAAACTTGTCAACCCAACTCCTTATCTATCTCGAGTTTCAAATTAAACCGCATGGGAGCTGATCCAAAGTGAATTACTCAATTTAATGGGTCCAAAAACAACTTGAATGACCGGTAAAAACATGACATAGCTTTTAAAAAAACTTTAAGACAATAATTTGTTTTTTATATTGAATGCTAGATTGGATTGACCTTGATCACCCTGCGACCTGGGTTATGGACTTCAATAAGTTTAATAATTTTATTGTTTTTGTAAATTATTTTTGTTTAATTTTATGATAACACTAGATGCTTTCAAAATTAAGCATCAACCTAAACAAAATATTTATTTGAGATCTTGATAACCTTATAGAAAGTAGAAAAAAATAAATCATAAATTTCATTTCTCAACCAATCCAATATTGAATAAGAGTGAAATAAAAAAATAGAAAAAATAAAGGACCAAGAACTATATAAAAAAACATAACAGGTTTGATGGGTAAACCCACTAAACCCGTGAATTGGGTAACCCGGGTCAACACGTGAAACCCACAAACCGAGTAATGGACTCCATTGGGATTAATAACTCGTTATTTTTTCTAAACCATTGTTTATTAAATATATGATAACAAAAATAGACAATCGCAAAATCGAGCGTTAAACCAATACTAAGACTTTTTTTTTAAGACTATGATAACCTTATAAAAAAATAAAATGAAATAAATTATGAAACTCAATTCTCAATCAATCCAATATCAAAGAATGAAATCGAAAAAAAATGAATTTATAAAAAAAAATTCAACTCGTCATACCCGTCAATAGGCCCACGGACTTTTTAAAATTTTATAACATGTTTTTTTTAACAATATAATAAAAATAAAAATAGACAATCACATAATCGAGTTCAATTAAAAAGAAAAACAAATACTCTGTTAAACCCGCAAGCTGGGGCAACCAGGGTTATTTCGCCAAACTCACAAACCTGGTCATTGACTCCACAAAATTTATTAACCTAGTTTATTTTCAAATTATTTTTTATTTAACTAAACGTTTTTTAAAAAATAAATCATAATGCGATGCTAAAATATTTTTCTGATACCAACCTGATGCTAGGATATTTGTTTATATTGGAATAACCATATAAAAAGCAAATTAAAATAAATTATCAACTCTAAGCCCCATAAATATATTATAGAAGGACTAAATAAAATAATCAATAACCAAAAAAAAAATAGAGATCAAAATACACAAAAAAAAAAAAACAACATTAGATTACTATTATAATTCACAATGTTAATGGATGTGAGAAAACTATGATTTTTACATACCTTTTAGCTTTATTTATAATATAATAAGGGTAACCTAGAAAGTATCTCCATGTTCAATTGAGTACATACTTATAAGAGTATATTAAGTAATAAGCTAAGAACTTGTTTGATTACGTGGTAGCGTCCACGTTTCATGCGGTTTCATTTTGCAAGCTATTTGGTTAATTAAACAAACACTTGTTACTGTTCATGGGTCCCACGGTCTGCTGCTTTTGAAACGCAAGAAAAAGGGAAACAGCTAGGAGCTGCTTCCTGCGCGGCAAAATGTTGAACCGTGCTCTATTGTTCACGTGAACAATATTTTTTTAAAAACAAATTAGTGCAGTTAATTGATTTCACTCGCACTGTTCACGTGAACGTGAACAATAATTTTTTTTTGTTTTTTTTTAAATTAGTTTAAGGTGAATTAAATTTACTCGTACTGTAATCTAAATTTTATTCCTGATAATATTTTACCTAATTTTATAGTTCTTGTCGGATGAATTTTGTACGTAATGGAATTGTAGATAGTTTAATGGAACAATAAAAAAAAAATTATATAAAGTATGATTTATTTCATGATGTAATAGTAATAGTTAAATCCACAATATTTAAATTAAAAACCATCAATATTAATATATATTTTTAAAAATTATTTTATAACCTCAATTTCAAAAGCATTCTTAACCAAACACATTAAACTATTTTTTCTTCAACCTCAATTTCAACCACAATTTTAACCAAACACCTATTTTTTCAAATCAACCTCAACTAAAAATACTTTTTATAAAACAATTTTTTTCAAACCACAACCATAACAGCTACTGCAATATCAAACACACTCACATGCACTGTGGATTACAATAGTAATCCATGGTGCATTCCTTTTTTTTTAACTTTTTCTTTTTTTTTTTCCAACTTTCCCCTTTTATCTTTTTATTTTTTATTTTTCAAAATTACTTTCCTTTTTTTCCAACTTTCCCCTCTTTTTTTTGTTTATTTTTTTTTCAAAATTATCTTTGTTGATTTTAATTTTTTAATATTGAGCTGGTTAAAAATTTTGCTTTGTAATGTTTTTCATTTAAAATACTTTGGATTGCTACAATGTTTTCCCACATGATTTTTTAATTTTATTTTATTTTTTTTCAAAATTATATTTGTTGATTTTATTTTTTTAATATTGAGTTGATTGAGAATTTAGTTTTGTAATTTTTTTTTCTTTAAAACATTGTTGATTACTACAGTGTTTCTCCACATGTTTTTTTTTTTGTTTTTTTTTTTTTGATGATTTTCTCCGAAATTATCTTTTTCAATTTTATTTTTTAATATTGAGCTGGTTAAAAATTATAATTATAATATGTTAGAAAAACACTGTAACTTTCCTCGCAAATTACTGTGAATTCCATAGTGTTTTTTCCCACGGTTTTGTTCCAGTTTCTTTTGTGTTTTCTTTTGTAATATTTTTTTCCAAAATTATCTTTGTCGATTTTATTTTTTTAATATTGAGTTGGTTAAAATTTAACTTTGTAATAAAGCTTAATCATGTGGGGAAAGCATTGTAGCTTTCCTCACAAAACACTGTGGATTGCTGGAGTGTCTCTCAACATGGTTTTAGTTTTTTTCTTATGATTTTTTTAAAATTATCTTTGTCAATTTTATTTTTTTTAATACTGAGCTGGTTGAGAATTACAATTACAAGTCCTTACAAATAAAGTTAAATCATGTGGTGAAGCACTGTAACTTTCACAACACTGTGAATTGCTACAGTGTTTCCAATATGGTTTTGCTAGAGTGGTATTGCACATTGTGATAGCGACTGTTTTTCAAAATATTTTTCATTTAAAAATATATTAAAATAATATTTTTTTTATTTTTTAAAAATAAATAAGTTTTAACCGAACTCTATTCAGGCTACAGCTCCATACGGGCATATCATCATCGTCACGAGAACAAGTATAGCTTAAAGATTGAGATAAGAAACAAAGTAAAACGACACCACCACACTCGATATATAACAAACTAAAACCCACGCTGGTTCACAGGCAGTAGTTACGTGTTGTCTCTGACCCAGTTTGCACACTCCTCAATAACTCATCGAAGATTTCTTGTGGTCTATCTGATATTAGAAGTAGAAGAAAGAAAGAGAGATGAAGGATCAAAAGAGTGAAAGTGGTGGTGGGTATGTGAGAGCAGATCAAATAGATCTCAAGAGCTTGGACGAACAACTGCAAAGGCATTTAAGTAGAGCATGGACGGTGGAAAAGAACAAAAGCAAGAACGATGGAGATCAAGGCGAAGGAGAAGGAGAAACGCAAAGACTGACCCAGAATAATAACAGTACAACCATAACTAGTCATGAATGGGAGATTGACCCCTCCAAGCTCATCATCAAAAGTGTTATAGCTCGTGGCACCTTTGGCACCGTTCACCGTGGCATTTATGATGGCCAGGATGTTGCTGGTACGTATATCTATATATATGCATTCCCTTTTTTATACCTTCAAATGTCTTACCGATCCTCCTCCTCCGGTGCATTGATATAATTTCCATTGTGTAGGTTGATTAACACAAGAAACTAGCTATCTGCGTTTGCGAAATTAATGTCCTCTATATATCTTGCTCTAATTTGGCATGCGCGCAATGGTGTTAGAAGCTAGGGAGGGGGTGTTCTCAGGCTCCATTACAGAAAATTATATATTTTTTATCAAGTTTACGATAAGGAATTCTAGCAAATAATATATATAAATGTTGATTATTAGGAATTCCCTGCTTGGTTTGCTGAGGAAAGCTTCGTAAAGATGGCAGATTCAGACCATTAATTTGTATTAGCCATCTCCTCATTTGTGTTTAAAACCAGCAGTTTGCCGAGGAGAAGTGTTCTGCTTTCTCTAACTTTCGTGTACCTCTTAATAATCCTGGATCCTTGTAGATCCATGTTTGCAAAAATCCGTGATTTCACGAGATTGTATGAGTTGGCAGTTGGCTGCTGCACAAAATATTGCCTTTTCTTCTGTTTATCTTTAACTTTCATGTGTCCGAACTTATTATTATTTAATTTTTTTGTTGTCGTCTTTTACTTTACTGTCGGGAAATAGAAGAAAAATGTTTGAGATTACTCAGTATATATTTTTCCCTCTCTTGTATAAAAAACAGAATTCATAAATAATTTCAATAATAGATTTCATGTTTACGTGGAAGAGAAATACAACATCGAACAACTTAAGTGATAGAGCTTAGTTATAAAGCCGCCACGTGCATGTTCCACCTAAACACCAAATAAAATCCTTGCCCATCTATCAGGCAAGCTGCTGCCTACTAATTTATTTATTTACTTATTATTTCCCTCTATTTTCTCATGTAAATTAAATTGTGAGATAAAAAAAAAAAAGTTGCCTTGCGCAAGAGGCTGTCGACAATATATAGCTCTCCAGTCATGAGCTATATTCCTAAATTAGTAGTTAGTATGTTAAGTTTTTTATTCTTCCTCTGGCCCAGTTAAACTTCTTGATTGGGGGGAGGAAGGACACCGATCAGAGGCCGAGGTAGCTTCTCTGAGAGCTGCTTTTACACAAGAAGTTGCCGTTTGGCACAAGCTTGATCATCCTAACGTGACTAAGGTACGATTTCATTTCATGTATGACGTTCTCCTCTTTCTCAAGATAGGTTTGAAAACATGCAACCTTTCTTTGGTCTATAATTTTTAAATTTAAATCAGTAACGTGATATCCTTTCTAATGCGTCCCTCGTTTGGTTACTTGTGACACAGTTGTAATGTTTAATTTGGTTCATTCTATGGAGTTTTTCTTTTATAGTATCCCACGCGATTTATATCCTTGTCTTTCTTTCATGTTTGATGGAGTTTGAATCCTTGCAAATAATCATGGTCTAGGTGATGTTTGAATTCGTCCTATCCTCAAGCTACCATTCCAACTATGTGAGATTTGATTTTATTTTATTTTATTCAGAATTCTTGTTCAAGACTTGACAGCAAATTTCAATGGAGAATTGGATAAAACGTATATATATGATATGCTAACGAGAGAATGTTGGAGATGTAGTGACAATAGTGGTTAACGTTGTTGTTAGTTTTTATTTTTATTTTTGACATTTCTTAATGTATTCAATATGTTTATAGCTTAATGTTTTCGAACATAGCATTTCCGGAGCATTTCAATTTGTACTTTCTTCAAGTATATTGTTAACATCTTCGATATGGACTACTTGAGGTTTCAGTGCTTAGCTCCTGTTCATATCTTCTTGTTTTGAATCAAGCCAAATCCCTTCTGCAGTTTATTGGGGCTGCAATTGGCTCATCAGAGTTAAACATACAAACAGAGAATGGTCACATTGGCATGCCAAGTAACATTTGCTGTGTTGTTGTCGAATATTGCCCTGGGGGTGCTTTGAAATCTTACCTCATAAAAAATAGGAGAAGGAAGCTTGCTTTTAAAGTGGTTGTTCAATTGGCACTAGATCTTGCACGAGGGTCAGATACTCATGTCCATCTGTGTTTATTTTGACTTTCAAATCATTTGGATTGAAAGCTTATATTTTGGATGCTTTCAGTCTTTGATATTGTAGCAAACCATGCAATTCGAAATTATTGAAGCTGCCATTTGGAATTACTTGCAGGTTGAGCTATCTCCATTCTAAGAAGATTGTCCATAGAGATGTCAAAACTGAAAATATGCTTCTGGACAAGACACGTACAGTGAAATTAGCTGACTTCGGGGTTGCTCGCATCGAGGCATCAAATCCTAATGACATGACTGGCGAGACTGGAACGCTTGGGTACATGGCACCAGAGGTATAAATTTACAAGGCATACAAGCCTCTGCTTTTCCGAGCCTTCAATATTAAGGTGCTTTATCAATAAAACAACAGTCTTAGAGTCTTGAATGTCGATTTCTGACTGAAGTTCTGTCATGAAGAACAGTAATATCTTTTAGTTTTAATTGCATGCTCCACATATTCTAATGGTTGATTGTCAATGAATCGCAACTCCTCAAGTTACTCGTCAAATTTCCAAGCATTGATTTCAGTTTTGATAACATTTTTATCCTATCTATCATCCAAGTATTGTGATCGGGCAGGTTCTCAATGGCAATCCGTACAACAGAAAGTGTGATGTGTACAGTTTTGGTATCTGCCTGTGGGAGATATACTGCTGTGACATGCCATATCCCGATCTTAGCTTCTCAGAAGTGACATCTGCTGTTGTGCGACAGGTAGATGAAGTGTTTTAAATGTTTTTCCCGATCTTAGTACAGGAAAATATGTGGTAATGGCAATACATGGTTTTCTGCAAAATTTGAACATCACCTACTAGCATAGAAACTAACATCCAAGCCTTTTGGCTTTTTTTATCTAGCTCATCTCACAACCAAAGCTTTTATGTCAAATTACCACCCTTTCCTCTTTCATTTACTCTGGTAACATATCTCCTTTACTCCCTCTCTCTGTCTCTCCAGATGCTTAGTAGTTTTTCTTACCAGTTATTGGAAGCAATAATAATACAGTGTTCATAATAATTTTAACAATCACTATTATTATAACAGAATCTGAGGCCAGAAATTCCTCGTTGCTGCCCGAGCTCTCTTGCGAATATAATGAAGAGATGCTGGGATGCTAATCCAGACAGACGGCCGGAGATGGAGGTGGTTGTTTTCATGTTAGAGGCAATTGACACGTCCATGGGTGGAGGTATGATCCCTCTTGATCAGCCTCAAGGTTGTCTCTGTTTTCGCAGGTACCGAGGGCCGTGAAAAACTTCGTCCTTGAAGTAAACTTCGTCCAATTCGTCTCATGTTCTGTTCAAGACACTGGCTTAAAGAGCTGAGGGTAGAGTATGCGGAGACTATAGGCTAAGAAGAACCTTGCGATACCGGTTTCTTTACAGGACAATGGATTCTGTAAAGCTTTATTTATGAAACTTGAACATTAGTTCTTGCTCTGTTTTTATGTTTCTTGATCGATTGAACGTTAATATGATGGATGGGCGGGCCCTACACACCCTTTCTGGTTGAGCTTTTGATACCCAATTAATATGCATTAATCATAGTAGGCACATGATAGATTTTTGTTTCTGGGTATATTTATAATCATCGATCCTATCTTTTCATGTTTCTCAAAAAGAAAATATTTTTGATTTGGTATAAACTAGTTTATTGCCTGTGTTTTTGTTGCAGGTTGGACCATCTAGATCTTATAAAAATTTTCAGTATTGTTATTAAATTTAATATAATAATTTAAACTTAAACCTTTTATCATAATTTTTTTTAGCTCAGTTTTAAATTAAATCGTGAGATATATCCGAAAACATTTTGTTGCCAAGGAGACCTGGATTCGATTCCCCGGCAATGGAATTATTTTATTGATTTTTCACCATCAATATTAAAACTCTAAACAGGTTTTAGGATTTTTGTAGATTTTTTTCTTTCATTCATTTTTATGAGATTATATAGAAGGACCTCCACAATATACATGGTAACTATAATATTATAGGGGTGTGTATTTAGAAGTGCTGTTAAAGTGTATTTTTGAAAAATTCTAATTTTTTAAAAATTATTTAGACTGATATAAAAATAAATTTTAAAAAATATTATTTTAATATATTTTTAAATAAAAAACACTTTAAAACGCAATATCTGCAATACTCTCCTACAAACACATTGGTATTGTTATTAAAAAAACCTTGTAACCAGACAATTAAAAAGTATATATTAAGCTGGCTAACCATTCATATAAATAATTAAATTGACCCACGCCTTTTAATTGTTTTAGTAACTAGTAAATTTTGTTCGTGTTTTTGTCAATTATTCATTCCTATCCTTGTATTTTTAATTCATTCAATTAACTTTTGTGTTTTGTGAATTCGTTCAATTAACACTTATTGTTAGTATATCCATATACGAAGGGTGAAAAAAAACTGAAAAACCGATTAAACTGAAAAACCAGAAAAAAAAACAATCAAAAAAACCGAACCGTGAAAAAAAACCGATTAAACCCATTAAAATTTTGAAAAAACCGACTGGTTCGGTTGGGTTTGGTTTTATAAGTCTAAAACCAAAAAAACCGAACCGAACTGAACCCAAATAAAAAAAAAACAGAAAAAAAACCGAGCCAAACTGAAAAAACCAAGCCAAACCAGGAAAAACCAAGCCAAACCAAAAAAACCGAACCAAACCAATTTGAACCGGTTTTTGTCCTAAAAAACCAAACCAAAACCAGTTTCGGTTTTTTTAAAAAAAAAAAACTTCGATTTGGTTACTTCTTTTTATAAAAACCAAACTGAACCAAACAAAAAATGATCATCTCTGACAGATACCACAAAACTCCACTAAAAACTCATTACTATTATATGGTTTTGCTTTGTACTTTAAAATCATTACAGATAGACCTTTTGTAATTCAAACAATAAAGGAAGGTTTTTGTAGAGCAAAGTGTGAGGATGTTATTTCCAGGATTGAAAGGAAGCTTAGGGTTCTTGGTTCGTTTCTTTTTCAAGAAGTTTAGGTTTCTACCAGAGAAGATTGGGGATTTTATGGAGAAGATGTGAAGAATTAGTGCATTAATTGTAGCTTAAAAGTTTCGGTTCATGGAATCCGAAACGTCACACCTAACAGCCAGAGAACACACACACACACACACACACACACACATATATATATATATATAACTATGCTTGTGGTCGAGGACGCAATGCGAAGAATAAATAAATTCTCAGCTGGAAAGCTACGACTCACTGGAGATGAAAGGTTGTAGTCATATAATGAAATCAACAGAAAACAAGCTTAAAATCTGCGCAGGGAAGTCATTGCAAGTTGTCACCGAACTCCCGGATGCAATATCAGGTACTGAATGGACTAACGGGCAATTTTATAGCTTGGGTTAACCAGATTATCGAGGCCAGAAACCACTTGAATGGACTCTATGACGTCTCCAACCTTGAGATCTGCTAAATAATCCTCATTTTCCGTAACATAACCAAAGACAGCATATCGACCATCCAATATATTTGCATTGCTGGGAGTTAGCTCACTTTCTTTTAGTAGCCAAAATACTTGGCTTGAAGCTGAGTTGTTCTCAAACTCCTGTTAAGAAAAAAGACCCAACTTCCGGTTAATCTTTCAGAATATTGGAATCACCGGAGAGCACACACGTGAGAGAGTTCAAAAATCAAGTTCTCACATCTCTGGCCATGGCCATTGTTCCAAATGCATTGAATGGAAGCCTCGTCTGAGCCTTGTATAAACCAAGCTCCTGTCAAGAAACATAGCAATAATATCAGAAAATCTTACAAAATCACATATTTTCAGAAACAAGAGGGGAAAATAAAATAAACACACAATATATGCCTTCATGGAAAATACAAGGAAATACCCAAAACTAATGAAAATTGCAATTTTTATGCTATATTGAGATGAGTAAGAAGAATTTGAACATTGTGGCACCACACAAATTAAGGCACTTAGTCAGAAGAATCTATCCCGGTACTAGGAATACTTATTTTTCATCAGCTGCAATGAGTGTTAAACAGTAATAAAAACCATTTTTAGAGCTCCACTTAATAGCTTCAGGTTTTTGAGTTAGGATGGTTACTTCATATGGTATTAGAGAATGATCAAATGGTTACAAGTTCAAATCTCACCACATTCATCTAACTAAAAGACTTTCACTTGAAAACATGTCGAAAAGTAATATAAATTATTTTTAGAGTTTTGCTTCACAGCTTATACTTTTAGGTTAAGATAGTTATTTAATAATGACCACTACGAATTTCAATCTACCAAAGTCGAGCTTTCACACGGTTAAAGTGAGCTGCATGTATTTCCTAAAATTATAAATTGATTGACCAAATTCAAATCATTGTTTAGTTCAAGGTCCATGGTAAAAGGCTAAAACCTTTTAACTGGAAAAGAAAAAAAAAGGTATGACCATGCCATGTGAGGGGTGAAAGATTTCTTAGAACTGCTAATTCAAGTGAGATGAACACAAAGTCAAGTGACAGTCAACTGAACCATTGGGTAAAGAGAGCCGAAATCAGACAATAGATTCAGTACAATTATAACATGAAACTGGATAAAATATACACCATATTAGAGACAAAATGTGACGAAATTAAGACTTCTTTCTTCATGATCTTTGTATTCTTAGTCCAAGATATACGAGTGTTTGTGTGGGAGTGGGCATTACCTCCAAAGTTGCCCCATAGAATGGTGATTTCTCTCCATTGACCATGATTTCCAACGGTATTGTCCGAGTTTTCTCTGTACTAGGATCAATAAAACCCTCTGCGGGACCTTCAGGATCCCCAGTTTGAACAACAAAGCCATCCGCTGCAGTACGTCCAAGGAAATCTCAAAGGTATTTACATAAACAAAATCTCAAACTAATGGAAACACTTCCAATTTATGTATGATAGTGATATTACATTGAAGTTGAGCAATTTTAGCACCATTTTGAGAGTACAAATGAACACCCCTTAATATTCAGTAATGCAAATTTAAAGTCTGATCCTGCTAGTGTGAAAATAATTATAGTAAAAGACAATCCAAAGGCAGAGTGATTTATAGTTGAGCTCAACTTTTTTCTTATACATTGTTTTAAGGCATTTTACCTCTTTGAATTTCCATTCCATCATAGAAGTGTCGTTGCACCAAGTCCAAAAAGTTCCCAGCAGTTACTGGTGCACTGTAACCATCTAGAACAATCCTGAACATAAACTCGTCTGCATTGGGATTGTCTTTGACCTTGACCTTCATATCCACAGTTGCTCTTCCCTTCAATAGAGGCATACTCTGGTATTCCTCAGGCACCTCATATGGGAAGCCATCCACCATATCCTCTTCAACACTGCAGAAACGCAATGCCCCAGGAAGATCTCAGCTGCAGGTCAATGACAAGGGTATATATGAGAATAGTTTTTATCTTAAGAGGATTAACTTTTTCAAGTCAATTTTTTCGTGATATGCAGGAGGCAGTTATAAAAGAGATACCATACATGGACACATTCTCGCTAGTGATCCATAGCAACATGAGAGTGGGAAAAACAGTGGTCACAGTAAGAACTTCAGCCAAGTGGGGTATTGTTTTTGTACCGGGTGTAATGGAAGAGTTAATTCCGTTCAATTTATTTGAATATCATATGGTTGTATTGGAGACCAAATTGATGACGGTGCAGCTAGATGTAAAATGTAAAGGGAAAGTAAAGGTTTGCAATTAAGAGAGAAGGGAAGATGCTAACAAGCACAATCACAGGGAGAATGTTTTGTGAATTTATTGGCTTTGACCTCGACTCATGCTTTGCAGATTATCCAGATTTTTAACCAACATGGCATATGCTAATATCAGCTTGCAACACCTCATGGAGAAACATCTAACATTCCAGAAGCTCTATTCAGTATTCTTCATGGCTGTTCTTTTAGATCAAAATCTATTACTAGACTAAAGGTATTGTGAGAAGCCAAATTGGAAACGTCACAAATTCTCTGTGCCAGTTATTCAAGATCAGATTCAGTAGCATGACTGATGTTGTTATCACCAGGTCGCAAACTTCACAACGTTTCTCCATTGCTGTTATTCAACATTAGATTCAACATGATATAATGAACCACACACTCCCGCGATTGACAAACACTTTGTTGTTTATAACTTCATCACAGCTTCATATTCTGTACATCCAAAGGTATAGTGCTATTTCATTTTACAATTAAATGCCAATTGCTTTTTTGAACCAACTATATTTCAATTTTCAATACTTATATTTAGGAACACGGTAACACTTCACAATCAATCATATTGATTTGAAAACAGTGGCATCCATCTCAAACCATTAGATGCGACTGTAATATCACAGCAACAACAAAATAAAAATTGTTATGCACTAACAGAGAAAACACATGTCATTGAAGTCCAACTGGAGAAACGTTTGTCCCTAAGTTCAAATCAGGTCTTCATGCACTTTACTCATTTCGAAGTAATCAAAAAGCTCAATCCTTAGCAAATTGATTCTACTATAAAATTTACCTGCCAACATAACTAAGCAACTCCTTCTGCTTAGGTGCTACTGCATCTCTGTTCCGATCCACCACAATCTGTTGAAGTTCATCCATTCCAGTTTCAAGCTTATCAAGCAGCTCCACTCCATGGTCCTTCTTTGATTCAGCTAAGCCTGAGATAATCAAACTCTTTCCCTGCTTAAGGGCTTGAGATGATTGCCTGAGATTCTATATTACTCAAAAAGAAAATTCACAGCTACCATTAAACCATCATATCTCCGAAACAAGCATAGAAAAGGAGGGGGAAAGGGAAAACTCGAGTTTTCTTACTCTCTCCACAGAATCAAGTGCCTTGACTCCAGCGACCTTGAGACTATCTGTGATATCTTCAAGTGGCTTTTGTACTTCCCTTATAGCTTTATTGTCAATTGGCAGAGCATATCTTAATAATGCACCCGGGTCTTTGATTGGTGGTCCAGATATTAACACTGAAAGATCAGGCATCGCTGGATTAGCTGCATAAGCATTTGGAGACCAATCTACAAAAGGCATTCCTGTTAGCAATCCAACTGCCAAAGCAATAGAGATTGCACACTCCTTCAAGGAAAATAACTTCACTTTCTGCACAAAAGATAAAATAAACTCTTATCATTGTAAGGCATTGTTTGCTTCCATCAGGAAAAGTTGGTCAAATCAATTGGTTTCCAAGTCAACAAATAAGCTATGCGTTCTTTAGGGAAGTTTTCTCCTCTTCTCCCAGAGGACTCATATGCCTCTATTGTAATATTAAAAAAAAAAAAAAAAACATTTGCAATGCAAACAAATCACCAAACACTCTATTTCAAACATAAAAGCTAGACTTCATCAAACCGCAATAATTGAGAGGCATCATACATTTTCAACTCTTTAAAATCAACACCATATTCAAAACAAAAACAGCAAATACCAGTTTATTACGGAGCTGAGCCTTCTGGGAGGCTTTGAGAGAACATCTGAGTGAGAGCTGCCGACCCCACCAAGCAGCATTGACGTGGTTAATGTTCCCCAAAGGAATATGGCTTCTGGGTAGTTTGGAGATAGCCATGGAAGAACAATAGTGGCACGGGATTATGGCTGCCATGGCACCGTATCTAGTATTCTAAAAAGATATCAACCCAATATAGATACTTAAGACATATAACATCGCAAACTTGATGTCTGGTCTGGTTTGCAAGTGAAAGAGAGGAGAGTTCAATAGATAAGGTTTAGGGTGAGATGGGAATACAATAATGTAGATGCCATCCTCACGATACGGATAAGATGCCTAGTATTATTTAAATGAATTTATTTCAATCTATTTATTATTGAAAAAATCAAACATTTATGCACAAATAAATAAATGATATTGATTATAAACATTAAATAAGTCTTTAATTGTTAATAAATAAGAACAAATCTAAAGGATATGCAATTTTCACTATTGAGTTACTCCAACAGGTGAAAGGATTTACCGTATATTGTAATAGTTTTGTTCTGTTTTGTCTCTTTTTTTCTGCTTCAATCATTAAATTTGTTTTTCCAGATTCGTCCTCCATGTATTTTATAATTTGTTTTGTTTTATGTTTCATATTATTATTTTAATGTTAAAAATTATTTTCATATTAGGTTGATACTCAAATTTATAAAAAAAACATTTGGTTACAGTGATTGAAAGAAAAAATTAGAGATTAAATTTGAGAATGAGACAGAATGATTTTTTTTTCTTAAACCATTTTTGCCTTAAGAATTTGGCCGGAACAAATTTGGTCGTTGTTGTTTCGCACTTTTTCTGCTTTCATTTAAAATTTTATTTTGTTAATTATTTAGTTCTTGTGTTTAGAGATAAGAGAAAAAAACTCGTCAAAAAATTAAAAATGATAGAAAAAATCATTGGTTAGTCATATTATATTGATAAAAAAACTCGTTTTTAATATTAACAAGTTCCTTGCAACAAGAAAATTTTTATTGAAATGTTTTGTAACTTTTATTTTGCCATAAAAACTAGATTGAGAATAGACAAGATTTTTTAAATTGAGTTAAATTTTAATTTTTCTCAACAAAATAAATGCTTTTTTAAGACTATTAATAAGTTTATTGATATTTCTAAAGATTTTTTATACATGTTTTAGTTGAGAATAGAGTTCTAGAGTCATTGTAATAGAAAGCCCAACTTTCTAACCACATGTTGTTAACCCAATTTAAAAACATATTTAAAAAATTGGCTCATGAGTATAGACATCAGCGCTTCCTATAAACTCTTTTAAAATGACCTTTGTTTATTTTTTTATATAAATTTTAAAAAATAAATGAAACTACTTTTTTGAAAATTATTTCATTACCATTCACTTTTGAATTTATTTTTAGATGAGATTATGACATTTTTTTTAATATTAATAAGTGTTTTTTTACAATCTTTTATGATTTTTTAAAATTATTTTCTTAAATTTTGATAAAAACTAATTATAGTTGAATAAATTAAATTATACTTGATATATTATTTTATTAGATATCAGTCAATTTAATATTAATTTTTGAATGAGATTCTTGGCTTTTTTCTTATAATGTTAGCAATTATCTCATTAATTATCTTAGTTGAACCTACTAATGCGGTTTTTATTTTATATTTGTGATCGTAAAAATTCTATGAAAATGATGTCCAAGTTCTTATAGTTATAACAAATATTCTTCTTTGAATTTCTTTTACTTTTTTTTCAACGAATCATGGATCTTATAAAAAAAAATGTATTTCTTGGTAAAAAAAAAAACAGGAAATATTACATGAATCATTTTGAAAAATAAAATACATTTTACTTCATGATTGTATTCATTTTTTTTTTCTTATGAATACTTTTTTTATTAATTAAAAAATTAATTCTGGGAATTTTCCTGTTATAGCATACATGCTGTATATCATTCTTTTCTTTTTTAATATATTCACATAAAAATATCAAAAAATATATTATTTTTTTTAATTATCATTTATGATTATGATAAGTTATTGTTTATAAAAGAATTATTTTGGTGGAAAAAAAAAGCAAAAAAATACAAAAAAATTGTTCGACAACATATTTTCATCAAATAATATTGATAACATGACATGGCACGTTGACCTTGCTGAGAAATATGCCTTGTTTGTGAGAATGTGTGTTCTCCTCGAGTCATCAACACTTAACATTTCTCGCTGTTCATTTCCTGTAAAAATGGCACTGTTGAAATTTTGCAGAGGTTTGAGGTTTGTGACCCTTCTTCAGAAACATCTGGATTGAGATTTGTTGGCAATGATATTGTTGATTTTTTTTTCTTATCTTAAAATAGACCGGAAGTTTCTTTATATACTTGAATCTTTGATTGTCAATACGATGAGGTTAATTTGAGCTAGACTCCTAAGCATCAAACCCCACCATTCCTCGTCATCCCCCTTTCTTCCTCGACAGAAGCATCACCAGGTATTCCACCAAGCCAGCACAAAAAGAGAAACACTTATACTATTAGGATGTTGTACGAGTAATCGAGGCATGGATTTAAGGCATGTTTCAATGTTGTAGAATGCATGCTTCATATCTCGATGATCTCAGTGAAGAGAAAGAGACTGGTGATGTTGACAGAGAGATTTGGAAAAAAAAAACAGAGGAAATCACAGTGAAGAGAGATGTATGTGTTGGGTAATTTCCAGAACTCAAACACACACAATTTACGTGGTTCGGCAACTTGCCTACTCCACGGAGCTACTGGTTTGTATTAATGAAGCTTACAAACAATACA
>Ga0307518_10000179_pt1 | contig 47866 bp, 62 predicted proteins | sample 25_EM_MG_FD_203889 | JGI IMG/M metagenome (GOLD analysis project Ga0307518, IMG submission 203889) | Populus trichocarpa ectomycorrhiza microbial communities from riparian zone in the Pacific Northwest, United States - 25_EM | ecosystem: Host-associated > Plants > Roots > Unclassified | place... | reverse complement strand
TTTTTGGGCCCCATCTTGCCTTCTCATTTGCTCCATTTCAATCATATATACACATGTGTCCTCTCTTTGTACTTTGTACTTTTTTTGTGCACACCCCATTAGCATCATTTGCTAGTCAATACTACTCAAAAGTTTTCCTACTGAATATTTGCGCTCCGACATTAGATAATGCTCTGCACCTCCCTTATATGGTTTATTATATAAGCCCGTCAGATTTATTGTCTTGCAACCTGTTATTATTTCATAGTCTGATGTGTGGCTGACGTTGTTTACAAATGTTTTCTTGCAGGCTCTACTGAGAGTGTGAGGTATTTAAGGTTGGCAGTGTTTGAACTTCCGCATAGCCACTCGGTCTTTTCCATTAATACCCCTAGGATGCCGCCTCACACTCGAAGTAGAGGCTGTGAAGGAGCCTGGATGGGCATGAGAAATATAAAATTCTCCCTTGGATGCGTCCTATTACACCTTGTTTGATGCCTCTCTCATCCTTGCCATCTCCTTCCCTTCAGTTTCACTGCTGCCCTCTTCCATTTCTTCCCCATTGCTCCTTCGTCTCCATGTTGAGTTTTTTTAATTGATCATCTTCGGCAAGTAGTTGCAAGCTATGTGATGCTTGGAATACTTTGGCATCAAAATCCCTCAGCGGTCGTATGGCTGATTTCCCTGAACTGTGTGAGAGCACAACATAGAGGTTGAACAGGCTAAGGCCCTCTGTAGGTGGTGTTGCTATATCCACCACAATATATGGGATTGTTTAACCTTGCGATTGATAGTCCATGAATGTGCATGCTGCTGTAACCAGAAATTGACACTGTTTGACCATTTGCTGTGGTTGATTTCCATTGTTCTCGACAACCTGGACTTGCATGGACTTGGTAGCAAGTTCAACAGATGTGACAGCTGCCTCTAGACCTTTTAATGGTGTGGCTCGCATGTGCTCTAGCTTCACCAAGAGGTATAATGGTACATTCTTCAACACCATGTCTCATTCCTCCTTTGAGTATGTTTCATCAGGGTGCAGTATTATGTCCATGATGGTTCCACATGCACCATTGGTAATATCCTGGTCTGTCTCTACATTAGTCACCATCACCTTCATGCCTATTGCTAATTTCACCATGGCTGGCAATTCCTGCCTGGACTTCTTGTTTGTTGATCATGTGGCCAGTGCCACCTCTCTCCCATTCAACACCCTTGGATGGTGTCTTCTGCATAGCAGATTTGAAGAGATCAATACTAGTTACTAGTGCTATGCATCTGATAGACATCAGGTAATCAACTTAAGCAATCCAAAGTGCATGCAGCAAGCAAGGGTTCTACTGATGCAGGTGGCATTTCAAGTAGATGTAGATGAGCAATAAACATAATCTGCCATTATGTCTAATAACCCACTGTATCCAATTAGATTACTCTCCTCATCTGTGGAATTGCACCATTGTGCGAACCCATTGAGAGCAGCAAGCCTGATTGCAGAATGTGGCCCAAAAATTGGGCTGGTTTGCAATTGACCCTAAAAATGTGATGGTACTACCTAACTTTAGTACTATAAGGGCTCGTTTGGCAGCACAACAACGCTATCGCACGATATCTTAGTCTCAGTGATGCTATGTACTCCAGGAGTGGCTGAAGTAGCTCGATGTGAAGTTGGCCTTGTTCCGTCACAGTGCTACTCTCCCGTAGGCAACCCTCAAAATTTGAAGGAAGATAGTCGTTCCTTCAAAGGGAGGTCGCGGTGCATACTTCTATCCTCGACGCCCATCATTCAGCCTGTCCGAATAATCCTCGCCACGCCGACAATCGCCGATCGATATTTGATTCTTAACACTTGATACTAGGGCGAGCGCGAGTGAACTTCAATATTTGAAGAAGGCCACCATGCAGTTACTTACATACCGAGAAGCCGTTTAGTCCCACGGCGTTCGAGTTGCGAATCTGCAAATACTATGGCCATACTTTGCTGTGGCGCGGGCGGTGGCATGTGTTGCTTCGTCTGAAATTTCCAAACCTTCGGTTCGCATCGAAGGGATGCACACCATACACGGATTCGGAGGGAAGTGTTGAAACAAGTACTAACGCACTATAGGCCCTCGGAGTTACCACAAAATCACTCGGTGCGAGGAGGCATATTTATTATTCGCAGCCCTATGTGGATACCCGTGTGTTGCAAGTCAAGCTAAGTCAATGGCATAAGTTTTTCGAATCATAACATTGTCCATTTCTTTGGCTCACTTACTTGATTCTGGTGTAAATACAAGCACTTGGCGAAGTGGAGGATCATAACGAGCCACGTGAAAGAAATCGTCATGCATGTGGAGCGTTTAGATAAGAGGGTTTAGTGATCCTAATTCTTTGTATTCATTTCTAAATTTGAGCTATTGAGTACAACGTCCAAGACGAGATTATGTACCATGTGCAACATAGGATCCGTAAGTAGAGTATGGCTATAACAAATCCTATTTTGCGTCAGATAGAGGAGCAGTGATCATGATATGTATACCCCTGTTGCTACATAGCTTACGGTATATGATAGCTTCAGTTCGGTGTGCGCCAAGCACCACATAACAATTGGCATTCCATAGTGTCAAGGCTACGAGGGAGCCATCGACGGTAAACTTGTAACATGCCTTGTGTCTCGCGTCTACAGACGGTCCTGCGGAATAGGTCGTGGGGGAGGGATGACAGGTAGGGCCGACACTGAAGGGGTTTTCGCAGGAGTATGGGAGACAGGAAGCGTGGTGTTGATACTTGCGATGTCTGGGGTCAGTAGAGGGAGTGTGGGCCGGGGTGGAGGCGGGACGCGCGGACTTGCAGTTGCGCCAATGGTAGAGGCATCTCCTATCTTCTGGTCCTTATGTTTCCTCCTCGACTCGTCATCATCACCGCCCGTCCCCCGTTTCCGTTTTATGCCATTAACACCGCCCTTCGTCTCAGCCACCCGTGAGATAAAGTCAAACATGGTCTTCGCAACCCGCGCATTCGTCCGAATATCGACGTGCTCTGCCCGAGTGACTACCCGCATCTCTCCAATTTTCTCTGCGATACTCTTGGGCGAAAGTCTATCCTTCTCGATCGAGACAAGCAAACACATCATCACGAACTCGATGGGCGAGACGCGCCATCCCTCTTTGAGGAATAAGGGCCGCAATGCGTGGTCGGCAACCAATTGAGAGAATGTCTGGAAGGTGGAGTGAATCCCCTCCAAGAAGGAAGTGTCCTGAGAGAGGTCAGGATCTCCTTCGTCACCATCGTCGGAAGACGTTTTCCCCTTGCCTTTCCCTTTCTTCTTACGGGTGGGTCGGGCAGTAGGCTTCAGCAACCACTTCTCGAGTTGTACGATGGACCCCACGGACATTTGCTGCGGGTACTTGGATATGAGATACAATGCTTGGGTGAGACAGCGGAAGTCACCGCCACGGGAGTGGTCCCAATCTAGCTCATCTCCCGATAGCGGGCCGCCAGATTCCAAATATTGACTTTGGAGCGTTCGGATGAAAGACGCCATTGGAGAACTTATAACTTGGAGCTTCTCTGGAGCGGAACAACGTGTGTTAGCCACGCGGAGGCGAATGAAAGGAGACAGCCAGCACCAACCTGCGGGTGTGAGTGCCATTCCAAGTTGGACCCTCTGGGAACCAGCTGTCAGCTTGAATAAACACCCAAATGGAGGAGACCCTACCTGGAATATCTCTCGTTCGTCAGTGTCGGGTAAGTCTTGATATTCAATGCAAACTATTTGTTTGTTAGCGAACAGTCGTCTATACTTCTCTGACAATATCATCGAGCGGCCACTTTTCGACGCCGCACTGCTCTTGTAGTAATATTTATCACCAGTGTCCCTAGATTCAAAGGTGGTCACAGCAGGGAAAGTCTGTGGAGATCAGAAACCTACGGGTCCTTGTCTGGTTGAACAATGGCACAGTTGGTTATTGTCCGATTGCACAGGGAACAGACACTTACGGGGAATCTAGGGAACGGTTAGACGTGATGAAACAGATAAATGAACGCAACTAACCTCTCCATCCATGAACCTATGAATAATAGAGAGTTAGCTGACGCGACAGCCATAAATGGACTAGGGCACCTTCTTATGGAGGTGAGTCGTTGCTTTCCATCAATGCATGTTTTGGTTTCTGCCCCGTCTTCGTGTTGGTGGGACACTGGGAAGTAGTTAGAACATTTCGGGGTGTTAATGCTATGGCACCTGAGTCCATACCAAAGATAACAGGTGGAATGTAAAAATTGCGAAGGATAGAGTCAATAAGGCCAATCTGCTTTGATTCAGGCCAAACAACATCTTGGAAATGCACTGGTTAGATGATACCGAAATGTCATTGGTGTAGAGTACTACCTCGCTGATATTCAGGGCAAAGGTCTATGTCGCCAGCATGTACTTGGTCTAAAGTGCCACATGAACCCCATGGTAAGGCCAGGTACGAGTTGTCCACGCTCACCATAGATAGCCTGTGTTGCATACGTCGTTGCCCGCGGTAGTTTGAGAACATTTTTGAGTTGGTAACCGTCTGCCTTGTCGGTTCCTTTCCCTCTTGTTCGTCTCTTAGCGCCATTCGTCGAACCTCCTTCGGGTGACTCGAATTCGTCGCACGACTCGTCGAGCTGGTCGCCGTCTTCGTAGTCGCTCTCTTCCTTCACCTTGGGCATGGGTACAGCAAGATGGCAGTGAAGAACGGAAAGTCTATTTCAACTTCAAATAGCCAATTTGGGACTTCCACTTTCCACGCGACTCGAGTCCAGACAACAAAGCACAGAGATGAACAATGCTTCGTCGTCGTCGTCGTCGTCGTCGGGTACGGCGAGGACATCGTCGAATGCACTTTCGCGGGCGTCGCTCCTTGCCTCCCGACCAGCACCATCGTCAAAACGGGACTCCCTCATGGCCGAGCTCGAGCGAGGTACGCATCGACCTCTGTGATCATCCCTGACTTGATCACACCGTATTGTCCAATGGCAGACCCACATCACTCAAGTGCGAAACGCCAGCAGCGTTCTCAGGCATTCTCCTCCACTATTGCACACGCCTCTCTTGAACGGAAACTTCTCGCAGCACAAACCGCAAGGGCCGAGGCCGAAGCCAAGTTCCGCGAGAGACAAGGCTATATTGAGAAGTTAGAACAGGATAGACGCTTCCTCGCCGAGCGGGAACAGGCCGAGCGGGAAGAAAAAGAAAGCGAGCGAACTGCTCATGCTGAGGAGAAGGTACGCCCACTACTGCTTCTTACTGAAAGAATGCTCCAATGGAATGTGTAGCGCAGAGCAGAGACAGATCTACGTGATCTCCGAGATGCCCTGGCAACACTGCGTGATGAACACATAGAAACAGAAGAAGAGCATGCGGCTCTCAAACGTTCTTATGCGCAACTCTCTGCATCCCAGAAATCAGAGAGTGCCACCCTGACTCGTCGGAACGCTGAGCTTGAGGAGGAACTTGCAAAGTACAAATCTGCTGCTGAGGAATCAGAAGCGACCGCACAGGGACTACAGCAAAAATTGGACCAACTCGAAGCTGCCAACGACTCAAGCTCGCAAAGGCGCGATGAAGATCAGAATTGGAGTATTATCAGGGACGAACTGCATCGGCAAGCTGCCCATATGCGTGCACTCGAAACGACAAATATGAGACTTAATGCGGAACTAGGGATGTACAAGGACAGACATAGCAATATTGAAGTTCTCCGAGAGGAAAAACATGCCCTGGAGAGAAAGGTCGAGGTAATGGAAGAATTGAGAGAGCGGGTGGTGTCCTTGGAAGCCCAGGTAGAAGTGGCAAGGCAAGAGCGACAAGAATGGTTGGTCTCACATTTCTTCAAAGACCGCTTCCTGATATTTATGTATCACAGGGCGAACAAATCCAATGAAATTAGTACTCTTTCAAAGCCATCCCTTTCGGTCGTTCAAAAGCTTTCCGAGTTACGGCTTACCCACGCACGCTTGTTTGAAGAACACGGTGCCACTTTGGCAATCTTACGGAGTCGAGAAGCTGAACTAGCGAAGACTCAAGAATCCCTGGCGGAGGCGCAATCAACAATCACTGCGTTGCATGCAGAGGTCCGAGGACTGAAAGACAAGGTCACCCGTCGGGACCAGCGGACTCAACTTGCAGAACGGGAATTGGGGTTCCTGCAAGCCCTGGTAGTACGTATGCGGTTGGTGTGTCAGCCATGTGTCTCACCTTCAGTACAGGCGAGTTATACCGCGGAAGGTGTGCGGGATACGCCTGCCCCTGACAGTTCTCTTGTGCAACGCGTACAGCAGCTGGAACAGTCGCTTCATGAATATAAAACCCTTAATAATCAATTGCAAGTGGATTTGGACGCTGTGGACGCCGAGGAGAATCTTGTTGGCGTCCGACAGACTCGCAAGGAACTCAGGACGGAGCTAGAGCTGCAAAAGGCTAACGTTGCAAAGGCTGGCAAAGGTATCACGCACGAAGAATCTTGTCTGCTATTCGAGTTGACATACTGGTGTTTTCAGAGCTCAAAGATGCGCGCGCGACTGTTAAGACACATGAAGACAAGGTTGAGGAGCTTGAACAGACTCTATGGGAGCTGAGAGGGAAAATTGGGGCTGGTCAGCACGTTCCACCTGGCATGCGAGTTCTCTGCCTGCGGGACAACCCAGCCCAACAATGGAATGACCTCCGACAGTCCGTTGTGGATCGACTAAAGAGCGAGAACGAGGCATTGATCAAACGCCTAAGGGAGCTCGAAGGCTGCCGTGCATTGGGCCAATCAGTAGCATCAGAAAGTTTGAAATCTGAAGCACTCATACCGAGGGAAAGCTGGGATGTGCTCGATAAAGAGAAGAAGGAACTTGAGGAAGTAGTGAAGCAAAAAGAGAAGCGACTACTAAGGCTCCAACAGGTTTGTTCGCCATTCTTTGTTTGGTGTGTGAGCTAGCTAATCATGTTACACGAAGGTCTTCACAGCAAAGAGTGCCGAATTCCGAGAAGCTATTACATCCCTCTTAGGCTTCAAACTCGCCTTTTATCCTAATGGACAGGTTCGAATGACATCGATATACGACCTTTCTGCGTCGTTTGTATTCCAGCCACCGAATAAGGCCAATGCTGACGGTAACGATGCACGGTTGCAACTAGTAGCCCAAGGCGAGGGTGGACCACAAGATCTACCGCAGCTGATGGACTATTGGGTCGGCGAAGAGCAGTGCATACCTGGATTCTTGGCTAGTATAACATTGGAATGCTATGACAGGTCGAAGAGGGAAAGGTCGAAGGTTGAATGAGACGTGAAAATCTACGACGTGATGCGTTGTCCTTGGCGTTGGGTTTATGCATTACACTGCTATTTACAACGTTTCTTAATCTCGTTCTGAATGAGACAGGGGCCTTTATCCAGTTTTGTCTACATAATTTATTTCCTCCAGCGCCAAATTTGCACCATTGGAATTTGGACATGAATGTGTACAAGGGCGTTGTTCGTTGTCGCATTCCTGTGATAGAGAAGGGTATCTTTACTTCATCTATTGCGGCGCTGGCTGGCTGCGCTCGTATCCACACGACCACAAAGAAACAGGGCAACTTCTGCAACACTTCTCGTGCAACTCTAGAAACATACGATGGTATGAAATTATAGTACCGTCCTCACTTTTAAGCGTTTTAATACGTAGAACAGTGTGCATCATTGGGGGTGGCCATGCAGGCTGTGAGGCTGCTGCTGGAGCTGCGAGGGCCGGAGCAAGGACTCTACTCTTGACTCAAAAATTGGACACGGTAGGGGAGCTCTCTTGCAATCCTTCAATCGGTGGCGTTGGGAAGGGAACTCTTGTCAGAGAAGTGGACGCGTTGGACGGGATTATTGGAAGGGTAGCAGGTATGCCCAGTGCTCAGACTGCTTGCCGCTTTTAATTGCCACGATCAGACAAAGCCGGGATACAGTTCCGCATGCTAAACAGTTCCAAGGGCTCTGCTGTATGGGTGCGTTGCAACAATCTGGTTCAGTTAGCATTCATTTACATTTTTATGATAGGGCCCCAGGTGTCAGGTAGACCGAAAATTGTATAAACAACACATGCAAGACGTCATATTCAATTATCCGAACTTGGATGTGCGAGCTGCAAACGTTTCTGATCTCGTATGCGGTCATGATCTTTCGTCAAACTCTAGCATCCCTCTATGGGGTGCTGTCAAAGGTGTCCGCTTAGGTTGAGTGTGATTTAGGTTCTCATTTTGTCCCACTTTTCTGAAGAGTGATAGACTCCGGCGAGGTCATACCATGCTCTCAGGTCGTCATTTGTACTGGCACATTTCTTGGCGGCGAAATACATATAGGTACGTTTTCTAAACTGTCTTTACAACCAATTCACCCGTCCTTTCAGGGATGAAACGTTTTCCTGCTGGACGAATGAATGAAGCACCTGCGACAGGGCTTTCTCAATCTCTCCGTGCCGCGGGTTTCCAGCTAGGAAGACTACAGACCGGTACACCCCCACGCCTCGATAAGAACTCCATAGACTTCAGTAAACTGGAGAGGCAAGAAGGGGACCAGCCCCCACATCCATTCTCGTTTCTCCATCGGAAGGTTGACAACGCTGTGAGTGCATAAGTCTCACTGTGGTTGTATATACACATTGATCAGAGAACAGGATAACCAGATCGTCTGTTTTAAAACACACACAACACCTGAGACACATAAGCTGATCAAAGATAGCTTACACCTTAGCGTCCATATCCAGGAGACCAAGAAAGGTAGACAAGTGTTTGTTCGCTTCTCTCATCCTCCCTGTTCATGCCTTGAAAGGACCTCGATATTGCCCCTCTCTCGAGGCTAAAGTCACCCGATTTGGTCACAAGGGAAATCATACTGTATGGCTCGAGCATGAGGGATACGATTCTGGTCTGTTCTTTTTATTTTACTATCGCTTTCCACGCCGATCAGTCGCTGTAGACCTTATTTACCCTAATGGTCTTTCTTGTTCTATGCCAGAAGAACTTCAGGAGTCGATGATACGCACCGTTCCCGGGCTTGAGAATGCTCATATGGTTAAACCAGCCTATGGTGTAGAATACGATTACGTCGATCCCCGAGAGCTGAAAGGTGAGTTACAGAGTAACGGACCGCTTGTTGACTAATATAATGCAGCGTCTCTTGAAACAAAAAGAATCGGGGTTTGAACTCACTTTACTTATACATGGATGGCCTTCTTATATTCTCATGCAGGGCCTTTTTCTTGCAGGTCAAATCAATGGAACGACGGGTTATGAAGAAGCGGCAGCACAGGGTTGTATAGCTGGTATCAACGCTGGGCTTGCAGCGCAGAACACACGCCCAATGATGATCACTCGTGCGGACGGATTCATTGGTGTGATGATTGACGATTTAATAATGAAGGGTGCTGAGGAGCCTTGTACGTTGCACAACATTTTTCCTGATGACATGGTGTTGACAAGAATATTTCTTGGGTAGATCGAATGTTCACCTCTCGTTCAGAGTATCGCATGACACTAAGGTGTGACAACGCTGATGTGAGACTGACTGAAAAAGGCTCGTTATTTGGGCGATTAGTTTGCTGCAAACTTACTCTCTTACAGGATACAAAGCAGGTGTCATCTCACCAGAGCGCTGGAAGGCTTTCCAAAGCGATCGTAATGCAATACAAAATGCAATAGAAACGCTCAGTTCTGTGACATTCAGTCCAACGGTGCGATCCTCAAATTGCCACTGAAATGAATTGCGTTGATCATTGATAGGTGTGGGAGAAGTATGGTTTTAGCATGACAAAAGACGGTGTTCCAAGGAGGTGGGATATCCCAATAGGATAGTTTGTCGTTGTTTAATGGCATCTTTAGCGCATTCGAATTGCTTAGGAGGCCATCCGTTACGTTGGATGCTTTAACGCAGTCAGGTGCTGTACCTGGGCTTGACCACCTTGAGCCGTACATTAAAGCGCGCATCATTGTTGACGGTGCGTGTCCAATTTAGCCACTCCAACCTGCTACAACTAGACCACTTCTCTAGCGACTTATGCACCCCATATTCCTCGTCAACTGGCTGACCTTCAGGTCTTCCACGCGGACGAGTCTCTTTTCCTCGATCCAGACATGGACTACTCTCAGGTAAGAGGGTTGAGCGAGGAAATAAAAGAACGGCTTCAGCGTGTTCGGCCGACGAATCTAGGAGCTGCAAAACGAATGGAAGGCATGACACCGACAGCAGCTGTGAACTTGCTGAAACATGCCCGTCGGATATGGAGGTCGAGCACCTATATTACCACTACTAGTGTATAGTCTTACATATAGTCTCACTCTCTGTTGCGCGTAGGGAAAGGCACGGGTCCGGCTAACCCGTGCATGGGTGGTTCAGAGTACTGACCGGCTGCATCAGATTCAGTACCCGAACCGGAGTCTGACGTGTTGGCACTGGTGTCGAGGATGTTGCGCAGGTAGGGTGCACATTAGGATGAGTTGATATGAAAATATGACGGACGAAGGGCATAAAGGGTGGAGTGTCGAAGCAGTTGATTGGGTGGAGCGCGAAGTGGCCTGCCAAAGCAGACAATGGACAGAGAATAGAAAGAGGATATGAGAAGATTGGTACGCAGCGTACGGTGTCCACAGCAGATCAGATGATAAGGATTTGAAGCCCTCCACATTTTAGATGGACGCACCATGGCATTCGCCGCCGATCCCCTATTATGATCTAGCCCAGATCACTTGCATCGTCGTATCGCTTTCATTTCCTGTGCTATCCTAATGCCAGCAAACTCTCGAATATCGGGGAGTGACAGCGCTCAAGGAAAAAGTCATGGTTCGTTGCATTTGGGCTGAGCGCGTGGTAAATCAGTAATGACAAGGCAGCACAGGTTGTGCCTCCAGGTTTGTCCAGATCCGGGGCTGAGCTGAGCGCCCTGCAGAGGGTTGTGTTGCATAATCTCGTTCCCGGGGTTTATGTAAAGGTGTTTCCGTCAAATAAAGTTGAATGTCCGACCGGAAGTCCCCACTGGGAACGAGCCTAGTAGGGTTGTGTGAGACCTTGTGTGGTAGCATTGGGGGCCGCCCTGAATCGACCTGTAAGGTGATACAGACACACCTTTGACATCGAAATGTTTTTTGCTTTCTGTCCCCGGGGTTCCGGGGCGGTGCACCTAGTCACTAGTTAGTAGTCAAGGTCAAAAACATCGTTTGTTGCCAATTTTGGACATACTTGATCTGCGTTCACCGACTAACGAGTTTATCGCGCACCAATTGCAGGCCGCTGTATTCGAGCTTTCCTCGATCTCCGCAAACGCAAAATGAAGAAGTTCGGCCATCATAATGAATACGAACGTGCTTTAGAGGTGACATAGCCGCTGCGCAGATTTGGCCGCTCATTCGATATGTACCAACTTGCGGGGCTGCGAAACCGAAACTCCAATCATGCAACAGGCACTTAGTCCGAGGTAGTCCAGTGACCAGAGCAACAGACGTGACGACTCAAACGCTCAAGGTCATCGGCTCTGAGCACCCATCCCGAGGACCAGTCAAGAAAAATATGTTTATTAAACGAGGCTCCAAGTGAACCACACACTTCTCGTGGTGGACTTGCAACCATCACTTATACTAGTCAGGGAGATATAGCTCTACTTACCTCTAAAATCAGACGGTTGAAGCTCAAAATCAAGCTTTCTCGGATTCGGTACCACGATAAGCCGTTCTGTCGGGATCACCAGGGAAGTTATCTGCTAACCTTCCCCATCATTTCTTAGTGCTTAGCCCCTGGAAGTTAGGCAAAGCAGAATTTTTTTCCAAATGTTGAAGTCATTACATACACGGTTTTCTTCGTTGTCAGACAGGAGCGCCCGTCTGCCAGTTAGCGTATGGCTCGGCTACACGTCTTTTTTCTTTTCCCCCACATGTTATAAATACCGGGTGTTCGCACTGCTTGGGCAGGTCCATATTGGTGCTCGTGCTCAAAGGCTTTTGCTTTATGACAGTCATCATTACCGGTTTAACCTTGGATGTTCTGAAAGCCGCGAGGGGTGAGTGAGGATAACATTTCCTACCTTAACGTCCTTGTAATTGACCGTGAACAGCTGGGACAACAGTCTTGCAGAGCTTTGGACTATTACTAGGAATCTTTCGATTTTCGTTTCGGCTCCAAATACGACGACTGTGGTGGGAAGATTCTTGTGCACTCGTTGCAGTGTTCTTCGCACTGGCTTACTTGACGGGGACGTGGATCTATACAATGCAGCGTATGTAATTTGTTTTGCATTGCTTAATGGCTAAAGCCTACACACCCCCTAGCCAGTCCGATATCGACTATCGGATTCTGGTTGTATGTCTTTTCATTCAACATTGTCATATGGTATGTTGCAAGGCTTTCTCCGTCGTTACACTTCTGATGCTTTTATCCTCAAGGGTTGTCCGCCTTAGTACCTTGTTTTCCGTCTTACGCATTGTCTATCCGTCTCAGAGACTGCGACGCGTGCTGTGTACGATTGCGGTGTTGTTCATCACGATGTTCCTCTCCTTTATGGGGGCAAAATTTTGGTTTTACACCCGTGATCTAAGCTGGACACAGCAGCCCAGGAGTTTTAACAAACCGGCTCTTCCATTGGGGAGGAACTTGGTAATATACGAACTGGCTAGTGAGTCTTATTGGTTCCGTTAACTCTCCAGTCCTGATAGCAAGTGCGCAGGTGATTTCATAGCAGATGTTATTCTTATTGGACTTCCGATCCGGCTCTTATGGAGTGTTAAGCTCCCGAGGAAACAGCGAAGGATGATCTTGCTGATATTCGCATCAGGCTCCCTCGTCACCATTGCATCTCTGTTCCGTGCCATTTGCCAGATTGGAAATATCTATCCGTTGGTGGTCCTATCCATGGATATTGAGGTGAGGACCTATACCGTACACTCGAATTGCACCTTGACACCTCGTTCAGGTTGGATTCTCAACCATCATGTGTAATTTGCTCGTTTTCGTGACGTGCATCTACCGTTATGGTTGTTCTTCCTCAGTTTCAATTTCGGAACAGAGTGAATCAGATGAAAAAGACGACGACTATACGGCGCGGCAACGTCCCCAGACGACACAACTACTGACCACGCATATTGAACTCGGTGGGACAGGTTACTCATCAGACAACGCGTTGACCACGTGCGAGGAATGCAGTAGTGATATACCCTCATCATTAGGAATGGATGAACATCCAGCGCGAGACGGCGAACAGGAGGAGAGATACTCCGCATGATTGATCATCTGTCGTCTCCGTCTGGCATTGCTATTATCTGTCCCTCATGTGTACCATATATTTTTCTTATTCTATCTCCCGCGTGATCAAAGTTTTGTGTGCCCATTGATCTTCGTCCCTCAAACTCTTTCCCCCCAGGAAGCTTGTATCCTAAGCACTTACACAGTAGAGGATCCGAGTCTACGATGGACGTGTGGGATCGTTCTGAACGATAGGGAACCTGACAAGAAGCAGGCTAATCTGCCGGAGGCACCCCTTGTTCCTTGCCTCTTCCCTCCGCTGCTTCGTTGAGATCAGGATATGCCAGTGGGTGACACAAAATAAGTTTACCAAGCAATAGTGTCGAACTCATGTGGTAGGGTAGGAATAATGGTGGATATATGCCAAGGGTATGCCCTGGTACGCCGCACCGAACTTAGTATCTGGAGGTGTGAGAAAGCCTTCAGCAAGGGCACGGTAGTATGTACCGCATCAAACAATTCAATAGGTGCCTGTGTGGCCAAGTTTTTTCGTGACAATCAATTGATAACAATGCTCGTAAGTGGCCCCCGATAAGTAGCACGTTTACACTGTAGACTGGCAGGTGCAATAGGGTTCAATTCGTCATTCTGATCACATATTCACTTGCTTTACCTTAAGCCATCTTTCTCATCTCAAAATATACGGCGTCGGAGCAGGCCGAACCTCCTTCGTGAGGCATAGTTCGATGGGTCTACATAACTCGGCTATCTGAGGCATGCCATAATGTGACAGAGGACGGAAACCGGCCGTGGTCTGCTATCGGGGTATGTGGCAGTGCAATTGACAGTTGCGTTCAACATTTTGCATCGAGGGGACCCCTTACTGATCAACGGCTCGAACAGATTTTCTTGTCGCGCACCGACGCACCGTTATCCAAAACAAGACTCGATGACCACAGGTTCGTCACCCATCTCTCTGGAACTTCGTCTGGCTCAATGCGATTTTCCCGCATATGCCCTCTACCGCACGAAACTACATCCCGCGGTCATCTATGTGGACCTCATTGCATAGATAGTGTTGTCCTCCTTGAGGCTTTGATCTCCTTAGGAGAGACTAGACCACGAGCCCCCATCAACCCGATTCCGCAACTACACAAGATGTCAAACAGGACGGAAAGGCTTGCGGTCTCTGTGCAGTGACCGAATACTATGCCTCACCTAATATACTAGACAAATCAAGTCGAGTACATGGCTACTTCCTCCGAGCGTTGATAATCCTTCATCCATTTCATTCTATGACGATGCGATATTCTTGTTCCAATTCATAACATTTGAAGGTGTTAAGAGTGCTTCTTTGCGCGTCGACCCGTCATGGATTTGGAGTGACCCGAAAAGGAGTCACATCCCAACAGGAGCGCATTATGTAATAGCGGCAAATGCCGGTGCTGGGCTATCTCCCGCATAAACTCCGCGTCTTATGCCTCCTAATCATGCCCAAAAAGCCACGTCGAATACCCCAAGCACAAGTGATAGCGATTACTCCGAGTCATCGTCCTCAAAGTGTATATAATTGTGGCAGACGGAACTCGCTTCGTTTCCATCAACTCAGTGTTGTTGAGGCCCCGCCCCGTGACGAGGACCACCTGTTGAACTACTCTAGGTATGTGTAATATAGTGACTAGACGGTCGTATATGTAGCACGAAGGCTGGATAGCCCTTAACTCCATTGGCTATTCTATACCATAATTCTACAACCTCGTGACGCTCCAAAACAGGAGCTCCACTTTATTCTCCATGAAAGCAATTTCCTTCTTCTCAACCCTGACCTGCGCCTCGCCCTTCTCAAAGATCATTCCATCCCACACCTCCTCCCAACTCTTCGCGGACTGCGCAAAGAGCTGTGTGCCGCAGATTATTTGTGTAGAGACCCCCTTCTCCTCCTTACCTGCCTGGATGCCACAGATTATAGACCCTGGCTGCGGAGACAGCAACCCTGCAAGAGCGCGAGCAAGATGTAACTGTTTCTCTTCATCAAAAAAATGGAAGAGTGCAGATGCATTGATAACCGAACAGTGACCGTGAAGAGGATTCAGCGATGTCAAGACTGACAGATCTGGAAGTGGTTCCCGTGTGGGTCCTCGCGCAATGGGTACAACAGAAAGCAAGTCAGGGTCGAATGCATCTCCCGGGATGAAATGTGCCGGCCACGTCTCCTTCGATGACCTGAACAAGACGTGATTGAGTTCTAGGAATCCTAATTTTCCAGTGAGTGTCAGTAACACAAACAGAGACTGGGAAGGAGGCTTGACTGACCTTTCTTCAGGTCTGATGCAATGATATTGTGAGCTGGGAATCCATCAGCCGCGACTATCTTCGCGTCTGTGGCTACTATAGATGAAGTCAGAGCAGATAAATGGTATCTTGGTGAGAGGCACCCACGGCAACAGCCGATATCGAGGAAAATAGCGCCTTTGCGCTCGCGCCCAATCCTAACGATGTCTTCGTAGATTGGGTGCGTCGTGATTCCCATCCTGCATATAGCGTGTCGGTGAGCTACAGGGAAGGTCGCCTGTGAAATATTTCACGCACCGTAGGAATCCAAATATATAAAGATAAGGATACGGTGCAACCTAAATTTGTGGTAGTCAGCTTGAACGGTAGGGGAAGTCAAGATGATAAAACTGGCCTTGTAAGCCTTTTCCTGTACCATCAGGATGTGTGCCTTCAGTTCCTCGTCATTATTAATTCCAGTTGTGGCTTTGAAAAATGCTGCCTCTGCTTCAGTGAGGTAGTAAAGGCTGGGGTCAAGAACGGGGACTTCGGGAGTGTGGGTGGATTTGTTGTCGTCGAAAGGCATCTCATGAGCCTGCGTGGTATCATTTGATGCCATGGAATACGAAATGTTGTGGGATAATGGATGGTGGCTTCGTTTTATAGCAAGGAAGCATTCGAGAGGCTGTGATTAGGGCCTCATTTAATCAGCCAGAAATATTATCCAAACAGCACTGGCCGGCCAGCGTTGCACCTTCGACTGACGACAGAACCTTTTCTTCTATAGAATCACCCACCGATTGAATAATTGAAATCAGAGAGAAGAGAACCTTTTGGCTGAATCTCATTACCTGAACTTACAGGGGTTCTGAGGGGTTCTGCGACGCAGGCGGCATTTCGAATTGCCAGTATGTAAATGGTAGGCCCATCGCACCAACGGTTATTACTGTAATCCAGTGGGCGGTTCTAAAAAAAGGCAAAAAGTTCTGTCGTCAGTCGAAGGTGGCTTTACTGTGTCGGCAGAACCCAAGTTACTTCAAGTTGACTCTTCAGGCAATTACATAACCTTGCTTATGTCGGTTTCTGCCACCCCCATAATTCGTGGGAATTGTAGCCCCTGTGGTCTGTGCCACAAGATACAAACAAAACCGATTAGCCTATGCTAATGGGTGACCAACCCAATGACATCTACTCGTCCACGGATCGCGGTTCCAGCGCAACACTCAGTAAGGCAGGACATGAGCGCGGTCCTAGCCTTACCCGCGAATGCCCTCCAAGCCAGCACGAGTGAGCGCAGAGCCAGACATACGAATGACAATCCAGCCAACAACACCGCGAATGCGCACGACTTTACCCGGGACTACCATTTACGTCACAATGTATACCTGACTGCATGATCGCCCAGCACCGGCACGATGGGGACCATCACCAAAGCCATGACGAGGTCCATCGAAATGACCAGGACCACAGATGACGACGACGACGACAGTCCTGCCAGCATGATCACCACCACCACCTCAATAATGAGGGCCGACCACTGACAACCAGTACAAGCACGGTCACTGGCACCTCTGCACAGCGATGATGACTGCAACTCGTGAGTCATTTAAGTAGTTTGAATATCTTTCAGCTTTCCGACGTCCTTTAATTGAGATTTCAGTATCTCACTGTTGATGTAGTTATAAAGCGGTTAGAGATATATGGCGTGCACGTAAACAAGGTGCCCGTCGTCCTCGACAACTTTGTTCTGGTGGAAAGTGTGATTGGTAAATAGTGCACTGACGATTATCAATCCAGGTTCAGTCGTCGGTCGAAGGTGGCTTTATTACTACAAGCGCTCCACCTATGGGCGTGTGTTTGCCATTGTGATTAATCCCCTCGGACGGCTGGCACGACACACATTGAAACACGATGACACATTGGGAGCGTCACCGCTACTGTGTTCAGCAGGATGCAATGGATGCAAATATGTACATTGAGAGCGTCACTGTTGCTGAGTTCAGCAGGGCGCAGCGGATGAGAGAGCAGAGCGCAAATAATGGAACAGCCACAACTGGCGGACGCCATCCGGCGGCTAACGCTACTTATATGTTTTAGATATCCCAAAACCCTTGTCAAGCAAGTGAATTGTCGACAGAAGTTGCGTACTCTACACCTTATAATCTACACCGCTATTAATTGATTTCCTTTTGGGACGCAATCGGGGCCATGGGTGATATTACGTTTTCGTCACTGGGCAGCAAGAGCTTGCGAGACATCAGCGATGCATGGAACGGTACAACACGATCAAGTATCTGCAATGCTAGTTGTCGATAGCTCGAACTTGGACATGGAAGGACCATCAACCCTGACAGCCCAGCACCTCACTAGTGCTGAACGGTTTGCGCACTCTTCCGGAAGGCACCACTGTATTCCTGCAGACGAAGTACTCCAAAGCATTGATCCTGAGGCCAGGATAAGACGACATTTGCATCTGCACACTCCACTTGGAATGAACGGAGTGCTCCGGAGAGTTGGTGGGAAATGTGATCCCACTCCGCCGCACTCAATGGGGGCTGAGGTTGGACAGCAGCAAGGTTCTTGCCAATCTGCAAGCATGCTTGCGTCTGTGGCCTGTGCATGGCAGTGCATAGGGATGTTTGTGGCCTGATTTCATAGCCATTCCAGGAACACCGAGCCCTGATATTCTGTGTCTTTGCGGATCGAGGTGGATAAAAAATTTGTATCAAGTCGAGAGAGGAATGAGAAGTGACTATTTTCATGTCAGGGTGACTAGTATTTGCTGGGTGGAGTGATGTCAAATTGGCAGCCAGATATAAGTAGGGGAAGTTTTTCAGGTATTATGAGGAAGAAATAGACAGTAGTATTTATTGAGGTATAAGAATCGAAAACGAGCGGAATGGGTTGATATATGTTGACGAGACGACGATCGGGAGAAGGGGACGGAGCGTGACATGACGACTAAGTGCGCAAGTCCTACCAAGGCGCTGAGTCGGATTAGAAACCATCTGTTTTCAGCGACAGCGACAGCTACTTATATAGAACCTGTTGATACTAACGGTAACAATACCGTCTACCATTCAGACCGATAGTGTCTTATCAAGGATCACCACCCTAACCGTAGTAACGAAAAGGATAGTAAAAGCCATGCGAGAGTGCATCGGAGCCTCCAACATATCGAAGAAGTTGTAACGATTTCTCCGTTGTAGCCCGCCAGATCGTGTTGTATGACAGTAAATGAGCGAGAAGGGGTCAAGATAAATGGCCAGAATGAATTCTCGCAGAATCGAGAAGTCGAGAGTCACAAGAGCATCCATGCGTTTTTGGCATTCAATTTTACCTTCGAAATGCATGGATCAGCGACACGATAATATAACTCCCAGCTCGAGGCATGCAAGCCCCACTTGACAGAATTGTTGCAGTGCCTTCACGAGAATATTTGAGTGTCAGTCAATGCACTGATCGCGGCATGATTGTATATGCACAGCCTCAGTTGACGAATTGGCAGAGGTGGTAAAATCCTTGTCAGCCAAGCCGGAGGAGAGAGTGGCAACAATGAGCGAGCACGGACCGAGGGGAGTGCAGGTGACTCTGCAATGCCTTAAACCTGTACCAAGAGAGTTGGGGATTTCCTCAAGCGACATTGGGTTGCAGTGCACCATCACTACACCGCGTAGGTACCTGCAGTCTGATACCCCTGAGTGCAAATTGTTTGTCGTACGGCATATAACCTTACAAAGGATGTGAAGAAATTCGTAACATCTAGTCATACATACTGGAGGGCGTTGTTGTCAGCTTGTTTTCAGTCTAGAGCGATGAGTGAAGATCGTGCCTCAAGTACATTGGCCTAGGAGGGTCGTTGGCCGGACAGGGGCTTGCACTGCCATAAGGGGAGTAATACCCAGTACATGGCACCCCTTCACGAGGCAGTGAGTTGATGGCAATGATGGACTTGGAACGAGGACGTGGAATAGGAGGGCGTTATTGACAAGATTGGAAATCACAGGGAGAATGGCCAGATCTAGGACCTTGGTCGGTCGCGTTCAAAAATGAAGTTTGGTCTGTTCCTGCCGAAGTATAAGTGTAGCAGACTGCTTTCACGGGCCGGAAATATGGTAGCCAGTAGATGATGTCGTTGATAGTGGGCTCAGGGGTTGGACAAATCTGAAACGAAGTGCCTTCCTTCAGGGGTTGTCAGCAATGCCTCGGCGACTGTCACGGGATCAGGTACATCTGCCCCGTGATTTCATTCACACTCTACCCTAGAAAGGATCTATCTTGGCAAAATGCTCAAGGGCTCAAGCACAAGAGGTATGGGAGGCTATGGGTGAACAGAGACCTGTGATTCGCAAAAATGGTCAGTAAACGCCGTCCGAAGGTATAAAAGTCCTCCATTGTCCATTGAAACCCCACAAACAAGTGAAAGATCATCCACTTACAAACATCTGAAATGTTCTTCCAACTCTCTGCGTTCATCGTTACCTCCTTGGCGATGCTGGCAGCTGCCGGTCCCGTCGAACCCATTGAGGTCGTTAAGCGCGGCCAGAATTGCGGCAATGGCAATGGCGTCTACTGTTGCAACAGTTCCCAGTCCGTAAGTTAGACAGTATTGCGCGGCGCGACGCCCAGTGACATGTGCTCCAGGCTAGTAGTGTTCAAGTGACTTCGCTCCTTGGATGGTTGGGCGTCCCCGCGCCCTCCTCCTCGAACACCGTGGTTGGTTTTACCTGCAGCCCCATCGGAGGCGGCACGGGTGCAAACTGTGTCCAGCAGACGGTGTGCTGCGACAACGTCTACTTCGTAGGTTCCCTTGTTTCTAACGACCCAAAGTGTCTGATAATTGTCCTGTAGAGCGGTGGCCTAAACGTCGGCTGCTCCCCTGTTACTATCAGCGGATGAAGACAGCGTTAAGCTCAGGAGCATCGAGGATGAGGTCTGTACGCCTGGACTGGACTGGACTGTGGTATGACTACGATGTATGTCCTGTAAGATTGGCTTGTGTGTTAGATTGTGTCAGAAACGTATCTATGTGATCCAAGAAATCAGGCTGCCAGAAAAATGAATCGACCAGGTGGGCGCGACGCTGCCAGCGTCCGGGCCTTATTCAGCTTTCTGAGACGTCAGCAGTGTCTAATACAATAATATGGTTAAGCGAGGGTACATCTTAGATCAACTTAAGATCTGCTTACATGGAAAGTATTAATGATGAAGAGTTCGAAAGAACTAACTCCCCTGTATATGCCTTCACATTAGCTACAAAATACTTTCTCGAAAAAGAGTTACACTTAGTATGATTTCTACTACGGTGGCTTTACATCGGGAAAGCGGTAATGCAAGATGCAAGGTCATCTGAAGAACCTTGTCTGGGATCAGTGATCGAGAATACGAAAAGGTGGGTAAAGTATACGCAATGCAGGCTTCCAGGTTACTAGAAGTATATTTGATATATAGAATTCAGTTTCCTAAAAGACAGATAGCGAACCGCGCCGGAGAGTGGACACTGGACAGAGGTTAGCTAGGAGCTGAATAAAACTAGGGTAAAATGCTCTCTACCATCTTGAATGATGCCGAAAACACTAGGCTGTCTTGTAGTGGGGGTATCATGATATATATGGTGTTCAACTTGTTTTGTTCAATGTCTCCCCCAGAAGGCGGATCAAAAGACTCGATGAAAGTCAGTCAGTCGTCGAATATGTCTTGTCCCAGCGTGCAGGAGTTGCATGGTATTGCAGCCCAGGGTCTCTTCTATGCAGGGCTATGATAACGAAGATGGTCGCTCGTTTCTAAAGCATGGCCTTCGCTTCCCACCACCTGCGAATCACGTGAGGAATGCTGCCTACATGCCCATTGTCAATGTTCCATGAACACGGTTGGTCAACTTGCCAGTGAAGCCCTCTTGAAATTCCTTTCTACCTCACCGTGTAATATCAGGAAATCCCCCGCTGGTCACCCCTTTTTACCGACGTATCGTGGAATTGACTGGCCCCCCACGTCTCAGTTATTCCCAGATGCGCACGGCGGGTTCGCTTTGCTCTGTATCTTCAACATCATGTACCAGGAAACCGACCGTGAAACGACGAAAGCTTAATACTACATGGTCTATATCCCATATAGAAGCAGCAACAATCACGGGCAAGGCACTAACTGCCTCACCGAACACATCAGATGCTGGCGATGGCAGCCACATGACCTTCACAATTGGATCTAAGTTTTCTTGCTCATCATGCCATAAAGCGTTGTCGTCTGCCGTGCGCTCTGGTGCAGGACGTGCTGTGATATGTACGAGGTAAGTCATCAAACCCTCTCTCCCGTGTGTTCCACATGCTGCTGGACGAAAGTGTTTATTTTTGGCGTTTATTGATCAGCATGTTCGAATTAGCTTGATTCGGCTGTCCAGCAGTAGATGTGTCTGCGGTGGTGTGGGCATTAACAACCCATTCGCAAGTTGTCATCTGGCAAGCACTAACTAATATATTCACTCCTATCACAGGTGCATGGCGCCAACGTGTACCGTTTGCTCACGGACCTGTTCTTCAATACAACCACCCCTTCCTCTAACTCCAGTACCGACTCAATCGCCCAGCCCGTCTCCGATACACGGAAACACCCAATCCAATTCTGGCTTGACTTTGCCCAAACGCACCGCGTTAGGGTCCAATGCATTTGTGATGTATTGCGACGCCGCCATACCACCTTCTGTTAAACGCAAAAGGTCTCTGGTTGAGAAAGATGGCGCTGATACCAGAGTCAAGACTTGTGATCAACCGTCGAGTAATTTGTCTTGCGATACCGTCGACGATATTACCTCGGTGCTACTTCCGGGGTGCGGACGCATCATTTGTAAAGCATGTTGTATTGAGAGTGTAGAGTAGGTCGTTTCTTTACTGACCCTATGGTTCCCAAACGATTTCTAACGGTCGACAGAAGCGGTGACACCTTGTGCGTGGACTGTGACGCATTGGGATAACGTTTCCCGGAAACCATTCCATCCATTGAGCTGTTCGTGATGTCTTTTGAACGTTTCAACTGCATTTTATATTCTTGCATATCATATGTATATCGACTCTACACTTCATCTCACGTGTCTTAATCGTTAATGCTAACACGAGCTTGGATCGATGTCTCATGGACTGAACACCCTGTGCGGAGAAATCATTGGATATATGGTGCCAGTGGAACAATGACACTGGGTTGTGGCATGTATGGTTCACGTCTAGAATCCAAGCACTTCGTTTTCAAACATCACCCTTAACGGTGGGATAGGAAGTTTGGGTGCGTTGGTGTTTTACATAACTGATGCACGATATCTTGGCTTTTCGTCACCCTGGAATCAGTCCGCAATACATACCAAGTACTAACGCTACTTGTTTTACTCCAAAACCCACCTGTAACCAACTCCTCGTTGCCTGTCTCCCACGAAGACCCCAGATATTGCGAGTACACCATGCATGTCCCAGGCATTTGACTGGCACAAGTTCGAGACAGATTGAGTAGTCTAATAGTGTGGTAGTTCTTGTGGCATATCATCGACAACAAGTGATCCGATTCGTGTGGCCAGTTACATAATTAGATGATACAACGCCAGATGTCATTCAAGGGTAAGTATAAGTATACTTAGCGTAACATGCAGGACACAACATCTCGATGCTCAAAAAGTTAAAATGGGCAAACTTACATCAAGGTGCCCGTCCCTTGAAAATATAAGGCACCCTTGCAATCTCTACCGACGTTCCTAATAGTTCAATCTTCTCCTGCACAAACTGATTCGATCCATGCCGTCTCGCTTCTGACCGTGGTGAGATTCTCGGCACCATTCTCCGTGATAAGTACATTATCTTCGATGCGGATGCCGCCTACGCTCTCATATCGTGCGAGTACAGCGGCATCGAGGAAGGGTGACTGCCGGTGCGGTGCAAGAAGGTGCGGAGAAAAATAAATTCCCGGTTCGACGGTCTGACAGTCATTCAGCCAATGTTAAGGAAACGCGGATAAACTACACGAGAAGAGAAGGGAAAAGACTCACAACGACCATTCCGGCCAGTAGGGGGAGTCGTAGACGCAAGAATCTGTAGAAGCTTTCGTGGCCACCTCCCTGGGTAGTTGATTCAGTCTGGCCGGCGATGAAGTATTTCCCGGTCTTGGATGGCTTGCTCGCAATAGGCACATCGTGAACGTCCATCCCAAGTGAGTGTCCCACGCCGTGTGGGAAAAATGCTGCACTAATCCCTGATACAAGAATGTCGCGATGGAGGTCATCACATTCCTTGGAACCCCCCATTGCTATATTATGCCGTACGTGAGTTGTCTCGTATTTCAGTCTCTTGGGACACATACCACTTGCGGACTCAGGGTTACGGAAAATACCGAGGCGAAGGAAGCCGTCCACCAGGACTTCATGGCACCGTAATTGGATATCGTCCCAGTGCACTCCAGGACGAAGCATGGAAAAAGACTCCTGCAAGGAAGGAGCTTATGTTAGGATATCGGTTTATGAAGACAAAGGAAAGGTGGACCTGTTGCATTCTCAAAACAAGGTCATACATAGCCTTGGCTTCGGCCGTGAACTTCCCGCCATTTCCTACCGCTATAGTTCGGGTGACTGTTCATGATATCGCAGAAAAGTTATTGCAGGGTGTGATGTGGGAAGAAAAATAAATCTATGTTAGCCTCGATTCAATCAACCCGACGCAAAGCACGCCGGGGGGCAGCGCAAACTAAGGCGTGAACACTAGAGTGAATGATGAAAACTTACTATCAGAACTATAACACTCCCATTCGCATCCTGCGTCGATAAGTAAAACTTGTGGTGCAAGTACCTTGTCAGTCTGGCCATGAGAAGTGAGATGTCCGCCATTGTGAATATGTCCATTTGAAATCGGACCCCAAGCAAAAGCTTTGTCGTTGCAGCAATAATGAAGCGTTGCAGCGCGTGTGTTAGCAGCAACGATTGGGAGGTATGCTTGATGATATGCTCTGAAATAATGACTTATGAGGGGAGCAGTGAATCGATCAAATGAGCTCCTCACCCTTCCCTTCTGCATGAAGCCACAAAAATGGCCTCTGCCTCTGCCTCTGTCCTTATAAGCCACTCTCCAGGTAACAATGGTCGACCGTTTGCAGGCTGATCGAGTTGTTCGATCTTCCTTTGCACTGCCAACCCCAGAACCCGCATTACCACTTCATGCGCTCTAGAGCTAATATCGTTTGCCCTGCGAATCAGGTCAATTTCAAAGGCGTCCTTGATCAATCTGGTCTGATGTAAGGCTGTGAGGAGATACTCTTCTGTGATAGCACTTCCGTCTTCTGTCTTCTCACCCAGTGTATGTAGTTCATTCAATGCAGCAAGAACCGGAGAGTCACTGGCAACGGATTTATGGACACAAGGAAATTTGTCGATGCGGGGAAGTACGTGAACAAGAGCATCCGCTGGAAGAGATTTGAGGTGATCGGATAGTTCTTCTGTGTGGAAAACATCGTCTACATCATAAGTGTCGCGCGCTTCGGAGATGGTCGGTGGAGCAGGAGACCACATGAGGTCTTCGAGAGTTGGGTTGGGTACATACAACTTCGTGTCCACGGCCCCGACATTCTTGGCGCCAGGTGTAGTAACATCAGGATAGTACGTCGCGAGGAAGAATGAACCAGGAACAGCACAACCCGAGAGATAGAAGAAATTGGACTCTTGACGGAAAGGTAGCTCACGATCCGTATCGTTGCGGTAGGGTGTTTGGGAACCAGCAAGCAAGATAACTTGGGGCTATATTCCACGTATGGGTAAAGGAATAACTAAGGTGTGTACAAGAGAAGCCACCAACCTTGTCACGAAGACCAAGCTGAGTACCTACGATGCGCTGGAACGTCCTCACGACGTGATCTTTCGCTGTAACAAGAGACGAGATCAGAAAAACAATCACACTCACGGGAAAGGGAGTTGACCTGGATACTTGACCGTAGATATCTCTGATGCAGTCATCGTCATTGGCAATGGCATGCTCGGAGTCAGACTCGAGGAGTGATTGTAGAGTGGGCAAAGGCCTGCAGGTGAGACCACCAGCGTTTCCTGTCACCACGCCGATGGTGAAGCGGTTATCATGCTTGCCTTCCAAGCAAGCGGCAGGGGTTCGACTCCCCTTCGGCGTATGTTTTTTGGTTATCTTACATAAGAAGACCCAAACATTGGTATGATGTGTTCTGTGCCACTCGTCGGATACCCTCAGCGGTATGGCAAGAGAGGATCCACACTGGCTAGTACGTGCTGCACGGGGACGAGAAAAGTGCTGGCGTGCTCCCGAAAGGGACATTCTCGCCCGGCTGGCCTGTGGGAGCACTTTGCTGGCTTCGCTGACAAAGAAGCCTCCTTGTCCCCACCCGCCTTCACCCAGTTTTTCAGACCATCCTCGCGTCGGGTCGCTGCCAGCTCACACGCTCGGCCCACTCCCCTCGTATGTGGTAGATGGTAGTTCACCTAAACAGCCCTGGTTGAAGGGCGGCGGTCGGGGTAGCGGTTAAGCCCCCTGACGAGAGCTTTCGCAGGCTCGAAACCGCACGCCCTAACCCGCCCCTTTACCTGTCCCTGTGTGTGCTGTAAGCGGCCCCGATCTTAGGAGAGGGGCGACCGACGGGCACGACAAACAGGCTGACCGCCCGGGATACCTCTGATGCCTGAACACTTCATAGACAGGCTGGTCACCAGACTACCCGCGGCCCCACGTCTCCCCCTTCCAAACAAGGTCGGAGATCCGGCGTGATGCCTGAACACCGAATATCGACAGTTTGCCACCAAGTACTACAACTTCATAGACAGGCTGGTCGCCAGACTACCCGCGGCCCCACGTCTCCACCTTCTAAACAAGGTCTCCGGCGTGACGCCTGAACACCGAACCGAAGAGACCGCGGCAGCCGAACCAGAGTTGTGACCCATAAGACGGGTCTATTGCAGACCCATCCCAACCGAGAGACCTTACTATGCTCCCCTCCTTCGAATTATTCCTGCTATTCAGCATTCTTCTGGTAGTCGTCACATTCCCCATCCTCTCCAGATCTCCCAAGGTGAGCTCATTATCTGTATCCCCGCTCCTGTTTCTCAGCCATTATTGAGCTCCATGAAATTCCAACTGTTGGGTCGACCACCTGGATAGGCTCCTACTGGTCAGCTGTCAAGAACCTGGGTGGCGTTTCCGGAATTGTGCAAGAGGGCTATGACAAGGTATGTCATACCTTGACAATCAATTAGAATCCACTCGAGTCTCGACCGTTCTTCAATACGTAGTACAAAGACGTTCCATTCAAGATCCCGACTCTTTATAATTGGATAGTAGTCGTGAGCAGCAACAAGCTGCTTGAAGAAGTCAGGAGGGCTCCAATCGGACAACTATCTGCAGATGAAGCAAATAACGACGTAAGAGGTGCACAATCTAGATATTTCCTGGTGCTCATCGCAGAGAATCATGACAGTTTTTCAAAACTCCCTTTACTTTAGGCCACCAGGTGGCACGGAATCCATATCATTTTTTGATTATCAAGACACATCTCAATCGGCAGCTCGCGACCTTATTTCGAAGCATTGAAAACGAGATAGCCTTCAACTTGAGCGAAACATTTGGTTTGGAAGATAGTGGTAGGCCAAAAAAAAACGTAGCCACACATTCAGTCAGTGATCAATGTCTTGTAGAGTGGACGAGTGTTATAGCACTCGATGCCATTCGGAAAGTGGTCTCCAGAGCCAACTGCCTAGCATTGTTTGGACTGCCCCTCTGTTCGTCTGTCGGATTACCTCGCAGCGCGTGAGGTTTATGATCTAATATCTAGGCCGTGATCCCGCTTGGTTAGAGCTCTGCGTGCGGTTCACTTCCGATGCTATACTCTCAGGGAAAGTGTTGGAATTCTTCCCAAGCTTCATGTGGCCGTGGGTCTTAGACTTCTCATAAATATAAGAACTCATTGTCTAATATCGTCTTTAGTGTCCTTGCAAAATTTGTGACATCTACATCCAGGCATACTAGCGAAGGCATCAAATACCTTGGCCCTATTATCAGAGAACGCCAAAGGGGCAGGACCGTACGTCCTTGCGAAGGAATCCAGACTGATACACCAGTTCGTCCGCTTTATTATTCAATGACAGCCTCAATATCTCTCAATAGAACGACTTCCTTCAATGGGTTATCGAAAATGGTACTGAAACCTCGGAGTGGGAGATTACACAACGCATCATGGCCATGTGGTTTGCGTCAGTCCATGTACGTTCGGTTTGTCGACTCCCTAGGCTGGTTCTCTGATGTCATGCCCGCAGGGGACTTCAGTCGTGAGACAGCGTTGTTTATGTGTATGTCCCGTAAAGACATAAATCCCTTCACAGACTTTCCTGTCGGCACTGTACAACCTCGCGGCACACCCGGAGTATCTTAAACCTCTCCGTGAGGAAGTCGACTACTTAGTTCATCAAGATGGGTGGACAAAAGCTGCAACGGACAAGATGCACATGGTTGATAGCTTCTTGAAAGAGAGTTACCGCCTTGGTGGCTTCACTACCCGTGAGTTCTTCTTTCGAGGTCTTCAGTTTGACTCACACACTATCAGTGGTCATGCAACGCAAGGCACTGAAAGACTTCACCTTCTCAGACGGCAGAGTTGTGCCAAGAGGATGCCTAATCTCTACTCCATCATATGCCATTCACCACAATGAGGAAATCTACAATTCACCGAATGCATTCGACCCGTTCCGTTTTGCCCGACTTCGTCTTCACGAAAATGAAACAAGAGAGCAACTGGTCTCCCTTAGTTCGGACTTCCTATTGTTTGGGCATGGCAAACAAGCATGGTATAGTCATGTGTATCCCTGTCTTTGAAATTTTGCACCTTACCTGTGGCTTACGTCCTAGTCCGGGGAGGTTCTTCGCAGCAATGATCCAGAAGACTTTGCTGGCCCACATTGTAACATCATATGACTTAAAGCTCGAAGATAACGCGCCAAGTACATTGAAGACTTCGGAATTCGGGATCTTCCTGATCCCAGATCCCACTACCCGAATCTTGATGAGGAAAAGAGTACCTTGAACAAGTATGGTCATTCGAGTCGAAAGTTGTTGTATCTCTAATCTCCTTGTTGTACTGGAAGATGTGATGTTATTACCTTGCACGCCATAAGCGTAGACTCGATTCATTGATGAGGCTTGCACTGCAGCACTTATGTAAATAGTTGAAGGAGTGCAGCATATTATATGTGTAGGCACAAGTGACATTTAGTACTAACCCTTTGTTTCGCGTGCTCTCCAGGTTTTATAAGGCGTTGTCAAGTTGGTAGCTGTGACATGAGTCTTCAGAGGCCTAACTACAGGTGTTGCCTCTCTAGTATCGTCAACCACTTTGGTGGCAACTGTCGACAGATTCGCTAGTCGTCTAGGTCGCCAGCTGCCCTTAGCTGACGTGTCAGCTCTCGGGATAGTGGGTACGGCTTCTTCAACACTTTCAATTCGTCTGACAACAGGCGTTGACGGGCCCACATGCGAGGACACTGGAGCGAGCTGAGCTTGTGGCAATTTTGCTGATCCTCCGAACACACCGGGAGAATCATTGGCAAAATGTGGTAGCTTGGGAGGCGTAGGGGGAGTCATGGAACCCCCACCCTGTGCCATAGCGGTGGTTCGTGACCGCCATCCACTTACGTGTCTTTGTGCGACAGGTTCGGACGTCAAGACAGGTCGGAGTGTACCAGGGCTTGTTGCAATGTAAGAGGTACGGTGAGCAGGAGAGGCGGTACCCGCCCGGATACGAGGGGTGTCTGTTAGGTGCGTAGGGGTGATTGAGCCTTCTCCAGTGTCTGTTCGTTGAGCTTTCCTGCGTGCGTCCTCGAGCGCAACGGCAAACTCCAACTCTCGCTGTCTGTTGGCCGATGCAGCAGCCTGGGCCTCCATTCGAGCCTTCATCCGCGCTTGAAACTCAACTTGGGCTTTCATCCGGGCTTCAGCCTGTGAGTCACCTCGCTCTGCGGTCTGAGTGGGGGGCATTGTCCGCGACTCCAAAATGGTGGGTCTGTATTTCGGGGTCGTAGTGACTATCTCAGGGATTCTCTTCCATGATTTCCTTGATGTCGATGCCTGGGCTGAAACAGAGGGAGCTTTGCCCTGATGTTGGGCTGCAGCCATTTTCTCTCGTGCTTCACGCACCTCTGCCATGCAAATGAGATTCTGGAACGTTGAGGCATGGCACGACCCACTGGCTTGGAGGGCAGCTGCTTCCGCTTGGGCTGCTTCTCGTGCTTCGCGCTCGTGCTTCTCCTTCAGCCTCTCCTCTTTCTCCTTTGCGATCTTCTTTTCCGCATCTACTTGCTTCATGCGGAACTCCTTCACTCGTTTGCTTATGACGATACCATGATATAGTTTAAAGTCTGGCAGCATGCGCGACAACCGTTTCTTGGTTGTCAACGGCCCCTCTTCCGACTCGAGTTCTACCTTTCGCCTCATGAGGAAGTTGTCGCGATCGGAGGTGGACTCTTCAGAAAACTGGCGAGCAAGGAGGGAACTTTCCTCTTTACGATAAGCTCGCTCGACATGATCGACGTACTTAGCGAAGCCGTCAAGACGTCTTCGCACATCTGCTCTCCGCTCTCTTTCCTTCTGCTCTTCTTGTTCCGTGGCTGAGGGGTTAATCGTTGCCTGCTTGTCAGCCTGACGGCGTCTAACACTTGTCCTCGACTTCGCCATCCGTTGCCCTTGCAATTCGTGAGCATGAAGCAACCAATCAATCAGATGCAACGTACTCGCCATAATTGTCCTTCGTCTAGCTTGCTCTCTCTCGTATTCGAGATCATCCAGACATAAGGAGATAAAATCGCCCAGTTCTCTTCTCGCATGTACATGATGTTGTTTCTTCTCCTTCCCACGAGCCTTGCATTTGTATATGGGGTTGCCCTTGAGGATCTCATACTAGTGATATGTCGACATTTGAGAACAGGCTTCACAGTGTACGAACTCACTTGCTGTCGTTTCTCTTTATGAACTGCCTTGATAGCCTCAGAGCGTGCACATTCCGCCGCTTTCAATGCAGAGTAATCTCAAAAGGTGATAGCGGTTAGCTTCTGAGCAAAATTTCCACGATAGACCTCCTACCTGGCGGATCTTCCCCGTGAGCCTCGACAGGATCCATTGAAAATAAGTTGCAAGAGAAGGACAATCCAACAGGAAATAAGATGGGATCACTTGGGGGATCTACGTCATTGTCTTGAACTTCGACCATACTGCATGCTAAAGAAGCGTCTTGGATCAGTATCTTACTGTAAACCTTAAACACATACCTGGCGGGGTGTCGCTAATCGCATCGTCCGCAGGAGTATGGGTAGCTGCACCAGAAGTGTAATTAACCCCTACTGGCTCTGGTTCATCTGGCAAACAAATATCTGTGGCCTGTACAGCAATTTCCTTATGCCTGCATGGTTCCTGACTGGCCAATCCACTCTGCGAGACTGGGAACTCCTGAGCCCGCTCCGGGATACCCGTCTCTGTTTGTTGTAATTGATGGGCACAGATCATCTCCGAGTCCGAGCTGGACAAAGTGGCTCCATGCGGCTGCTGCCATTTGCCATAGTTCATGGAAGCAAAAGCCTCGGCCTTCCAATGATCATCGCACAGACGGAACTCCAAACATCGGATACGCATCGCCAGGCAAAACCATTCGAGTGCATAGACGTCGATATCGTCCCAGACCCTTGGGGCCATCTCATACCTCAGCAACGTGTTATAGAGTATGCGTCCATAACGGAAGAGTTGATCCTGACGTGGCGCGGAAACGACGACGCCATTCTCCCCCACAAGGAACGGTAAAGGGCCAGAGTGTTCGTCCTGAAAGACAGTCAGCCCTGAAAGCCCGTTATGATGCTCTTTCACAAAGGATTCTTCGGTCCAATAGAATTGACCATTGTAGTCCTCTCTTTGATAAATCGGGAATTTAGAGTTTGCTGCTCGTGCGAACTTTAATATGCGGAAGAACGGCTGGAAAGACGATAGCTGGATAGAGTTATTAGGGGTTGGTATAACTCTAGAAAGTAGCCGCTCATAGGAAGCGCTACAGCATTGAGATGGTCAAAAGTTGAGAAGCCGGACAGAGCAAAGACTCACGTTGTAGTTGATAGCTCTCCACGAAGAGAGGAGAGCTGAGTGTGAAGTTCACTGACTTGTTCCTGTTGAACCTGTAGTGCCTTCTTCAGCTCCGCGTTTTGCAACTGGAGCTCCACAAAGTCAGTGCGATGGCGTGAAGGCCTGTGGGACGATCCTGAAATGGATGAAATCGAGTCCGAGTCGGTGCTAAGTGAAGAGTCCTGTCCGGAAATGTAAGTGACTTTCAAAGCTACGGCAATCCAAGCCCCACTGCATACAGATGCACTGTCATAATACTGCGGGGATGTGCTTCGTTGACGTTCCTGCAAGTTAGAGCTTCCACGGAGGTGGTGGCTCGCGGGTTGATTGCAAAAGCGGGTCTCTGCGACTGGCACGCTCGCTATCGGTGAAGCATTAACGCACGCTTCTGCATCACCCTTAAGCTCATGACCAGCATGCGCGCTCGCAGAGTAGCTGTACAGCGCCGCCCATGGGTCGAAGACATCCTGAGCTCGATCGTGGTTCCACCGTATGAGCGATTCCCCCATTGCTCTCCAGTAAGGACGGAGATGAGGGTCAGACAGTAGCACAGGAGCATGAGGGTGATTAGTATTTCAGGGATACGGGCGCGCGAGAACCACGATGCAGACTCATGCTGTAGAAGAAGGGGTATGTTCTGCTTTGTCACGCTGCCCCAGCCATGGAACCGCACCATAGGAAGGGAAACCATGATTGCAACACGGTGATAACGACCTGCTGCCAGTCATTTCCGTACCGGACCATGAGTCTGGGTGCCCTTCTGTCATTCAGATAGAGAGCAGCCACGACGCCTACTAGGACGGGGGTAACTGATCAAGGGTCTGGTGACGACCAACTGGGGCAACGTACATCTACTTGCGCCGTGGCGGAAGTCACTGATCAGTGATACGGTGAACATTCTCGTCACGAGGCCGAGACGCCAGCCAAATGCACTCAATTGAGTGGCGTAGATTGACCATAGAGGGCAGATATCGTGGCTTCCTTGGGCGGATATGTATAGGACGAGGTCACGAGTGCGATAGCGCAAAGTGCGGTGGCGGCCTCGAACACAAGGACCATGAACGGTTTTCACCCAGCGCCAATGTCTTGGAGTGACGAGGAGGCAACGCAGCGGGTAGCTACTAGCTTGCCCGGCGGCTTGAAGTACCCGACTCTTCTACGTCAAGCCACCGGACTAGCTCGCAGGCTATATTGTATCACGAACAGCTGATGGCCTCAAGGGAGTTGATGTAGAAGGCAGGCTACTAGCAATGCCAAACAAGTGATCTCCCCTAGACACCTCAAAAATTGGAAGAGGATCGACGTGCAATACAATGATACACTAAATATCATCCTCTGGACCATCCTCGATCATCTTAGCGTACTCCTCATAACTAGCAAACGTCGGCAACGTTTTCCTCTTTTTCCGCTTCTTCTCGTCCTGGTCCTTCTCTTTCAGTTTCCGCTTGACCTTCCTTTCGCTAATTCCACCCCACTCTTCATCCCTGTCACCATTCTCTGGATCTCCCTCGTCGGCGGAGGCGTCTGACCCGTCGTATTCTATGAGCCCAGGGATATCGTCGATAGCTAAGAGATCGTCGTCGTCAGACTCTTCTGCGAGAGATAACGCGTCATCATGGGGGCTGTCGTCCTCCTGTTCGGACTCATCATCCCCTTGGTCGTCGTCCTCTTCGGGATCAAGCTCATCACTGTCATCATCTTCGTCGGGCACAGAAAGCAATTCGTCATCTTCGCCCATCTTTGGTATTGTTGCTTGCATTGCCTGGCAAAGGGGAAATATGTCTGTGGAAGGATGACAAGGATAAAAAACGCATTTACCTTCCACACGGCGTCTTCATCGAGGTCGCTTCCTTCCTCGCTGTCATCTTCACCTGAGGCCACATCACTCGCAGGCACAGACTCCGCCTCCGAATGTTCTTCCCCAGATTCCTCATCTCCCTCTCCATCACTCTCGCCATCATCATCGCCCGCCTCCTTCTTCGCCCGCCTGCTGTTGTGCTTCTGAGAGAAATACCGATGGAAGAATACCTCGTCGACCCTCACATCCTCTTCCCTCTTCCTCCTAAACTTCTCCTCGTTCGGCAAGACGCCCCCTCCGACTTCTCCTCTCGTCTTCTTCACATTCACACCATCGGCAGCACTTGCGCCCGGCTGCATCGCACTTGCACCTTTAGGCTTCGGCTTCTTCGAATTCTTGTACACGAATCGATCGAGGAAGTGCGAAAGCGTGTTGAGGTTGAGATCTGCGCTTGAAGTAATTGGTTGCGAGGTGAAGAACTGGCGAGCGTGGAGGGCAATCGTAGGGTGATAGTGATTGAGGAGGGGTAGCTTTGTTGCACAAAGAGTTAGCGCGCATATACACAAGTTAAGGTTGGGCTCACGAGTTCGAATAACGGTGAAGCGGATGGTCGAGAGTATTGAGGGTCGCGTTTCCGAGGGTCGTATTCCTCCCCTTCAGGTGCGTTCGACGTACCCTGAAACAAACCCTTCAGACCGGGGAACGTACTGAATATCTACATCGCAGGGTCAACATCGTCTCACAGATATGCAGAAGAAACGGTTGCGAAAGAACAGACCTCTCCAAGTAAATACAACCCGCCAACGACAAACTCATTCCCCCCAGCTCCTCCGCTGACGAGTACCTGCACGAACCTGCGAACGAAGCTTTTGACGCGCTCGACATTGCGATCCGCCTTGAGTGATTTGAACAACAGATTGAGGTACATCGCTTGCTTCGACGATGATGCGAGTCGTCCATCGTGCAGCGACGCATATAGAGACCGGTAATACCGATCCGATATGCTTTTGGATTGAGAGTTCGGTGTGGACGTACTAGGCTGGTTGGTAAGGGTTGCAGATATGTGTTGGATGAGGACGAGAGCTTGGAGAGAAATGTTAAACGTGGACTTGTGGGAGATGAAGAAAAGCGTATCGATGTGCTTGTTCAGGCTTTCTCATGTAAGTAAAAACGTGTGGCCAGGTTGCTGTAGGAATATACCTTGTATCTCCCGCACTGAGCTTCGCAAAAGGAAGAGCGCGGTTTACACCTGTAAGGATAGCAGAGACCAGTTTGGAATTGGCATCTTCGACCTCTGTGAATCCACCCTCGCCAGTGACCTCCTTGCCTTTCTGCTTTGACCTGGACTTTCTATCAGGATGCGATGCCTCGGAACGCGCATCGTCGTTCTCATCCGTTGATTTCTTTTCCCCGAGGATATCTTCAAACAACCTGAAATACACGTCGATGACCTGCGATGCAATTTCCCTTTCGTTTGCAAGGAACATGATCTGATTGAGAGTTATCGTGGCGTAGTAGCACGCATGTTCGTTGACGTGCTTTTTGGAGGCAGGGTCTGGTTGTGGTTTTGGTTTTGGTTTTGACTTGGGGGTGGATCCATCCTTGTCGAATCGTATGTGTGTGTTTTGTGTGGGAGGCGCTGCTGTGGCCGGCGTCGACGTGGTTGGTTGTAGAATGAGGGATGTTATCTCGCGTATGATAACCGCTTTCATTGATGGATGAATTTGGAGGAGCTGCAGGATATGATATGACGTGCGGGAGCATATGGAGTTTTCAGAGTCGCCCTAAGATATGCATCTGTATCAAGGTCACGGGTCAGTAGTTTATGTGGGACACACGAGTTTATTGACGAGCAGTCGTAGCAAGTTGTGCTCTTGCTCTGGTTTCTCCTTGAGCAGGGTGAAGATCAAAGAGAGGGCCTGCATCCTAACATATGATAGAGGATCCGCCGAAAGCGTCTGACGACAGATAGGTACAATTACGACGAGTCTGAACAGAGGTACACACCTCCAGGATTTGTAGAACAGAGAAGAAGAATTTCTTGAGCCAATCTTCAAAGTACCACACCACGAGATGCCGGTCGTCGGCCTTTGGATGTGCTAGTGGCTGGTCTCGAAAGTATCTGGACAGTAAATACAGATTTGTCTCCTTGAGCAGGGGGGGGAGACATACTTGAGTTTGCGATTAGGTGCCCCGCCGCCAACCCACCAATCGACTATGCAGCGCAAGGCCTTGAGACTCTCCTCTCTGCCGCCCTTGCCCTTGCCACGCTCTGCCATGGATTTCAGTGCGTCGAGTGCTTTTGTGTTGTGCAGGGGGCTGCTCTGGACGAGTAGCGTGAGGGCACTTAGACGATCCGATAGTGTTCCAGTCTGCAGTATATTCTGCAGGAAGTTATAGTCAGCATTCGAAGACGTGACTGTGGACTTTGACTGGAATGTGTTGACTGCATCGGTATGCAAGGAGGCTGCCCGTTCCAGTAGAGAGGTCAGTTTTTCAGAGGTCACGACAGCACTGGTAGCGGTTGGTTGGAGTGGGGGTGCATTCTCGTACCACAGTGGTGATGCGTCGAGCTGGATTTTGGCAGGGCCTTTCGACTGCGAAGGTTTTGAGGTGTCTTGGGAGTGCGTTTTCTGTGAGGCCGCTTTTTGCTTCTGGCCCTTTTGACGGGCCATGATGAAGGCAAGTCGAGTCGTCCAGCAAAAGATTCAGGTCATTGATCCAAGAAGCCAAAAAGTTCGGATACCGGGAGTCGAACCCGGAGCTGCTGTGTGAAAGACAGCCATGTTAGCCGCTACACCATATCCGATGCTGACCAGCTTCTGTCGCTGTCCTAGTCGTCGTCTGTAGACGGATCATGCGCTTGCTTAGTACTCAGAAGACAATCGTTCCCTCTCCGACTGCGCAGCTTTTGAATTCTGAGAGTCTCGGCACGACGGGCAAGTGAACACCCATCAGTTTCAGCTTTGCAAGTACTTGCCCCCCTCTCGCGTGCGGGTAAGAATGGAGGCGATCTGCCGGGCGGATCTTTCCCTGCCACTTCCCTCGCACATATATAAAGCAGTCTCAAGTCTCATGCTGCTAGCTAACTCTCTTGGTCCACTTGGGGCGTGGTCATGTCCTCTCTCAGTCTACGACAACGACTCCCTGTAAGGTTACTCCCACCGCGACGGGCACTCGCCACATCCTCGTCTTCATCTTCGTCCAAACCCACCATTGCCATCCGGCGCGAGGACCCAGCCAGAATCTGGGAACGCAGATGCCCACTTACCCCTGACGCCGTCGAGGAGCTTGTCCACAAAGACGGTGTCGACGTCCTCATTCAGCCATGTGACAGGCGAGTCTTCCCTGTCGATCACTTCCTTAAGGTATGTACACACCATTTCATTTCTTCACGGCCAGGAGACATCACTTCCCCTATCACCGAAGTGTTGTCTTCTGCATGACTGAGCTTCTCCTTTCATTGATAGGCTGGCGCCAAGATACACCCCACCCTCGAACCAGCACATATCCTCATAGGCATCAAGGAAACTCCCTTGAATGAACTCATCACAACCCCAATACCAGTGCCCACATCGGCGTCTGCATCCTCTCTCGTTCCACGCACCCACCTCATGTTCTCCCACACCACCAAGGGCCAGCTATACAATATGCCCCTTTTGTCCCGCTTTCTTAGCCAAGACGGGTCTCCCCTATCTTCGCGGCTGATTGACTACGAACTTCTCACTGGCGCCGATGGAAAGAGAACCGTGGGCTTCGGATGGTTCGCAGGAGGTACCCATCACGGTTTGTTCACTTCCCTTGCTGACGATTGAGGCACCAGTCGCTGGCGCGTTGGAGTCGCTCTCCGCGCTTGCTCATGCGCACCTCGAGATTGGCGTAGCTTCCCCCTTCTTGGTAAGTTATACCAGGTAAACCCTAACCCTAATTAAGAAGTGCCTAGCATACCCCTCGTCCTCACACCCATCCTTCGATCCCCTCCCTCCGAACAGCATTGCGTGCAATTGGACACCGTATCTCTGAAGATGGAACACCGAAGACTCTAGGACCGTTCATCATTGGCCTTACAGGGTAAGTTGTTCAGACCTCGGCTCCTTTTGGCACGTTATACAGCATCGCAGGAACGGGCAGGTTTCGCAAGGCGTTCTTTCGATCCTTGAGGAATTGCCTATTACGAAGATCGCTGTGAAGGATCTTTCTTCGATCGTTGCCAATCCCGGTAAGTTGGCGTATGCAAGAGCGAAGACAGCCAATTAATCTGATCTTTGCAGACACTGATTTGCACAAGGTATTCACGTTTCTTTGTGCATCGACATCTTACCATATTATCTCAGGTGTATCTCGTACATGCGTCCCCAGAGGAGTACCTTTCCTGCACAGACGGTGGTCGATACAGTCGATCCCACTACTACCAGAACCCGTCCCTTTATGTATCGGACTTTGCCATCAAGGTTGGCATGTTTCACCATGTCTATTGATATGTTTACTGAGCTGTCTGACTAGGTCGCCCCCTACCTTACCCTCTTTTTGAACGGAGTCGGTTGGCTGCCAGGCTTCCCCCGCCTCATGACGAATGAACAACTCTCTGTTGCACTGAGTCTCGCGGCAGAGATTGGGCCCGCGCGGTTCGGGACGGTTGGGGACATCAGTTGTGATATTGAGGTATCCTCCGTTTTGCGCCATAGTCACGTTGGCTGGTTACACTGAACGCTATCCACTTTGTTCTAGGGCGGCCTCCAATTCATGCCCCGCGCTTCAACCCTTTCGGACCCTTCTTTCAAGTATAGGCCCCCCTCCCTCCCATCTCATCTTCCGACATTAAACATCATGTCGGTGGACATTCTTCCCACCAGTTTACCCTTCGACGCATCGAACCATTTCAGTAGCGTGCTGACACCATATTTGAGGGCTCTTGTTAACAAATATCGTGGGAGGCCAGTCAATGCTAATGCGGAGAAAGAGTATGAAGATGCACTGAGCCGCGCGACTGTTGCAAGCGAAGGAAGGCTTGCAGACAAGCACGCGTGGCTGTTGGAGTTGGTGGAGAAGTGGCGGTCTACATCTACCTCATCCATGTCAACACAGGGCCCCAATGACACTGACACGATACCCACAACTGCTGCTGGAGATACCATACGCAAGAAGAAAGTGTTGATGCTCGGAAGCGGGATGGTTGCGGGGCCTGCAGTCGAAGAGATCTGTAAGCGGAGAGACGTCGAACTGGTCGTTGGTCAGTAGCTTCTTTTTTTCAATCTGTATGGAACCATTTATCTCATCCGCATACCATTCAATCCACATGTATATTACGTCGCATACCGGTCTTCATCCACCTAACATGAACCATTTCAACGGCCCCTTTGGAAATCTTAGCAAGTAACTCGATCACTGAAGCTGAGAACCTCACTCGACACATCCCTAATGCCCATGCGCGCTTTCTGGATGTGAAGGATAGGGAGGCTATATTACGACTTGTTGAACAGGCCGATCTAGTCGTCAGGTGCGTTTCCTATGCTCGTTCGCGACAGTATGAACCTGCGAGGAGCCGTGCACGGACAGATCGCTGACTTCAAGCAAAACACCCTCTCTAGCTTGCTCCCGGTCCCATTCCACCCCTCCATTGCGAAGCTGTGCATACAGCTCGGCAAAGACATGGTTACGGCGTCGTACATATCCCCTGCTATGCGCGCTCTGCACGAACAGTGAGTCACTGTCCTACACGTATAATCCTGTGAACTTACCCGTACTAGCGCCCAATCCGCCGACGTCCTCCTCCTGAACGAGATCGGCCTTGACCCGGGGATCGACCACTGTTCTGCCCACTCTCTCCTCACCCGCCTCCGCGAGGAGCGTAAGTGTGTACAGTCGTTTACGAGCTTCTGCGGGGGGCTGCCCGCCCCAGACGTTGTGGCGTCAACACAGGGAGACGAGGTTCCGCTCGGGTATAAGTTCAGCTGGAGCCCGAGGGGTGTGCTAAGTGCTGCGTTGAACGAGGCGCGGTTTAAACTTGGTGGGGAGGTAAGTGAGCTCGCGTACTCTACTGTTGCAAATGGCTGATAGCTATGTATCCCAGAACATCAAAATCCCCTCTGAAGAACTGCTCCGCAGATATTTTCCTGACGTGACTGTCCCAGAAGGTGCAGCGCTCAGATTCGAGGGAATTGCGAACAGGGACAGTTTACCGTATGTGGGGACGTATGGGCTTGGCGAGCTGAGTGACTTAAGGACTGTGGTGAGGGGAACGTTGAGGTGCGTCGTCGATGTCCATCCTACACTGGGTACAGGGTCTGCAAAGCAAACGCCGATGCTGATCCTCTCGGACATAGATATCCTGGGTTTTCAGACCTCGTGGACGCGTTCAAGTCTATCGGCCTTCTCTCACTTACGTCTCCCCCAACCCACTCACCGGCGCCCCTTTCTGGATGGACTGACCTGACGCGGTTTGCGCTGCATCACAAACTAGGAGATAGTCTACCAAGTGACTACGATTCCGTCCGGTCTGTTCTAACTGACCTCTTGCAAAGGAGATGTGGAAAGGAGAAGGTGGAGAAAGTAGCCGAAACACTAACATGGCTGGGCATCATGCCCCGCCCCCGGTCTCCATCTCCATCATCCCCTCCCATCTGCTCTCAGTCGACGTCTGACATGTCCGCCCTCCCCACGCGGGCAATGGCCCCGATCGACCTTTTCACCCAAGTCCTCGCCTACAAGCTCCGCTATCTCCCCGGCGAACGGGACATGGTTGTACTCGCGCACGAGATCGTCGTCGTTCCTGAGGCCGGGGGTGTAGGCCACCGCAGCAGCACAGACGTCGAGGTGCACACTTCGACACTGATGACGTATGGCACGTCCAAGGCGTCCGCAATGGCGACGTGTGTGGGCCTCCCGGTCGCATTCGCTGCGCTGGCTATTTTAGACGGCAGGACTCGTGCGCAGGAACGTGGGGGTGCAACGAATGGGCTCGGGTCGGGGGTGAGAGGGCCGACGGAGGTTGCGGGTGTATGGCGGGCTGTGCTGAGCGGATTGGAGGTGGCTGGGGTGGGGATGAAGGAGCGGGTGGTGAAAATACCCGGACGCGGGGTCATGGGCACGATGGAGGCGAATTTGTGCGCGGGCTTGGGGATTAATACTGGGGTGCGGACGGGGTAAACGTCCTTGTGGCGTTAGTGCTACCATTGTTCACTATGTAGGATTTACGAAAGACAATCTGAGCCCAACATCCCAAGTTTGTTTTTCGCACCAGAAAGCCACAAAGAGAGACGCATTACATAATGATTGACTACGACAGAAGTTGGGGTAAATTTTTCTCTGGTGGTCGATGGAAGTTTTCTTTACTTCGGTAGGAGAGGTGCTGTTCACAAAAAAAAGTCAGGAATGCAGATACTTGTCAATAACATTCAAAAGCGGTGCGGTCTATAGTATGTACACGATACAGTGAGGGCAATGTGACATCTAGTATCATGCCTCAATCCTCCCTAATCACTGAACCATTCTCAGCCGACAATGTATGGGGATATCACTGATACAAGATCAACACTAAAAACCGTGTGAACGATTCGCTCTATCACAGTGGGGCCCCCCGCTTCCGAATACTCAAGAAATGCGGTATGAATGGCTTTGCGCAAGCCATCAAAATGGGGAACCAACATGAAGCTCATCCACACCCATACCCATGCATACCCAATTAGTTTCGTGGAGAACCCCGCCTTCACCCCAAGGCGCTTGCCTACTTCCATCACAGCATCCTCCACGAGCACTCCCAGTGGCTGGAGGAGGTAAAAGGAGGCAGACACCCCAATAATGAAGGGGGGCATATACTTTCCCTGACGAAAGCATCTCCATAGATGAATACCTTTGCCATAGGCTGAACTGCATTGCGACATCCACACAGACGTGAAATAGGGCAGAACACACGAAGGCGTTACAGATCCTAAAATACAATCTTGACCACGAGTCTTTCGGCTCACGAGGCGAAGGGTCCACAGACGGGGGTTCATCCCATGGACGACGATTGTATCGATGAGGGCCGAAGGTAGTGAAGAGCTGAAATGCAAGCTCGGGGTCAATGCTATGATAGCATTTCACAGCGCGATACTCACATATCGACCGTTCTGGTGCCACGTTCGTCTAAATGAGCGATATCAGTAATTATTGTAAATGCTTGTCCACCATTGTCAACATACCCCCAAAATCTCCGGACCGTATACGCATCCTTCCAGTACCCAAAGGGATGCGGCCATGCCCGTGGCTCGGAATGATTTATGGCCACTGCAACCACAGCCAACAAGGAGCAATAACAATAAATGAAACCGTAAAACAGGGAGTAGACTGCAATGATATTGACGCATCGCAGGATATACCCTTGTGAGGCGATAGAAGCTCCAGTGGAAAAGGCAGGATTGCAACGCATGTACGAACGCGCAGCCTCCATAAGCCAGAAGGAGGCAAAAATAGTACGCAGCCGCGAGATTATGAATGCGCCACGAGTGCAATGGCGTGGATCCACGGGATTAGGGCGGAAGTCCTGTGACGCAAAGACAAGGCTGGTTAAGAAGGGATTCGACATCGTGTAATGTAACCAGTACTTGCATTGAAGGACCATCCAATTCCCCTTGGAGAGATGCTCATGAGCCAGAAGAATCGCTGCATATATGGCAGCTGATATGCAGGCACTTTGTCCGACTCATGACGAAACTCCTCCAGTGGTCGAGTCAGAAGCAAATACCGCAACCCTTCCAGAACAACAAACCCCAGAGCAACCCCAGAAGCACTCGTAATTGGCCCGTTCTCGGTCCGTATGCTGGCTATAGCAAGGCTTATAACGAAGCTAAAAGCGATGGCTCTCCATACAGTTGACTTGAGGTTGAGGGCAGCGAAGGCGAAGGCGAATATGAGGGACCTGGAAACAAGGAGTGAGAGCATGAGTCAACTGGCATTCACACCACCGAAACCACAAGCGCGTGATATGTATTATTGTTTTGAGTGAAAATTTGTCTTGAACCTTCTGGTGTTCAACGTTAACATAAGTACTGTATCCTGATCCAATCAAACGGCAAATAAAGGGAGAACGGAATAGGCGCCGCGAAAGTGTGAGGGCATTCGAAATAAGCATTTTAAGTTCTCGGCTTGGCATGCGTCATACCCACGGGATCAAATCTGCAGGTGGGGACGAGCTGAAAAGCATGCGATGTTTTTTTCCTGTGCTGGTGCTCTGTCCGATGGCACCTCAGCTGGGCTACGTCCAGAATATAAAGTCGATCCCGTGAGAAATCTAAATTTAGCACATGGTTCTATAAATAAAGGTTTGCGGGCAGCAGGTCTGGTCTGTTGTTCTGGTCCGCCTCCTACTTAGGTAAGGCCTCTCCAGCCACCCAATCGATCCCCCCGAGGTTTCTTCTCTTCCTCTTCCTCTTCCCCTTGCAAGGACCACGAATACCCCCACCAACACCCACAACTATTCCTACATCCACTCGCAGCCTAGTCCTCCGCCTCGATGCGTTTCCTCTCGTCGCTCGTTTCTCCGTCTGAAAGCAGGTCGTTTGGGGCCGTCCTCCTCGCTGCATCCCTCTTTGCCAGCTCCGTCTTTGCGCAAGACCATTCATCAGAGCAGTCAGAGGCACAAATAACTGGTGGGTACTACCCCGTTGTCCCTTTCCACACCTCGACGTTCGCGGCCGCGTCTCACCATGTGCCGTGAACCTGCATGAACGTGTTTCAACTCAGAAATGAGGCGGGCATTGCATGACGTCGCGTCGCAGCACATCCCCTTGGAACATGCACCTTACTGGCCTTTCGGTTCCCTGACTCGCGAGTATTCGGGTGCTTCGCATGGCGGGGTGCAATACTGCGGCTGACCGCTGTCACTTTTGGCGTTATGACCGTCAGCAACACAGTTCCCCTCTTGCTGAACGTGAAAATTTCTGCTTTCATTTCATGGTTCGGTGCGCCTTTATAGCGGGCGATGCCAGCCTATCAATTGCGAGTTCCCATGTCTGACCTCACTTTCCCACCACACGGACGTTCATGCGCTAATCCTCTTTCATATACTACATAGACCCCAACACAGAATGCACAATCTACTACTACGCACCCGTAGCAGACGCCCGCTATTCGTTCCCCACCATTTGGACGGTAGCATCGATCTTGTCTAATGACACCAACGCACAGTCAAAATACAGCGCTATTTCATCCGGAATTCCCAATATCGCACCCAAGGGCACCCAGCCGGGGTCGTTGACAGGAAACTGGACCAATTTCACGTACTCTGCGACGGATCCGGATTGTTGGTGGACGTATACCCACTGCACGACGCCAAAGTTAGCAGGCCTGTCCCCCGACACCGCAGGTGTCCCTGAGGTGAGCCAGTAGCGACTGTGTAAACCCATGAACAATTACTGATATGCTGCAAACAGCCCAATACCCTCGGATATGGCTTTGATGACGGTCCGAACTGCACACATAATGCCTTTTACAACTTTTTACAACAACAGAACCAAAAAGCCAGTAAGTCATCCACATGCTTTATCCCGTACTTCGCGACCTCATGTTAAATACAAATAGCGATGTTCTACATCGGAAGCAACGTCATGGACTGGCCGCTCGAGGCGCAGCGCGGGCTCGCAGATGGTCACGAGATTTGTGTTCGTGAGTACTCCCCGCTATTCTTACTTCTTCCATGTGGCTGACCCCCGCCCGCCCCAGATACATGGTCCCACAAATATAGTGCGTTAGCCTCACGAAGATGACGTTGAGCTGACCTACCTGGTTCTTGTTTGAACAGTGACCGCGTTGACGAATGAACAGGCCTTTGCGGAGCTATATTATAGTAAGTGCACTTCCGTTTAATGCGGGGTTGCTGACGTCGTTCTTGGGTTTCCTTGACAGCCGTTCGTGTGGTATTCTTTGGTAGTCAGTGGCAATGCTGATCCCTACCAGATTCAAGCTATTAAGCTCGTCGTTGGTGTTACACCCACGTGTTGGAGGGTACGCCTTCTTTCATCACGTCTCTCAACTTAAAGCAAACCAACTACTGTTTTGGCTACATGCACAGCCGCCCTTCGGTGACATCGACGACCGCATTCGGTATATTGCCAAAGCCCTTGGCCTCCGAACCGTCATCTGGCAATACGATTCCAACGACTGGCGTGCCAACACTGGCAATATCACTGCTGCAACTGTCGACGCGAACTACCAGGCCCTTATTCAGATGGTACAGAATGGAACGTTTGCCAGTGTATGCATCCCCTGCTCACCGTTGAACTCCACTTGCGCTAACGCGACCCTCTATCAACCAGGCTGGCACGATCATGCTTACCCACGAGCTCAACAGCTTCACGATGGACGAAGCTGTCAGTTTCTATCCACAGCTTAAAGCCGCGTTCAGTCACATTGTTCCTGTCGGTGTCGCATTGAACAACACCCAAGCGTATTTGGAACCCAGCCCGATTATCCCTGATTTCGAACAATGTGCGTGTTGTCCGTTGGTACTAGGGACGGGACACACTTAGACTTTGCCTTGTGTAGATATCAGCGGTACGACTACCCTTTCAGGTTCGGCACCGTCGCCGACTGGTCAATCCTCGGCCTCAGGCTCTGCTGGCTCCGCTGGCTCTTCTGGTAAGAGCGGTGCAGTCGGATTGACGGACATCAGGCTGGGCATGGACGGCATGGGTGGACTCGTCGGTGCGATGGCGTTTGTGGGAGCGCTGGTGAAGGCTATGATATGATGATTGTCACGACTGTTGGTATGAGCAAAGGATGTCAATGGAGATTGTTACCCCGGCTACCTCATTATGGATTCTGTTACCCAGTATACTGTAAACTGTTTTCATTGCATATTCCTACCCTCCAGTTTCTGTAAACCTTGGCCACTTTTGTGCCCCTCTTCAGTTCTATCAACATTCTTTCATACTGTGTTTAGTTTGTGGGAGTGTCAGAATATTGAGTTGCTATGTATCAAACTTACAAGACAATGATTGATAATTATTAGTTTTGTTGTTTTAGCTACAGGAAAAGTTGTACCTTGTATACCCATTGCATCTGGACCTGGATTGCTCCCATTAATCCATTGCAGTCACCTGATCCTCTCAGTGCATGAGTTCCAACAGTATTCCCCAGGTTCACTGTATTGACTTTCTAAGTATTGATGCATCAGTAATTTAACAAAACTCTATCCATGACTTTTATGTACTTTCTGTACCTATTTCGGCATAGATAGGCAAATATGTACGGAAGGTGCTGGGACTTTTTTAAGTAGGTCCTTCGTCTATCCACGGTTATTTTCCGTCTTTTTATGCTTTCGTGACTTTCCATCCCACTGACCTATTGTCGTTATTATACAATCCCTACCTTTCATGCAATTCCACCTAGGCTTAGAAATAGCTTGCTGCATCACTCAGAAATGCATAGCACCATGGTCATCGATTGCAGCAAGAAACAATGCCAAGCAATTAAACGAGTGTAAATGTAGTAGCAGTCACAGGATAAAATGAACATGGAGGGAAGCGACTACTAACACGAAAGGAGAACAATTAAGAAAAATCATAACGAACGAGTTGGAGGGGAGCACACGGAAAGGTGTTGAAACATGTACCGTAGAATGTGAATTGATGTGCGACCAGAGGGTGGAATAATGAACGTCCATTTGGTAAGATTCTGTAAAGCGTGTTAGTAAACTGTGTAGATCACAAAGTAAACCTACAAATGCTCATGTGCTGATTAGCAGACATAGGGAGGTCCTCTGCTGTTGAGTCATCTTCCATGTAATCCGTGGTAGGAGCAATGAGGGCACTAGACATGGTGATAACTTCGTTCAGTGCAGTGGGACTGCGCCTAGCAACTGACAGGAAATATTGCCTAGTGCATGATCCCCAGTTGTGCTCCGAGAACGCCAATGCAGTCGAAGATTCTTTGTTGACCTTGAGCGGAGTCTTCGTAGTCGCCTTGCCATGGGTACTGATTTGGTCATCAACAAGCACATCACCCTTATAGTATAGAGTAATTGCGCGTTCAAGCTAAAACAATGATTACCCTGCCATCTGATGGGGAAAATGAATAGCATACTGCAGCACAGCAAAGGGACAACACTCCTTTAATACCATGTTCCTTCAGATTCTCAGTGTCGAGCTTTGGGATATCAGGGCACCCAATACAGGGGCGCAAATGACCATGGGCAAGGAGCTGCAATAGAAAATGTGACTGAAAAGCATTCTCTGAATTTGCAGGGTCAAAGTCTTCATATAAGAATGTAAACCCATCCAGGAGCTCACGACATATCTTGTGAATAGCAGCGGTATTCTTTGTTTCGTCAATCTCAGAGGCGAGAAAATGAGCCACAAGCACAAGAGCAGTGGAACCGAAGTTGCTTTGCCACACACTGAGATGCTGTGTTGCCTGTCCAAGGAAGTGTGAGCACAACATTCAACCAAACTATAAAAAGATTGGTTTACAAGCACGAAGATTGGTTCTCCCGGACGTATGGCATTTAAGTCACCATATTGAGGGTCGACCGCAGAAATAATGATGCAAAGCACCCGCACTAAGTCCTGGTCTGGGATCATCCATGGATCACCCAGGCTACCAGCCCACACCAGTAGAGCGGGAAGGATCACCTTGGTCCACTTCCTGTCCTCTTGGAGTGCAGAAGGTAAATCTCCATTTATGTAGCGGTGTCACGCACCAAACAGGTTTGGTACAGTGAACATGGAAGATAACGTCAATATCAAACGATCCTGATGCGAAGGATGAGCACGACGGAGCCTCATCGTAGCCATCTATCGCACAAGAAGACTATCCTGATGCAAGAGATGACTGCCAATGCTGACAGTCATCACTCGCACAAGAACTGCCAAGAAGAAGAAGAAACTGAAGGAATAATGTCCGTTATGGTATGAGAAAGGAATGCACACTACTGCAGTCCAACTCCCATACCAGAATGAGCAAAGAAGCTGAAGAATTGATGGAGAAACGAAGGAAAGAAGAGAAGAAACGACGTTAGCGCTCAAATGTCATTTTTAGGCACCCAGTGCTGGCATTCCGATATTTTGAATAGCTCCACCGTTTCCAAAGCTATCAGGCACGTGACTATACCATCAGAGAGCCTGGAGTGTGGTCTATCTGCCTGTCAAGTTCCAACATGGATCCGTTCATTTCCCACGGAGATATTCCCCCTGCAATCCAGACGTTCATCTCATCAGTCACTATGGAGTCTGTATTTTCTCTGGATCATTTCTCCGCTATTGCTGCAGATCTCCACTATGTCCTGCTCTTAGGACAGCCTCTCCCAGAGTTCCTGTGCACTGCCTGGCACATATCTTCCCAGCCTGCTCCCTCAGTCCCCCTCATTCTCGGTCAGCGCGTTCTCCTCGTCAGTCCTGCATCAAGGACGTACTTTGGTCATCTTAGGTCTATTGTCAAGATTGAGAAGTCTTCTCTGGTTGTCTCTGTGTCCCCTGAGCCCTCAGCCTATGGTCCCTTCCTCCCAGATACTTGCCATGTCCATCTTC
>Ga0307518_10000178_pt1 | contig 48029 bp, 66 predicted proteins | sample 25_EM_MG_FD_203889 | JGI IMG/M metagenome (GOLD analysis project Ga0307518, IMG submission 203889) | Populus trichocarpa ectomycorrhiza microbial communities from riparian zone in the Pacific Northwest, United States - 25_EM | ecosystem: Host-associated > Plants > Roots > Unclassified | place... | reverse complement strand
AAGCTGCACATTCTGGTGTCATGAGTTCGCCACTGGCATCAATCACTCACTTGGCCTGGGAGATGAAAGTGTCATCCTGGTTGTTACTAGCATCGTATCCGTAGGTTATCGCCAAAATGACTGAGCCCGCAAACTTGTTTGTGGTCAGAATGACTCTATGTAAACACGGAGATCTTACGTCTCCAAATGTTTTGCATATTCGTGCGGAGTGGTGATCAAACACCCAAGAAGTTGATAGGCTTTTTCTGTCTGCATTGGTCTAAACCTGTCTGTTGAAAGCCAGTGTGGTACATCTTTCGATGTAGTTTCGATGTACTGCCATACGGCAAGAAAGTCGTGATAAAGCCCAGGCCGAACCTGGTCCAAAGGGTTAGAGTTCACTGTATGCTTGATAGGTACTGTGAATGGATGCTTAATAGTTACACTTCATTTGTCGACAAGTATGGCGGGACGACTGGAATAAATGGCAGAGCGTCGTTATAACAATTCATATGCAATCTTCTCGTCGCTGATAATGACCACATTTTGACCAAGTAGAGTGGAGTAGAAAATTCCACCCGTGTGGTATACCATCAGACGTGAAGTTCCGACAACACACAGTAGATCCACCATAGTATTTGCTCCATTCCATGTATGTCGACCACGGCTCCCTAATATGCTACTAAGAACACTCCCGATGAATGGAAGCCCCTGGGGACCAGGGAGTGGGCGCGATCCATGTGCGAGTTGCCGATTTCTCCATGCTCTGAGTGCCACGAAAGCGAAGGAGATCATTAGAGCAGAGAAAGTGGCAATTTTTGCAACATCCATGATTCCATGTTGTGCAAAGGAAACATGGCAGGAAACGAGGGCTGACTTGGAACGACTATCTTGCTCTAATAGAGTCTGGCTTTGGGAGACTAGACTTGGCTGCGGGCAAGTCGATGCGGCAACCAAGCGCAGATCATCATGATACTGCGCAGTGCGCACCATTTGATTACTAGTTGTGGGGCCGTACTTCGTCAGCAGCAAGCATAGGTTTATGATAAGACATCCGACAGTAATACAGACATAGTAAGCCTGTTTAACCTTTATGTTGCACTTTCCAGAAGTTCCAGCCGTTCGACGATAAGACTTCTGCGCGACTTTGACACCAAGCTTTTAAAAATTTCAGGCAGCTCATGCCCTAAGCTGCTCGCCGAGAACGACCAGTTGGAGAAATTGAACCATGATACATTGAAAGAATGGAAGGGGGCAGGGTGGGACACTAGAAACAGAGCGACCTAACCGAACCTTTTTTTTTTCTTTGTCTATTCTGTGTGTTCGCAGTCATATACTTAGAAGGTAGACAAGTAGAGGGCGGCAAAGCCCGGAACGTTAGGGGTGGCGTTCCCACGATTTACGGGGGTGACAGAGACCTTGCCAAGCAAGGTGACTTGGTAACAGCTGTAATCTTACATAATTGTACCGTCTTGCATTCGTTATCCGATTAGAGCTATCTGCCATCTGAGTGGATAATGACCACATTTGACAATCTGGCGTCTGTTTCACCCAACCGTGGGCAGGAATTTCAATCGCCATCTGTCTAAGACGGCCACTGGTATCACTGCATCACCAACAGCAACAATGGTCAAGGAAATCGAATCGTTCCAGGAATTCCAACAAATCGTCAGTCAGGGATTCGGAACGATACTGGATGTGGGGCTCACAGGGATACTTTGCAGATCAACAGCGGCGATGTCGTTATCATCGATTTCTTCGCAACCTGGTGTCCCCCATGCAAAGCCATCAGCCCCATCTTCGAGGGACTAGCAAGCCGTATCACTTCCGTCAAATTCTACAAGGTGAACGTCGATAATCAAGAACAGGTCTCTCAAGAAGTCTCGATTCGGGCGGTAAGTGCCCATCGATAAGATCTATTCAGTCACATCTCGAGTTGTTTTCTTCAGATGCCAACCTTTATGGTCTTTAAGAACGGGAACAAAGTGGAAGAGCTCCTCGGTGCTGAGCCCCGGGCACTTGAGGTTCGCATTTTCAATCTTCACAGAGACGAACCTGACTGGCTGCAAAAGAACCTCGTATCAGCCGCTGCGGCGCTAACCTAGGAGTGTGGTGGCAGGTTTTCTTCTTATGTAACAGTCTCTCTTGTAAATGTACATCTTCGAATCGCTGTCACTTGTTAGCAGTAGGTCTCCTGATCATGCAAGATAATCGATATAGGTCTCAGGAAATGAGTTTTTGAAGTAACGTTTGTCGACGTTGACACATACACGGGCACTCAACGTTCAGCGACCAATGGCACGACGTTGAACGTTGATGTCCTGGATGTGGCTCCCAATCGACACACCCACTCATGAAACGACGCTCGATAAGGATGGTTCGCGAAACGCAGAGCACTCTAATCAAACACTCGTGGACATGAACGTTCAGATCGTGATATCGTGAAATGCGCCGCCGTATGATATAACTACAACTAAACCTTGAAAAATATAGAAGATCAGTGCCATGTTCTCGCAACGCGACAAAGGCACAAACCAAACTGAGCTCAAGAGTCCAGACTCTTCTCGCCCACAATTTGACGATTTGAGAAGGTTCCCCAGTCCCAGGTTGCGAAATGTCGACCTCCATGCCATCCCACCAACACTTACGCTGCAAACTCGTTCAGCCGCACTGTCACGATGATAAACAGGTGGACCTACAGCCGGCTTTCTCCAGAATAACAATAGCTTCTGAGCTGTGGCCATCTGGTTGTAATCAATGGTTACCGGGCGTTCCCCGGTTGGTCCTGGTGGGTGGTGCATGATACCTGTCTTGAGTAGGACCAGTGCTATGGACGAGATGCAACATCGTGATGGCTCCACAGCACGGAACCCCCATTCGTCGTCTCGATTGAACCCACTTGGATGTGCGTCAGAGAGTGCTGCTCCGTTGAGATAACGGTCCGTTACCTCATGCACAACATATCAATTAGATGTTGCTCCGCAACATTATTCTCCTTATGGACATTGCGTTGCAAGGCAGTAAAAATATTCCGCTTCTCAATGATGTTCTGACCACAGCGGCGCTTAATCTCGAGAAGTACTGGGTTGGCAATGCCGTTCTCATCGGTCAATGCCTGACCATCCTTTGGGGGAATGGCGAAGTATTCAAGTTCCTCCCGAAGAACTATGATGGCCTGTTTGTTTAAAAGTGGGTTCTGGGACGCCGCGGGACCGAAGTCTGATGGTGAACCGTCAATAAGATGCTGCTGAGCAGCAAATAAGCCAGGAGTGGTGGCGGTTCCATAGAACGTCTCTGAGGCACCCCGGAAGAACTCCAGCACATACGAGAAGCAATCTGGATCAAACTACCCCACTAATGTATCAAGGGCTTGCTGTGCATCGTAGATTGAACGTGCTTACGTCGACGCCATACACTTCTTCGTCTTCCTCGTTCTCTCCACCGTCCGAGAAAGCGGAGCTTTGTCGACTGAGAACGAGGCCATTTGGAAAGAGGCATAACAGGACTGATTCTGGCAGATTCATGATCGTTTCTCTGTCTACCGAGAAGCGTCTGCCGCGCAAGTCGAGCAGGAGTCGGGTGAGCAACTGTGGCTGGAGATTCGATTGAATCGGTGTTTGATGCTGGGACACCTGGGTTATTGGTGACGAGGATATCGAGACTGTCGCCATATTGGAGGGTCTTGGAAAAGAGTGAAGGTAGTCGAGTTGTGTGCGTGTCGCAACTTGCCAGTACTTGCAAGGCTATTGTCTCGTTGTAGCCTCAAGGCGACGTGCGGTGTCTGACAAATACTTTCCATGCACTTGACTACCATGCTATCGAGAATGCTACACTGCTATTCCATTCCCAACGGCATCCAAGGAGGTCAACGACCCGTGTCAGGGTCTGCAAGAGCAGCCTCGGAAGTGGGCACCCATGGCCGTTGTGTTGCCCACATTCGCACTTGAGTGGCGTCGCATTCGTCCGACCCACGCTGGGCTGCAAATATCAAATAGAAGTCTAGGTCGATGGTATTCCGAGGGTTTTGAATTTGCAAACCGCGGTATGTGTCTGGCCTAGCACTGCGAGGCCCATCGTGTGATGTTGTTCTTTCTTAGCAGAGATCCAGCTTGTACGTGCACTAGTTTCAAAAGTGTCAAGCTTCAAGGCTTGCCACGTTTTGGCGAAGTAAAGCACGTTCTGCCTAGGCTTCTGCCCAGACTGCTATTGGAGGTCTGGCAAAGTGCTGCTGATGTCATTTCAACTTTGGAAGCCGAGATATCAAAGCACAAATTTGTAATCGTAAGTAAACCCGTCTATGTACAGCCAACGAGAAGCATGAACAGCCATAACGTGTACAGTCCAGCACTATTAATAACCATAACCCCTCTGGCAGCTACTGCCTGGACCACAACCATTAATCACATGCTTCTGACTAGTCGCTAATGGAATCCATATCAGCTCATGTTCATTCGTATTTGGAAATTACCTACTACGAGCTGTGTTTGATCTACACCGACGAGTTCCCCTACTTGGACGCCCTTTTTGAAGACCTTGAAGGCAGGCAGCTATTGAAAGAAAACCCTTGAACGGAAAGTCCCAATCAGATCGTAGCTGCGACGCACATTTCGGACGCCCAATGCGAGGGCGACGTCCCTCACATCTTCGATATCTAGGCGATAGAATTGCGCCGCTGGGTTTTGAGCTGCCAGTTGCGCAAAGTGCGGTGACATGGATCGGCACACTTCGCACCATTCGGCCCAGAACTCGATGATGACGGGCCTGTGGTTGTTGATCTGGTCCCGTTTCATGTTAACGCGCGTCGCGTCAATCGAGGCGGCCCTTGTGCTTACCACGGACTCGAAGTGGGCGATGGAAGTGAGGTAAGTGACGGGCATGGCTTGTTCTGGCGGTAAACAGGTAAGGGAGGATTTGGTTAGACCGGAACTGTCTTGCTGACTGCCAGGGGCTCAGTGGCTCAGTGGACGAAGCTTTATACCTCAGATTATTGCTCTGTTGCGTGGCTTCCTATCTGTCCCACCTGTATTGTGAAAGAGGCAGGTCTTCGTCGGGAGTAAGGCTATGGGCCAGCAGGAATGAGCGTGCTTCACTTCTTTCACTTCCGGAGTCTGCGGGACGATGCAGACATCTCCCAGACGCGTCGATTACTTTGACCGAGGTACATGATGGAATTCGGTCCTTTTTGATAGTACACTGGACAGATTATAGTCCCCGGTGAGCCCACCGCGGTTCTGGCATGGAAAGCACAGTCAGGGCGACAATCATCGAGTGTGCGTGGAGCGTAATCGGTCTCGCATGGCCATATCGCTGGGATTGTTTTGCACCCACAGTTGGGCCATGTCTGTGTCCATCTAGGCCAATTCCAGCACGCCAGGGTACAGTTTCATTCCGTGGTCGGTTTCCATCGGTTTCCATTTGAATACTTCTCATCAGCTTGCCAGCACTCCACGACACGCTGGCGAATATCAATACATCGAACATGATGTTCGTAGCCTCGTTGGTCAAAGAGGAAATAATTTGACCACGTTTATAAGTGGCCTTTCCCGGGCATAGCATTACAATCGTCTGACAACCCGATGGATTTCGCATTCGGGAAATCTGCTTCCTTCGATGACTCTTGGGTAATACAAGTGGTCTCTGCCTCATTGCTTCTGACGAACGCTTGTGTACCTTTGTTCAGCTTGGAACATGACGACAAGCCTGCAATTTGATATCTACTTGACAAGTGGCTAGCGAGATTCGGACACTGAACGCGACTTGCTACCAGTGTGAATGACCCTACCGCGTCAAACAACTAATGCCGTGGTTGATCGATTGGAAAATACTCGCAGCAAGATTGGATCTTCTATCATCCTATGATACTTGTGCTGTAGCTTATAATGACGAACGCATGTCTTACATACGTTTGAGACTTAGGGGTGGGGTAGATTTCTGTAGTGGTTTGGGTTCCGCATGTTTGATGTCGCTGTCCAATAAATCTCACTTGACAGGCAGTCGTTATCATACGAGGCCCGCGTGCCCTATTCCAGTCATGTCCTAAATATTGGCTTATCCAACTGAGGTTTCACTGTATATGTATTGCCCCACTGCGTACAAGCACACAAAGTTGATACAACCAATCAAATTGGAGCGTGCTTCCTTATCACCGGTAAGTGATGGAAGAGCTAAGCAATCTGCGGGGTTCAGAAGCCAACTGGCTAAATGGTACAGGCGAATCGATAGCGGTGGGGGGACGCGTCGAGGCGGTGGTGTACATGCTGTCCAAAGTAATCAAGATCTGCATAAGACGCTCGACTTCGCCGTGTCGGAGGCATTGAGTCCGGTGTGGTTGTCCAATCATGCGGAGCTTTACCAGTTGTAATCGGACCGTAGATTCCAGATGGGGTGTCGAGCAATTGATGGCATTGCGGAAAGAGTTTATGACGTGGAGCAAGTGAACCATGAATGCTATCAGCATGCATATCATGATAACTTCGAACGGGGCCGTTCCTTGGGGAAGGAAGTCTTTGACGTCAAAAGCTGTTCATACGAGGCAACATCGAAGGGAAGGGCGGCATGGCAAACGCGTGTCTTGCCATAGGAACGTGTATGTTTACCACCACCGGGTGGTAGTGACGCAATGCAAGGACCATGTATTCCATTCTGTGGAGACGCTTCTAGCTGGTGGATATGAGGAAGCAAAGCTTCGAAGCAGTGGGGGGAAAAAGATGTCCTTGATTCAGAGATTATGGGTATTGCGAATTCGACCACATTGTGAAACGTTGGTCTCCGCCACAGTGATTTTTTTTCCTCGGAACTGATGATGGAGAGGATGCAATTATGCTTTGTTTAAGATAGCACGGCGGACCGCACGATCGAAGTCGTTTGATGGGACTGCAAGCTCACATATCAAATGACCGAGGAGTCCACATCAGCTGTCGCTTACGGGTGAAATGAGCCTACATGAAATGACTAGGATCATGTCCTGCCTCGAAAGCGCCAGGGAGCGCAATTACCGGGTCTCGACCCAGCGAGCCAAGGAGACCACTGTTGATCGGTATGGAAGACTTGATCTATCATCGATGGGAACGATACATACTATCAGCAGGAGAAGACCTCGTCGATTGTTCTGTTGGTAGAGTGCCTGTATCATTGCACGCGAGTACCGAGGCTGTATAGATCAATTAGCAGTTGCCATGAGGGGAACTTTCAGCAAACCAGTGGGCAGCTCATTTTGCCAAATGTCCTGCAGACTCGTGTATAGCAGCTGGCGTGATGCTTGCATGCAACAGATTCGAAAGACGTGTAATTATTGTAGAGAAAGGGAGCGGGTGAAACTGAAAGAGGAATGTCCGAGTGAGGATGACCGCCTGCCAGCGTTCTCAGTGCTTGTCTCTCACCACGCCCGTGGCACCAACACCACACGCCAATTCCCTCCCCTTCACACCAGTTCCCACTCCCACTCTTTTTTTTTGCTTTGTTTCCTGCTCTTCCGCGTGGTTGATTGGGATCGCAGTCCCCACCCTCAGCCGAAATCGCTGGCAGGCGCGCGAGCTCGGGCTCGTTCAACTGGCACCATGAGTAATCACCAGCAACGACGTTCGACACGCCTGGCTCGCCCCCAGCCTCCCTCCTACGCAGACCCACAACAGTATGGCCAGCCGACGCCTCCCCCCAAAACCCCATTGCCTGGCGCTACCTACACCCAACAGGCACCCCTCAGCCCACGCTCCCAGCCGTACATCACCTTCCAGGATACTGAACTTGGCGATAGGCAGAATGCACTTGAGGCACAGAGGAAGAAAAACATGTTGTCTGCATACCAGAACCAACTCCCTCCCACCCCTCAGGATCCGGAAAGTGGAGACTATGGAAACACAGACAGGGTTGGCAGAAAGAAGAGCCTTGTTCGCCCAGATCGGGAGAAGATAGAGCCAGGTCATCGCCAGTGGTATTATAGAACGCATGCCGCTCGTTTGGGGGACGAGGGCACAAGTGGAGTAGATGTCCAACCCTCAAGTGCGTCGTTCTGCAATAAAAAGCAATTCCCTTTTTCATTAATTCCCTTCCTTCTAATTCAGCTACTGGGAACTACCCTCAGAGGGAAAGAGTTCGACGAGGCAAGTCCATTCTCGCACGAGATCAAGACATGCAGGAATCAGGCATTGCGGTCTTCAAACGCGGAGCCACTTTGCGGCGAAGACGGCCGCTGTCATCCCAATCTGCCACGCCGCTCAATGCTTCAGAGAATACTTCTCGTAGCTGTTTAGATCGTATGGGCCCTGGCCCGAAGAACTGCTGGTTCATATACTGCTATGTCCTGACATGTTGGATCCCTACTTTCATGTTTCGCGCATGCGGTATGTAATATTAACTCATCATATTTTTCGAATCGCTGGAAAACCGCCTGCAGGTATCCGAACACCAGAACAGCAGCGTGCATGGAGGGAGAAAATAGGTTTAATTTTCATCATCTTGTTAGAAATGGCTGCTGTCGGCTTCGTTACGTTCGGATTCACAGAGACCGTCTGCGGAACGCCACCGAACAGGTTCCACCAAGGACAGATCAGCAACGCTTCAGTGATCATCCATGGTTACGATTACGACTTCTCAAATTTCAAGCACCCTGCTGTTGGCCCGTTCAACGGTTCCACTAATCCCCTCCTCAGTGGAGGGTGGAATCTTGCTTCTAATGATGCCAGTTTACTGTTTCAGAAGGTGAATGAGAATTGTCTTGGCGTCATCACACGGGCTAGCGGTTCCGCCATTAATGGCACCGGAGAGAAGCTAGATTGGTATTTTCCGTGCAACATTTTCAACCCGCAAACCAACAACCAGAACCTTACTGGCTATGGTGACTCTACAAACTGCCATATTTCCAGTACAGCAAAGCAGGGTTTGGCGAACATGAAACCTCTCGGCCAGGTCTACTATACGTGGGAGGACGTTGGTGCCTCGAACCGCAATCTGGCTGTTTTTGAATCGTAGGTGTTTCAGGTTGGTTTCTACTGGTTGACTCTGAATTCGGCACAGGTCGGTGCTCAATCTGAACCTGTTACAATGGCTCAGTAAAACCGAGGTCCAATATCCAACGCTTTTCGACGAAATGAAGAACGCCGATGGGACTTACGACGGCAAAGACTTAACTATGATGTTCATGCGGACTGGCCAGCAGCAAATTGGGAGATGCCTTCAAGATGTCATAACCGTAGGCTTCATTGACGCCAGTAGTATTGGTTGCGTTGCCTCCTCCATCGTCCTGTACGTCTCCCTCGTGTTCATCATCGGTGTCGTTGGTATCCGCTTCGGCATGGCCGTGCTCTTTGCGTGGTTTTTCTCCTGGAAACTCGGGAATTTTCCTCGCGAAACCTACGAACAGAGGATGCAACGTTCCCAGGAGATAGAACTCTGGTCAAACGACATCTACCGCCCTGCTCCTAGTGAATATCGTCCGAATGTCTCCAAGAATGGACTACGCTTTGGAAAGGGGGGCAAGCGACATACGTTCTTACCCTCAATTTCTCGGTTCACCCCCCAAGAAAGTGCACTCAAGGGCCCCAACCCCCGTCCATCCGCTTCAGCTGGCGTGTTGGATGTTCCCCATAAGCGCGGAACTATTTACTCTAACTCGCGCAGGGGAACCCCTCCCGACTCGCCTGCCAATCGGGCGTCTAGGAGTACAACGTCAATCGCGGACGGTCGTTCCGGATATGCAGACACCCCCTGCCCGTTCCCATTGATAAATGTCGTACCACAGCCTGCGCCCGATTTCGAGCCCTTCAACTTCCCGCTAGCGCACACCATTTGTCTTGTCACGGCCTATTCCGAGTCTGTTGAGGGTTTGCGCACGACGCTCGACTCATTGGCGACAACGGACTACCCTAACAGTCACAAGCTCATCCTTGTTATTGCTGATGGCATGGTCAAGGGTGCAGGTAATACGGTTACGACACCCGAGATTTGTCTGTCGATGATGACAGAATTCGTCATCCCACCTAACGAAGTTGAGCCCCATTCCTATGTCGCTATTGCGGACGGTCACAAGCGACACAACATGGCCAAGGTCTTCGCTGGCTTTTACGACTATGACGATTCCACTATCGAACGCTCCAAGCAGCAGCGTGTTCCAATGGTTTTAGTTGCCAAAGTTGGCAATCCACTGGAGGCCAACGACCCTAAACCCGGTAACCGTGGTAAGCGTGACAGTCAGATTGTCCTCATGGCTTTCCTCCAAAAAGTCATGTTTGATGAGCGGATGACCACGTTTGAATATGAATTTTTCAACTGCATGTGGAGGGCGACGGGTGTGAGCCCTGATCGATACGAGCTGGTGCTTTGTGTGGACGCCGATACAAAGGTCTTTCCCGATTCGCTGACCCGCATGGTGTCTTGTATGGTCGTGGACGTCGAGATCATGGGACTTTGTGGCGAGACCAAGATCGCGAACAAGGCTGACAACTTTGTGACAATGATGCAGGGTAGGTTACAATGGAAGCTCTTATCACTGGCGTCGCTTATCTTTCGCCCCCGCCAGTCTTCGAATACTACATTTCACACCACATGACGAAAGCATTCGAGGCCATGTTTGGTGGTGTCACTTGTTTGCCAGGCTGTTTCAGTATGTATCGCATCAAAGCGCCCAAGGGTGACACCGGGTACTGGGTTCCTATTCTTGCCAACCCCGACATTGTGGAGCATTATTCAGAGAATGTCGTCGATACGCTGCATAAGAAGAACTTGCTTCTCCTTGGTGAAGATCGGTATCTTACCACGCTCCTCCTGAAGACATTCCCTCGTCGGAAGAACATGTTCTGTCCGCAGGCCGTTTGCAAGACGATTGTTCCGGACACCTTCCGCGTACTCCTGTCGCAACGTCGACGCTGGATCAATTCTACTATTCACAACCTAGCCGAACTCGTCCTCGTCCGCGACCTCTGCGGTACTTTTTGTTTCTCGATGCAGTTCGTCGTGGGAATGGAGTTGATGGGTACTTTGGTCTTGCCCGCTGCTATCAGTTTCACTCTCTACTTGGCCATAGTTTCCATTGTCCCCGGTGGCACAAATACGACGATTCCTCTCATCCTTCTGGCTATCATCCTCGGCCTTCCTGGGCTTCTCATCGTTATCACATCTCGGAAGGTTGCATACGTCGGTTGGATGCTTGTTTATCTGCTTTCGCTCCCCATTTGGAATGGCCTCCTTCCGGCGTATGCGTTCTGGCACTTTGACGACTTTTCTTGGGGTCAGACACGACAGGTCTCTGGAGATAAAGGCGGTACTCATGCGGACAAGGAGGGTGAATTTGATTCGTCACACATCGTGATGAAACGATGGGCCGAATTTGAGCGCGATCGCCGTTGGCGGAATGGTCAGCAATCCCGGGGTTCGGGGGCGCTTGATGGAAGGTGAAGTCAACCATCCCCTTTTTTGTTGTCATACTAATCCAGACCGTAGTCATCGGTACTCGATGGCCTCTATTTCTGACACAAACCACCCCACTTCCGCAGGTGGCCTTGACTCATCGACGTCCGAGTCCCATAGCAGCCAGGCGCGAGCACGACATGATAGCAATGGATTCCTAGGTATCCCGACTCCACGGACATTCCCTACCGGAGGATCTGCCCGTTCTAGTGAAGACGCTTACATGTCGGACATGGCCTCGTCGTCACTTCACCGCCTCGTGCCAAGTCCGGAGCAGTACGCCGATCCTTACGGTGACAAGTACAGTCCGCAATTTGACGCGCAAGTTGCGCGGACGGCTGGTAATAACGGGGGTGTTCTGCGCAATCCCACCGTGTCGAGCCAGTATCCAGGAGAGACGCAGAATCCGTTCCGGCCAGCTGAGGCCCACGTTATTTCGTATGACGAACAGTTTGGTGGATACTCTACCGAGCCGGAGGAGGCGGTGGTGCCTCCGCAGCCTAGGCAGGCGCGCGGTGTAAGTCTGTCGGACAATGGACCTGTCCTTCCCCCAGACGGCGTCCGGAGAGTACCACGACCAGGAAGGCGATCGAACTCGCAGGTCCCTCAAAATCGGTATTCGCGGTCATCAATGGTGTTTAATCTACCACCAGGGGCGGCTCCACCGCAACCCGGAGGATCCAAAGGTGGCTTCTAAACCCTGACTTTCTTCCCTGCCGCCACGCTTTCTTTCTCCAAAGGACAGCTCTCCATTCGTTTATGCAGGACTTGATGCTCAGTTTCCCTTTTGGACAAAGGGACGACCGATCCTTAATGTGCATCTCTGTACATGTAGATGATGTTTCATACGGACGCTTCAGACGATACCTAATGGTCTTGTTCCATCTCTCTTTTCAGTGTTTTCTCATTCTTTTTTTTGTCCTCTCTCTACCGTACACTCCTGGTTGCATCAATGACTAGTTTATTTTTTTTCCCAATCCGATTTTGACATGCCCTCCTGTAAGATTGGCAGTGGTCTTGGACTTACGATAATTGCTACATGGGTTTAGACGAATGGCACTCAATTGACTCTCATACAGAACTGTTTCTTGGGTCCTTACGCAGGCTCCAGCTATATAGTATTTAGTTGGATCCGGCAGTCACTTGGGCAGAATGAGAATGGTTTTACTGTAGCCTACGGTAGGCCCTGGTGATAATCGAAAATACAATTTCAAAAATTACAGTAATCGTTCCCGTCTCACCAGAAACTACATCCGACGACTTTCGGCCACCAAAAGATAATCGCAGTAATACTCGCCAACTCAATTGCAATGACCTTTGGAAAGGATCTAGCAAGCCCAAAACTAAGATGAGGCCATTTCTCATCGGAATCCGCACTGACCGGCGGGACCGCTTGCCCTGCTTCAAGATAGTCTCGCTCTACGTCGCTCCTGGCTGCCAGCCTGGAACTGTTAGCCCTGGCCAGGAAGTCAAATACTGTTTCATAACCAGTGAACGAACACTGCATGCATGAGCATCGTGTGGCACCACATTCGGTACCTCGTGATCCAAGTACTGCTATGAGGAATGACATAGATCTCATTTGGTGCGTTACAGTTCTGCTACTGCTTCATGTGGTTTTGTGGGAATCAACGTGCATGAATAAGATGCAGTTGTCTGGTAAGTACAAAGAAGTAGGCTACTACATATTTCCGAGACAAGTCATTGATCCGATAACACTTCTTCCTAGTCGAGACATACCGAAGATCCTCCCTACATCACCACGGAGGCCCTGATATCCACGAAACGTTACAATGGGCGTGTGCAGACCTACACTGTCCTCCACAAAGAGAATGTCGATCGACGCCGTATTCATATCCACTACCCTACATGGGTTTAGAGGGCAGCTGAGTCGGAAGTACGCCATAACGCTTTTTGATCGTCACACGATGTCGCGAGTACTTATCATCAGGTGAAAAACGTGCTGGAGGACGAAATATGCAGCCGTGAAGAGGGGATAAATCGTGGTTGCGACATACCTGGATGTGCAGACTTTGTGATGCTACCCCCCTCAGTAATTTTCTGGAGTGAATCGTTGAGACATGTCTGATGACCCCAAATAGACTCTAACGCACTTTAAGGGTGTATATCCTGTTCCCATTCTCGTCGAGGGTGTACATCAAATGCATGACTGGTGTTTTTTTTTTGCGGCAAAAGCTAATGGCAAAAGTTAATGGGTAAGGACTGCTTACATAAGTCATGGTGCTGATTCAGCAGGATGACTAAGCTTATGTCAATCAGAGGCTAATATAACTCCGCGGCTGTGCTCGGTCGAGAAGACCGACTTCGCGTGTGCTTTCGTGCTTTCTCGCTTTCCTAGTGGTACTGCAGGTACGCCCCCGCCTTGCTCTTTCACCACTGAAAAATATTCAACCAGGGTGTTATTCTTCAATAGATTATAGATGGCTGGGACAACCTGCATCCTCACGTCTCCAGCACCAGGGACGGTTGTCAGGCCCATCCACGTCTACTCCGACGAACAGTCTGCTCAAATAGAGGTGCTTCGACAGGTAGGTATACAAACTGTTACCCCTTTCAAGGAGCTAAACCCTTTAATAATTCAAACAATTGTCACGATCATTCATGGCTTCCAACCCTTAGTACGTTCATACCCTCGTCCTTCCAGAGTCAGATCCATACCACAAATGGGAACTCCGGTGGCTAAATAAGCCAGATACCCTTCCGCGATACATGCGTGCTGCTAAATGGAAAATACATGATGCACAGAAACGGATAAAAGCAACGATCGATTGGCGGAGGGATTTTAAACCCGACTTAATCCCACCTGACGAGGTGAGTCGTATCAGGTCCATAGCCCGTAATATGTCATGTTTCCGTATGTTTGCAGGTCAAGATAGAGTGCGAAACTGGCAAAATGTAGGTGGCTATAGACGATGTTCTTCTGGACTGAGCCACATACTTCCAGCATTCTAAATGGCTTTGACAAGGATGGACGTCCCATAATTTACATGCGTCCAGGGCTTGAAAACACTGAGACAGGCCCTCGTCAGCTGAGGCACCTCGTGTGGTGGCTGTAAGCCCTCTTTCATCTCCCGTTCCGCCTTCTCACGAGTCGAAAGCGAGCGTGCCAAAGATATGATGCCTCTAGGTCAAGAGAGTCTGGTCATTTTCGTAGATTACAAGACTGCTACTCTTCGCACGAGTCCCCCTGTGTCAGTCGCAGCCAAGGTAGATGCCTGTTTCACCCTATATGTGACGTGATGACGAACCGAGGTCGCAGGTTCTTAGTATCCTTCAGCAGCATTATGTAGAGACACTTGGTCGTGCCATCGTCATCAATCTCCCTTTCATTCTCAATTTCTTCTTCAAGGGAATTTCACCTTTCCTGGATCCAGTGACGCGCGAGAAGGCATGTCCATGTTGCCCACAGCGAGACACAGCTCTCACCATGAATTCAGTTATGCTTCAACCCTAACCTTGCCGACGTTATACCCCAGTCACAACTTGACTCTGAATTTGGGGGAGAATACGAATTTGAGTTTGATCATGAGTCGTATTGGAAGCAGATTGTAGGGCACTGCGGAATCGCTGACGACGGGACTCGACTGCCGGGTTGCTCTGATGGCCCTGCCATTGGGACACCTACCCCGATGCCCGAGAAGGTGGCGGTTATATACATGTAGTACGTCTTCTTCTGCCCTCTCTTACTGATTTTCTGAGCATTTCTCCATCAGAGGTGTTGTAATAACAGTAGAGTAGATGTTGTATTAGGGGTGTGATTGCTTACATCAGCGAGAGTGGAAGGGAGACGTTTTTCGTTTGTCACCACCAACGACAGCCACAACATAAATTCGCCTCTGCAAGCTCAGCCACACTCGCCACTTCAACAGAGACAAGGAATCTGTACATCGTCATTGTGATTGGTTCCATCGTCAGAGTCACTGTCATTTGTTAGACGGAGATGGTCCGACAGACAAAGCAGACAGTGCGTCGTACCCTCCGCTGAACTCTCCATTTAGCATTTTAGCAAACCTGAACCCTGTTTGACATCGGACGTGTGTACTTTTATCCGCAACCTTGGTCATGAACATTGCAGCCAGACGACAAGAAGGAATCCCACAAGAAGAAGACAACACCACCGGACGATAGACTCCCAAAGAAGAAGACAAACGAATCCACCGCCTGGCCTTGCAAGATTAATGGATGCAACAAATTGTTTGCACGGGAGGCGGACCTTAAGCGACACCAGCGCACGACGAAACTCCATTCAGTGCCTTCGTTGTGAGTCCCAAGCATCTTGGAGCGAGGGGTTGACCCTGATCCAGTTGCCCCAGCGCCTGTCCGCAGTGCGATGCGACGTTCACGCGCGTGAGTGCTTATACGTCGCTGTCTCCGTGATTGGTACTGACAAGCATGTAAAGACGGATGCCCTCCGGAGGCATCAGAAGTCAAGGTTTGCGATGGTCCTCCTGTATTCTGCGACCACTGACAGATTCCGTGAATGTTCAGACATAATGGCGTCGTGATCGAGCCCTCAGACCCAGAGAGAAGGAGGGATACAGCGAGTGATGACCCGCAATCGTCCACCGGAAAACCCAAGAGTCGTAGTAGATCACCTTCATCCAAGGACAAGAACCCAATTATACACACCCTTTCGTCCTTACCTCCAACCACTCATCCCCCAGGCGGTCCACAAAACTACTATCGCCAACATACTCTACCCGGAGGTATGGACTTCGACTATTCTCGCTTCGCGTCCTGATCATATTCCCCCCAAAGTGATACTTCCAACCCCACCACCTGGTATGCTTGTCGATGGGCAATATCCCGGCCTCCCCACTTCCGCAACCCGCCTCCACCAAGCCACCTGGCCGCACCCTCATTCCCCATGGGCAGATGGCTCGCAACCTCCTCCACATCACTCACACATGATCCCGATAGGCTATCCACCCCCACATCCGGGAGCAGCGTACTATCCCTCGCCATACTATCGGACCAACATGGTCCCACCTCCACACCCCGACTTGGTTCCTCATTCCCCTCCTCCATACCCTCATCATCTGTCCAATGGCACAGGCTCCCCGGATACTGGCGGCTCGTCATCATCGCGCACGCGAAGTCCCGCAGACGGAGATTCGGCGGGTGTAGTGCCCGTCATCGACCCATCCTTAGATGTGGGGGCTTCCACAGGCGGAAGCAGGGCAGGTGGGAAAACACCGATACCACTCGAGATAGCTGTAAGTGCCGTGCTCAACTCTGTTTCCGCAGAGCGGGAGTCGTCGATAGGGAGCACGGGTGCTATCTCAGGACATGCCGCACAGGTTAGTGAAGAAGACGAGCCCAAGACGTCCAGAGATTTGTCGTCGGCTAGTGACGTCAGCAACTCGAATGCTTTGGGGTCGACGTTGGAGCGTCCGCTAGAGATGGAGCAGATGCTGACGGAAGATGGCGAGCCGATGTTGAACCCAGGTTTGTTTTGTCCCTGTCTGTTCGCCATTTGGTTCATTGACGACTGCTGCTTGCGTAGCCGAGCTGTTGACGCAGGTTAGTATAGATAACACCAAGGTGGTGCTCGATCTAATGCTGCATGTCCTGGAACAGGAATCGCTAGCTTCCCCGCCTCCTTCATGAGACTGTACTTTAGGAACACGACATCCACTCCGCGATCCGTCATCATATACTCACACCGCATATACAATTCACCTAGTCTTTTCACGAATAACTGCCTTGCATCCGGGAGAGGTCTCGTCCAACTGTTGTTATGTATATAGTTAGTTGCCTCATTCTTTATCTTACCTGTGGATTTGCCATGTTGTTCGCTGTAATAGATGGACCTTTTGACGGTGTTTATTTTCTTCCGCTGATTATCTGGTCAAGTAACCAGTATAAGGACAGTGGTTCGATATTCGATCGGATGAGCTACACTTGGAATAATATTGAGTTACGTGCTACAATGCTGTGGAGAGCGTGGTATCGTATCTATGAATGTCACCGCTGTTGAGAGCGACTAATAATGGCAGGAGTGGGAAAGGATCGAAGGTATTGAACCAGCAATTGCATACTTAGAGAATTTGAACCTTGGGTTGCTTGTACTGAGGGCCGACCTGTACAACGCGCCATTAGACCACGAAACACCCCAACGATGCCAGTACGTACCAGCTGCACAGACATAGCACCTAGTTTGTGGCCAGCCTCAACACACTCATCGATGGTCTTTCCAGCGACAAATGCACCAAGGAAACCACCCGCAAATGCATCACCTGCACCATTGGTGTCCACGATTTGTTCGTCCGGAATAGGGGTCACCTTGTATTCCTTTGGATTAGCCTGATCCTCACTAGACACGAGGATAGTCGACTTGGGACCGTGGGTAAAGATGACTATGCGACGTGCTTTATTGGCCTTGGGTAACGTCGCGATGGCTCTGGCGGTCGCCACCAGGTTCTTGGGGTCTTCGAGACCTGCCGCCGTTGCATAAGCTTCTGCTTCGGTTTCGTTCCCGATGATGATGTCGCAGTAGGGGAGAACGCTGGAAAGCTGTGCACCGAAGAATTGGGGGATGAATGGCGCAGAGAGGTTCAGTACGAACACCTGCAAAGATGAAAGTAAGAAGCCGCCAAAATACAAGTATGGGAATAGATTTACCTTGGAGGCTTCCGATGCCTTTTTGCTGACCTCAAGAACGGACTCAGTGCCGTGTGTGAGGAAGAAGCCTTCCACGTAGAAGACCTTCGCGGCATCCACCAGCGGAGCCACCTCCGAAGAGGATAAATGGGACTTTTCAAACTTTTCCGCGGCGCGGAGGGTGGTGACAAGAGAACTGCATAATGAAAATTGAGCGCCTGCAGAAGCGAACAAGATGAGTAGTGAAAACTCACCGATTGTGGCCTGTCAGAACAACAGCGCAGGCGCCAGTCTTCTCGCCCTTTTTGACGAGGTAGCGTTCGTGTAGGCCCTCACGTTTGTTGGCGGCACGCAGTTGATCGGCGAGCTCGTCGTTGCCTACACACCCAACATATACGACGGAGTCGGGGGGAAGAACATACTAATGAAAGTAAGATGGTCGGAATGCGAGCAGCGATAAGGGGTCTCACAGCGGCACCCCGAGCTGCATTCTGGGAAGCTCCTCCTGCAACGTAGGTGACGGCGTAGTCTCTAACGATCTCGTTATAACTAGGAATAAATAGTGAGCAGCGATAAGCGATTCAAGGTCGATCATACATCGGTGCATGTTTTTCCTCCGCAAGAATAGCATCGTTGGCCTTGAGATCGTATTTCTCCAAGAGCTTCTCGCCATTCTTCGCCTGCATATCCAGCAGGGGGTTTCCGATGCAGAAGAGCTGGAATGTCTGGGTGGCCATGGTGGAAGAAGTGAAAGAAAATATTACTTACATAGATAAATAAATAAAATTCATTATCAACTGTTACCCGGAAACCTCCGATCTAAAACCATTTTGTTGTGAAAAATAAGCTCCGTCGTGGTACATAGCTAGTTCTTTGCATTCAGGTCTTTCTCTCGCTGGCAATGATGAACTCGCGCATCCTCTCATCCGCACTACGCGTCCGCCATTCCACCACCGCCGTTCGTCGTGTCGCAACACCCCCATTCGTCGCCGTTCGCTACTCTTCTTCGGACGCACACGGCCAGGAGAGCTTCGAAGCTTTCTCCGAGCGCTATGTCGCCTTTTTCCAGGGCGCAGAGGACCTTTTTGAGGTCCAGCGCGGTCTCAACAACTGCTTCGCACACGACCTCGTCCCTTCACCTGGCGTGGTCGAGGCTGCCCTCCGTGCTGCACGACGGGTGAATGACTATGCAACTGCTGTTCGCATATTCGAGGGTGTCAAGGAAAAGGTGGAGAACAAACAACAGTACCAGGCATATCTGGATGAGCTCAAACCCGTTAGAGAAGAGTTGGGTATGTGAAAGTGAATCCTGGCTTTTTCTCCATTTAGCTCAGACGATACTGTCCGTTTGTCTAGGAATAGACACAAAAGAAGATCTTTATTCTTCATGAGACCCGTCGATATGAATTTAATGTTTGTTCCCTTTTGCGTTGGACATTTCAGATGAGCCTCACCTCTCTACGTTAGACTAACCGTTGCCTTGGTCATTACTATGATTATCTCGATCGACGAGCTTCCGCTTGTTTCTACTGTCGTCACAGAATCCATTGCCAGCGCGGCCAATGGAGACGTGAAGTTTTTGAGTTATGGAGGGACATCCGATCGACTTTGATATTGAATGAATGGCTCTTTCCTTCGCGAAATTGGAGGGCCATACGGTCAAGCTGCATTGAGTTGAGTATTCTACACTGACTGCATTTTCTGCCTCCGCCAAGTCAACCACACCACAAGCGTCTGATTTGGGGTACATTTGGGTAGCAGTCTGGGCTATTTTAGTTCTCACAAGCCCAGCCTTGCATTACTCGAGTTTCGACGTCTGTGAACTCGGCAAGGAACTCCCGAGCACTGAAGCTTTCGTAAATTGGATTCCTCTCGGATTGTTGTTAGTCATGTTGGACAACCCGTACAGGAAAGGATGGTGATATCTCGACAGGAAAGCACAGTACGATACTGTCTCAAGAATAATATGTCCAGGCCAGCCAGTATCATTCTCATTGTACCTGGAAACGATTGTGAGCGGAGAGACAAGGCATGCAATGGTTCCTGATAGGCTGTTCCTTCACCTAGGACGCACCATATCCATTTCCTGTCGATACTGGAAAGCATATCACAACACACGGGCATGGGTTGACGGGTCGTTCCTTTCAAAATATGATGCTCTTTGTGTGGCCATGAAGATTACTAGGGTCATGGCGATCCCATTGCAAAAGATCCTCTGGAACAGGTGTTCTTATACCTTTCTACTTTGGAACTGAACTATCGCCAGAATTGACCAGCAATAAACAGCCGCCTCGGAGATCAGTACGTCACAGATGTCCTCCGTGTAGGGTGTGGCATTCGGGGCTTCTTATGCTGGAAGCAAGAAAACCAATCTTGCATGGAGATGAAATGGCCCTTCCGGTTCATGCCTAACCGCACGTCCTATCTAGCTCTTGGATGCTGCGTCCATACTAGCGGTTCTTCATTCATGTGTTCCGCATACCAGTCTTTGTATGAATCTCAAAGGTTAAAGTCTACTGTGTGACCTACAGATTGACTCGGCAACTCACTTGATACTAGCCAGTATTGCCAGATTTGAAAGAGTCGCTTTTAGATGAGAATTTGACCTGACGATTTTTGTTCAATCGTCACGCGTTAACTAAACCCTCAGCTGTCCGACAGAACTATTTACCAGACTGCTTCCATCTTAGGAAAAGCAAATCGCTACAGGGACCGTCTCAGACAGGACACCTACTTACCCTTTCCTGATGGGTAAATAGGAGTATCAAAATCGACGAAGGCGCTCTTGTTGTTCCTTCTCGAACTATTGCACTTTGTGCGTATCATTCGCTCTCTATCCGTATCTCGCTCCTCCCTCACGTCGAGTTAGCTAGTATAGCTCGCAAAATGGACTCTTTTCAGGATGAAGCTAGCTGGCAGCGCGCCATCATAGAGAATTGTGTCGCAGACAACAAAACGCATGGGCCTGGCAGTGGAATCTTCACTTGCGACCTCGGATCGACCACATACAAGATCAAGTACGGCGTCTCCAAAGCTCTGGCTACCTGTATCGCTACACAACTCGCCTTGTACAACGCTGCTCAGGAAGCTAACAGTATTCGTATTCCGAGGCTTGTATACCACTTCGACTCCGAAGGGAGAACCTACCTCGTCATGGAACACATCGATTTCGTCCAAGTTTCCACCTCCGATATGGACAACAGGATCGAGTATGCGTTGCGGTGGCTTTCGTGCCTTAGAGGCGACAAGTTGGGACCCATCGAGGGCGGGTGTATCCTCCACGGCTTCTTCAAAGACGGAGAGGCGCCTCTGGCTTTCAAGTCCGTCGAAGCCCTGGAGCTCTATATAGCGAAAGTATGTGTCCAGTGCTCATCTTTTCCCTCGCGCAATCCATCATCCATGATTCCAATCGTCACTAACCTTGTATTTCTGGAAACAGGGCCGAACGAGGATCCATGTTGCCGGCCACACCAAAAACTTGCAACCCGTCACGTTCAAGGACGAACCACTCATGTTCGTTCAGGCCGACATGGACGACGGCCACTTTGGCGTTGACGAGCAAGGCAATACGGTCATTATGGGACTCAGGAGCATCTCATGCTTACCCGGAGGTACACACTCGTTTCCTCCGACAAACAATTCTTTACCGCCCTTCCCAATAAGCTTCACTGGTTGGGTGATTCCAATATGAACACGATGGCGCAGGTTGCTGCTAATTTGGCCATGACAGGCAACCCGACCCTCGGTGAGTCAATTCTACGTTCTCTTCACCTCGGTTGGAGGGAGAGAGAGAGAGAATATTTCGACTAACGTTTGGTATATTAGGTCTAGACGAGGACGGGCAGCCGGTGAAGCCAAAGGCGATGAAGAAAGTGAGGAAAATTCGTTCTGAGGACGCTCTCCAGGTTGAAGGTGATAAGTAATCTCAGCTGGTGCGTTCCTTTCCGTCCTTGTCTCATGATCGCGATCTGCCTATTCGTTTTCATTCGAATTTCCTGTCCGAATGTCGTGTTCGTCTCGATGTACTATAGTTGTACATACCAAGTTTCCCAAGTCTTCTATTGTGATAAACGGGTCGATTCATGTTCATGATTCATCTCCACGAACGAAAGACCTCTGTAAGTTATTTACCTGAGGGCCAAAGCGATGAGAACGTCTTGTCACTTTATAGGTGATTCAACGTAGTTCTGGAGCATTGTAAGGGCTCGAAAATTCCGGCAAAATTTGTATTGCTTTGCTGAGCGAGAGGAGTGCGTATGTATGAGCACGAAAACGATGATAATGATTGTGACGAGTGAGATATTCGAGAAAAGCTACGTGTTATGCGAAGGAACGGCTCAGTTGGTCGGACGAAGAACGAGGACACACAGGTCTTATATAGGTAACAAGGGTACCTAGGATAAATATGATAGTCGAGACAGAACAGGTGACAAAAAGGAGCGTGAGTTGTACGAACAGGAGGGCGAAGATAACAAAGAGAAAAACAGCAGGCTTTAATGACCTGCGATGATCATCGACGCGTGACTGCGGGTGGCCATTAACCATTCACCGTAGCGCTTCCGAATCTGAAATGGCAAATCGAACGACGAATTCCGCAGCGACCGTCTCAGACGGAGATGGGCTCAGAATACTTGCTCTTTCCTGACAGATAAATAGGAGTGCAACATGATTCAACTTCATGGCCACCCATAATTGTTCAGATGCCAATCTTCAGAATCGAAGAAGGCTCAACACGAAGTGCACTGGACAATGGAGACTTGTAATTCACTTCATCAGGGACGTAGCACACTCTTAGACCAAAAGGGACATGAATAGACGAACACGCTGGCGGGTTGGTCTTTGGATACCCCGGTACGTCTACCACTTACTCATTTGCTATCGAATTTGGTGCCTATATCTCATTGCTCTCAGTTCACTGTTGCATCTAGTAATCTTGACGCCTTTGTGCATCGAGACGGAAAGAATACACATCGTAGGTAAGTTCCGAGGTTCTAAGTTGCCGCATTCAAACCCCACAACGGTAAAATATGGCCTAGAATGCATCCCCCGGCTTCGTTCTCCCCACAATTATACACGTAATTCGAACTATTCGCATATTTCTGCCAGCTGTCTTGACAATTATCCTAGAAGATTCTACGCAACATGAGCTGTTACTTGATTGTTTCGATTAGATCAAGGATCTCAGATATCTGGGGACGGGACAGTGTATCAACCTCCCAGCACTTCGAACACATATTCCACCAGTCATCGGTCATGCGACAGAGTGTAGATTCATCGCTGGGACGATCTGGTGGTCCTTTCAGGACACGGACTATAACACCCTGCCTATGAAGGATGTCATTGAATGGTAATTTCCTGGTAAGCAGCTCCTGGAAACGTGGTCATTGATAAACCTAGTGTCAAGGAAATAATCGTTGAACGTACCAGCGCGGTCATGCCGAAGGCCCAGACGTCGCCCTTAGCATTCGCTTCCCCGCCGTCATTAAGACGTTCAGGAGCTGTCCATCTTGGTGCGCACAAGATGGCGGAGGTGATCTCTGTTCCAGGAAGAGAGGTAAAGGAGCAGCAGATGTCGGTCACCTGCGGTGAACCATCATCGGAAATGAGTACGTTTGTCTGCAGATCATCGTCAAGTGGAGCATTAATTTGCATGTTTTTTTACTTACACCCTTGAGATTACCATGAACTATCGGGCCAGAATTATGGTGATGCAGGTAAAACAGTCCATTCGCAATCCCCCGAAGCTGAGACAAATATTACATAATTGCAAGTAAGATTGAGCCTGATTGAGCGCCTCAAACTTACCAGAGAGCGTGGATCGATGGTCTCATTTTGCACGTAGTCGTGAGCATTTCCTTTCTTCTTCCAAGGAGTTACTATTGATATCCCGGATATCCCGGAAAATTCAGTAACAATACCAAGAATTGGAAGTACGTTTTTGTGTTGTAGCAAAGCCAAGATTTGAACCTCGCGGAGGACAAGCTGGATAGTTTTCTCTCTAAACACGGGTAAACAGGAAACACGGGTAAATTCATACCTCGTTGGCTTGTTGGTCCCGCGTGCAAGCGCAACGGCAAATTTTGACTGCCACCTTGGTCCCTTCGGGACGCAAGACCGCTTGAGGCTGGATGACCCCGGTATCACCAATAAGAGCATTATCCGTATGGACGCGGCCATTGAGCAGAACCTGGAGATACCGGGAGGCGTGGAGTGGTACACCGGTAGACATTCGGGCGGTATTGGCGATCTTGAAGATGAGAGAAACAGAGGAATGTGAGAAACTCGCGACTTGGTCCCTCTGTTCTTTTTTAACATGCTCGAGAGAAAGGCGGTTCGCTTCTACCACAGCTTGGTCCCTTCAGACCACACTAATATACAGCTATGTACGTAATGTTACGACTGAGTGATCAATGGCTGGTCAAGGCCGAAGAGTTGAGGCTATAGCTGAGGGACATATACTCACGATCTCCTTCAAATCCAACGTACTAGGAACTCATCGAACTCTGAATGAGAATGCCTTGAGTCTGTTGTGGCCGATAATATGGATAATCTGGCATGTCCATTCAACTGTTCAGAGCTGAGTCTGAGTCTTAGTTTACACATGTATGAATGCATGACTCATGCAGCGTACAGCACTTGACATAGCTAGAATACTGGGGGCTAGGACCTGTGCAACATTGTCGCCTAAGCGGAACAGGTCCTTATGAGTCAGGGTGCTTTATTTGACTAGCACCGGAGGCAGACCAACATGGATATATGCATGCCAGTACCTAGGACGCTAATACAACAGCCTGATCGAAAAATGGACTCACGAGATGAAATGAAATGAACTGAAGATAGTACCGCTGACTACGCTACAACCGTAGGTTGACTCCGCTACGACGAGTGTACTAGTGTGATGTCATAAATAACGTGACACAGGAAGTTGTGTGGGCAGATCCGGCGATCCTGGATAGAGCGATCATACCGATCATCGGAGAGGCCTGCACTTACTGCCGATAATCAATTTCTTGGAACATATCTTCGGACCGAATGGTAAATATGGTTCGGCAAGTCGCGACAGAGGCTCGTTCTCACGGGTGGAAAGGACCTTGCTCAAGCAAGGCCCGCGATAAGCCTGGCGAGCCAGTACACAATTATTTCTGCCAACGTTGGCTTTTCTTTACCAGTGAGTCCGGATGCTGAGCGCTGAAGTTTTGGAAACTACGAGCTACACGCTGCTCAAGTTGGCTGCCTGGAAGGGAAATTTGTCTTGACCGTTTTCAATTCATTTGCAGACTATTCGACGCAAGATGAAGTGCCACGTAGCAGCAATCTGAAACTCCTGGTTAAGCCATGTACAGTTCAGCACACCTGTGTAAGTCCATCCCAACCTCAATACCTTTCCTTCTAATCAATTTCGTCCCTCCCTGCGAAACACCTGCGGACTTCCCAGATATCCACCAAGGCTAATTTATTGACGTTCAGTAGGTATGCTGTCAATAAATATGCAATCTACGCTGGCCACAATTGCCTAGATCAATCCTCGAATTGAAGAGGAATACAAGGCCTACTGCAGAACGGGCACTTCAGTGGTTGACTTCACCAGGGAAGAATGGCGGCCAGCAGACCACCACCAACCTTTCGCAATGGACTGAAGTCACACAAAGTTGGATAAGAACACATGAGGGGGGGGGGGACGCCTTAAAGTGGCGCGTTCAGTATCGACGCCAGTTATGGGCTGGGGTCGCATTCTTGCTGATCGTCTACTAATCCGAAGATCAGAAGATCCTCAATCGCTGCAGTAACACCGTTGTTTTTACACAGTAGGCTCTGTCGAACCTCGCATGGCACGGGCCCAATGCCTGCTAGCCTGTGTCCCAAAAGTTTCAACACTGTATCCCCATCCTATTGATTGTCTATTGTAGTACAGTTTTCAAGTTATTGTAGAAGCTCCCTCGCCACTGCACTCTTTATTCATCCGGAATTGCCTCCATGACGTCAGATATCTGGGGACGGGTCAATGGGTTAACGTCCAAACAACGCGAACACATATTCCACCATTCATCTGTCATGCGCGAATGAGTAGACTGATTACTCGGGCGATCCGGTGGCCCTTGCAGGATACCAAGGATGACACCCTGCCTCTCAGAGATCTTGTGGAACGGCAGTTCCCTGGTAAACAGTTCCTAAAAACAGGATAACCAATCAATCTAATGTCCAAGGAGCAACGTTTTAATGTACCAGTGCCGTCATACCAAAGGCCCAAACGTCACCGCTGGCATTCACTTCTCCATTACCATCAATACGTTCAGGGGCCGTCCATCTGAGTGCGCACCAAACGGAGGTGTTCTGCGTACTAGGGGGGAAGGTAAAGGAGCAATACATATCCGTTAATTGAGGAGAACCATCGTCGGAAATAAGTACGTTTGCCTGCCAATCATCATCAAGTGAAGCCTTGACCTCAAGGTTTCTAACTTACACCCTTTAAATTACCATGGACTATCAGTCCAGGGTTGTGTGAATGCAAGTACGACAACCCATTGGCGATCCCTCGAAGCTAAGAAACAATCAGCATAGGATTGCGAGTAAGCTTGTCTTAACTTACCAAAGGTCGTGGATCAACATTCTCATCCCGTACATAATCATGAGCATTTCCTCGCTCTTTCCAAGGCATCACCATTGATATCCCGGAAATTTCAGTAACGATGCCCAGAATTGGAAGAATATTTTCGTGTTGAAGCGAAGCTAATGTTTGAACCTCACGGACGACATTCTAAATGAAATATTCTATAGCCCCGAATAACCGAGAAATAAAAGGCACATACCTCATCAACTTGTTGGTCCCACGTACCAGCACAACGACAGACTTTTACTGCCACGTTTATTTCTTCGGGACGCAGGATCCCTTGGCGTATGACGCCAGTACCACCAGGAAGAGCAGTACTCTTCAAGTTGTAGATACGCCCATTGAGCAGAATGTTGATGCCTATAGACATGCAAGATATTGGCAATTCAAAAACTGAGGGAGAGTGAAGGTGGAGAACTAATGCGTTGCGAAAAACCTGGGTGACTTCCTAGGAGTGTGATGCTGCCTTTTTATCACCTTCCTATCAGCTGTGCAAGTATACGTGATAATAGTTGCTCGTACAGGATTGATGATCATATCAATTTTTTTTTCTATTTGTTGGATCAGATAAAGGGAACGTGCTGACAGATGATTGGGAGGCAGTATTAGGCTGTACATGTAGTAAAGCATTACAACATAAATCTGACTTACCAGAATACAGCTCGGCCAGCGGCCATTGGGCACCACACTGTACAGTTTTGCACATAATATTGGAACGACGCGAAGAAGAGTTGGTCAGTGCTGACTGGCATCAATTGGAGAAGAAGTCACTGTCATTGAAAATTTTTCACAGCCTATCACTATCTCTAATGATAAGAGTTCATGGAATTCAGAATAGAAAGCTCAACCTATGATGGGACAATGGTCAACTGTGCCTGGTGCGGCTGATGATATCGATCAGCACGTCCTTCGATGTCACTGTATGCTCAAGTATGTGAGTCAAACAACGTACAGCACTTGGAAATTTTACTTCCTGTGAGGCACCGAACTAGTATATATTGACCGCAGTAGCCTTCACCGGCTAAGGACCAGGATGGATACACGCGTGTTACATCCGAAAGATTCCAATGAAACTCACCACATCAGATGATGGCCACTACGAAATAATGTGCCCATAAGCATAAAAAAAAACAGGAGAGTGCCATGAAATCACGTGATATATCTCTCCTGGAGTCAGGCAGTTCACAGCAGGCTCCGGCAATTCAATCTACCACCTATCCGCGGTACGAATCCGGGAGTAAAGGAAATGACCAATACACGGCAGTCCGACTAAACACACATGAATTTGCGCGAGGAGAAATTTTCAGGCGGGTGCAAGGCGGATCTGAGCAGTGAAAATTACATACCATGAAAGGTAAGCCCCAGTCCTCCACGATCCTAACAAGGGCTGGTGCCATCATTATCACCGATTCTTGGGACATAGCGATGTATCTCAACAACACGTACCCAGAGAAACCTGTGTTTCCCAAGGACACCAATGGTTTGATTCATGCCTTCGACGCCGTATATACAGATCAGATCCGGCCTGCCATCAAATTTCACCTCTGCGTTCAACGGAGATCTTGATAGTAAGAGAGCTCACCGATGCATTCAAAAGTGTGGCGTAACTGGAGCTCTCTCTCAGATGAGACTAACAGAACGGCGTCACCCGAATCCGCCGTTCAAAGTTGGCTTCGAACCTCTCCACTTTCATCGGTGGCGCACGTCTGTCCTCCATGTTTGGTTGTCGCTTGCACGGTCGTGTTCTGCATTGCAGTCTGCCATATAGCGAGTTTAAGTCGACTGCTGTAGCTGTGCGCAAGCATCAAGGTGCCTACCGTCTACGACGGCGCTATCATGTTCTGGTTAGATGATGTAATTGAATGGGAATGGGACTAGATTGGCTGACTACGCCACGAGAGCAGCTAGGTACAGACATAGGTAAATACCTCAGCCGCAGAGATGAGGATACAGGAGCCTGACGGAGACAATCAAAACAAAGAAGAACGGACATGATAAGGAAATTCAGAAGGAGAAACAGATTGGCGCGGATGGTAGGAGGTCGGATGTGAGTCGCGTTTGTATTTACCCCATATACGCCCCGCTAGAAGGATGAGTGATCATGCCACATGTTCGCAATTTTACGAGGGTTAGAAGCTCGCATGAAAGACTCTGACGAGGCGACTAACGGGATCACTTCTGTTGGAATGGAATGGAATAGGTTGGCTGACTACGCTAGAAGCAGTTCAGGTACAAATACCTCGTCAGCCCGCAGAGAGAGAAGAGAAAAACAAAAGAAAAGAAAGGTTTACTTAAGTAACAAAAAGAGGAACGGAAATGATACGGAATATCAGACGGTGCAATGGGACGCCGATCTGTGTTGGTTGGATGCGAGTCGCGCTTGTATTTACCCCAGATTCCCCCAGCTAAAAGGATAGATCGGTCGTGCCATAAATTCGCAATTCGACGAGGGTTAGAAGCCAGCGAAGAAGGCACTGTGACGAGGCGACTAACGGGATCACGCCCAAATAGAAACGGGAAAGGGTCTGAGGCCAGACTGAGCTGTCATCATTGAACAAATGACGTGCACTGTAGAGGCAGACCTCCCTGGATAAGGTGGTTTCGACTTCGTCAAGAACTCAACTAAATAAGTCCCGCGCCGCTTGCTCACGCCGATCTCTGTTGAGAAACGCACCAGCGATTATATAAGCTTCCATAGCGATTTCAAAAAAGGCAAAAACTTCCGTCGTTGGTCCTTGTGGCTTTACTACATCCCAGAACCCTTGACCTTGACAAGGGAATCTTTATCTCGGGAGATTTACAGTGGCAATCAGCCCCTGTGCCCGTGCTGCTGTGTAATTTCCAATTCGTCTTGATGCGATTCGCACCCACATTCTGCCTTCAGTGCTCACTAGCTGAAATACAGAGCCCATCAGTTGCTTTAGGAGAGTGGAGATATTGTGATTACTCTGGAGACCACACCCCTATGAACTACTGCTACCCCTCTACTAATGGCGCCTTCTGAGTCGTCACTGTATCATCCTAATCCCATTAAGGATAACCGACATCTGAGGGCGGGCCTCTGCGTCAAGATTCCAGCACGCGAGGCATATATTCCACCATTCTTCTGTCATGCGAAAGTGAGTGGATTGTCCATTGGGACGATCCGGTGGGCCCCGGTAAATCCGACTCGGGATAGCACGTATCGCAATATCACGAAAGGGTTCGATCCTCGTAAACAGCTCCTACGAACATCATTGTCGAATCGAACGTCAGAATAATGATTATGAAACGTACCAACGCTGTCATACCAAAGGCCCACACGTCACCCTTGGCGGTGGCGAGCCCTTGTTGTTCGATAGCTTCTGGAGCCATCCATCTCAGTGTACTCCCGCCACTGAGACTGTGTACAGCGTCAACAGGAGGGGAAGATGCGTTGCCGAAGTCAATTATTTTGGGGCGATAATCTTGAGAGATCAACACATTTTTCTGGTGAAACGATTGCAATGAAGTGAAATTATTTGGCCGAAAAATAGAACACTTGCCCCCTTGAGATCTCCATGAAAAATGTTCTGGTAATGCAAATAACATATCCCATCCGCAATTCCTCGCAACTGAAGCGACAATTTTAACCAGGGATGGGATGAGTTCCTCTCAACTTACCAGAGGACGCGGGTCAACTCCTGTATCTTTCACAAACATGGATGCATCGCCCATATCCATCCACGGGGTCACCATCATTATCTTAGATTCTTGAATGAGATAACCGAGTAATTCAATGATATTTTCATGTTCAAGTGAAGCAGTGATACGTATCTCGCGATGGGCGCACTAATTAAATCAACCTCCTGTGTACATATCGTCATCGATGGGAAACATACCTCGTAAGATTGTTTGTCATTGAGAAAACGACCAGCTTTGACAGCAACCCGTATTCCATTCGTGCGGAGAATCCCCTGCCGTACGGTGGCATTCCCCCCGACGGCGATGGTAGTAGGTTCAATATTGACAAGTCCACTAAGATCTGTGGCGGATTCCAAACAGCGGCAAGGCTCACTCATACCTTCTTTGGCGTAATTGCAAGCTGAAACCCAGCGAGAGCCAGCTTGTTTTATCCCTGGGCTGCAACCTCATGCCCTAGGCGTGCTTGGCTAGGAATTAGCTGCGTATTAGCTGCCTGGGAGGACTGGGTACAAGTGTATGCACATTTTGTTCGGTCTGTATTCAACACCGTTCTGCGCACCGATGAATTCGGGGGAGGGTATCCAGGATAATACCCCTATACTTTATTCAACTTGAAGGGAGGCGAGGAAGGGTTGGCATCACATGCACTTGTCATCGTGCTTGATGTTTGCTGTCCCATATGTCAACCCCTCAGACTGAAAATAACTGCATCGTCGCAAGCCATTGATGGTCTGAACACAATGAGCTCATACCCTAAACCAACAACGGGTCATCGGTCCACCCTGAACCAAAATACAGATTGGCAGTCACATCAGTCACAAAGTTACTCACCCTCGAAGAATTGGCACCGGCCTAACAGACTGGTAGTAGCATGTTGCTCTATTGGATACCAAGAAAAGTGCGAGCAATTACCAAGACTACTTAATGTTTAGGGGCGAGATTCAGAATCGTGGAACGTGCCTCCTAACGTTCCGCGACTTGCCGCGCTTTACTAGCCCTACCCTAGTTTGAGCAAAGGGCTACGTGGACATAGGTGAGATCTCCATCCTTCGACCTTTTTGGATAAGATTGGTGGAGGACCTTGCGCTGTTCGAATGTGATTCTTATTTCATATGGCCACAAGTCTCTGTAATATAGTATACTGGGTGCCTGCAGTCAATGCTTCTCGAATTCCTCACATCCGCCTGCCTCCAAATGCACTGTCCTTCAAATGTCCACGATCCCTGTGCCCTACTAATTGTGATATTTCTAACCTATTTGTTCTTCGAATGAGTGGTTCGTTTCTGTAATCATGCTGGCGGTCATCATCGTGCTGGTGCTAGCAGTACTGGCAGTTATCGTCGTCATGTTTGGGCTGTCATCGTGGTCAAGCTGGTCATGCTAGTACATCATCGTCGTCATGTGGCCGTCGGCCTTGGTGGTCACTGTGTTGGTGTCATGTTGACAGTCGTCGTGTTACTTGCTGTTGCTGTTGCTGTCATTGTCATTACTCTTTGTGGTCGCCATGGTGGTTGGTCGCCGCCATCGTCGTCGTCATCGTCGTTCAATTTCCTGATGGTTGGATGGCTGCGAACATCCGATCCATGCTGGTACTAGTCATTGTCATGGTGATCATGGTGGTGGACCATCCACACTTTCATCATCAGAATTGAGGCAACTTACTGTCCGCACTGAAGGTATGTCCAGCGGGTGTATGGATGCACCAATTGTTAGCACCAGTCCTGTGGAACACGAGTCGACAGTTTGCGTTCGGATGACACACGATCGGACCAAGGCGTCATTGGCAACTGCAGGAGTGACATCGGGAGAGGCAAGGGGTGATTTGGTGGTAGATAAAGTGACTGCGAAGATTGCGGAAACAGCGATGACATTAGTCTCCCCAAGGCAGACCAAAGATTCGATGGAAGACAATCGTTCCCCGATGACATAAACTTAACACACTGGCTGCAGAATCAGCGCATGTGTTAGACCGAGAAAATGGACAGGAACATTGATAGGAAACAGATTGGTCGGACGACGGATTTCGTCTGCGGAAACATGGAGTGGACGGCTGGTAATTGATGACCGGTGACCTTGAACCCTATATGTAAGTGTTTTCGATCATGGATGTAGGGCATGATATTCGGACGCCCGTTATTCGAGGGGGATCGAGGTATACTATGACTCTTCTCGAAAGCTTGACCAAGCAAGGTTCATGCCGGCGCCAGTCGGCACTTCCCCGAGTAAGAATCCAATTTCATTGTATAGAGTAAGCAGTCATATTGCCATGCTCAAGCCTGCAGGTTGAGCGACATCTCAGAACTTTCATGAGTTAGCAAAACTTCCAAATTATATTTTGTCGTGTAGTCGTCAGGCACCTAGAACTTTTTGTATCACAGATTGTGTGTTCCACTTGGGACTGCATGCTAGCTAGCAGCACGGCCATCGTAAGATCTCGGACTGCTTGACTTTCACAGACGTGTTTCCTTCAGGATTCATTAGTATCCGAACCTCGAGGCCGCCAGTGCACTCGCCATCCCCAATGCAGAGGCTCCACAGACATATGCTATTGATACGTGCGCAGGCGTGACAAGTTGCTCCCAAGGTCATACCACCTGACCAGGTTCACAGATGGACTACGTTCCAGGCTTGGTAAGGCCCTGGGATGTCTTTCACATGCGCAGGGATGTCGAACAGTTACTCCGATAGTCTCACCCAGAGGATGCTGAAGGCTGGGATCATCGAGACTACAGCATGTAATTGCGACTCACCATGCAATTACTAGGTATGGGAAAATGCTGTATGTATTGAACACCCAAATGCCCCACTCCACACGTCATAGGTGCGTTTTACGTGCGGGTATGGGGTGGCAAGCACTGCTTCTGAAAACCTGAATAGCCTTATGTACATGCACTGTAGTCGTTCATTCCCGTCTCCCTGAGATGCTTACTATTGCGATCGATCAATCGAAGCCAAACACATTAAAGTAAAGCCAAGTGGCAAATTACTCGAAATGCCGCCTGCGTCGGCAGAACCCTTGCTCTCCGCATGCACATTGGATTGGAAGGCTCATAGGTAGCAAGGTAAGGCAACCGAATCACACGGGTCCAAAGAAGGAAAAAAGTTCTGTCGTCAGTCGTTCCCACGATATAAGGTCCTCCCAGAACCCTTTGCTCTTCGAGCAAGGGAATTAAAAAAATGTGAGTCATGGATAAGTCGCGACTATGTCAAGTATCCAGAAGATTACAGGCCAAGTACAAACTAAGTCGTGCCTGTGATGCGGATAAGAAAATACAACAAAGTAAGCAAGCAAGCAGTGAACAATGTAACGTATAAAGGCATCCGAAAGGATCTCGTTCTGCGAGAAGACACTTCTGCTTTCTCCTGAGTGGCATTAAAAGTAGAAAATATGCATGTGAAAAGAATACTCACTATGACCGCGACAATGTCAGAAATAAGAGGGCGAGAAGATTCATCGCGTTTCCAGCACAAGCAGCATATTTCCCACCATTGGTCTGTCATACGACCATGTGTAGTCTCATCTGTTGGCCGATCAGGTTGTCCCTGCAAAATGCGTTGTATAACGCCCCGTGTATCACGAATGTTATGGTAGGGGGGTTCTTGAGTGAACAGTTCCTGAAACAGTACAGGTCGAAAGATTAACTTGGGGACGGGTAGCATGCGTACCAGGACAGTCATTCCAAAAGCCCACACATCCGCTTGCGTAGTCACCTTGCCGTAATTATCGATTTGTTCCGGCGCCATCCATCTTATCGTCGGGTGTATAGGTGCAGCAGCTGTCATAGAGAATGAGGAATCAATAAGAGCAGACAGTCCATAGTCGACCAGCAAAGCTTGGCCATCCTTGGAAATTAAAACATTACGCTGTCACAGGGGTTAATTTCAGGTCAGTCTGTTGGATTCTAGGCCAACTCACTGCTCTCAAATCCCCGTGCAAAACTCCGTGGCTATGGAGGTAATGCAACCCTCGTGCAATCCCCAAGACCTGGATAGCTAACCTTCGAATGTTGATAGATGCAGATCATTGGACGTACTAGAGGTCGTGGGTCATTGTTCAGATCTTGCACGTAGTCGTATGCATTGCCCTTTGAGATCCAATCGGATATAATTGACACTGCGAAATCGAACTTTGTGACGAGACCAAACACAGAAACGACGTTATCATGCTGGAGGGTGGTCCAGCATCGTATCTCCTCGACGATGCGCTGAGTAGCAATTAGTTGGGAGGGCGAATATTATAACAGTGAAGTGCATGTACGTCGCCAGCGGCCTTGTCTGCAGATGGGGAAAGACGGAGAGATTTTACGGCTACCCGTGTTCCTTCAGGATTGATTGTGCCCTTGTAGACGATGGCATGGCCGCCGTGCAGCGGGCGGAAAGACTCGTCTCGATCCACACGGTCATTGAGGTTGATACCATGTTCCGACGCTCGCTGGGCTAGTCGTTGAAGGTGAGGTAGCGTCTCCATGGAGCAGAGTAGTACACAACTCTACGGGTGCATTGAAACTGCACTCCCCTGTGAGATATATAATATCGGAAAATTTATAAATAAATTTCAATGCGTTGCAAGCGGTCGCAATATTTGTCGAAATCAAAACCAGCTCTCATTACAATAACGATTTTCATTCATGGCGATGCGCATTGCAGTCAGATCGCAATGCCAATTATGGACATAATATAATGTAATGGTGTCAAAATTGGATGTTACCCTGCCCTGTTGCAATATGTCAAAATCGTCATTGCAATAAAGAAAAGAAATTTCCGACAAAGCATGAACTCAGTCAGCCTCGTGGCTTGAAACCTTTATCATATGATATGAGACCGCCATGGCACTGATCACAGTAATACATGGCTGCTGCCAGGGTTCTGGGATGTTATTTCCTTTTCTGGATGAGTGTAAAAAATTCACTTTTTTGGATGCGTTCCCTCTGCTGTGTTTGGGCTTATGAGCTTGCTAGTGCCATTATGTAGATAAACATCTTGTAGTTCAACTTGAGCCATTCAAATTATATCCGCCAAGGTTCTGCCGATGCAGGCAGCATTTCGAGTTATATTGGCAAATATTTATGAGAAAGTGCAGCCCCTATCGTGCCGTAAAAAGCCGAACATAGTTAGTTACTAGTAATTAGTTGACATCATAGGAGCCACCACTGGCTTCAATCACTGGTAGACACAACACATTGATCGACCCTGTACTTTGACTATCACCCTCGACCATTGCCCTATGCCTGCCGCAGGACCAAGCAAGGTTCATCCCGGCACTTCCCTGAGTGTATTAAGTACAGTGGCGTTGGTGCTTATCGCAACGTGGCCTATATATTGAACACGACTGATAGAGAGGATTCGGAAGGGACTCCTTCGAAGCAGAGTACCACCTTGAAGCACTGTACGCCAAATGCTCTCGTCCATTGTGGGTCGTGTGCGTCGATGATCGCTTTGGTACGAAACCGCCAAGTGCTCTGGCTCCTCTTTTACCACCTTTTTGCGCACCTGTGCACATTACTCATTTCCGTCTTCCCTAGGGAGAAAGTGTGAATACCCGTTGGTGAGGCTATACAGCCGTACAGTGGGTTCGATTGCACCCAAGTGAGTATTGTTGTTTTGTGAGTTGGTGGCTTTGTGAAGATGCGCCGTTGGGTTTACCAGATCCTTGTTCACCCAAGTATTATTATCTCCAAACTCGATGTGATTCGCATGCTTCTACTCGATGTTGGATGCCATCGGACCAGTAGGCAGGCTTACTAGTGCATGGGCTGCCATCCAAACGTAAAGGTTCCTGCGAAGAAACCAACCGTGCTTACGCGGCGGACTACTGCCCGTGGGTCTTATGCAGGAAACATCTCAACCGAAAGAGAAATATCACTCGATGAATCGTCCATTCGTCGTAAATCCTCGGACATAGCTGCCCTGCTATGGTTAAAGAATACTTCTGGGGTCATCACGAGGTCGTTAGTGTCATCTCAGAAGATAAATTGAAGACGCGAATTTTATGTAAGTGGATTCGGCTGAGGGCCTTTCAGGAACCATACTGAGGGATTTCCAATTTTCCATGGTGCTGCAGTCGGGTTCTAGCTGCCAAGATGATGTTTGGAAGAATCATTGGCCTTTATCCCTCAACGTCACGGACATCAGATCATTTAGAAGTATGTATCTCTTCTCGCGGTCGGTGCACTTGACCTAGGCTATGCTAGAACTGACATACAGCACCAAGTAGTAATGCCCACCTAATTTCGAATATTGTATATCCACCCTCGTCTGCCCTCCCAACCCCGTGTTGTCTCCCGATCTCTTCCCTACTCACAATCGTAAGTCTCTCCCCATCCCAGGGCCCTTCCTTGACTTCAACCAGTGATGAAAATACATCTTCGACTGTATGCCCCATCCCCTCGTGTCGACCTGTCGAGCGATGGGGAATGGCTAGCCAAAATACGCTGGCTCCCGCTCTATCACCTCCTACCCTAGACGTGATGGGCTCCCTCTTCATGAGTCGTGCAACGCAATCGTGGATCCAGCGCGCATGTTGTGGGTCATAGATAACGTCGGACGCTAGTATGACATCGTATTTGTCTTCTTCAGGAAGACTGGGTGGAGACGACCAATCTAGTGCAGCCACGTCCATTGTCACCTTATCCGCTCCACCCAGGCTTCCCAGATTCGCATGCACATTTTTCGAGAGATTGTCCAGTACCATAGAGTGGTAGTCAGTTGCTTGCACATATGCAGAGCACCCAAGCTGACTGTACACCTTTGCAGCTGCAATACTCAATAGGCCAGTCCCCGCGCCCAGTTCAAGAACTCGTATTAATTTTGGGTTGGGTATAAATCGAGGCATGTGGACGGTTGTCGCCATGCGGGACATCATGGCCTGGTTAGCAAGGAGGTACTGTGCCGGGTCAGCACACATCCGTTGGGCGAGAACAACCGCGCTAGCCCAGCTCTGCAGTCCCACAGCAGTATGGTCGACTGCGTCCAGCGGAGCATCATTTAGCTCTACAATGATGGACGTCTGCATTTTGCGGCTCATGCGCTCCCCACCATGCTGTTGGCTGTTAGAGGTGTCGATTGCATCCAGCCAGAACGGGAAAGTGAACTTGCGCATTAACGAGGGTTCGCTCTGTTGCTTGCCGTCCTCATCGCCTGCAAACTGGGCGAGAAGCACGTATGCTTCGTCGATGACTGCCATGCGCATATTTTCCTCCGTCACCCCGATTTCCCCCACGCCGTCGGCATCCCCATAACGTAAATTTACCCAGCTATCGGCTCGTTTCACGAGGCCAGTCAGCCATTTAATGGAAAAACCGCGTTCGAGGTCATCTGCGCGGAGGAGTGCGAGGGGACCTTCCTCGTTACCGCTATCACAATCACTGTCGTTGTCCCAGTCTCCATGCCCTCCACCATCACTATATTCCTCGGCAGACGCATACCCTGAGTCAGGAACGCGCATGCGCTCTTGACACAAGTGCCTCTTCGACTTTGCCCTCGTCATCCCACCACCCGGCGACATTTCCTCGCAAAGCATGAGCCTTCCTTTGAGCGCCAGTGTACCTCCTGCGCTCAAAGATGGAAGCCGTGCCAACGGGAAACAGGCAGCCGTGTGAGGAAGGCATGTTAACTGGGGAAAGTATATCTCCCTCAACGTCCGCAGTGCTTGGTGGAGCTGCGAGGCGGTATAGGTCTGAAGGTGGGCAAGAGGTGGCAAAGAGGTGCTCGGAGAAGTGGGATATGTCATCTTTTGTATTTGAAAATTTTGTAGGGTATATCGCGCTTTTCGACTTTTCTCGGGGTATTGGAATGCACTGGTCGATGCTGGTGGTTTCTATGTCTATCTTCTAAGCGTCGTTCGTCTAATGTTCTATTGTCTATCGTGTATCCGTGCGTCGGCGAGAGGCCCTGAGGTTTTAGTCGAATCCAATGTATCCGTTTGGATCTAGAAAAAAAAAACGCAGGCTCTGTATCGTGGGCCCGCGTCGTTATTGCCCAAGCACGAGGATGGTCATGGTGTCAAGTCGAGTAGTGTACCGTGCTGGGAGACGTAAGAAGAAAAGGTCACAGTGCGAGAGTAAAAAACTCAAGCGAGGTCCTCGCCGGGTAAGTCCAAATTGATCCGATCAAAGTCAATGAGATAAGATCATTTAAACTATCACACGATGTGTTTCTGTACTCTCCCCTCGTAAAGAATAAACATAGGATGGCGAGATCGCCAACAGCAGCAGTTACGGCAACATACACACTCCATCTACCTCCGGGAGTGGATCACCCGTCTCTACTGACGCCAAGCGCCAACCACACCTTCCGTTTATCTCCTCCGAATTCACCTCAATCTGATCCCACTCCCAGCACCGCTGAGACAGGCGAACTTCAGACATACTACGCAGAGTTGCGCCGCGCAATTTCGGATGCGCGAACGAAACTAGGAGAGGAGCTTACCGCATGGAGAGACGCGGTTGGAAGCGAAGAGGTGGGGAAAGAAAGGGCAGTTAAGGCGGTGAGCGAGGACGAGGAAAGCGAGGAGGAAGCAAACGGAGATGGAGAGGGGGCATGAAACCCGTGGTGCTTGTCGCCTCAGCGTGATGGGCCCGCCTGAAGGTCGGATCTGAACAACACATCCGAGGTGGATCCCATGCATTAGTACTTTGGGCTGCCATCTTACGTCCCATCAATTCACACTTTTGGTAGGCTCAGGACGCCGCTTTCTCTTCGCCATTTGAGTTCCGTCGACTAGGGATCGTGTAATCTCTTCATGAACACCCCTTGATCAATGAAGTAGCCTCACTACTCCCCACTATCAATTACCGTCCAAGCGGTGTCCAGGTTCTCGGACTGAGGTCCCCGCACTGAATTCGCCGCTGGTATAGGATGGAAAGGGCAAGTAGGCTGCCCAGTGCAATATATCATGTCGACAGTGCACCGTGCAAGAGCGCACCTATTTATGGAAAACTTGAAAGCTGCGTCGGTATTGGAGGTAAGATACTGTTGTTGCCTATGGTAGAGTCGAAGAGCCGAATGTGAGTAACATCGAGTCCAAGGCCAGGCCTCCATTGACACTTTCAAAGATTCGATGGATGACAACGGGATTGAGATAAATTCCACTTGTGTTATGTAGAGGAATGGCTTAGGACACTCGTCCACTCCTTGCCCACACACCGTAACATATGACAAACAGCAAGTCCAGAGGAGCAGGCAAGTATCCAAGCTTGTAAAAAGCATAGGCCTCATTGCTCACAGACAGAAGGGAACCGTTTCAGCGGGAGTATAAGCAGGTGCAAGAGATGTCCGAGGCGGATCAGAAGTGCCCAGCCGCGCGCCGGAGTCTTTCAGCGGTACACGATGACCTCAAAGCATCTTGGCAAAACCTCCAAGTAACTCACGAATCGCTGATGAGTGCCCCCGCGAGACCGCTGCTGAGGTCAAGCTAATTGCTGCAGCTACCGTCCTCACCAATATTAGTTTAAAGGGTTTATGGGGTGGACCTCTCTCGAGGAAGAGGCGTGTGATGTATGCACGAGGTGAGTTTCTTGGATACTCATTTTCAACCTGTGCTTGGCCCATATGATGTGGTTAGCACCGATGTGTTCGTCTTATCCTACGCTCTCACCCCATTTCGTTCGTTGTCATCCTCATCATGGTTGACGTGGGGTGTCGTGTACGTGGCAGGTCCTGGTGATGGGGGTGGTTGTCTTGGTAGTCTACAGTGTATAGTGGGCGAGAAGAATTGGTTTCTAGGGTTCCATTAGACCCTTACCCGGTCTGTACGGTTGAGGAGGAGAGCGAGGAAGAAGGAAACGGAGAGCATGAGCCCTCAGGTGTACGTTCATGGTTCCCCACTATCAATCAAGCCACCAAGTAGCTCAGATCTGTGTACTCGAAATGCCGCCTGCGTCGGCACTGCAGAACTCTTACTTGACAGAGGCGAATTGAATTGCCTAAGTTACTAACTACATAATGCTACTTATACGGAACCAAATCCACAAGGGGGCAGATCCCAAAAACTCATATATTTTCTCACGAAATAAGGTCCCCCTTGTCAAGCAATTGGGGAATGTCCGACAGTTTCCGAGCAGTGTCCAGGAGTGTCCAGGTTCTTGGATTGAAATCCCCAAACTGAGATTTGACAGAGCACCATGACAATGGACGAGGAAAGGGCTAGTGGGCTGAGTGTCCATGCGACAGGTACTGCCATTTGTAGCTTGGGCGCTGAACGTCGTGGCAGGGTTTGTCATGTCAAGGGGACATATGTGAGATAGTCAGCCCTGGGCGATGTTTGCCCCGTGGTAACTGAAATTGAAAGTTGCCTCTGATCCTGTGACACCGAATTTGCATCGGATAGTGGGTTCAGTACTACCAGTTTGTGAATAGATGCGGTAGAACTTTACTCATTTCAATTGGTGTCGGATGTGATTGGGTTCGTGTGGCAGTGTTGTACAACTATAAGTTTATCATCCCGACCCATGTACGCAGACAAGTTTCACGAGTTGAAGCTGAAGGCCTGAAAGCGACTTGGAAGAGGGAGATAGAGAGATAGAAAACGAAACTCTATCATATGGCAATCCCGACCTCATCTGGCGCATGCCGCGCCGTCTCAAGCATCAGAGAACGCGAATCAAGGATACAGCTGCCGGGTTCTGAGGGCACTTCCTTGAGGGTGGTTCCTCCTTTACTTTCGAAGTGTTGCTGTGCAGGGGCGAAACATATTGTGGACACCTGCGAGGGGGCCAACCCTCCCTTCCGTCGTGCATTCTCCCAGTCCCTCTCAGCAGCCCATACAGTCGCGAAAACGAGTCCGACGATCGTGAAATGGATGTTGATCTGCTCGATGTTCATGGCCAGGACGTAGTCCTTGGAGGCCATGTAGCTCACGATCTGGGCTACACTTAAAAGGACAGGGAAAACAAAGCTGTATGTTGAAATCCAGAACGCGGCCTTGATTTTGGCAGCGAATGATGCTAGGGATACTGGTAAAACAGAATTCCGAACGACAAGACGATATACGTACAGCCAGAAATGAACATTCCATTTTTATACAGGCGCCAGAGAAAGGGAGCAGAAGAAAACCTTGGACAATGAGGGAGGGACGATTGATTTCCCAGACAAAAGACATACAGATCGTCAAAAACCTGGATAATCCATTCGATTTTGACGGAGGGTGTCATGTTGAACAGTGCGGATGCCAAATCCACAAAGGAGTTCTTTGGAAAACTATTAATACGTTTGATCTCTGACACCACAAAAAATGTTATGTTTGCGCAACGGATGACCTTGACAATGACAGGGATGCACAACACGAGGAACCAGGTGAAGGGCGGTGTGGTACGACGCGGAAAGAGGGCCATAAGTCGTAGTAGAAGGATGCAGTCTACGAAGAGCGGGATAAGACCATTGATGATGGTGGTAGTGATAGTCATCCGGGGATTGAATACAACTCCTGTTTGAAACGAATGTACCTGTTCATGCAGACAGATTTAGTTGCTTTCTAGCGTTCTGATGTCAAACATACCTCAATGTATATCCAAATCGACGAGTATGTGATTCCTAGTGCGATGGCAATAACGTTCAATACAAAGATTGGCTGCCGTCTCAGTTCCGGCGTTGAAAAAAAGAAAAGAGCTAAAAGCATCGTAAACAGCACAGAACCCATGCAAGACGAAATTATCAAGAAAGTCAATCCCTCGTTAATAAGACTGAGGAGTGAAGGGATGGACGGAAGCGGATTTGACGACATTAAGACCACATACGTGCCGTTGTGTGCGAAGGCGAGCCGGTTTTAAGGTAAACCAAAAGACGCGCAGGTCGGACCTCGAGCCTCGAGGTGGCCTCGGTGAAACACCTAGTGATCGAATATGTACCACATTTGGGTAAGGCACGACATGGCAATGCCAATCAGCGTTCCTGTACATTGAGTGACCGTATCTTCATTCATAGCATTTGAGAGTCTCTGGCCTGCGATATTGACGGTGATAGGTTGAGAGTTTGGACTCCCGGGGTTCTAACTGACGCCAGGTCAATTGGTCGCGCAATGAGTGCTTAGCCAGATGGAGGCGAACCTGCACTGATGTCACGGCAGAGTGGGCTTACCATGACATGATCCTTATTATGTACCACGAATTACAGATAGGCATGATTATCGTGCTTAGGCGGGAAGAAAGTGCAACGGTCCAATGAAGTGAGACCGCCCACTGAGTGACTAAAAAGATCAAATTGGAATCCATAAGGCTAGTGCGTCACATACGCACCAAGCACGCGTATAAGGCAGGAGCCTCCTTATGGTCGCAAACTCAGTACAGTACAGATGGCACAAATGATGTGAGTTCTCCAACAATTTCATACAGCCCAAAATGTATTATCAAATTAAGATTATCTAATGCATTTTGGCACTAGCAGTAGTCAGCTCTAGTTCCATTCCCAGTACAGTGACGAGGTATTTACATCTGAGCTAGCGTAGTTGGCAGCCAATCTCCATTTCACACGTCCAAAGTATTAGAATTCCCCATTGCTGTATGTATGCTGCATGTATTTTAGAACAGCAGGTGGATAAGTAGTCAGAATTTGGATTTAATCCCAGTTGTAAGGTATCATAAAACCAAAACCTCGAAGATGCAGCTACCTTCATAGCGCACTCGCACGATCTAGTAAACTTTTCACGCGTTTGCGCAAGCGTTCGGCTTCCATCTTCCGCTCGAGGATTTGGTGAGCAGGGGTATCCTTCTTGCGTATCCAGCCTTTCACAGACTTTCCTTCGCTCTCAGCGCGTTTGGCGTGAACGACCGAAAGATCTACTACGCGTGGGGAGGATGAGAACTTGATGGCGTCATGATAAAGTATCTTCGTCTCCGTCGCCAACGACCGAAGTGTTGGAGGAGTTGCGGGGATATCGTAGTCAGAGTCCTCAGAGTCCGAGGTGCCCGAAGGATCCAATGGGGGCGTGGCAACACGAACAACTGGATCTGGGAGAGGTGGCAACGCCCGGATCTCTTTAAGCAGATCTTGGCCTTTAAGGTACGAATTCTCAGTTCGGAGGTAGCGAACCGTGCCGCGAAGAGCTTCAATCTGCGCAACAGTCAGATTGGAAGGCAAAAAGCACACAAACAGTCCGACCTGTTCGAGTAGATGTGACGTCTCGAAGCTGCCCTCGATAGGTGCGTTGTCAGGCTCTGTGGGTTGATTACCAGCCGCTGTAAATTCATCCGGATCAGCTTAGCCAGTACCACACTCATCCGATTATAGCTGACCTTGTTTCTCTGGGGCCGCCATGGCTTTCAATTTGGCATTGTCTTGCTCCAAAGTATCTAAATCGGCTTGCAGTTGCTCCATGGCTTCCTCGTACGCTTTCTCCTGCTTCCTAGCCTTTGAGAGCTCAATTTCAAACTCGACGATAGTGTCCGCCTGCTTCTTAACAGCTTCCATACGACGCTCCATAAGCTCGATCTTGACTCCGGCTTCCTGGAGGTTCTGGTCCCTCGCTTTGAGATTGCGGACAAGACCTTGCACTTCGTCCTGTAGTTGCGCAGCCTTGCGTTCAGCTTCAACGTTAACTGCAGTGCTTGCCTTGATCTCTTCAATGCGCGTAACCCATGGCGGTGTACCAGAAACTGAGGATAAGTAGTTTCAGTTCACGACAATATTGAGGAATAAAAATGACTTACTCTTCCACACGTTCTCGGATTCAAGTGCAAGTGGTAATAGCTTACCACACTCGCCCGCCAGGGCAGCAATAGCCTCACTCACAACCTCCCACCACGACGTACCGGGTCGCATATCCTTTGCAACGGTAGTCATAGCTATCCGCTTCGCGTACGACAGCACTGAAGCCAGCTGGAATGGTGACTTGGCGCTGCGGGCATCGCTGAGATGTGGTATCACTTGTTGAGCGAGCTAAATGGTGTCAAAACATAGCGCTGAGGTTGTGATTTAAGAAGCGCTCACCGAGATGCCGAAGTTAACAAGTTCAGGGACTGCATTGCTAAGAGATTTCAGCTGCAGTATCAGGTGCCCCTTGAGGGCTGTCGAATCCTGGATTACTTCTTCCATCCGCTTGGTGAGCTTCCTAACCAGGCACAATCATCAACACAAAACAAAAGGGGTTGATGAGGCACCTACTTGGAAAGAACTTTCGCACTCTTGCACTGATCAAGAAGCCTTTGCAAAGGTTCGAAAAGCTCAGACTCAGGATCGTATCCTCCCATGTCAAGCACGACATCTGTCACTCATTAGCCTGATGCAGAATGTAACAGGAGAGTATCATCTCACCTTCGTCATGCAGGATAGTCGCAACGGACGTCTTGGTTAGACCGATGGAGGCAGCGAAAACATCGAGATCATTATCGAACGAGAGCGCATATCCAAGTTCGCGTTCACCAAGGTCGTGATCAAACCCGCTGAAATACGTCTCCGCAAGGTGATCAAACTGAGCTTGCAATCTAAAGATAATCGGCTTTGGAGTTCGGCACGTTTGTCATAAAACCTACTTCAGGATATCATTGACAAATTCCATCTCCCGGAATTCATCCCGCCTAAGAAGGTCAACATGCATGTCGATGCGCTTTTCCATAGGCGCAATCTCAGGATAGATCCTCCCAGCGTTCAAGAACGACGATGTATCGCAACGTCGGAGAATAGCCGCGAACCGTTTGCAGAGCGTAGAAAGACCAGCAGCACGACCACGCATCTCGCAAATACCGACCAAGGTCTCTGGTACTGAACCATTGAGAGATTCGGGAAGCCCGTGTGCCTGCCCAACGATATTGTTGATGATGTCAATCTTGCATCCCAGTCGCTGGAAGAACAGGTAACAGCTCGTGGCATCGCTGTCGCTCTCCACGTATAGTTGTGGTAAGTACGGCTGTACCCAACATGCTCCTCAGTACCTAACCAGCGACAAAGACGGATCGATCAACATACCTGTATGATAGAAAGCAGCTCTCGGCTTTCCCGGGCCTCGAGTTTGAGAATTTCAAGCTCGACCGCTTTGGCTTGGTTCTTGGCTGCTGTTGATTGCAATTTCAGATTGAGAGACATCATCGCGGCAGTTTGAGATACTGCCGCAGCAGATTCGTGTTGGGCATTTTGAGTTTGCGTTCTCATTGTATCCAGTTCGCTTAAGAAAATATGTAAGATACATAAAAGATTAACAAGAAATGAAGGGTGCCTTTGTAACTGCAGAACAAGCTCGCGGAACTGGCCGATTGTATTGTCAAGGTCTTGGCATGCGTCTTCAAGGGTCGAAACCTTCTGAGCATGTTCTCGGATCTGCGTATCTTTCGCATCTAGGGAGGGAGATACAATAAGTAAATATACTTTGAGAATGTGTAAGGGTCAAATTCTGACTAATTTCTTCTTGCAAAGCCTTCTCGGTTTCCATATGATTTTCCTCGAGTTCATCGTTAAGTTCCTTAAGAGCTTCGAGGTCTTCAATGGTGATACGCATTTCCTCGATTTTCTACATTACACTTAGCAGGGGGAAGTAGCTATAAGAGCACTAGAACTCTTACCTCGCTGAGCATAAGGTTACGTTCAGTAAGTTGCACGAGCATCTCCTCCGCTCCAAGAGTGGCATCCAGTTGTGATTTTAAGTGTTCTATCTGCGTCTCAGCATTGGATAGCCTGATCAGCGTGGATTCATATTGTCCTGGGAAATAGCATAATAAGTGAAATGTATACTGGACATTCCAAATGCACAGACCTTGAAGATCGTCAATACTTGTGACGTCTTTCTCCAATTCAGCAATACGGTGGCGTTGGTCATGTTCAGTTTCCTGTGACATATCGCGTAGACTACGGAGAACATTAAAAAATACATCTCAGTAAGCTTGAGCACACATGCCGGATAAGAGCTTCCTTGAGACGCTCATTCTGCTTCTCGAGCTGAATATAAGCCAAGGAAGACTTGATGTTCATGTCCTCCTCCTCTCCAACAGCTAGGTGTAACGAAATCTCAACCAGCGTCAAGCTAATCAAGACACGACTTACCTCCACCTTCTTTCAGGACTTGCAGCTCCACTTCCAATTGAGCAAAGCGTTCCTTCACCTCCTCCAGCTCGGCTTGAGCGAGTTCGGCCTTCTCTTCTGCTACCTCCTTGTCCAACATCGCCATCTCAAGCTGTTCCTGGGCATCTATGCCACGATTGTCAGAAAGTTGCCCAAGTTGTTGTGCGTCTGCAAGCTCGCGACGCGTCGCAATAAGCTCAGTCTGAAGTTGATTGAGTTTCGCTTGGAGTTTGGGACGGAGGGCAACAAAGGACTCAACCTCGGAGAGGCGATTCTCAAGTTCACGAATATGACGCGCGTCGTCTGCGCGCTTTGCTTCTAGGACTCGTGTCTTCGCGCGAAGTTCTTGAAGCTCTGTATCGTCAATGGAACGCTGGACGTGCGTATCAGTTAGGCTGTCAACATAAGGTACAAAAGCACACACCGTCGCACTCTGTGAAGATGGTTCCCTCGACATCGACACCACATTTGTGTGCGAAGGTCCCACTGTAAGTGAAGGTGCAGTATTCGTGGAAGGTAACTCATTCGTGAGCGATGGTGAGAATAAAACCTGCACAGGGAGTTGGGGTGGTGTTATGGGCGATGGTGATGAGTGCAGAGGTTGGAGGGATTTGGGTTGTGTCTGAGGCGACGCGATTTGAGGAGGTAAGGATAACGGTGACGAGGGTCTCTGGGATGCTGCAATGCTCGCATCTCGAGCTAGTATTTGGTGAGTGCGTGGGCCTTGAAGTGCAGGACTGGAAGGACCGTTGCTATCTCCAGAGGCTGAGCGAGGAAAAGACTTGCGTGGCTGAAGGGAAAGGGAGGGGATGCGCTTTGCGGGAGACCCAGGTGGTGCCAAGCGGGATATGCGTGGGCTTGCTGTTCCAGGTGGAGGTGGTATTGATATTGCTGGAGGTTTCACGGGACTCGCGGAACGAGAGGATGCTGCGCTGGAACGTAAAGACGCGGCGCGTGCCAGACCAGTGCTTGGCGTACGCTGGTGGGCGGCGACCGGTCTTGCGGAGACTGCTGATGGTCGCTAAAGCGAAACGTTTGGAATGTAAGGTCGGCACCACGGGTTGACCGATGGAACTCACTGTCACAGGGGGTTGCTCGGGCTCGACGGAGAGGACCTTGACCTGGCTTGGGCGAATAAACACCCCGTGCATGGGCTTGCACGAGAAATAACCCATCCCGTTGATAGATCCATCGTTCTTTCCCCTTGGCTCGAACAACTCAATGCCAACCCATTTACCTGGCGCGAACGAGGTTGTTCCACAGAAGCGAACAATGCCTCGGCCTGTGGATATTTCTATAAGCGCACCTATCGGAGGATCTGCGAAAGACATTCCCGGTAATCGCTGTAGGAGATGTTCTCCTCGGGGGCCAAAATTTAAAAACAATTATCGTAGTTAGTCTAACGTTTAGTAGCGTGTCCAGTGGTACATAAGAGGACCCGGGTCAATGCCTATAAATGTTATATCCGGATTTTTCGATTTTGGGGGGTTACTGTCCTTTTCAGGCAACTTGGCCACGTGACCTTTTTACCAAAAAAAAACCTACCCAACTTCGGTCGACCATATCTCCTCAACGCGTGAACAGAATTCGTCGGAAAGGACACCGTTGGACTCGGAAAAATTCACGGAAGACGTTTATTGCTTTCCGAGCCGTTAAGGACTACTTTTTGTTATGTCGGTTTTTTGGGGTTCGGGTTTGCATTGTCCAGAAATTCACTGACCTCCAACGTTCCGCAGACATGGCACGAGGCCAGAAATCTATCCCCAAGTGCAAT
>Ga0307518_10000177_pt1 | contig 48046 bp, 63 predicted proteins | sample 25_EM_MG_FD_203889 | JGI IMG/M metagenome (GOLD analysis project Ga0307518, IMG submission 203889) | Populus trichocarpa ectomycorrhiza microbial communities from riparian zone in the Pacific Northwest, United States - 25_EM | ecosystem: Host-associated > Plants > Roots > Unclassified | place... | reverse complement strand
TAAAATAAACCAGGTCCGGTGAAAATGATACAAGGTGGTGGATATAACAGGTACACGGAGAACTCACGTCAAGGCAGGGTAGACGGTGAGGTGTAGTAAGGACTGAGTAGGGACTAGACCAAGGGTCATACTTAACGGAGGTATATCTGCGCGACCGTGACCGGAGTAAGTGATGCACGACCGGAGTCGAGCTGTAGAGCTGCGATGCGACCGGAGTAACCGGATAAGGCCCGGAGTTGGACATGGTCGTAACAGAACACCTTTACTCTCCCTACTTCTCCTAGTCTCCCCCAGTCCCTGGGAGCCTTGCCAGACCTCCAGAAGCCCCTGGGTCGAATGCACCTCATCTGAGGGAGCAGCCACCCAAACCCTTTCTTATCTTTTCAGCAAGCGCGACCGGAGTAAGTGGTGAGCGACTGGAGTTGAGCTGCAGAGCTGCGATGCGACCGGAGTGACCAGATAAGACCCAGAGTTGGACATGGTCGTAACATTGAGGCATTGTCTGCAGAGGCAAAAGGAGTACATATATTAAGTTATTTCCATGGCTCGTTCTTGACTAGTAATCAGACACAGAAATACAAGGAGGAAACAAAGAACCTGGTGAGTTTTATCCACTAAACTATTGTCTTCCTAACAAATTTCTAGGTTACTACTGGCATATGGATCAATGGGACAGCAGATGTCATCGCGAAGTTTTTGGGCCTGCCTATGCATTAGGCACTTCATCATGTTGTTCCAAGAGGCATGGGATTGTTGTTTGAATGTCCAGGATCGTGTCTATCAGTGGAGGGAGTGGGATTGTAGGCTAGCAGGTGGTGGTGGTGGCATGAGGTGGGTGGGTGGGCAATCATAATGTCTATTTGTGCATATGTAGGCATACCGGGCATACATCCAAGTAATTTTGGGTATCAAACATGTATTCAAAACACTTATGAGGCAACCCATTTTGTACGTGAGTGTATGCCCGTCTATGCCATAGGTATACATACGTGTCCATGACTACGCATATGTCCATTTCTCACTGGGCATGAGAGCTCAAATATGGAGTCGCTTATGTAAGATGTGATCGGGCTCCAAACTCCGACAGTTTCTCGTCCCTCATACCGACGAAGACATGGCCTCACACCTTGTGAGTTATTTCTCTTCATTTGCCTATGGACCCTTGTTTTACTAATGTTTACAGGCGAATATATTCGGCACTGAACAAGATCGTGTCAACTGTTCATTTTATTACAAGGTTTGTCGACAGGTCGATGCTCGCGACGTCCTTTGATGTCTTCACTCGCTACAGATCGGTGCTTGCCGGCACGGTGATAGATGTTCCAGAAAACACATTCGCCCTTCTTTCTCCCAGACCATCCTGCTACCTAACGTGTATCACAATCCAGCTCACGACCCAGTGTGTAAACTCACGGAGCAAGAGCTACAAGAAGGTTTCGATGCAGTTTACGAGGATTTATATTGTGAGTTGTCCAAGTTTGGACACTTGTTAGAGCTGCACGTAAGCCTTTTCCCTCCAATTCATGGAAGGCTGACCAAGTTTACCCACCTGCAGGTTTGCGACAACGTTGGAGATCATCTTATTGGCAACGTCTATGCTAGGTATGAATGGGAAACGGAAGCGCAAGTTGCAGTCGATAACTTGAATGACCGATGGTATGCAGGTGTGTTATACTTAATGCAGATTCTCCTTCCACAACTGCTCACGGATTGTGAATTAGGGCGTCCGTTGTATGCCGAGCTTTCTCCCGTAACAGACTTCCGGGAAGCTTGCTGCCGCCAAAATGAAAACGGTGAATGCAATCGCGGTGGCTTCTGCAATTTCATGCATTTACGCCTGGCTTCCCCGGAGCTCGTTCGCGCCTTGCGTCATGGACAGAAACTAGAGAGGCGAATGAACCCTGCGAAGTTTCAAGGTGGGGGCGGTGGATGGGAGCCTAGCAAAAGAGATGGTGCCCGTCGTAGTGCCAGCCCGCCCAGGAGAGGCCACAGTGGAGAAGACCGGTGGACAAGGAAGTAGAAAACCCCATTTACCGTCTGACAAGGACCTTATTTGGGATGTAGTGGTACTATGGCCTTACTGGTTCCTCACTGTGATAGGCGTAGATATTACCGCAGCCTGGTGCAGGTGTTGATTCTGACTCATTTGACTACATTGAAGTAATATAACTGCTGGGGCCCTAGTGTCCTGGGAGATTATCCGCTGAACAGAAACATCTTTGGGTGCACCCCATGTGCACCCATTGATGAGTCGTTTTACCAGATGTACATCAAAAAGCCTCCCGCCATGCGAACTCACAATCACAGACAAGAACGCGGATTCTGACTCAGCATGCAGCAAATCAGCACCCATTGTCAGCGAAGGAACTTCGGGTAACTGAGTTGGAGTGTAAATTGATAGGTCCTAACTATGTGCAGAATCCCTCAAATAGAATACAGGGGCTTGCGCAACGTCAAACAAGACACCCGTGACATTCACCGCGACCGCTGGTCAATGAGGCTTGCTCGGGCCATTGGACGATGAATCTAACACAGGAGCGGGAATAGTATCTTGATTCTATGCAGTGCAACAGACCTACCGGTCCACCAAATGACATAAAATCTTTCCTGAAAGCGAAAGAGTTCGAACACGGGCATATGATTCGACATATACCACTCTGGGAGTCGGTAATCCAACGAACTATTTCCGGAAAAGGACAGAGTACAGCCAAGGTTCATGAGTATGGAAGAACCTACCCTACCGACTATTATTGCTGCACAGAGAGGGACGCATGTCCCGGGTCCATTCATGATCAGAAGGTCCACGAAGGGCTTCCCATAGATAATCTTCTCGAAAAATGGGGATATCATCACCACATGGACACAGGCCAAGAAGGATTTAAGAGTTGTGAAAGAAGCAGACAGTAAGGACTGATGCACACGACGAGCGCGGAATATTCTCAGGAGCGTGAACTTGGGCCGCGGATCGGCCGTGTCCTACGAGGGAAAAGGTTAGCCAGTGGTCTACGCACACTATGACTGATATGAACTGACGTCAAAGCAGGTATTTCCATCGGCACTGTATTGCTCCAAGTCCACAGCCTTTTGTGCACTTAGCACGTCACCGTCACTGACGATGTAAGTCCGAGGATGATATCGGGAGAAATCCAACGCCGATGCTAGGGTTAAAGCTTCACTAGTATGGCCACCTAAAAATCAGAAAGGTCGAAAGATTCCTGGAAATTCGGGGCACAATGGGCATTACCTGACCCTAGAAACACACCCAAGCTACATTTTTCCCGTTCCCCTCGTGTTGATCGCTTTGAACGAGTGAGTACGACCAGATAAAATCTGGCTAGGAACGCGCATAAGGACAAACTAAATAATAGAGGGCCATTAGCCATGGTGGAGGCGAGGTCTTGGGCTAAAAATCAAGTATGGAAGTTGGAACATGTGAGAGTCAATGAGGCTAATCCGATGTAATCGAGTTGCATTACATACTACTGACTATTCGTTAATCTGTGCTGGCACCATCATTTTGCGAACTCCAACCAATATATCTTCATCGTTCGACGAGTCCAGATATTGGCCAGAACACGTACCGTGTCCTTCACTCATGGACTCACCACTAGTAACCGAGTTGCAGAGGTCAATCAAGGATTGTGCAGACCGCGGGCTCTCAGTTGCAGCTAAGTGGTAGATCATTTGCAACATCAAGGTGACATGTTGAATCAATTCACGTCTCAGGTCGTCCGAGTTGTATCTTTCAATACCTCGACACAAGCGTGAGGCTATATCCGAACATGCCACCGCATTTTCAACCTCGACGCCTGCCCGTTCTCGCTCGCCACACCCACCACTCTCATTCTCTGCTGCATCTCCAGTTGTCAGTGTTGGACCCCCAATCCAAGGCGGCGCAGGTAACTACGCGTCCTTGTTGTCCCCCGAGAGGACTACCAATCGGTTGCCAAGAATTGACCTTGAGCAGTCCGAAGAAGCACCTCTTCTTGCTGCCCGAGCCCTTTTCGCATCAAAAGAATTCAGGAGAGCGGCACATGCCCTTCAGGGATGTAAGAGTCCCAAGGCTCAATTTTTGTTGGTGTACTGTCAATTTCTGGTACGTAGCCAGACCTCCACATCGAAAATACAAGGAGTGACACTATGGGAAGACTAGTGAGAAAAGGAATGAGAGAAACTGGTACAAGCATTTCAGTTAGTCAAACTATCGGTGCAAATGTATCCCGCGTGCAACTGATGTCCGCTCCAGATGTCCGCGGACAGCCTCCCATCCCATTCAATCAGTCCTTACTCGATCACCTCGAGTTAGTAAAGAATGAGACGGACCCGTGGTTGATGTTCTTGTAAGTCTGCCATAGGGGTATCAGAATTTCTACCTGGAACTATCAGTGAACAGGAAAGGTCTTTTTCTATCACGCCTAAATAGGCGAGAGGAAGCGATCGAAAGCATAATCCACTCTATCAGCGGGTACCCGTGGAATTGGTCGGCATGGACCCTGTTGGGTCGGTGTGTGGGAGATGCCCAAGAGGTCGGTTTGACACCACCTATCATCTGATGCCAAGGCTGATTCCGTTAGCTTGCATCGCTCCTCCCGCTCCTTCCTCTTCCAGCGAGCCACCCATTAATGCAAATGTTCCAGATCAAAACGATGAACGAGCTCAACAGCCCCACAGAAAATGAGCTTGCCTTGTGTGATCTTCTTCTTAGTGACGACTACTTTCGGGGGAACCCCTGGGTCATGAGCTTACGTGCTTGCGTTCTGTATCACCTGCATGGTCATTAGCAATGCTTGATCTCATGGACAAGAACTAACTTCTGGATTATTGTTTTCAGACTTCGGACAGGCAGAGAAACAATTTGAAAAAATATTAACTGCGGCTCCGCATCGAGTCGATGACATTGATATCTACTCCAACATACTCTATGTCACTGAAAATCGACTGAAACTTTCTCGACTTGCACACGAGTTCCTTGAACTTGATAAAGACCGTCCTGAAGTCTGTTGTTTAGTTGGTAAGTCAGCTCTCGCACACCACCCCACAGAGGGCAACAAATCCTGCAGGAAACCACTATTCCCTGCGCGCCGAACATGAGAAAGCTGTAAAATATTTCAGACGGGCCACCGAGCTTGATCGCACCTATCTCTCAGCATGGACTTTGATGGGCCACGAGTATGTGGAGATGAAGAATTCCCATGCTGCTATAGAGGCGTATCGACGTGCAGTGGGTATGTACCATATATCCCGGGAGATTAATGGTTGTTTACTCTACTTCAGACATCAACAGGAAGGATTACCGAGCATGGTATGGCCTCGGCCAGGCTTACGAACTTTTAAGCATGCATCAGTATGCGCTCCATTATTATCAGCGAGCTACAGCACTTCGGTAAGCAGCGCATCGTACTCTCTCCCAACGGGGAGTCTCATGGAAAGTAGACCGTACGATGTTCGTCTATGGCAGGCACAAGCTTCGTGCTACGAGGAGATCGGGTGGTAAGTTATTCTGTCCCTCGTTGCACAAACGACCGACTTCATCATTCGCTTAGCACTAGGGATGCTGTGGAATGCCTCAAGCGCGCTCTCCTTGGAGCAGACCCCAGAGAGATTACAATAAATCTGAAGCTTGCTAAGCTCCACGAGGAACTAGAGGAGCACACAGAAGCTGTAGCATACCACCAGAGGGTTGTAGAGACCTGTCGAGCGGAAGGTGCGCTATTTCATTGAGGCTCTCGGTTGGCGGTTGCATGCTCAAGTGCGTATTTAGGGCGTGCGGTGCAGGATTTCGCGAAATCGAGCATATATGTCGCTCGCCACCAGATAATGATACCAGGGGGCGATTTGACTCTTGCCAAAGAATGCCTTGAGCGCATCGCACAGAGTAATGTCGAGGAAGTCACACAAGCTGCTGATTGGTTGAAAAAACTGAAGTCTGTGATGTTGACAAGGCCACCACATGATACGTGAGGAGATGGCGTTGGTGAGGACGCCTTGGACAAAGCATCTATGCTACCATGTTTTTACTTTTTTTCCCCTGCGAATATTTGGTGATTCCTAGTAAGAAGTATTTAAGAGTCCGATTAAAGCTCCGCAATATTTGCGAGGCCTGGGTCTGAGTTCAACGTTTGTATTTCTTTCTTCGAGTGTCTTTCGTTCACTGTCAGAATCTTGATTTTCCCCAATACAATGTCATAGAACAACTTTCGACTGCTGGGGACCTTTCTATCTTTTACAGTGGTTTTCTGACCACACTGTATCTTTGCCCTTTATTCACTACATCATTCTCTTTCTTCATGGATGATGGATAGGGGAAACGGGGCAGACATTGATTCTACCTGTACCAGATCAGGAGTCCTTTGTGACCTGTGTATCTGTTGAAGACTTCAAGTGTAGAAACATTCGTCGATGGACTTATATATTTGTTGATGAGGGGTCGCTCAAGGGTCGACCCCCCTGACAGACTTTGACTTTGCGGCAATGGGAAAGAACAAAGGCTCTGCGAGAGGCAAGAGGGTCTCCAACCAACGGCGCGCCCCTGGTTGTCTGCGTGGACATGAAGAGGACGGGACCTCCTTTATCACGAAATCCCGTCGCATTGACGTCCCTGTAGCGATGTGGGTCAGTTTATATTCTCCATTTATCTTCCCGGAAAAGTGATGCATGCTGTATGGCAGGATTTTGACCATTGTGACCCCCGACGATGTTCTGGAAAGAAACTTGCGAGACTTGGCTTGATCAAGGACCTCAAGATCGGGACACGCTTTCGTGGCGTCGTCGTTTCGTGAGTGATGTTCGTCGGTGTGGTCGTCGGTGTGATTTGAGCCTTCATACGCACGGCTGCAGACCAAAGGCCACTGTTGTCATGAGCCCAGCGGACAGGGACATCGTTGCAAGGGATGGACTGGCTGTGGTCGAATGTTCCTGGGCAAGGATTGATGACATTCCGTTTTCCAAGATCGCAAGTCCAAACGAGCGACTGTGTACGTGGACATTCCGATCATGTTTTAGGTGTATTGACCTGCCGTGTTGCGTTCATAGTGCCCTACCTCCTTGCTGCAAATCCCACAAACTATGGCAAACCGTGGCGTTTAAACTGCGTCGAAGCTCTTGCGGCCGCATTCTATCTCACAGGATTTGATGACCACGCAAATACGCTTATGGGTGAGTTTGGATGGGGGGAATCGTTTTGGGATATTAACAAGTATGTTCACTATGTGCCCTCGCATTGCTGTCAGAATTACTGACGTGCGCCAAGGCCGCACTTGCAGAAATACCGGACATGTCAGTCATCAGAAGAAGTTGTAGCCATGCAAGATAGTATCATATCCGAACTGGAGAGGAGCTACGAGGAATCTCGGAAGAACAAAGGTTTGTACCAGTGGGGTGGTATAAGACTTCATTGACTTGGCTGCATTAGGAAGCACAGAAGATTTACTTGTTCCCAATCCAAACCATGCGACGATAGAGGAGGAGGGGGACGACGACGACGACGACGACGACAAGGAATAAATATGTTCTTTTCGTTCGCTAGCTAGTAGTATCTACACCAACGATGATAACCAGCCCTAAATCGTTACTGTTCTGAAAGCACAACCAAACACGACAAAGGCGAAAAGAAAATGCATCCACAAGCATCTCAAAGTTTCTCCTTTCACTCCAGTGGCGAGCAACCCACCTCGGTCTCAGTCTCGTCGTCGTCCATCACTGCTGGGCCATCCTCATGCACTTTACCCGACTCCCGGGATTGTCCCGCGGATGCCATCGTTCCACTCAAGTATACATCTGAGGAGGAAATCCAGGCGATCCGTCAAACTGCCGCTGGGTGTGTGTGCGACTGTGCAAACGAATGGTGCTTACATGCTCACACTTGGAATTTTTCCACAAAGCTTTGTTACTTGCCTTGCCGCTGATCATGCTGCTGTCATGCATCCAGATGTCGATACCCCGTTCGCAGACGCCGCAGACGTCGTCAATAGGCTCCTTCCGTACCATGTATTCCAACAGCCTCGTGATGACCTACGTTCATTGACACAGAGGAAGCGGTACAAAGGCAAGGAAAAGGTCGATTGCAGTGACTTGCGACAGGAAATCCAGGGTGAGTGTGCAATGAAGTAACTAGAACGTGATTGTTTCAACCTCCTTGCCAAGACACTCGCTTTGCATTGGGCTGTTACAAACGGTTGAAGAAGCTCCAGGGACGTTTCAGAAGGGCACAATTGAATACTGGCGCAGTGGGTGGTCCCCTGACTTTTGTAATGTTGCGACGCCTAATCGCACCTTATAGCGTGCTTCCCCCGACGGACAGGTGTATGCACTGCTAAATGCCATACTAGAAGTAGAGAGAACAGAAACAGCCGTCGTGAGTTCTGCGTTGCGAACTGCACGGAATGAATTGGATGCCATCCAACGAGAGAAGCGCTTGGCTTCACAACCTACCGTGTCCACTTTTCGGTCGACATATTACCCTCAGGTGCAATCACAGCATTACCGACCATACACATATGCATACACCCAACCGTACAGCCACAGCGTGTCAGGCCCGACAACATCGACGTTCTATACTGCACCTATGGCCTCCCTTTCCCCAGCTGCATTGGCGGGGACGACGGCACCGAATGCAGCTAGTTATACACCCTCGGGTGTGCCTATACCGGTCCAGTTACCTGTGACCTCACTTTCTGCGTTACACGCGCTGGGCATTGTACCTGTTCCCATTGCGTCACTACCGCCTCCCGACCAACCACAGCCTGCTGCGGTGCTGAAGGGCTCAACATCTAATGGGACAATGTTGAGCTTAGATATCAATGTGTCCCTATTGCAGTCATCACAGATGAGTGGGTTGGCGCTTCTATTGAACTCATTGATGTCGAGGGGAGCGAGTTCTGGACAGCCAGGTGCATCGGCGGCTGGTAGTTCGGAGAAAGCCATCGTGACTCCTACCAAGGAATCCAGCCCTAATACTTCGATTACCGCATCTGGCAAACATGCAAGCAAAAGTGGCAGGACAGTGTAATGTGTTTAGAATGAGACTCGGTTGTTCTGTAAAGTACACAGGACATTGCAAACGGTGGCTTGATTCAAAGCCGTGCACCACCCCCGCTATCTAGGAAAATGCACCGCTAACGCAACCTAACATCGTCAACCACCACGCGCGGTACAGTGCGCTCCAGCCCTCTTCCTCGATTATCCTCTTTCCGCAGTCGATCAAGCCAATGTAGGGTGCTCGATCCGTTCTCAGCCTGGGGACATGCTTAGCTCAGAGAGGGATATCGGCGAAGTCAGACACTCACCCAATCACGTCTTCATCAGCACCTGAATACTCTGGACTGCTATCCTCTTGAGACACTGAATTGTACTCTGGGGACGCGTGATTCCTCTGGATCGCAAGCCGAATAGAAATAACTTCGAGGGGAGCGAGCACCGCGGTACTTGCGAGCGCCAAGATGAAAAATATGGACAACCTGACAGAAGAGACATCCTGCCAAATTGAAAAACCGTGATTGCCGGTGAGTTCTGGGAGGATTAGCTGGCGGATGGAACGAAGGACGAGGATGACATAGGTGATGTGGGTAACTTGAGCAGCGAGGAGACCTGGGGTGAGGTATAGAATCCAGGGGCGGAGGCGCTCCGTAGGTGTAAATAGGGTACGGCAGGAATATGCAGCGTCGAACCAAGGCAGCTTATGGGGGGTCGTAATGGCCCTTGGGGAAGATAAGTCTACCAAAGCCGCCCAGAAGAGGGACCGGCCGTGTACTCACCGATCAATGATGATAGTTTGGGGGAGAGAAAGAAGCATTGCGAATATACTGTACACAAGGGTTCCAAAGACGCCCGCGGAAGGGGCGGTGTATGTTCCATGGCGAAGATTGCTGTCAGTGAGGAAAATGATGAGGAAGACGGTGATGATGAGAGAGGACATCAACGATGGCACTAGGACGAATGATTGTGGGTCAGTTTTCGTCGCGCAATAGGTTGGAAAAGGCACAGCACGCACTGAGGCCTTTGTACAAGCCAGGCCAACCCTGTAATAAGATGCGGGGTAGGTGGGGCGCGCGAGTGGACCGACTACGGAACGCACCTCGATGTCGTGGACCCTCTTGAGCATGGCGAAGAAGGACGTGATGACGGGGCCAGTGTGAGGCTGAGCATCGCCCTCAGCATCGAGCTGGAGGCCCTTTGGGTTGTAGTTTGCCCTGAAACGAACTAGGACGCCGGTGAGGGGGACCAGAAGGGCTAGCGAGATGGCCAGCGAGGCCAGGAGGAGAATTGTGTCCAAGAGACTGAGCATGGTGGAAGGAGGAGAGTGGACAGGCTGCGGGTCTGTTTGACAGCCCGAACAGCGCCTAAACGGGTTATTCTGCTCTTGACCTCGAACCACCACCATGTCTGCTGGTGGCCACGGTAGCTTGGCTTGATACTACGGTAGTATACTCGACTGGTGTTTTCAATCATTCCTCGCTGCTTCACCCCTTACTAGCTTGGTTTTGGGCACCCTTTTCTGCACGACGTGCGTGCACGGATGGCCACTCTGGTGGTCGGTGTTCCTTGATGACGGGCATCTTCGTAGGTCGAACCTGCATACTCTCTAATCATGGTTCCACCTAGCTACTGGAGCTTTTTTAGTGGTTCGATGTTTGCTCAAATGCTTCAACGCTGCCTGTCTGCTGTTGCGAGCAGCTGGATGCAGTTGGCTGCACTTTTCTTCAAACTTCCCACCCATTACTTGCTGATAGGCTTCAGAAGGAAATTCGAAGACATGGCCGAAAAGAACACGCAATCGCTGTGTTTCTCATTCATCCACACGGTTTTGAACTGTGTATTCTATGTCTGTGGAGATTGCGAACGTTCACCGAACAACGGAGCCCTCGTTGTGGCGTCCATGCCGAGATCCCCATCGTCGCAATGTCTTGCTGTACTTTGAAACCTTTTACTTCAATCCTCCACCCTCGGGGCAATACCCTCTTGGTTATATGGGGCTTCCAACCCTCCAACCATCACGAGAACACCCTACTGTCGTGACACTATGGGTGTAATTACTGATCACGGTGTGTTCCACATTTTCTGAGTCTTATTATTCTCCTGGTGGGAAAGGCCATGGATCTCCGTGTCCCCTTCCATCTCAGAACCAACACACTTTAATTGCATTTGACAGGTTCAATCCATCCCATTCTGCTTTCCAACATACCTGGTGGACACAAGTGACGTCTGACTTGCTTGAAATCATCGCTGCTCTCTCATCCCACCTATTCTGTCTCATTCCTAACCCTAATACTCCAAGGTCGTCTGTACGATTACGCTCCGCACACTTCCGATGGTCCTCCTGAATACTTGTCCGCCTACCAAGCCCTTGTTATGCAGTTTACATCCTCCATGTCCTCATGTATAGTAGCTAGAGTGGAATATAATATTATCGTGCCACACTGCATTGACTCTCCGACGTCGCAACTGCCTTGCGTTTGTTCTCCCATCACCCTACAAGGGGGCCGCCCTGCTTCCATTCCTCCGGATACCTTGACCTGCTAACAACGTTACCCATGGCCACAGACGGCGACGTCGAGGCTAATAGGGTCAGTGCTTGCATGAGTTTTGCGACCTTTTTCGTTGGTTTTCTTACAAGCGCCCGTTATCTTGTTCTTGCTAGAAAGCTGCCCTAGACGGACTCCGGTTCCGTAAAACAGCACGACAAGATACGCCCGACCTTGGAACATCTCAGTCAACGCTCACGAACGCCTCCGCCTACCCAATCACTGCCCTGCCAGCGCAGTCGAGGGATGCGTCTGCCGGCTTCCGCTACGTTCCACCTCCCATACCGCTGGACAGTACCGTGCTCGTACCCAACTCTAGTCCTATCCCTTCAGACAGCCCCAACCATCAGCACCTCCCCCACCACCAGAAAAGCACGCACGAAATGCCCCAGAGCTACTGCACGCCTTGGAGCCAGCCCAGCCAGCCAGCCCCCACTGATCCTCTTTCAGCTCCCAGCGGCCTTGTCAACAACGCGCGGCCTATTTACGCGTCGTTCACGCGTATTCCTGCAGGGGATGGACGGAGACTTTCGGATACAGACGGATACGCGAACGAGGGACCACCTAGGAAACGAATAAACCGCGGCGATCACCTCTACAACCAGCCTGCCACTCCCAAAGGTCCACCCGAGCAACATAATGTACTGGTTCCCGACTCTCCTGAAATACAAATCCATGGGTACAAACGCAGGTCAATTATGGCATCACCGTCATCAGATGATTCAATGCCAGACGTCCGGCATTCTCTAGATGCGCCTGGTCCGTCAGGCCGGTCTCGCATCGTGCGGGGACAGCGACCTAGTCCATCCGAGCCCAACGCCCACAGAGATACGATACAAAGCAAGGATGCATTCACCAAATTCAAGATATCAAATCCGGAGAGAGATCCTACACTCATACAAGCCGCATGGGACCAAGCCGGAGGAGATATTAGGAAAGCGACTGACCTTCTGCACGATCCGTCCTGGAGACCCCCACCTCCCCGCAGTGACCAGAGTCCATCTGCATCGCTTCCTGATGTTTATTCTGAGACTGGAAGAGTATCTGAGGTTGACGAAGCTAACAAGGCATCCCGTGCTGCTATGAAAGAGAAGGCAAAGAAGTCGTCGATATATGCTAATAGATCCATCCTTGATACCACTCAAATGTCACCCGTCACTTCGACCTCCATTGGACCACTCGTAGCATCTCCAGTATCTCCGTCTACTCCCATGGTCAGGCCACCCCGCCGAAGACGAATCAATGCAGCCCTGATGTCAGATTCTGAGCAGTCGGACAGTGATCGTGATCGTTCTTCCTCGAAACGTCCCCAGGCAGTGAATGGTACCGAGAAGAGTGCGTTTGACTACTTCAACATGGCCGACGCAAACTCGCTTCAGGAGTTGACTGGTGGGTCACTGGTCTTCGTAATTATTGGCGAACAACTTACCATATCATTCGCCAGGTTGTTCGCAAGAACAAGCTGAGTCAATAATTTCCCTGAGGCCCTTCCATTCCGTCGACGACCTCAACAATAAACTTGGCCAAGGAAAGAAGAAGGCCGGGCCCGCTGGCATTAGCCGTCGGATGTTCGAAGACTGCCAGCGGGTATTGAGTGGTTATGGAGCGGTGGACAGTGTTCTCGAGAAGTGCGAACGAATTGGAGCGAGTCTTCGCGCTGCAATCGCCTCGTGGGGCTCCGAGGATAATAATGCAAAAGAAAAGAGGAAAGAGGACTTGGTTTTCGGTGAAGCCGATGAGGGTTCCTTAAACTTGCGCTCGTTACAAACAGCCAAGGACGATGGGTCGAAGCATTACCCTGCGAAACAACCTGCGATGTTACCGGAAGGAGTAATGCTGAAGGAGTACCAGCTATTGGGCGTCAATTGGTTATACCTGCTCTACATGAGAGAGTATAGTTGCATACTTGCGGATGAAATGGGTACGTGCCTATGTCAGCTTTCGTTTTGCCCTGTTGAGATGTGCTTCAGGCCTCGGTAAAACGATCCAAGTCATTAGTTTCTTTGCTCATTTGAAGGAGAAAGGTGGTCTTGGACCTCACCTTGTTGTCGTACCGTGCGTCTTATGTTGCGTATATTGTTTAGTCTTGCTCACATCGCGTTTTAGATCGTCGACACTGGAGAATTGGTGCAGAGAGTTTGCACGCTTCGCGCCTTCAATATCGATCCAAACGTACTACGCTGGAAAGGAAGAGCGTTCCGCACTTCGGCAGACTCTTGTTGAGACCCAACGACGACATAGCAAGAGTGGAGCTGGTTGGGAAGTTCTCATCACGACGTACCAGCTTGCCCAAGGAGACGAAAGAGACCGCAAATTCTTTAGGAGGATAGAGTGGGATGTTAGTTCGGACGTACTTGACAGTCTTCCGACGGTCATTGAACCATTTCTCTTTGCAGAGCATCGTTTTCGACGAGGGTCATTCCCTGAAAAACTTTCAGTCACAGCGGTATCAGGCGTTATTGAAGTTCGAGGCCAGGTGGCGTCTTCTCCTTACCGGTACCCCGCTACAAAATAATCTGCAGGAACTTGTGGTATGTAAGCTGCAGTGAACTTTTTCGGTGAGATACATTGATCATTCACAGTCCCTTCTCAATTTCATATTACCAAATCTTCTTGGTGATACCATGGACTCTCTTCGAGCTATATTCAAGACGAAAGGGGATGCCAAAGCTACGCTGTTGTCACAGGAGCGCATCTCAAGAGCGAAGAAAATGATGACACCGTTTGTCCTACGACGGCGGAAAGACCAAGTTCTGAAGGATCTTCCTCTGAAAACAGAGCGAGTACAGTGGTGTGAGATGACGGATCACCAACGATCAATATATCGTGACACCCTGCAACGTTCCAGGAAGACTATTCTCGAAGTGGAGACGGGTACTCCGAGCACGTCGGGCACTTCAACGCCTAACAGGACCAGCAAGCCTGCGAAAAAATCAAAGGTTGTTCGTCCAAAGGATAAATATGCAGAGAACAGCTCCAATGTACTCATGGATCTACGCAAGGCAGCTTTGCATCCTATGCTTTTTAGAAAGTTGTTTACGGACCAAGTATTAACCTCGATGACGAAGGTGTTGCTCAAGGAACCTGATTTCAAGAAACGAGGTGCCATCTTTCAGTACGTGAAGGAGGACATGGAAGTTATGACAGATGCCGAATTGCAGTTCTTCTGCCAAGGCTACAAGGTGAATGTCACGTCCTCTGATGGAATGCGTCATCGTACTTAGACGTCAACAGTCGACCCGTAAATTTCTCCAAGATGATATGTGCTATCTTGATTCCGGCAAGATTACTGCATTATTACGCCTGCTAGAAGAGTATTTCGCTCAAAAACGCAAGATTCTCATATTTTCTCAGGTTAGTCGGAGTGTGTCTCAACGCGTATTCTGAATACCTGACCTTTGTAGTTCACTCAAATTCTAGATATTCTCCAATCTATCCTCAAGCTAAGAAATATCAAATATCTGTTACTGACAGGTTCCACTGCCGTGGATGTCCGACAGTCTTTGGTTGATGAATTCACTGAAGACGAATCAATCCCTGTTTTTCTGTTGTCCACGAAGGCCGGGGGGATGGGTATTAATCTCACAGCCGCAAGCGTGGTCATCATGTGCGTCAGAATTTTACTATTGCTCGAATTATTTGAATATCAAGACAACATAGGTTTGACCACGACTTCAATCCCCACAACGACAGGCAGGCTCAAGATCGCGCATATCGTATCGGCCAAAAGCGGGATGTCGAGGTTGTGAAATTGATCACTCGGGGCACGATAGAAGAGGATATGCTTCGTCTGGGTGAGACCAAGCTGGCATTAGACGAGGCTGTGGCCGGGGATGGTGAGGAAGCTGATGGTGACACGGGAGAGAGCGCGCAAGAGAAGGAGATGAAGATATCATTGATGAATGTGCTGAGGAAACAGCTGGAGAAACAAGATTCTGCAATACCTTCCCCTGCATAGTTACGCCCACTCAGTAGAGAATAATAGACAGTATACAGCTTGGTTTGAACTTCACGTTATTTTTTGTGTAACGTAGAGATACCATTAGGCATTTTCTATTCACTCGATGTCTTTTGCTCAGGCAAAAACAGATAAACCGCGAATCATCCGATCAACTGTGGCCCGGAAGTGCTCGTTGTCAATTCCTTGTTCCCGTGAGTCCATGGGGACCAGTGGATTTCGGACAATGTAATCCACGAATGGACCGCTGTAGATTTGGCGCAAGGTAAACCGTAAGCCCTCGGCAGAAGGATCGCTCAACATGACAAATTTGTAGCCCGACAGTGTTTCATACAGGTGTAATTTGTATGTTGACGTGCGATAGCTCGTGAATTGTTCATCTCTACTCATTGAGAAATATTGATAAGAGACGGTTATACAGGGAGTACAGGCGCACCTTCTGGAAAGTCTTTTGACCATGTGTCTTAAAGAGAGTATGACACCATACACGAGCTTTGCTTCCTCGTCAAAAGTCAGTGTGTTTGACTTTTGTCCATCAGTTGTTGGCCCATTGACCAACGAAGGACCTTCGCCAATAGCTACAACAGCGCCAGTAGTAGATGAAAGGGTATGTCTTGGGCTGCTGAATGTTGACGAGGAAGCGGCCGTGGTACCAACTGTCCGTGGTGCGACGGCACGCGATACCGCGAGTAGAATGCCACCTTCGATGGCAGGCCTTGGTTGCTTGGTTCGGTGCCAATCATGGTAGTATACACAGGCACAATGCCTGTACAGTTTGCACGTAATCACAGTTCGTTCATGTATGGATGGATCAGGGCATCACATACCGATCGAAGATATAAAGGCTGTATATTGTCATCTCTCAAGCGGACTCGAAGTGCAGCTGTAAGATGACATGAGATTATGTCAGCAGCCTTTTCCATGCTTTTGTACTTCCGAGTAATACCTTTGCTATTTCCACCCTAGTACAAGTAATTGCGAACAATCGTACACCCATTTTATTTGTTACAGCATCGATTTCTTTAGGCTCCTACGTATTAAGTGTCCCATCTGAAAAGACCGCGAGCTGGGGCGACTTCAGAGTGGTCGCCACATTGTTGTCATGCATCACCTACTACTACTACCACAGACCTGACTGATGTGCTTGGATGCGACAGTAAAATTTCAGCGGTTCTTTCTCCCCACAATATATCTTCGCCAGGTGATCATCTCTAAGCTGGATCACAGGGCACATGGAATACACTCACCTCTCCACTCCCAAGAGAGCAAACAACCCGATAGATACCGATGTTACAACTCGCCGGTTCCATCTTGGCAAGTCCCACTTAATGTACCCAAAGTATGCCACTGTTCCAATTACAGCGGTATTCACTTGTGGTCCAAACTTTAGGGTAAATTGGAAGCCAATCAAAGTCGACATACCAAAACAGCTTGTCGCTCCGGAGTGAAACAAATATCGCTTCATTAGCTGCCAAAGGTAGATCCCTTCTGCCTTTACCACTTGTAATGGCCGTCCCCTGCGTCTTTCTGGGGAATCCCTTGTGTTTTCATCAGGCACATTGATCTCTGGAGCAAGTACAGGATTTTCCTCGTTAAAGTCATCAGGCACAATGTTAACCTTCAATGTCTCATCCGACGGTGCTGGTTCAGGGATCGCACTCATAGTGAGGGGGCTTGGGTCCTGGCGCGGCTAGATACAAACGTCTCTACGCTTCTCGAACGAGTTCAAATAAACGCTCACCGGTTCCGAAGGAAGCGAGTCGCTTTCATCAATAGACGTATGCATGTCTCGCACTGACTCCTATGATGGGGGGCAGCAAGTTGCAGGTCGTGACGTCACTTCGTTGCATCATGGTCACATGATCCGGGGTATGATTATGTCTTTAGCTATCTGTGTATAATACATTTGCATCCTAGAAAACATCCAACGAATGGGGGCAGTCAGTAGCAAGGTGTCCATAGCTCTCGCAGTCCACACAAAACTGTTCCGATGAAATGCGCACGGCAGTGAATTTGTCCTTGGAGGACGGTTTTGGTGCACCATCCTTCAGAAGATCACATGTGAAGATATCGTGACCAGGTTGTTCGCAAATCTCGCAAACGTCTTCACTTGGCACGGAATGTAGCTCATCATCACTGCTTGCCACAGTTGAAGCGATCGAGAGCTTGCGCTGGATGGCATTCCCAGGTTCAAGGCCATCTTTCTTCTTCCCTCGAGACAGTTTCTCTTTCAAACGTTCAATTTCTTGTTCAAGCTCGTCCTGTCAAGCATTAGTCATTCAGTCCAGTAAATGTATATGACCAAGCATACTTCTCGATAGATCTGGGAAAGCCAACTTATTAGCTGATCCGACTTGAATACCACAAAATGTTACCTTGGATTCCACCAGTGTTTCGAGTTCACTGATTTCCTTATTCAACTAAACAGATGTGTAAACACGTGCAGTCACTGTACTCAAAAGGTTTCAGCGTACGTCGTGTGTCACTCGGGCAGCTTTCATTTCAGCTTCCGCAAGTCGTTTGCGGAGTTGCTCAAGTTCGGGCTAGGAAGCATTAAGCAACATAGTCCAGGAGCTACACCTCTCAGCTTACCTCGTACTCAACAGGAGTGGAGGAATTGGCTGAATCAAGAACGGCCTCCTGAGCAGATAGACTTTGTTCAACGTTCTCTTCAAGAACCTTCAGCTCCTGTAGATGCAACAATGAGAGCAACGAATGGGATCTCTTGTAAACCTACTTGTCGTAGTTGATCCGTCTCTGACATCAAAAGCCGATTTTCTGACTCAAGAAGCTTGTTGCGCTGAGTTACGATTACTATCTCCTTCTGCAATTCTTGCACAATATGTCTGCAAAAGGGTTTTCAATCGCCCAAAAGCCAAATAACAATGCTTACTTCAGCCCTTTGATTTCTTCCGATTCGTACTTGGGCGCAGAGCTCTTCGAGTATTCCGATAGGCCATTAGGAATGTCACGGTTGAACCTCTTCCGCAAGGTCTCCAGTTCCAGTGACTGTTCCTCCAGCCGCTTTCGTAGCGCCACCACCTCTGCGTATTCATCTTGGTGAAGCCCTTCCCTCGAGTCCTGGATTTCCTCCACTAAGCGTGTGTGTTCTATAGGCGCTTGGCGGCGTGTAGTTACATGTCTCCGCAGCTCACTGCCTTCGCCGTTAACACCTGCGTCAACAGCCTTGGAAAGAACGTTAGTTTGGAAGTGTTAGGAAACCACACATGTGAACTTCACCGCTGCGTCTGACCGCAGAGCTTCGATCTCTGCTCGTGCGTCCTCGAGTGCAAGGGTGCTTTCGCGTAGGGCTTCTTCAACTTCCTCGATACGAGTCTTGGCTAAAGCCTCCGCCTTCACGACTTGCTCAACAGTTTTGCGACCCTCGTTCAGTTCACACTTCATGGCATCTTCCTTCTCTTTGAATCGCCTGAGTTTTTCCCTCATCGCTGCTTCCTCTCTTTCCGATGCTGCCCGGACATCCTCCAGTGCATCTTCCGCAGCAGAAAGTTTCTTCTGGAGGTGTTGAACTTGTTCGCGAAGAGTTTCGTTGTCGATCTCGGCAGCAGTTGCACGCTGTGATGCCACACTCGCTGAATGTGGAGCAGTGGATTTCCTCACCTGTTCTTCAAGTGCCATAATTCGGTCTTCCAAATCGTATCGCAAGCCATCCGCTGTACTCAGACGTTCTTCATACAAGGCAATAGTTTCCTACATCCAAACCCATCAACAAGCATATTAGCCTCGGACACCAATGCTTACCTGGCCTGCTTGACGGAGTTCCTCTATTTGCGTTCCGAGTTCTTTGCGTTCTATATCCAACTCTGTGGACACTTTCTCCAGGCGCCCTTCTAAAAGTGCGATCTCGGCATTCTTGGCTTTCAATAACGCGCCACTTTCGTGTTCTGCGCCCTCCTTAACTTCTATTGCTTGTTTAAGACTTTTTACCAAGGCTTCACTCGTTTCGAGTTTTGCCTGGAGATCATTGAAACGCGCTTCACTCTCCATCCTGGAGCGTTCCAGCTCTGCCGCGGTCTGTGAGTGTGAGCGTTCCAACGCCTCAAATCTGGAATCCTTCTCGTTTAACCTCCGTTCTAGACCACGAGCCTCCTTTTCCATCTCTGACAAGGAGGAGAGGGCGTCATCGCGTTCTTGTTCAACAGCATGATGTTTTTCGTCATCTGTGCGCAAAGATGTAATGGTCTCTCTTAAAGAGAGGTTTTCCTTCTGCAAGGATTCCAAACTAGCATTTAGGGCTGGGAGGTCTATTTCATTCCCTTGTGGCATGCTAATATCTGCTGGCGTGGTTGGGCTATGAGAAGAAGGTAGAGAAGGAGATTCATCAGTGGGTGTCTCCCCAGCTACTAGCCGGTTTATTTTGTCTTGCAGAGTCTGAGCGGAAGCAACGAGATCCAGGGAAGACGGTGGCCGATCTGGGTCGCCATTGGGGGAGCGTTGGGAGCTCGCAGAATTTGGCTGTACTGGGTTTGGAGGAGGAGGCATCGCAACAGAGCTAGGTATGCGGGGCCTTGGTGTATTCAAAGACGGTCTATATTTTCCACCAGGCGTGAGCACTCCTTCCGATTGGTTTACAAGGCGAGATGCAGCACGGGCTTTAGGGGTTGTGAAGGGAGATTCTGAGGGTCGCGAATGGGACTCAAGTGTTCGACTGGGCGATGAAGACGGTGGCCGAAGGGAAGGCTCACTGGCGGGAGACTCATGCGCTACGGGGCGGGAGTTCAGTTGTTTTGCCGTTAAGCCAAGGTACTTGGATGCTCTTGAACCGGATGTTATCTGACTCTCTAAACTGGGGCGCGCTTGTTCAGGGAGCTTTCCGACGGTTGTGCATTGCTTCGTCTTTCTAACGGAAGGAGTAGTACTGGGGGTGATCCGACCAGACATAGCGAGGGGGTTTTTCCTGTCCGTGAAAGGGGTGATCCGGCCAAAGGAATTCGATGGAGTGATACGCCCGCTAGCAAGAGACATCGGAGCCGACGGTGTGACTCGCCCGCTACGAGAGGAAGCAACAGATGGTGGTCGGAAACTTGTGCCAGCAGTTGGAGCTGACAACTTGGCTGACGCGACAAAAACACCGCAATTAGGGGGACACCTAAAGTACCGTTTCCTAGAGAATGACGCATGAGTTTCTATGGCCCCAGTAAGCCACCCCGAGGCCGGGAAAGCGAATAGCTATCGAATACATCGACTCACCCATTAACAGAACCATCGTTTTTCCCTTTCCCCTCGAAACCTCCACTTAACTCGACGCCAGCCCATAGACCAGGTTTCCCGTCAATTTGACCAAGATACTTCAAAGTACCCTCATAACCCAACGATTCAATCCGAACGTTCTCGCCAGTGTCGAAAGATCGATTTGCGCGGCTAGTACTTCTTGAAAATACATCAGACTGGCGACTTTGAGGGCGTGCAGAAGGGGTTTTCGCTCTTGGATGGAGCGAACTCGGGACAGAGGAGGCTGACGGTCTTCCAGCAACTGATCGCCTTCCGGATGGGAGAGTACCCCCCGTGGACTGTGAAGAGGAAAACGGGGAAGAGCTACGGGTCAGACTTTGACGGTGTTGTGAGGGGTCGTTCGCTTTGATTGCATCTGCTAGGGCACGGGAGGCATACTCGGCGTCGGGGTCGTGGATAGTGTTGATGTTGACACTGGAAACGGAACGGAATCTTCCTGGCGAAGGTATCCCAGTAGATTTTCCCGGTGTAGGTATTCCTGATATTCTTGGTTTCCCCGGCGTGGTCGACATCTCACTCGTAGGTGGACTACACAAGCGATACTAACGTCCGCAAAGGTCACGTGACTAAAGTGACGGGGATGAGTGGATCTTCGTCTTGCTTGGTGATTTCTAACGATCAGTAGATCACACAATGCATGGCAATTGGGAAGCTTGATTTACAGTAAAAAAAGTCTGCATACGAACAGCAACGCATAGGAGCATGTCATAACACCTAACCACGCTTCTTCGATACACCAACAGTTTTCCCCCGACGGCCTTGGCCCACTTCAGTATGGCACAACTTGCACGCGGCAATCCACTCACCTGTGGTTTTTGTGTGTTGCCCACGCACCCTGAGACCCCAGAAATGTCTCAGTCCACGATGAGCCCGAATCTTCTTCAACCGCTCAAGATCGTCACGAAGTTTGGAGTCCACACCGTTGGACAGTATTTGATAGTTCTTTCCATCGACAATATCTTTTTGCCTGTTCAGGAACCAAGTCGGAATTTTGAATTGCGTGGGGTTTTGAATGATGGTAACAAGACGCTCGAGCTCGTCCGAGTTGAGTTCTCCAGCGCTGCAAGATCCTCCATGACAAGCGTCGCGGCGAGAGAGGAGGTGCCTACCGTTTATTAAGGTCGACGTCTGCCTTTTTACAGACAAGGTTGGAATAACGGCGCCCGACACCCTTGATTTCGGTCAGCGCGTACATGATCTTCCGCTTTCCATCCACATTGGTGTTCAGCAGTCGAAGAATGTGCTGGTACAGCAAGTCAGCGGTGAGCAGGATAGCAATATGGGCCAAATAACCTGAAATTGCTGGTGGGCTTCCGGGACGACAAGAGACATGGCGAACTAAAGAGGAAAGAGTAAGTTATCTGTCCATGGCCGAGGGAATCCACCGGTCAACGCTCGCTGCGTTCTCGCGCAGACAGTTGGTCGCCGCCGCCGCATGGAATCTGGCACGCAAGGAGGAAAACGCGACTCACCTGTGTTGACCTGCTGGTCCTCGAGGATGTTCGGTGTTGCAAGGTCGAGGTCGTGCGGAGTTGGGTGGTTGGCAATTGCCGGTGGCCCTCGGCAACGTCCGGGGAGCTTAAGTCCTGTAAACCTTATTGCCTCCAAGTACTCTCATCCCCACAAGACATCGACATGGGTAAGAATGCTGGCCGTCTGTACCGTTTCTGATCTTTCTGATCCCTTCAACTGAAAGGTATTTCTCGCTCGTCCCGGCACAAACGATCGGCAACGGGTGCCCAGCGCGCCCACTACCGCAAGAAGAGAAAATTCGAGCTCGGTCGTCAGCCTGCTAACACTAAGCTCGGCTCCAAGCGCATCCATACCGTTCGTGTACGTGGTGGGAACCTCAAGTACAGAGCCCTTCGTCTCGACACCGGTAACTTCGCATGGGCCTCTGAACACACCACTAGGAAGACCAGAATTATCGGCGTGGTCAGCATTTGTGTAATTCTGCCTTGTGATCCTCGCTTAAGGCGATCTAGGTCTACAATGCCTCCAATAACGAATTAGTCCGAACGAACACACTTGTGATGGGTGCTATCATTCAGGTCGATGCAACCCCCTTCAGACAGTGGTACGAAGCCCACGTGAGTGCTTATCGATGCAATTCCCTTCCGCAGCATTTTACAGTGTTATCTTGCTGGCAGTACGCACAGCCCGTCACGAAGAAGGGTGCTAAAACTCAGGCAGCTGGAGAGCAGCCGGAGAAAAAGTCCAACCACGTTCAACGCAAGCTCGAGGAGAGGAAAAAGGGTAAAGTTTAAACGTGTGTCCCTATGAGTACACTCACCGTGCCGCAGATGCCAAGTTGGACCTTCTTTTGGAGCAACAGTTTGTGGCAGGTCGCCTGTATGCAGCGATCTCTAGTAGACCAGGGCAGTGCGGTCGTGCAGATGGCTACATTCTTGAAGGAAAAGAACTCGAGGTACGGTGATGTGTTGCTGTGTTGCACTCACTGCTGACGACATTGAAGTTCTACGTCCGGAAATTGCGCAGCGGGAAGCAGAAGCATGCCCACGGAGCATGATCTTGTACATTTGTTCAGGGAATGGGAGGATTCCTTGGTGGCAATGCTATGGAGACATGCCATGTTTCAATGCAAAATATGCCTATGCTATGCTACACTGTGTATAAAGCAAGAACTTGACGTCACTGCAGATACGGTGTGATTATGTAAAGTGCTTGTCGAATGGGCCATCGTACAATCTCTAGTACACCTCAGGCTGTCCAACGGGTTTCCTGCGTTCGCAGCAAGGAAGTGTCCGGACGGACCGTCGCCATCGTGGAGGGCAAGAACAAGGAGAGGTCGTAACCACAGCCTTGAACAACAACAATAGCGGTCAGTACAATGGAGTAATAACATGCACTTGGCACGCCTCTGACGGACTCTTATATCATGTCCCACTCAAGCCCTCCGTGATAGCTGGCTACATACGATCTTCATTCTGGTCCGCGACCTCCGTGCTGAACACTTCATGCTTTCCTTCGTCGCCCGGCTGCGACACTTCGCACCTTTACTTTTCGCCTTTGCTCCCTTAGTGGCCGGTCGAGATGACTCCCTTTGTGAGTCCATCTCCCATGTCATTGCCACTAATGCATATCCTGATGCCGGTCTCTGCTAGTTACATCCTCAGTCACCTATTGCTCAGAACCAGATGCTCTCCTTATCCAACAATTTGACCTTACTTACTTCCAAAAGAACTCGTCTGTATGGTTCAATATCTCGGCTGCAAGCGTGGTATGTCCCTCGGGCCTTCGTTCGCATCGTGCAGTTTTAACGGTCTTGCCTTAGCAACCAAACGTGAATGTCTCCGCCAATATCTTGCTGAACGTGTACGGGATGCATCCCGTCAACTTCACCATCGATCTATGTTCCTTGTTTAATGGAGCGCTCTGCCCACTGCCAACGTATAACTTTACTGGTTCTGACACAGTCCCCTTACCAACATCCCTCGGCGTAAACGAGATGATCCCCGGGATTGCTTTTAAGATACCAGACCTTGAGGCGTACGTTGTTGATATCATCGGTGTTTGCATCGTCTCATTCCCTTTCAGCTATGCTCAGCTCACTTTGACAGAGGTGGATACAGGGATACAGAAGGCCTGTGTGCAAGCCACCTTATCCAATGGCTGGTCGGCCCATCAACGAGCCGTGGAATGGGTTACAGCGGGCCTGGGACTACTCGCGTTGCTTTCCGCTATCTGGTTTTCAATCTCGTGGGATAGCATCGCCCCGATCCGCTTTGTCGACTTGTTCTCCCTCTATCAGTGGGCAGCTTGGACCGCACTTCTAGACCTAAATTATCCTTCAGTTTATCGTGCTTTTGCGACAAATTTTGCATGGGCAGTAGGACTATTTTCAGCATCTGCAGACTCACCCATTCAACAGTCGATCAACAACATGCGCCACCTCACTGGTGGTGCTATGGCTGACGCATCCGGAGGATCTGCAGTCGCTCTCGTTAACAGAAAACTTAGCCCTTACAATGCCTTTGCTACTTTCTTCGTCCCAGGGGTTGCTCAGCTGTCCCAGGCCAAGCGAGGAATTTTATTGGCTGCGTCCAATGCATCAACAAGCTACGTGTCGCCTGCAACGCTAGGCATAAAGCAGTTGAATTCTGCAGGCGCCGTACAGCTAGTGACTTCCTCGTCTTCTAACGTTCTGCAAGCTGGGATCCCTATCTACGTGAATTATATCGGAATCGCGACTGCAAATGCGTTCATGACGATATTCCTCATCGCGTTGATGCTCCTTGCCATTCTACTCGTGGCCCTTGCCGCTGGCTATGGCATTGTGTCACTTGGGAGTCGCTTTGGCAAATTCGAGCACGCACGATTTACGGAACTTAAGGTCCAATACCCAGCATTCGCCCGCGCTTGGCTTCTACGCGTGGTAAGCTTTACTTCGTTAGTGACATGGAGGCACGTTTTTCATCCTAGTCTCAGTGCCTCATCGTCTTTACTCCCGTGACAATTTTCGCCATGTATCAATGGACCCTCAATGACTCGTGGCTTTCGATTCTTTTCTCGGTGATCTCTCTTTTGGCTGTAGTCGGATACCTTCTCTACTCTGCGATTCGGCCAATTCGCATTGCAAATGCCGATACACCCCACGTACTGTACAGTCAACCCGGCTATCGGATCGCTTATGGCCCTCTCTTCGTATTGTATCGACCCGAGAGGTACTATACCTACGTACCTCTCCTCGTCGCCACCTTAGTCAAGGCTATCTTCACGGCATTCGCCCATACAAATGGTGAAGTACAAATCATAGCCATCTTGATCATAGAAATTGCATTACTTGCTACGCACCTCATCTCCCGCTCGCATCGAACCAGAGGAGCAAAGGTTCTGGAGACATATTTGGCCATCACACGAGTATTGTGCACGGGCTTACTCGTTCCGTTTATCGAGCCAATTGGCCTGGGCGCCATTCCCCGCGTAATCATCGGAATCGTCATTGCTGTTATCATATCCGTAGCAGTGATCGTCATGTTCTTCAACGTCCTCGTTAATATGGGGATCTTCAAACGCGGCCGGCAGCTACCCACAGACATCTCGGCTCTGGAGAAGGGGACTTCTGGGGATGCGGATGCGGAGAGACCAGCTAATCCGACGCCAACTCAACGGATGGTCCCCTTGGATCCTACTGTCAATCAACCATACCCAGACAGTCCATCTCGGCTGTCGGCCTCGACACAAAGCAATTACACGCAGGAGTCTGGGTCTACTACGCTAGGCTCTCTGTTACCACGTCGGTGGTCCATCCAGCCCTCCCAACCATCACATTCTCGCAACAATTCACTTTCGTACAATTCCCCATCTCGCTCATCCCATTATACGTCAACGCATGCTTCATCGCCTCGTCAGTCACACCCTCCTTCACCGCTTCACTCGCAACTATACAGTAGACCACCAACAACCGAACATTCGCCTATTCAGTTCGCGGACTCTAGATGACAACTGCCCATTCATGCATGTAGCATTCAGCATTCTCTTCTGTCAGTCAACCACTCGCACACTCATTCATACATTTCACATTTATTTGCGGAGAACATCTTTGTTCATGGATAAATCATTAGATATAGTTTTGTTGATATCTTTAATGGATTTTTCAACTTCACCATCACTGGTACAATTCACTTATGTAAACCCGCACCGTACTACGAGCCCAGGCCGCCTCACCACATGTTTTACATGTATGCGCAAGCGGCTATGTGAGGCTCATGATGGCCACTACGAGCTGGAGAGAGCTCCAAACGGTCGAGAGATCGAGTGAAAATGAGAATTTGGTCCAAAGTCACGCATTGAATATGATAGTGGATATAGAATAGCATTCAACCTGACTCTAAGATCCTACCTGGCTCAATGCATGTCAAGATCATTTCGTCAGAGTGCCCTTGACACGCAGAAATCGAAAAGGTGGGGCTTTTTTTCCCGCCTGGTGCGACCTTGGTGAAAAAAGGTGACTGCTGTAATGATACTATGTGCTACCACAGGGTCTATACGGATTCTGAACACCACGTAAGAAATGGAAATGGGACGGATGAATGGCTAAGAAACGTACCAGAAAGAATGTTGTTGAGTTTGTTGACACGTGAAGACACGCTCAGGTCTATGCTCTTGTCACCAAAGTCCACGACGATGCCGCCCAACAAAGAAGGATTGACCTTAATCCGATGAGCAGGGCTGGTCAAGAGGGAAAGTACGCGACGACTAACCTTGTTCGTGACTTTCAACGACTTGGCCTGCTGTGCGGTCTGAGACTGCTTTAGAATGGTCTCGAGCTTGGTCGCGACGTCTTTTGGTAATGGAGCCGCGGAAGTAACGAGCACTTCCAGTTCGCCCCGGTACTTTGCGACCAGTTCATTGAAACCCTCGATAACGCCTGGTGCTTCGACGAGCCTGCCGTTCTCAGAAAGCACAGCGAAGAGGTTCTTGGTAATATCGGAGATGGGTTCCTTCCTCAGACCCTCTGCCCGGGAAAATATGGCATTCAAGCCGCCCGCACGGTCGTTTGCTGACAGAGTAGGATTTGAGATGAATGCCCTCAGCTCTGGCACCTCAGCAATAGACTTCGAGATGAAGTTGACCTCTGTCTGGACTTTGGTGAGGGTCTGGGGGGATCTCTTGAGAGCTGCGGAATAAAGCGCATTGGAGTACTTGAGAGCAATGGAGGATGCAGCTCTGCGGCCGTGACCGAGGGTGGCGGTCGCAGCAGACGAGCGAAAAGCTGCCAACATCGTAGTCGCTGTGGATGAGAGCGAGCGAGTGCAAGTTTTCCCCGACGAAACCCGGCCTTCAAAAAAGGAAGGAGTGTCCCATCCCCGACCCTGATATCAACCACAGTGCGTCGAGCGCCAAATGGACGTGTTGGCAGGCGAACCGTCGTGTCCCGTAGACGGGCCCAAGAATGCCTGGCGTCAGCCCCAACGGCGCACCTTCGCCTGAGCTTCGGCCATATCATGTCCTCGTCACCGGATTTGGCGTCAGTTTCCTCCTCAGATGCTCTCATCCAACCCACAAGTACATACTGACTTTCTTCGAGTGCAGCCCTTTTCTCGGTACGCCGCAAATCCTTCGTGGCTGGCAGCCAAACCCCTCCACAACACTGCCCTCACAGTTGACGTCGCAATTGAGCCCATCCTCCCTGATGATCATCTCCCAGGCGCATCCCCCATCGCTACACGCGAGATACACATCACGGCTCTCCAGATACCAGTCACATACGAAGCTGTACTCTCCATCATACCAGGACTTCATGCCCGACCCCCCGTCCTGCCTCCTAGCTCAGACCCTTTCCTCCCCACTGCCACTCCCCCGCCAGAAGGGTATGATCTTTTCTTTCATGTGGGCGTGATTGGCAGGGGGTCGCTTCGGATGGAACACGGAGCGCACAAATTTGGCTACAACATGAAGGATTCTGCTGGCACCCTCGCTCCCATTGTCCGTGTGTCACGCGAGGAAAACAATCAGCCCCCCGAGGCACAGCGCATGGAATTCGTGCGTCTGAGAGATTATACCATCGAATCCCCAGTAGACGGGAACGATATGCCCAAACGTGGTTTCGGCAAAGGCTACGAGTCGTTCCCTGAAGAAATCTCCACCGACATAGACGTTGAAAAACTTGTACATCACCTCAAGAAATGTGGGGTCGAGGTAAGCAGCTCTTCCTTGTTTGTGGTCCCATTCCTGTTGTCGACGCTGGATTTGCTCCTAGCAAATATACACCTCCATGGATGCCGGGCACTACATCTGCGACTTTCTATATTACTGTTCTTTGGCGGAGAGTAAACGCTCTTCTTCCAAGAACGATAAATCCGTCCCGTCATCTCAAGTCATCTTTTTACACTGTCCACCGGTGGACTTGCCTCTAAGCACAGAGGAAGTCACTGACGCCATCAAGAAGTCCATTGCGTGGCTGTGTAGCTCCCTCGCACCGTAGCACATATATATTCACGAGGGACTCGGGAGCACAACTTTCTTGGGGTATATTTCATTGTTGTTTCTTGGGAAGGGGGCCAATATGTACTCAATTTGATTGAGATTGTTATACACGATAAGAGGTATACTACAGTAAATTCTTACCAGGAACGCGTGGTCTATATGTATCACAATAGCCTAGACTAGGCAATATCACCAACGGTCATAGCACGTCGCAGTGGTTTGCGAGCGCTCACTGCATCCGAAGAACTACTCGTCGCTGCAACACGGCTCTCTTCAGCAGTTGCTTCCTCTTGTTCCTCCACGATCGATTCACTGCCCGCTTGCTCCAGCATGGCTGCAAAGCCGACTTCCATGACAGTGAACCATTTCGTAAGGTCGTCTACTGTACGGGCTAAGTGAACGTTAGTGGTTTCATGGGACCCAACTAGCGAACAAAAGTCAAGAGGTTGGATTGCGGGCCCTATGAACGTGGACTCCAGTGGTACCGATGTGAGCGAACGCGAAGCGCCATGCGAAGATCTGGAGGATGTCGCTCTGCTGTGACCCTCAAGACCAGATGGTGATCGATTCCTAGTATTGGGCAGGGAAATTGTCGATGCATTGGCACCTGGTCGGCTCCCGAGAGGAAAAGCGGGACTCTCGTCCATGGACATTGAACCAAGCAAGCTAGGGGAAGGGAGGAATGGTCGAGAGGTATGAGCAAGTGCCGATGGCGATGGCGGTAGCAAATCAGACATCCCAAGCTGGTGTTCAGACGTCAATATAGGGACCTAGAGCCGCTGTGGTTAGATCACTTGGTCAAAGTCAAAGTGTGCTTACCTTGACAGCATCTTTCAGACTGGGCAAGATTAAGCTCCTGGAAGGACTGTTGCTATCGCTGCCTTTACTGGAAGAACTGCCACTCCTCTCTCGTGGAACAAAGGGTCTGATCGGAGGCATGAGGGGGGACGTCGGGACACTCTCCATGCTAGTTACGGATGCTTGTCGATTAAGGGTTGGTTTCCTGGTGGTCAGTGGAGGAGGGCTCTCCGTGGATGGTGCAGGACCTGCATCAACGGTATTTGACGATCGTGCCTTGCTGGTCGACGATGGTAAAGATGGTGGACACGCAGGAGACGGGAATTGGAATTCATGTGTCGGTCTACGCTGAGGGACGCGAATCGGGGCTGGAGAGGAAGGAGGTGGAATAAGTGTGGGGCTAGGCGTACTTCGCTGTGACGGTGGAGGGAAAGACGGTGCTTTCAGTGTATCGGTAGTGCCCGGTTCCTCATTGAAGAGACTACGCAATGACGTCGGTAAGCGAGGTGTTGCAGGCTTCACTGTTGATGCCATCGAAGATGGTTCGATTGGGCCCCTTTCTTCGTCTTCATCGGCTGATGGTTTAACTATCGGGTTATTGATGGTATCAAACTCCCACAAATCCTCATCCTGCTCCACTATCCTCTCCAGGCTATCCGTAAAATTAGTTGTAAATGCCTGGCACGATGAGAGTTGACGTACTCCCTCCTCTCTTCGTTTTCCCAATCAAGAGGCTCTGCAAGACTGGCCCGTGCTCCGCCACTTTGCATCCATGCATCGTATCTATGGATGAGCTCTTTCAATATAGATACGGTTACTTTGGAGACAGATTTGATCCATTTTGTCTTCAGAAGTTCGTCGGCGGAGAAACGCTATCTATGATTTTAGCAAATCGAAGATCTTCGGAACGAAGCTCACCTACGTCGTTCGGAGCCTCTCGAAGACAATTAGAAACAAAATCGCGCATGTCTTTACTTCCGTCCCCCTCTACCAAGCGGGGTGGTTTAACGCGCGTGATCATTTGCATGACCTTGATGGCGTCCCTCAGGTCGGAGTGAGGAGGCGCTCCTTTGACCATCTCGTATACCATGATACCTAAACTCCATATGTCTGCCTTGCTGTCGTAGACAGGGGTTGGCTGGGCCACCTCCGGTGCCATCCAGTTGGGAGTCCCCATGAGCGTGTTTCGCTTACTTGTCGTACTGGCCGACAGAGCTGAAACGCCAAAGTCACATAACATCACCTTTCCAGCTGCCGAAATAAGTATGTTCGCAGCCTTGATATCTCGATGTATGATAGCGGACTTGTGAAGATAGCTGAGTCCTGCTAGCACTTCCCGGACGATGACCACTACAAATCGTTCCTCCAGGATGCCATCCTTCGAGGTTTGCATGACAGTACGGACGCTTCCCCCTTGTGCAAACTCCATGACAATCCAGACGCGAGGGCCATCCAAATAGCATCCATAGTACTTTGTGACGTTCGGAGCGTCACGGAGCTGGGTCAGCAATGCAACTTCGCGTTGGATGGCCTCGACGTCATCGTCAGCAGTGTCGAGGTTTATGATCTTGAGGGCAACGATGTTCCCCGTCGGTACATGGATGCCTTTATGGACCGAGCCATATGCACCCTTTCCGACAGTTTCCAGACGTCGAAAGAGCTGATGGACGCTCGGCTGCGCCATGGTAGAGAAGCAGGCTAATTGGTTAGGTTTATATATTTACAAATCAGGCAGTCGCTAATCAAACGAGTCAAGTCATCTAACACTCAAGTGCACCTACCATGGACTTTAGTGTTGCGCCCCCCCAGCAAATTACCCGCGAATTCCTTGCAGTTGTACTGGCTGGCTTCGGAAATGAGTGTGTTGTCGTGCTACAGCTCGTCCAGATCTGACCTATCATTAGACTGGTTCCTCTGACGGGAGATTCGGGCAATCAGCCATCCCCGAAAGCCCTGCTACCAATCTCCAACAAACCAATGCTCGAATACGTGCTCTCATGGATAGAACAATCTGGTATCCAAGGTCTGGATATCCATGTTTCAGTCATTTATCGCAGGATATTGAGAGACACCAGAGGTCTTACTCATATGTCCCTCATCTCACCGATCCTCTGTCTCCCATTTCATTCACTCCGATTCAACAATTGCTTCCGGTTTGCTTCATATTGATCTGCAAACTTTTGATGGATCACAAGGACTAAGCGTTGGGACGTGTTCTGTCTTAAGACACTTTTCTAGCCGTATCAAAGGTGATTTTGTCTTACTCCCATGCGACTTCATTCCGCCTCCTTCCCTCCCGTTATCCAAACTCCTCAACAAGTTTCGCACCGAAACGATGTCAGATGGTTCCATCACCACTGCGTTGTGGTTTGAACCGCCTGCGGAGAAAACAGCTGCCCCTGAGGAGTGGGGATCACATTCTCAGTCTACTCCGATTATATGGGACCACTCCACCGGAACGCTGTTATACGTAGACACTTTGAGTACCGACCGCAATCCGGAGGAACTCGATATTCGAATGAGCTTGTTGTCCCGGTATCCACGGGCCAGTCTCTCCTCGAGGTTCCAGGACTCCCATGTCTATATCTGTAAACGGGAAGCCTTGGACCTTTTGCAGCTGAAAATGAAATTCGATTCTCTCCGGGAGGACTTTTTCCCCTGGCTATGCAAACTCCAACACCAAAAAACCAGAAGTACCAAGTATGGTGCCAGTGAGCTGTTTCCGTGCTCAAGTAGGTAGTTGTTTACTGATCGGTTTCTGGCAGTTTTTGGGGACCCCAAATCTACTGTACCCATATTCCCAGAAGATGGGTATGAAACCCCTTCCGCAACGAGGAGCCTACGAGTTGGCCTCCTTATTCACCGGGCGGAAGAGGGATACTGTATACGTGCAAATAATTTGCCATCCTATTTGGAAACAAACCGACATGTACGGCTCCAAAGTACGATGACTCGTCTGAGCTAATTTTTTTATTTAGTTCGTCAATGATGCCTTCTATACTTTGCCAACAGATCCTCAAAGGCGCGCACTTATTGATGCCAAGGCGTCCATTTCGTCCGATTCCACCATTGGGGACTTTACGAGAGTTGACGAGAGAGCCGCCATAAAAAAGTCTGTCATAGGGAAGCATTGTGTGATTGGTAAGATGGTGAAAATCGTTGGGTGCATACTCCTTGATCATTGTACCATTGCGGACGGGTAAGCGCCAAGCATAGAGTTCAGTGCAAGGCGTTTACATTTGACATTGTTTCACTAAGGGCGAAGTTGGAGGGTTCGATCCTAGGAAAGAATACCACAGTGGGAAGCAAGGCTGAACTTGTGAGATGCGTCACACAAGGTGGTTATGAAGTGAAGGAAAACGGTCAGCCCAGCCTGTACATGCCCCAATACAGGTATATCTGACGTCCATTGAACCCAGAAACCTACCGGAACGAAAAACTCGACACGTCAGATTGGGGAGCTGGGACTGATGAACAGCTTGACGAAGGGAGCGTTTCTGATGATAGTACAGAAGATGTTTGAAGGCCGGTGGACAACTCGGTCTCTTCATTCCTACAAATACATTACATACAATCTGCAGGACATGATGGGATCGTGTTTACATGTCTCCTATGTGAGTAGATGTCAACGCGCTCGCTGCAATGATTGGTCGCCCATCTGATTGCCAAGACCCTGTGCGAACCGGGACCCCCTACGAGGAGTTCCACCTATGAAAGCCAGTTAGGATAAGACTACAAAGCCGACGGGAACTTACCGCGCTGACTGCCTCTCGTCCGGTTTCCACGACGTTCTAGAGTTTGCTCCCCCCGTTTTTCACCTTTGGCGTCACTGCGGTCGCCCCATCCACTCACGCCGCTAAGCTTAGTATCCAAGTTCTTTTCGTTGTGTTCGACCATGGCGTTAACCTTCTCCGAAATGAGTAACACGAGCTGCTGAGTGCGGGAATGCTCTATGCGGTGGAATACAACAACCCCCGTAGATTGGTCCAAAGACGCAGGTAGCTCTTCATTCCAAATCATTTTCGAGATTATGGAAGTGACCGTCCGTAGGGGTAACGAGAATTGCTTAGAGAGCAACGACAGCGACAGAGTGGTGTAATACGGCGCATAAGTGAACAGATACGTCCGAAGGCCTTGTTCTTGGATACGACTGCATGCACACTGCTCAGTAGTTGGACGAAATGCATTTGGTAACGACCTACTTGGCCAACATTTCTTTGACAGACGCTACCTCAGGCATCAAACTCCAGATTTTGATGCTCTGTATGAGGTCGCGGCATCTTTCCCATTCACCGTCCTGGAGTGCTTTGCTAGCCTGCATTATGTGATCACGAGTGCTCTCCGGGGGGCCGGTGAAGACTTGGCGGTCCGCAAAATCTAACAGCCGACGGAAAGGCTTCGATATTGTTTTCCTTTTCTGTTCTTCTGACTCAATGCTCGCCAGTAGCGGGATCTCGATGAGCATGCTTGATACAAGGAATGCCGCCTCTAGAAGCTCAGTATTAATGTGCATGTGGAAAGGAAGCTGCCGTGAGCGCTCTACTCGTTCTTGCTCGGGTGTGAGTTGTGTTTGGAAGCGTTGCTGGTGAACACCCTGAGCAAGGAGTTCCTTCACCCTCTGTGTTGCGAAGATGTCCTGAAGGGTGGTTTGCGCCTCTTTAATCAGGCCAGACCTAAATGCACAGAGCCCGAGTTGAACAACTGTGCGATTGTACAAGATCTGCGTGGCGACATCAGCGGAATGGATAGACTCTTGAAGGTGCGACATGAGAAGCATATCACGAGCAGTGTAAAAGTCGTTGTGGAGCGCATGGTGATATATGTGGAATAACATGGCTCTGGTGCGTAGCAACGAATTGTCGACTTTGTAGAGATGGACACATAAGGAACGAATCAAATTGGAGGTTGTAGAGACAAGTGCTATGCTTGGCATAACATTTGATGTGGTGAGCGAAGACTCCAGAGCGCTGACCACAGCATCGGGCTTAGGAACATGTGAGCTTGGGAACGGTTCAAGACCTTGACAAATATACCTTGGAATATATGTGTTCCAGTCGCCGCATGACAACCCTTCCCAAAGGTTCCGGCTGATTAGAGCTCTCGTAATAGGCTTGTGCACGACAGATTGTCCGATAGAGTATTTTCTCGTCCTTGAGACGGTCAATGTATTCCGTGCCATGCGGGTCGATGTTTTGCAAGCTCTTGGTGAACTCGTCGTCAAGACGATCAACGAAACTAATGATGCTACCACGTATGCGAACGACACCACCCGGTTCTGTATCAGGTGAGCGCTCCAGAGATTCATCGTAATCTTCTGTATTCTCTTCCACTGCGTAGGAGGAGTCACTTGCCACGACGGAGATAAGCTGATCAACTTCAAGCTGAGCAGCCAGCCACAGTTCTATTGGCATGTAACTGGTAATGGATGAGTTGTAGTCAAAACGCGAAGACACGAGTGCCAAAAGAACGCGAATGCGTTGGTAAGACGTGACGGCTACTTCGAGAAGCTTTTCCAAAATGCGAATTTGTTCGCCTCGATCTGTATTCTACAGTTCGGTCAGTAGTAGCAATTGCCCCTCGAGCTAAAACCTACCTTCTTTCCACGCGCTTCATGAATGATTTTAAGAGTTTTGAAAATGGCATCGGCAGTGAATTGCATCGCCTTTCCGCCCTTTCCAACAGTAGTGAAGCGGTCATCAGCGTCTGCCTCGTCTTCGCTACCATCGGTAACAGTGTGCTCGGGTTTCTTTTTCTGAGGCCGAATGTGTGCGGCGAATTTGCTCTCAAAAGCATCGGGATCCTGAGTGACAGATCAAAGAGTGCGCAGCGTCCTAATCATAGAATTTACAGCCTGATACTCCCGAGTTTCTTGTTCGTATTCTTTGACCGTCTTCCTGATCTTCTGTTTCATAGAATTGAGCGCGCGGGCGTTCATCGCGTTCATTTTCTTCTTCGCTTCTTTTTCCTTTGCGAGGGCCGCATTAAGAGAGGACTCCAAATTGATAAGTGTCTTGATGAAGAATGGCGGGATCGGTTCCGCCAAGTTGCTCTGCCGTTGAACGAGGCGAAGCAATTTATCGAATTCTGGTGTCCTCAGAATGAGTGATTCAAAGGCCACTGATACCAGTGATACTTACCAGCTGAAATAGCTGTCCAATCGTTGATCTTGAGAGCATTTTCCATTGCCTTTCCTGTTGCTTCGATTTCATCCAGTCGCTTGTCTTTGGTGCTCTTCACAACGCGCTTGGCATCCTCGTCCTCGCTCTCTTCGTCATCGGACCTGGCGCCCAAATGCCCGTCATCGTCATCATCACTCTCGTCCTCATCAGAGGACGACTCCGATTCTGAGCTAGAATCACTTCCTGCTGTGCGCAGGAAGCGGGCCATTCCGGCTGGGCCAGCCGGTTTTGAGGGTTGTTTTTGGGCGGGGACATCTTCGTCATCACTGGTAAGGAGTTCCTCATCGGACTCCTCTGTGTCGGAATCTGAGTCGCCAAGCTGTCTGAAGAAGCGAGACATGGTGCTGGTGTTGTGTATCACAGCGAGCTGGAAATTTTTGCGATATATGTTGACTTGTATTTGTAGTCGACTTCTCTACACTTGTCACCACAGGACAATTTAATACCTCAATGTTTTCTGTTGCACGCCGCCTATGCTCGTTTGTGCGACCAGCGCTGTTCACGGGACCGCGCCATAGTACACTCATATCGCCGACAACTGGTCCCCATCTCTGGGGCTGGACTTCCCCTTCTGCCTTCCTCATGGCCTTCACGCCGTCTTCCCAACGTTTTGCATCTCGAGGAACGGAATATCAGCCTTCACAACGTGTGAGGAAAAGGAAACATGGCTTTCTTTCCAGAAAGAAAACGGCAAATGGACGCAAGGTTTTACAACGTCGCCGAGCCAGAGGGCGGTTGTTCCTTAGCCATTAACCACTGATAACCAGGTGTGCGTTCCCCCGTCATTGTAGTGTTTCTGAACACAAATCGTATATTCCTCATGCTATTTGTAGTGAACGGCTACACGCCTAATTCAGAGGCCAGACATCGATTAAACAGGGATTACAGTATTGTCCAGCGATGAGGAACATGATCGTTAGTTAATACTAGGATCCACAACCGTTGGATTTTGCTTGCCAGCAGCATCCATAAAATCCTGCTTAAGTGATCTATGCAAGGGTATTGTCAAGTCGAATGAAGGACCCGCGTCCGTGGTGTTGTCCCCACTGGGCGCAGGTAGGTATGCTTGAGGTGGAGACAAGGGGGATGATGGCGTGAAGAGAAACCCACGCTGAATGGATGTCAACAGTGCCGTTATCGGCGTCTTCGAGGGCGAGTCAGAGGGAGGAGCAAGCAGGAATGGTGGTGTGCCTGTTGTCTCGATGGTTGGTCGCTGCTCAGGTGGGTCGAAGGTGGTGAGGGGAAGTTTGTCTGCAGTGTCGTGACCATCCTGTTCCGAGCTTGACACAGGAGACGGAGGTAATGGAATTGCCGTTGGGGAAATCTCGGGACTCGCAGAAGCACACCTAGATGTTGGTTTCACTTGCATTCTCACAGGTTTCCCTGTGGTCGATCTTGCCGGTCTAGCGGGTACTTTAGGTTTAGATGCAGCAGTCGTCAGACGTGATCCCAATGCTGGCCTATCCGCCAGAGTTGGCGCTGTTTTGGGTACAGCATCCGCACATGTTGGAAGGAGGATCCTTCGGGCGCCCCCTTTAAGCACTGGACCTGAAGGCTCACTGCGAGAAGAGCTGATGCTCGCTTTTGACGTGGGACGTCGAGGACCACGAATGGTCGAACGGGAGTCTGGACGTCCACTTTGAGATGCAGCAGCAGGTGGCTGGGGTTGCCCCCGATGGATAGGCAAATGAAGGGGCCGAGTGAGGTGAGACGTATGCTGGACACCACCTGGGCGAGTGCCAATGTCAACCCGAGCCGAAATTTTTGGTTGCTTTGCAGCGTTGTGAGAACGAGCTTCTCCGCCGGAGTCCACAGTATGACGACCACTTGGGGCACTTGGGATATCGAGATATTTCCTAACGATAGGTGTGAGTGGAGTAACAAATCTGCAGTTGTGAAATGAGGAACCAAACTTGTCGATAATTGGATGTGCCTACCTGTCGACTCTACTGGGCATTAAAGTCTTAAATGCTTCGAAGATACTCTTGCTGACTTTCCGGACATCCGCATTTGCATCCCGTGCCGTCAACTTGATAAAATCCTCCACCATGCGAGCTCGGACCTCCTTCTCTAGATCGGGAGGATTAAAGCAATTAAGGCAAGCTAAGACTCCCTCCGCAGCTATCAAACGAGGGAACACTGATTTGTGAGTGGCTAAATCGGCCAAGTAGTTTAAAATGCATGGGAGCTGGGTGTGTTCGATAAGAACGAGAATGCATGCTTTCGTACGACTCGTGAAGACCTTGTTAGTCCGGCCACATAGACCGAGCAGTGTGGGCATGAACAGTGGTACTAGCGGTTCGAAGGATGACCCAAGTCCGATAGCGAGCGCCGATACAAGGTCAATAGCAGTACCAGAGAGGCGACTACGCTCGGAGTTCATTGCATTAGCTAGGGGCCTTGACAATGAACGGATTCCAGCAACCATGTCTGGAGCGAAATCGCATCCTCCGTTGTGACAGAGAGTAGTCAGATGCGAGATGCCTTCTGCTATGACATTCCAAGTTTCTTCAGTTTCTTTGAGAGTCACCTTCTTCCGAACGACTGCAAACTCTGCTGTGAGAGCCGCTGATGAACTACACTGTGGAATGATTAACAGTGGCGAAGCGTGCACAGTACCTGTCGTTACTATACCGTTGGAATGGACATCGAAAGCGTAGTTGTAATGCAAACTATGCAATGCGGGGCTTTCCGATTTCCGACTCTTCTTGACCACCAGTTCCACTTCAGTCCTATACATTCCATAGTGGTGTTATACAGGCCACTGCAGAATACCGTCATTCGGTTAATGTAATGTTCGATAGCAATACGGTAGAGCTATTAGAAAGGGCGAGCATAGTGTGCTATACCGTTGGCTTCAGCTGGGCAATAGGCAGATGGTATAGAGGCTGCGTGAAATATTTCCTTGTTTCTCCCCATCTTTCTTTGTCTCTGTCCTCGTCGACCCGCACGCTACTCCAAGAAACATGTGCTCCGATGTTAGACAAATGACACTCCGACACTCGGGAATACACGTCATAGAAGAGGGCGTCTGTCAATTAAATGAGTGGATCGTCTCTTTCAACACGATGCAAACAAACTTGTCGCTCCAAGACCGTTAAAAAAGCTAAATCGTGCCTCTGGTCCTGCCATCAAGTTCCGCAAGAGTGTGAAGAACTTGTAAAGTTCTGTGCAGACTGATCAAACATGAACCATAGATGTTTAAAGCCGTGCTCACCGTAGTAATTCTCCGCGAACGTGTCAGTGTAGACCACATCAAATGTACCGAGGTCGAGGAATTCTTTGCGCTGTACGACATCCTGCCATTTGCCTTCCATGATTTTGACGCCTGGCCGTTGGTGCCACCCTTTCTTCCTGATGTGAGCAAGCACATCTGGGTGGGCCTCAATCATGACGTGTAGTGAGGGTGGTTTTAAGAGGTGCTGCAGAAAGTCATCGATCTGGACATCCGTCAGCCTCGGGATAATAGGGAGGTATGGGAGCTATTATCTGACAATTCCCAGACCAAACCCGACATTGAGGACACGGAGTCCCTCTTCCAACCTCGGATGATCGGAGCACAGCTCGTCCACGGTCCTACTCACTAAACCCTACCACCGTCAGCAGTTGCAACTCTTCGCAATGACCCGATACCCACTGATCTCTCGTTCCCAACCCATCATGACGCCAACTGTTGAACCATCCTCAAGCTTGAGAAGGCAGATCTCTTGACCGTACGCGTCCACTATGTATTGCAAATTTGAGGCGAGATACGCGTCGGTTGATCCAACTGCACTTGTATTCTCATCGTTGATAATCAGCGCAGACCGGGATTGTGGCGGCTCTGAACCCGAGGATAATGCTGTAAGCAAAAGCTCTGGGTACGCCCAAGTCAACAGAGTGCTTATCAAGGATACGACTCGCACGATGAAGCACCTGAACGAATGCCAGCATCACGAATAAGGTTGTAGATACTCTCGTCATTCATGGACAGTGCTATATCTCCCGCAGTGTTTCCGAGGTTATCCACTAGGATAACGTCTGTGAAACTGAGCACAGCGAATAGCGCCAGATAGACTCGCCTGCGTTCCAGACTGCACCATCAGCTAGAAACATCTGGACCAGTTTCTCGTTCGCAACATATGCAGCAGCGTGTAAAGGGGATATTCCATCGTTGTCTTGGAACCACAAAGGAGCACCTGCATCGATAAGGTCCAGTATATTCACGAGGGGTTCTCGCTCGAGTATTGCTTGGATCAGCGTGGTGCCCAACTCAATCAACGTATTGATTTCTTCGATGTCTGCAATATCTTCGACGTCGGAGACCTGATAGCCTTCCTGTAGATCGCTAGGGGTGTGGGCCATGACGATGCTAAGTATGGAGGCTCATGCTCACTGAATGGCATACATATATGTAGAAATACAGTCACTGTGACCGTGACGATTGTTGATGGTTCACTCGTAGTGCACTCCGTGTTCTGATGATGGTGTTGGCAGTGTTGGGGTTACTCCGCATCGAACGCCATACGATTCTTCCAGCACATATTTCATCGTATGGACAGCGACGCACGTCGCTTGGTTGTGGACCTCACTGACGAGAGTGACGACGGAATCTTTGCATGTGCTTTGTTGCGGCGTGAGTTTGCCTGCACCCTTTTCCCATTTACAACTGCCCACCCACCCACGCGTCTATTTCGCGCACCTACAGAAATACCAAGAACGAGGTTTCATCGACTACCGTATTTCGTCAGTTTGAGGTTTTAGACGTTGAATGGAGACTCGGTACATATGAAGGAAACATCATTTAGAACCATCTCATCATTCTATACCAGCGCTGACCACTTCCATCAACAGAAACCTTTTTTTATTCCCGCTGAATGCCTACCTACTCATGCAACCGTTCTCTTCCATGCCTTTCGTTCTGACATTATTGACTTTCGCTTACTTACACCCAACTGTTCTGTCCCTTCCCTTTCGTTGGTATTTTGGACTTTAGCTTACTTACACTTTTGTTTGTATTTACTAAGCCTTATCCTACCACATTCGGTATGTAAAAAGCATCTATCATACTTACTGACATATTATGTAATCGGGGATGTACTTAGGTGGCCACCGGGTCCGTCTCTACAAGTGACTAGCTGGGGAGAAGTCGTCTGTCGCTTTAATTCGCCAGAAACAATGCAACCGTCACCTCCTGAATCGAAAGAAGCGCGTTCTGGGTACGAGAGCGACACATCCAGCGAGGAATCCTTGCACAGTGACAACCTTGATGAGGAATTTCACTCCGCGAGTCTCGGGAAGCGTCGGCGCCTCCCAGGTCCTTCGACCCATACGAAACGAGGCAAAGTAGCATCTCTCGAAAAGCAGGGGACCAAACGCAGAACTCGAGAAAAGAAGAAACGAAAAACGCAGGAGGGATCCGAAGAAGAGGTCAGCGACATCGATCTTAAAGATGGTCAAGAAGTTGTAGGAAAGGTCGTTCAAGCTCCCAAAACAGGATGGGGTGAGTTACAACTACTTTCTGTACGACTTCCATGTCACTAAGTTTCTATCTCCGGAGCTGCCAAGGGCCATATTTCACAGCACACCCTTGACTTTCTGAAGCAGCTGCGGGATCCAGCTTGCAATGACCGTGCATGGTGAGAAAATCATTTGCTTCCTTCTCTAGATTAAAGCAATTATCTGTTGGCTAGGTTCAAGTTGCATGGTATAGTTTCCCGCTCCAAGGTGGACTAACATTGCTCATACATCGTGGAGAACCCGTTTATAGGCGGTGCGAAGCAGAATTTAGAGAATTCATTCGAGCCTTTAGCGAAATGCTCGTCGGTGTGGATCCACAGATCCCTCCATTGCCTCCGAAGGACGTAGTCCATAGGATTTACCGCGATGTTGGTATTGGGGATCATCCAATTCCTCAGGTTTATAATGTATCGTTGTAGATTCGTTTCAGCAATGACAAGACGCCGTACAAGACAGGACTATCCGCAAGTTTTTCGAGATCTGGAAGAAAGGGGATATTTGCTTTCTGTAGGTTTCTGGTTTCTTTTAGCCATACCCTTCTGACTGTGATTGATGCAGACCACGTGTACGTCTTTTTACCCAACCGTCAGTACTACGTTTTCATTTGGGTCCAACTGGCAAAAAAAAATCAGATCAAGTGGGTATTTTATGCTTGATAATTATATTGCATTCACTTGTAGCATAGTCAAACCTGGAGACGAAAGCGTGATTGCTGCGGGGGCTTGGTGTCCAGGGAAAAATGAATTGTCATCCATCAGGTTTGCTCTATCATTCTGGTTCAACGGCTGCCACATCTTGCTTCTTGACAGGAACCACATTCTTCACTCTTCTGACCGTCTGCGTGAAATAATATCTCATCCAGATTTTGTTGCAAATTTTGGTGAGCCGCGACCTCACCCGAAGGGGAAGTGTCAGAGTGTGTTTGGACACGAGGATGAATTGAAAACAGCTCCAAAAGGTGTAAGCAAAAGCCATGCGTAAGTGTAGGAGGGTGTGAAATCGATGAAACACACTCAACAAGAACAGGGACATTGATCTCTTGAAATGCCGATCACTTGCGGTGTCACGCACGTAAGTCCTACCATACTGATTGTAGCATTGGCCTTGACTACTTTCAGATTTAAGGATGAACAAGTCTTGGGATCCGACTTCACGGAGGAGCTTGAGAAGGTTGTACGAGTGCTGCGACCGTTCGTGCACTGGTGAGTAAACAGTCTCAAGGATACATCTCATTATGATTTATCCACTGCTTTCGTGGCGCAGTCTAAATGATATGGTTACACTTCCTGTTGGTAATGGATCTACTGACGAAAGTTAGGCACCGGAGGAATAGCAATTCTTCTCGCCTTTGGCAATGTTGTTAGTTTACATAATTACATAAACATAATTCTGCAAAGGGATGCTTCAAAGTTCAGGTACTGGTCAGAAACGAGTCGCGACGATTTATATGACAATGGGTGTTTCCGTTAACCTTTGCATTCAAGCCAAGAGAAAGTGCACCAGTAATATTAGACGTTGTACTTTAACTTAGGGCGCTACGAACACAGTAGGCTTTTGCGCCCGGGTATGGTTTTGGAGAGTGGTTTTCGCTCTCTTTCAACATCCAAAACACGATTCAATGACTACTAGTTCTCGTCCTCGCCATTTTTTCCACCACTTCTACATGACCACATCAACGAAAAGGCGTCTGCATCTGTGTAAAGGTCTTTTACTTGGAGTCACTCACCACAACACACTAGAGGTTGGATGGTCCAGAACTAGGGTCAGTGAGGTTTCAAGTGTGAAGTGATGGTCGATGGCGATGCCTGCAAAGATAAGCTAGCATTTGGCGGTGGAGGTTCCTCGCTGCAACGCGCAAATCGCGATCATTTCAGAGCGCAAGGCTGCTACGTTATCATACTTATTTCTGTCGTCCTCTTCTTGCGAATTTCGCGTGCCTGTGTAGTTCTCAACTGTGGAGCCTCGTAAAATATCCCAGAGGTAGCATCGAGTGATCTTGCAACTATAGGCTGGAAAATACCTGTGTTGGGCGGTCAGTTTGATATAACTACTGCAAGATGAGGAAGTGGGGGTGTGATAAGGATTGGTGATAGATTGATGGGATACTGCGGCGAGAACTGGGTAGACGAGGTTGGGGTGTCAGCGGCCAGGGAGTCCTAGTGAAGGATAGCTGACATGCAGAAATGATTAACTGTGGTTGGGCGCTTGTGTTGACTGTATGGGGGACAACGCGATGGGTGATTGGCAAAGGCTAAGGCGAGGAGAGATGTGAAGTACAGGAATTAGCGAAGCAGGGATATCTCAGTGCAGTCAAATGGAGCCTCCAGAAAAGACGGAAGTCTGACGTGTCAACCTTTTCTCTGACATTGTCGGTAAGTTGTTCTATAATATGCGAATGAACGAACTCTCAAATACAACCTATCTTGGCCCCTTTCTAAGGTCGATAATCCACTAAATTCCGACCCCCCACGTAGATCATATCACACTCCGAATGAGACGGCAAGAACCAAACCAAGCACAAACGCAAGCACGAACCCAACTTCCTTCAGTGGTGCACGTACAGGACCCATTTCCACCGCTTCAACAAGCGATGCCTCCAACGCCCCCGCCATCGCTTCCATCCCGAATATGGAGCGTGCCCGATCCTGGGACCGACACCCCAGAGCACTCCTCTCCGCCTCCGACAACCCACATATATCCTCCAGCGCATCTGCCCAAACAGCTGGATCCGGCATGCGCAGCCATCCCGTCCGCTTCGATGATGGACTGTCGATGATGCTTTCCGTTGGGCCCCCACTGTCACAAGCAAGAACAGGCAACCCGCAGAGCATGCCCTCTACCGGTCCGATTCCGAAATGTTCGTTTGTGGGTGTGTACAGCAGTGCAAGCGTCGAGCCAGCGCGGAGGAGTGCCGAGCGCTGGTCGGTTGTGAAGTTGAGGAGGAAGAGAACGTTTGGGTCGGCAGTTGTGTTTGCATCTGCGAACGAGGGAGCGCGAACGACGGACTGGGCAGGTGCGATCACGTTGAATGTAAGGTGGTATGTTCTCGTAAGGTCGACGAGACTGTTGAGCGTTCGGATGTTATCTTCGAGGCGGGGGTCGTAGCCGCCTATAACGAGGGTAAGTTGAACGCGCATAAACCATGGGTGCGTACGGACCAGCAAGAACAAGGCGCACGTTATGCGATACGTTAGGTCTATATCTGAGATGAGAGAATGCCTCGATAGCAAGTGCCGCGTTTTTCTTCATTTCGAAACGATTGAGGGAGATTAGAGTTGGTCGTGATCTTGGGCAGTGTTAGGATGAGTATCCGGCGACGAAAGAAGCTCCCTTACGAAGATACCTGCACAATGTCAGGATCCATAGATTCCCATGAAGTCTTGTATGCTTCAGTGTTTATGCCCGGATATACAATTTTGGGTGTCATCTTCAGCGAGGAGAAATTGACCATCGTCACACGCGCAGTAAACTTGGAGTTGGCAAGAATAACATCGGCTTGCCCTGCATGGAATCTATCAGCCCATTTCGATGGAACAAAAAACAATTCAAAGTACCTGTCGTCACTTCTTCGAACCAGTCCATGGGATACCGATATATCCGCTTCAGCAAACCAACGTTCTTCCGCTGTATCTTCTCCTCCACATATACGCCATTCGCCAGCAGCTTGTCTGGGAAATGACAGTAGAAGACCACGCGTTTGCCGCCCAAAACCCGTAGGAAGGGTATGCATGTTGAGAGTTGGTCCACAAAGAAGACATCATATTCTTCAGCACATGAGCTCAGAAGAAACCTGGTCAAGTGCAGCTGTCGTGCATGTGCCAATAGGATGTGGAACTTCCCCTTCCATGAGCGAGGAAACGGTGGGGCGATGTGGTGCACACGCAGTGTGCCTGCCCATGTATCACAGCGATTAGCAGCCCGCATGAGCCCTCGAGTGAATGATGCAACTTGCCGTCCCGTGTCTCATCGAAACAGTGGTTCTTGTCGTGGTGAGACGTGTAGATATCGACTGTATGCCCGCGAGCCTGCAGTCCGAGAGCAGCATCCACTACGAGTCTTTCTGCTCCCCCTGGGTGAGATAGTTATGACGGGATTGTTGTGCGGTTAAATCATAGGACATACACACCAATTCCTAAGTCCGGATGGATAAAAGCAACTCTTAGCTTGAGCGTGCTCGCCATATGTCGTGGTCAAGAGTCAAAATAAGGTGGAATGTGGCGACCAGACTCGGCCCTGGCTGCATTCGCAGTAAAAGTGATCAACTTTAAAAGAAAGCTGGTTCATCGAATCTTTGATCTGCCTGGAGACTAGTGCAACCCAGGTTGCATTGTACTCTCAGTGCCGTGAAGGCGTGTGGTATAATAGCATCAGTAGAAAACAGATGGATTAGCGGAGCCGTGGTCCACCAAAATTATTCAGTCATCCTCATGGATTATGATTTCGCGTTCTAAGGCTATACGTGCCCCCTCCAGCGGTTCTTCGGGGCGACCCAGACAAGCACTTCCAGGTTCTTCGTCAACAAGTTGATCATGTTCCCCAACCTCCTCATCCTCGTCAATCTCACCCTCGTCAGGTTTCCTGAACATTAGCTCCGTCCCATTGACCACCCGCCGCTTTTTAAGAGGCACCCCGTCCCCTGCACTGAGATCGCCGTCGTTGTTCTTGTCAGCAGATTTGACCTTTGCCCGGTCCTTCCGCTTCTGTCTCTTAGCCCGATTCTTCGCCGTCTTCGAGTCCGCCTGTTCTGCAGCTTCCTTCCTCCTCCTCTCGAAGTCAGCCGTCTCGGCCTCCTGCGCATTGCTGCAATTCAAATACTTGGGGTTCAAAGTACGTTACGCACCGTACCTTTCTTGACAACTCCTCCATGATCTTCAGACGTTCATATTCTCGTCTCCGGCTCGCTTTGTATACATGGAATTCTCCACTTCCAGCACCTGCGCTCGATCCTTGCACGTTCTTCATCATCTCTCGAGCGGGACGAACGGTTTTCTCCTTTGGGGGAGGAGGGATGTACGCTGGCTTACTAGGGTCTTTAAGGAGACGCTCCAGCTGAGATCGTTGGCGCTCTACTGCAGTAACTGCATGGCGGACTGTCGAGCCTGGTGCAGGCGATGCTGAGTGTGACTTTGGGATGGGCGAGTCCGACGACATGTATGATTCTGAAGAACCCGCATATATTGCCAAATAAAGCCAAATCTGTGGTAGGTTTTGCTCAGAGTACCGTATTGACTCTTCTAGTATGTAATACAGCTCTGTGGTGTATCATTGTCTGCAGCAAACAGTTTTGCTCATGAGCCAAGGTCATCCTCACACTCGAAGCATCGGATGGGAGGGAGCCTGGAAATGGTTACACTTTAACGGTGAAAATCAATGGGTGTATAATTTATCAGTGCGCTATAATACAGATGGCCATACACGGACACGAGCCGACAACAGAAACACGCTTACATTCAATTTATAATAGCTTACCCTCCCGCTTGGCTTGCTGGACCTGTGCGAATCGCTGACTCCGGAGTGTCATCGACGTCCCCTGCGCAGACTTTTTGGTCGCTGTGGCAGGTGCGGGCGGTGCGACGGTTGATTGCGACAGCGATATACGCGTGTCATCCGACGCGAACCCTGGTATGCGGATGTTATGGTTGCGCTCTATGCGTACGTCCGTGAATCACTCTGGAGAGAGAAAAAAAGAAGCAGGAAAGGCAAGGTAGGAATGGTGCTTACCGAGATGTAGTTGAAGGTCCTTGACTTCGAGCGTGTCGCCTCGCCTGTGCTTTGCAAGCCGGCAGCCAAAATTGGTGACCGAATTGATGAACTCGTCCGCGATCTGCAGGAGTAACTGGTATGCTTTAGTCCCACAACCAGCCTTCGTCTAACTTTGAGAGAGAAGGAAAGCGAGACGTACATCTTCGACTTCGGGTTCTATCCGGACGTTAGGGTCGACGCTGGATACAAGATCCTGGATCGAGCGCCGCATGCTCTGGTTTCCTGGTCTATTCTTCCTTCGCATCAGGTTATCATCTAGTGTTAATGTTGTCTCCTCGGTCGATCTAGCAACTTGTGACGGCGTGCCTGTAGTTCGTAAACACATACAAGCGACAAAAATCGGTGTCTAGTTAGCTTGCGAAACAACACCCCAAAACAGCGGTGAAGTGATCGCTCTAACCTGACATTCTCCCGCTTGCCATACCTCCCGTCAAAGTCGGTCTTCCCTGTTGTGATACGGGCCAAGGGATGGGGCCTGGATTTGTCGTGTTGAGCGTCTGACTGATGGGATACCCGTCCCCCGTCGTCGACGTGAGAACGGGCGCAGGGGACCCAGTTTTGAATGCAGACGTTGTACTCGCCAACACTGCCGTGGTTGTTGCCACGGCTTGTGTAGTCGACTATTGCAATTAATGACATGACATGGTTGGACGTGGCTTTAGCGTCAAGACGCACCTTCGCTGGTGTCGTTGCGGTTGAGGACGTTGTCGACGCTACGGATACCGATGCCGCCGTACTTGATCCAGCTACCGGGGTCTTGTATCTTTCGGCGTATTCTTTCAGCTAGAAGTAAATGGATTCAGTGGAACCATTCAGTGGAGTCCCTTTGCACGCACCTGTTGAATTTGTTGTGCATTTAACTTTCCCTGGCGTGCGAGCTCCTCAAGCTGGCCCATATTCTGAGTGAGGAGTCGCGCAATGCGCTCGCCTGTGATGGGCTCCCCATTTTGGTTCTTGAAGGCGTTTCCGAGCGCAGTGATGATGTTGGCTGGGTTAGAGGACGGTTGTCCCGGTGTAGTTGCTGCTGATGCTGTCGGTGGAGTCGGTGTACCGGATAGTTGTTGGTCATTGGGGACCATCGACATAAGACTTCGCATTGGGACTTTGGTAGAACTCAAATTTACACT
>Ga0307518_10000176_pt1 | contig 48049 bp, 64 predicted proteins | sample 25_EM_MG_FD_203889 | JGI IMG/M metagenome (GOLD analysis project Ga0307518, IMG submission 203889) | Populus trichocarpa ectomycorrhiza microbial communities from riparian zone in the Pacific Northwest, United States - 25_EM | ecosystem: Host-associated > Plants > Roots > Unclassified | place... | reverse complement strand
TGTCACATCATCCTACAATTTTGAAGTCTGCTCAGTGCACTAGGATAGAGGTCAAATTCATGTTCTATTTGGCGTAGGTAGTAAACATAAATCAGTTTGTATTATTGTGTTGCAGTAAGAAGTAAGATATCAATGTGCAGTATCGAATGAGTTACTATTAGGTTGATGCAAAGATAGAAGGAGGCTGTAGTATGTGGGTGGGACGTGGGAGGGTAGCCGTTCGTGATACATATGGAGCAGGGTGAGCGATGTGCAGCACCGGGCACCTGTGAAAATAACTGGGGTGGCTGCTCACTACCATTCGGAACGAAAGGTTGAGCATAAATAGTTGATGGCCTTGCATGACTCGGACCAGCTTACTGGGTTTGACTCAGTGTCGTGCTGCATTGGCTGGAGTGGAGTGGCTGTGGCGTGTTTGCTGCACGGCGGGCTTCTCCAAACAGTGCGGAAAGTCGAGGATTCAGAGCGAGAGCGGGATTTTCGGCCATTCGTGCCTTGATGTTCTTCAAGAGAGTTGTGGTTGTGTCCTTGGGCTCGACAGTGATTTGAAAAGCACGCGTGATTGTAAGCTGAGCACCTGGCTTGAATTCAGTCTGCACTCGAATTCATGCTCCGCTTCGGCTGTACTCGGCATGGCCATCACAGCATGATTTTTACTTGTCGTCACGCTGTTTTTTCTATCTCAACGAATACTTCATGGATTCATGTCATTCAACTTCGTGGGATTTAAGAGTGCATTTATCATGAATTGTGACTGTACAGAAAATTTATTACTAGGGAAATAGTTTGGTTTTTAGAAATTGGCCAAGTATCTGGGGAGACCAAGTATCTGGTAGGCGATAGTAGCACTCTTTTGTTCTTCTTTGTATGTACCTCAGTACACACGGAGGTGTGCTGTCTCGGGTCGAGTCGTCGCCGTCTACCTTACACTGATGGTACCGATACCAGATCGTTATTTTAGTCTTCAGGCTGCGGGGCCTGAGCGCTGAGCCTTAACCAATATTTCTCAAGAGGAAGTTGCTAAGAGCGCTGCTCTATTTAATATTAAGAACGCAGACCGAACATTTTGTAGTGAATGTACTAAGGTTATACCGCTGATTCCCAACACCGTCTAGAGCATGAATACCAAGGTGACCGCCGCAGTGAACGCGGACACGATGCTGGAGAAGCCAAGCTGTCTTGCACCATTGGTCATGGTAGGATATGGGTTGTTGCCGGATCCAGAAGACCCTGCTCCCGAGGATGCAGCAGGCGAGCTTCCAGAGCTCCCTGACGCGTTGCCGTTTTGCACCGCAGTAATATCAACAGGAACTTTCATACTACCTGCATTGGCCAAGCTAACACTTCCGTCTTGGCTTAGAGCTTCGGGGTTGGCCGCGAGGAACGTACGAGTGTACCTTGGAATACACGATCAGATCAAGTTCCTAGGAGTGGCCCATGCAACTCACATCACGTTCTCAGCTATGTATTGCTGAGCCCACTGAGGCACACCTGACATGTCGATGCTCCCGCCCCAATTGGCGACCATAGTATTGTTTTGGGTCATCATCTTTGTATATTGCCACATTGCGGCCATGCTTGAGCTCTAACGAAGTCACATCAGTAAACAGGACAAAGGAAGGTGGGAGCAACCACACACATTGGCAGCCATAGCGGGCATCATGCTGGACAATGTAGTGTTACTGCCCATAGCCGCATTGGGAGGATTGCTAAATGCAACTTCGATCAATGCAAAAACTGCAGGACAACTGGTCTGACGTACATGATCCCGAACATGCCCTTCGGACAATGGCCGGGCGTGCCACAGTAGAAGTATGTACTGTTGATATCATTGACGGTTTGCTGGACTGTAATCAAATTTAGAGGAAACTTCAGACTTCACTGGCGAATCGGACGCACAGATGAAGCTTTTGTTTTGCTCCCCTGAGGTAAAGGGAGCATCCATTGTCTTATTGCAGATCTGAGGACGTAGTGCATGAGATTTCTAGCTGCCGAAGAAAAATGACAAGACTTACCGCCAATTGCGACGACTTGGTAACTGTATGGTTGTTGGCATTCCACATAAAGTTGATGGTATCACCAACGGAGGCGTTAACAACAAACGGCACGTAACGGAGAATACCCTGGGTGGGCGCGACAATGACGGTATGGGTAGCACCGCCAGCGGTGCTCGTTGCTGGCGCTCCGCACGACGCTGTGGATGCTCCCCACTCATAGTTTGTCGTCTGCGTTCCCCATGCTGCCCCGTAGGCGCCGCTCGCTGTTGCTGTCGGTACTTCCGAAGACGCCATGTAATTTGTCGCTTGCGCTCCCCATGCTGCCTCGTAGGCACCGCTTGTTGCTGTTGCTACTTCCGACGACGCCATGTAGTTTGCTGGTTGCGCTCCCCCTGCTCCCCCGTAGGCATCACTCGTGCCGGACGCTGTTTCTCCCCATGAAGAAATGCAAGGGCATGGCGCAGATGATTCCATTGGTGCGGCGGTCACGAGACCTGCTGCGAGGCCGACAAACATTAGATGAAACATAACTGTAAGGGGAACCCGTTCCCTGGTGAAAAAGAAGAAAAAGAATAGGAAGAAACCTGGCGTCGGTGCAGGGATTAAGAGTGCGGGCCATTTGCAAATTAGCTAGTACCCATCGCGACGAGTGTTACAACCAAAGATTTTCATGTCGATCATGTTTCACTTCGGGGCGGGAGGAGGTGATTGCGCCAATTTTCTCCATAAGGGCAATTACCCCTATCAATTACTTCATTGCCTTCACTTGACATGCGGCGGCGATTTCGCCATTCTTGCGAAGGGAAGCGCGGGAGAAAGATAGAAAACAAACAATCGCCTTGCATCGTCAACCACTTGTTGTCGCCATGATTATTGCACGCACACGAGTCTCGTCGTTGCTTCAAGGCCATGCTCGCAGATTAGCAAGTACTACCACCGCCAAGGACAAGTTCAAGGTTGTCGTAGTTGGCGCTGGTGAGATCTTAGCGTTCTCCATTAATCCAAACCAACTCAGGACATCCTCGACAGGCTCGGGAGGGCTTGCTGTAGCAAATCAGATTTACTGGAGATTCAAGGATGCAGGAAAGTCGCTGAACCCGGGGGACATTGTGGTTTTGGATGTTGCACAGTATCACTACTACCAGGTAGATTCGATCGTCATCTCCGCAACTTTCATGTATTGATCATCCATCTCCCGCATGATAGCCTGGATGGTGAGATTCTCTGATGCTCAGCTAACGTTCACTCAAAATTTGGTCGATCAGGACACTGGTTGGAGCGGGCCTTCGACCCAAGTCTGACTTCAGGCGACCCCTCGCCTCTCTATTCCCCCCTCACATCTCCCATATCCCTGAAAACGTAGCGACATTTTCTCCCAGAACCTCCTCTGTTTCGACCTCATCAGGTCGCAAGATCGAATATGACGCCCTGGTCGTCGCTGCTGGCTTGAAGATCAATTGGGACGCTATCTCCGGCCTATCGCAAGCACTGGCGGACCCTAATTCAGGCGTCTCGTCCATCTACTCGTATGATGCATGCGACAAAGTTTGGAGGGACATCGACCATCTGCAATCTGGGGAAGCCTTGTTCACTCAACCCGCCGGCGTTATCAAATGCGCTGGAGGTAACGTCATCTTGTAGGGATTCACCATGATGTGGTGCTTACATGTTCCATCATTCCAGCACCCCAGAAGATCATGTGGATGGCATGGGACCGTTTCCGGAAGACGGGACGAGGATTTAATATCAAGGTCGACTTTTACACAGGCATGCCATCGATGTTCGCCGTGAAAAAGTACTCAGAGGCGTTGAACGCACTGCGCATTCAGCGGGGCATCGGCGCCGAATTCCAACATAACCTCATTTCCATCGATGCTGGTAATCGGAAAGCAACCTTCAAAAAGGCAGATGGAACGACTGTCGACCGCGGGTACACCACTCTACATGCCACCCCTCCTATGGGGCCCGTCGATTTCATCAAAAATTCTGATATCGCTGATGCGACTGGGTGGGTAGCGGTGGATCAAGGGACCCTTCGTCATGTCAATCCAGATTTTGGAAACATTTTTGCTCTCGGAGACTGTTCGTCGTTGCCAACGAGCAAGACGGCTGCAGCAATCACGTCGCAGGCTCCCGTCCTCACCGAGAACCTGTTTTCTGTCATGACCTCGGGGAACGTTAGCAATGCCAGGTATGATGGGTACACGAGCTGTCCGGTACGTACACACGCAGGACCACGCCGCGCACTAGGTTCATCGTCAGTGCAGCTTCTAACAGGCTATGGGGAATTGATGCTTGCTGAATTCAAATACGGATTGGAACCGAAGGAGAGCTTCGCAAAGTATTTGGGTGACCAAACAGCGCGAAGAAAGTTAGTGTTCTTTCTGAGTTCATTTATTGTTGTGCTGACATCGGGCCCGCTGTCTCATTGATAAGGTTGTTCTACCATTTCAAGAAGGTTTGTGAACAGAGATTCACCAGTCCGGACAAAAGGCCTGATATATTTTGGTTCACAGGATCTCTTCCCTTGGGTCTACTGGAGGCGAATGGTACGTTGTTTCTTGGCGTAGAATGTAATTTATCTGACGCTGTGTCAGGTTCACGGCACTTGGTTTGGACCATCCGGAGTGTTCAGACCAAATGTTTCTTAGAATGGACTTGGTGAATGTAACTGTAAGACGGACCAGGAATAGGCTGTTTGAACTTTGTACGTAGTGTCTCCTAGCCGTGAATTAAGGTACGACGAGCCTCCGCCAGTCTCAGTCTGGCAGTTGAACGTTGAGGGGTAGCTGAAATCACGTGACCGATACCCAACGTGTATCAGTCCTCTGCAGCCACTTGTACCCAACCACGATGTCAGGCTTGAGGTCTTTAACGGCTGCTCAAATCATCAGTCAAGTCGACTACCTTGACGTCGACTTCGACCCCGGTGCTTTGACTGTATCTCAGTTACTCGGTATTCTTGCTTACCACAACATTCGGTATCCAACGCCCTATACAAAACCTAAACTGGTGCAGCTCTTCCTGGATGAAATAAAGCCAAAGGCCACCAAGTTCCGCAAAGAGAAGCTGAAGAGGGAGAACAGCATTGCCAGCGACGATGGGATAACTGATGGCGTGACTGGCCAACCAATCAATGGAAAGGTGGTTGTCTATGAAACTCACTACTCAAGCGCCAACTTACTCAGTTCTGTGCCACCAGGGGACGTCCGCTAGACGTTCTTCGAGAAGACTTTCCCATGCTTCAGAGGAAGATACTGTAGTTCAGCGTCCTGAGCAGGTATGTATCGTATGCCACAGTGCCCCTAAACCGCTCACATTGGCGTTCAGCCTAAGCGCCGTCGTTCTTCGGCACAACCTAGCCTCGGAAGACCTGCAAAGGGTAAGGAACGTGCCCCTCAGCCTACACTTATGGAGGAAAGTGAACCGGAAGAAGATATGCCTGCGAGAAAGATGAGCAGAAGCAACAGGGCTGTAAGTTCACTTGTTTGGAGTATTTGTATACTCAGAGCACTCATTGTGAGATAGGATGCTGACTCGGCAGTACGCCGCGTTTCAACAGAAGTGTGTTGAATATATTATTTATTGTTATAACAAATTGAATTGCAACCTATACTAGCATGCAGACGACAGCGGATGGGAAGACAACAACATATTCCAGTCTGGTGCCGAGTCGTCCTCCCCTGTGCGACCATCACCTACGACCAAAGGTCGTCGAAAAAGTGCTGTTTCTCGCAAGTCCCGACATTCCATGTCCGCACCACCCCAATTCTCACCCCCGTCTTCCCCACCAAAGGCACCTGCCTTCCAACGGGCCGTGGTGTCACCCCCTCAATCCAAGTTTGAGCCAGTCTTGCCGCCTGGTGTTCGTCGTCAACCTCTTCCCCCAACTCAGGGAGCCCTCATGGACCACGTTCCCCTGGAACGTGGATCTGCGACAGCGGATCAGCGTCCCCACGATCCTCTTGATGCGCTGATTCTGCAAAATGAAGAGGTCAGCGCTGAACTTACGGCAGCCGAAGACGAACTTGGCACACAAGTTACTGCGGATTCCCAGCATGGTGGTCGAATCGACCATCATCTGGAACCATTGACATCAAGGACGCGATCGCGATCGTACTTTCTTACCGTTTTGTACACAATCTGCCTGGCCATTGGCTTGACAGTCGTCATCAACTTCAAGAACGAATCGCAGGCAATTGGATATTGCGACACTGGCTCAAATTCAAACCGAGCTCTAGAGGAGTTCCAGGCGCGCCTATCTGCAGAGGCTAGCAATCGGGAGAATCAAATGTTCGCTAATTTCCTTTCGTCGCTCACTGATGCCATCACTCTCAAAGACGGGATACCGTCCTCTCCGTTTTCACACATTCCCTTACCGCACCCGTCGTCTTGCACGCCTTGTCCAGAATATGCAACATGTAGTGGACACACGGTAACATGCAATGTTGGATATGTATTACGTCCGCACCCTCTTCTTGCGCTGCTTTCACCTTTCGGTACCGTTGCCCCCACTCCTGTGGAAGCAGTCTGGAACGCCTTATCTAAAGTAACGAATGGGTTACCCGGTTTAGGGCCTGTTGCTTTCGCACCGCATTGCATTGAAGATCCGAAGCGAAAGAGGAATATTGGGGCCCTGGGCAAGGCCATTGATGCCCTGTTGAGTCAGGAACGTGGTCGACGCATATGTGCCGGCGGTCCGCAGAGCCAAGTGGCGATATCTGATGCAGAGGGAGGTGATGCGCGAAAGTGGGGTGTAGAGATAGAGACATTGCGGGAAACAATGAAGCAGAAGACCGCGGTAAGTCGACCGGACACACGTGGACGCAAGCTCATTATTGGCACGATAGCCACATCTCCTTGACACTTTCGATGATACCTTTAATGAAGCCATCCAGCAACTAGCGCAATGGGGTAATGTTGTATTTGGAGAGGACATGTCGTCAGTCACAATTGATCGCCTAAGGGTGATCGAGATCTGGAACGCTCAATCATTTCTTTTACAGGGGAAAACGCTACTTAGCGCATAAAATGCCCAATATGACGCTTAGTTGCCAGCTCACTGTGAAGTTCCGAGAACAATGGTTCCGGTGGCGAGGGACTCTTTTCGGTATGGTGTTCACGTTGATTCGGAACAGCAATGAACACCCTTCTTAGCATGCCTCGCGGGTTACTGTGCTATATATGTCTTTCGACGGTCCCGCGCCCAACGACATATCGAGACTAAGCGTGTTGCAGAACTAGTCCAAATTACTTTGGATACGTTGCGTAATCAGGAGCTAGCACACTACACGGACCCGGTGACGGCACCACAAGCATATTTGTCCTCGATCCAACTGCGGGACCTCATTTTACAAGACGAACATTCCATTTCCGCTCGAAGGAGACTCTGGGACCAAGTGGAACGCGTTGTTGAGAGCAATGCCAATGTCAGGGCCAATTTGGAAGAAGTACAAGGGGGGGACGAGCTCCGTGTATGGAGGTGGGTGGGAACCGCGGGGAGGGGACCAGAATATCGGAAAAGGGTTCAAAGTGAAGCAGAAAGGGGTGGCCAGACTGTCTCATGACCTTGTAGCGATGTGATACGGCGTTGCCGGCGTCCTTGAAGGGAGTGACCAATTGCGTTTGAAAGGCAGCCGCTTTTTGTGATAGTCATATGTCACGAATGTGTACTATAAGTAGTCCTTTGTTCTCCTCACGATCACTAATGAACGAGTAGTGTGGAACCCATATGGAACATGCCTCATTCGGGCGCGTTGGATGGGTCCGGTGTTACAGAAATACGAGGAGGCACTGCCTGCCTCTGCCACTTGCCAGCTGAGTCAGGAACAGCACATGAGACAGTCCAATCACAAAAGAACCTGCCCCAAATCCCTCCAATGGGCTCGCGCTCAAATAGCGTGGTCCAGAACAAAGCGAATAAGGCAAGTATGCTATCGAGGGTGAACCATACGAACTTCGTCCCTTTCCGAGTGTCTGGATCCGAGTGACTAACCAGGGTGCTAGCTGTACGACAAGTTTGCCTCCATCGGGATGCCCACCTGGATCTTCTCTATGAGCGCCCTTTTCATGAACTGTTCCTCAGCGAGCACGCGGGTCGTCTGGGTGAAACGACAAGGTCAGTGTAGAACCGTGTGACCCAGCACTCGGCCACCGTACCCTCAAACATCGTTCTAGATCGATGCGGCCAGCGTTCAAGGCCCTGTGCAGGTGATATATGGTATCCTCGATGGCATTGTCTTCTGCCACTAAGTTGATCAGCCTGGTGAGACAGGAGCCGTCAGTCGGTGACAGAAAGCCTCCGCATGACACGACGGGAAGGACAAAAAGCGTAGCATACTGATTGTGGACAATACTGGTCGAACACACTAATTCGTCTACCTCCGGGTCACCCTTCCGACGCAACTCGGCCAAGTTCCGCTGTGCTTGCTCCACGGTGTTCCGGAAGCGGGACGAGACATTCCGGCAGACATCCCGGACTGCTTCCAGTCGTGCCATTTCGTCGCGGATCGCGGGCTCCCCGGCGAAAAGATCCGTCTGTTGCGCGCGTAGTCGTTCGGCATCCATGTGCAATGCCTGTGACAAGGAAGCAAACTCCGATCGAATTTTGTCGTGAACCTGCGCATGGAGGTGCAGTAGTTCTGGGTTGGGTGGGCGTGGCGGTGCTGAATGAGAAGGGGGCTGTGAATCTGCTAGCTCTTCATCTAATAAGTTCGGAGGTCGGCTTTGGAGCATAGGAGTCGCCGCAGATCGATCCTGTGACTGCGGTGGAAGCGGTGGTACAGGCTGAGGCTGAGGACGAACGTGTGTCGATGGGGCTTGCGGTGTATAGGTGCTTGAAATAGGTCGTGGTGGACCCTCAAGGGATCCTCGGGAATGCCTACTGCTAGTCGCAGGGGAGTCTACTGAGAGTGCCGCGGCCGATCGGACAAGGTCTCTACCATGTATGCCGACGCCCGGGGAGAAATGAATTGGAGAGTGCTGGTACTGTGGGGGTTGCGTGTCTGGACGAGGAGGCCGAGGCGGTGGCCGATCGGGCTGATCACCAAGACTGTCGTTAGGCACATGATAAGTGAATGGGCGGCGTACTTGTGAAGGGACACGGGAGGGAGTGATTGGAGTTGCGTTGGATACAGTGGGCGTTGGAGATGAGATTGGTTTCGGTGGTAACGGTGGACGATCGACATCCCGAGGTAACGGAGACGGAGAATGTGATGCGGGTGAATGAAACGAGGGAGGACGAGAAGGCGGGGAAACGGAAGACGGTGCACTGGACTGGGTGACTGGACGCGGGCTAGACGGTTTGGGTTTGGCATAGAGAGGTGGTTCGCGAGAGAAGTGGCCTTGCATCGCTTCGAGCAACACAGATAGATTGCACCCCTTTGCGAGGCTAATTGGAGGGGTGACGCGACGAGAATCCGGAGTGTACATACCTCGCTCTTACGTTCCCATGCTTGGAGGTAGTCTACGTTGCAACGGCCGCTTACCTCGACAAACTTGGTTGGCTTGACAAGCATATTCTGGGTGGGTACGACATATGCAATCGGAGGTGCGCGGGGATAGTCGTGTGTTATCCAGACCGCGATCGGGATGTTGTAGGTGGTGCCGCGAAAGAGCATCGGGAGAAGGCCGTGTACACACAAGAGAAGCTGTGTGCGCCCGTCGTCGTACGCTGGCGATGAGAATGTATGGGTGGGATGAGGTTGTGGGTTGGGAGAACACTCAACTATAAACATCGGATTTTGGACGCAGAGTGGTGAAGCGGGCGAGTGCAGCGTCGATGTCGACAAAGACGCGGTCCTTGTTCGGGTACGAGCTCACGTTTTGCCGGAGCCAGCGTTGGGTGAGCGATTCAGCACTCATCGAGGGAGAGGAGAGGAATGCCGGTCGTTGCCGGATGTGGTCGGAGACCCAACTTTGATGCTCCGCCAGACCGGCAACCGGCACAAATTGGGTAATTCACTTGTGAAGTGCTGCGGGTGGTGAGTTTGCTGTGTTGGTGACCGAGTTCCGGGACAGAGCTGTGGGCAAAAGAGGAACATCGAAAGACAAGAAGCGCAGTGCACCCCGAATGATGATGGTTGGCTTTTGTCTTTGGGAGACAACTTGGGTGCCCAGATCTGAGGCTGCGATTCCCAGCCTCCCACTCCGTTGGCGTGGTCTAATACTTCCATTTCGGAAAAGTACCAGATCCGATCGGGTACCAGAAATGGAAGGTCGCTCCCACGGCGGGTCCCTCGATCGTTATCTCGTCAGGGCCCGCTTTTTTTTTCCGAGTAGGCGTTTCCGAAGTCCTGGTTCTGAGCTGCCATTCGGATCTTTATCCCTTTACAGTACTAACCACCAAATGTATATAAGCACCTCGCAAACCCATGGCTCCCATCCCCTTCGTCTTCCACATATCCCACTATGCGGTCCTGCAGAGTCTCTGCGGCTTATGAACCCGACCCGCCCGTGAAGAGCCTTACTCCCCAGCGCAAGCACAGGAAGCTCCTGAAGGACGGCTCCAGCGAAGTGTGGCCAGAAGACATTGAGAGAATATTTGTCCAGGGTACCATTCCTCCCGTGCCCATTTCACCGCACTTCCTCACTCTTTCCTAGGTCTTCGGGAATACTGGGACTCACCATGGGCCACCTTTTCTCGTGGCCGTAGCCGATGGAGAAACCAGTATCTGGTCGATCACCTCCAAAAACACGGAATCGACCGTTCCAAAAAGCAGGTCGCCAGTCACATCCAGGTCCTTCGAAATATGTGGAAGGGCGAACCCGGTATGCCGCCATTTCGCTTTCTCCCGCTATTTGATCCTAACTACCCTCCTAGAGTATAAGCTGGTCGCCGGGGGTGACGAACTCTTCCTTGAGACTAACATCAAGTCTGAGGACCTGTCCGACCCGACTCTGATCACTCCCGTCACGTATGACGAGTACTCCCCAGCATCCGATCGATCCGGTGGCTCAACTTGCCCGTCCCGCTCCCTCTACTCTGGATCTAGTCCCTCGGGCTGTTCCGCAACGGAACGCACACTCGCCCACCTGGGCTCACGTGTGCCTACACATGACGACGACCGTCGTTTCCGATCTCCACCAGAACAACCTCGTGCCGAGTCTCGACGACTCTCGCCTCTTGCTGCGGCCTGCTGGACCTCGGACATCTCTCCGGCTTCTTCTCTCCAATCATGCCCGGCAGAGCTGTACAACCCCCTCAGCGAATCGTTGTCCACTCGCTCACGGCTTTCTCAACCGAGCCTCGTCGATTCTCCTCTCGTATTCTCCGACTCCTCCCTCTCTGTCGACCATCTGGTCTCTCCGACGAGATTGACACGACTTTCCCTGTGGGCCGAGGGCATGCAGCCATGCTCCATACCGATCGACTCTCTTGTCCCGTCAACACAGCCGTCGTCGGTTCACGCGGTGTTAGCTGTGGCATTATGTGTAAAGCTACACCTCCCACCAATCGATGCACCATGCTCTCCGGGACTACACGGGTTTCAAGGGTCCATCACATGTACCGCCCAGCCTTCGTCCACTTTTAGGTGCTCCACCTCCGTTTTCGTTCGAAACCAGTGCGTTTCCCAAGAGATTGGTTTCTGCTCTCTAGTCACTGTGGAGCCCACTGTGCACAACATCGTGGAGACTGCATCACTGCTGCTGCCTGACTCGTCCTTGAGTCGCAGTCGTTGGCTTGACTCCAGTGAGTAATTGTCTACGTTTAATACACAGCCCTCATGTCTAACACGTGTTCGTTGTAGCCTCCCCGACTCGCATCGTGCAAAAAGTCTTTGCAAACGATGAGGTGGTCGCCGTCCTCTCCTACGATCTCGATAGAGGGCAGTACGAAAACACGCCCTCAGTGGAGCTCAGCGCAGTTAAAAATTACCCAAGCCGCGCCGAAAAAATTCCTACCCCAGTCACCACTTACCACGCCGACAGCAATTTGCCGACGTATACCCATTCCCCTGGCCAATGCATCCCTCGTGCCACCCTCCCCGCTCAGACAACCCTCTCATATGCGCTCTCGCCCAACACCACCTCTTCAGGCATGTCCTCATATGCTGCAGTCTACATGACCCCCTCCTTGCTCTCATGACTTGTCTTCACGACCCATATGACTTCACTCAGCATCAATGCATCGGATAATCCATCCAAATTTGTATCTGTTCTATCCGTGGATAGTTTGTGGACCATTTTCGCCTAGCTGCTTCTATAGGGGGGTTCGAACGTTCCGAGTTTTGCTATCACTGCTTTCGTTCTCACACTGTATGTACACTTCAATTCGGGCATCAAATATTGTAGATACCTTGTAAAACTGTAATTCTCCGGACCTTGTTGTGTCTATGTTAGGTTCTAATGTAGCTAGAATTTCACTCTCGACCGCTTCTAGTATTCGAGAATCATAGTGGCGTGGGTGGAACAACAGAAGTTCGAAGAAGGATGCTCTGGATCAATACCTTCCAAGTTGCGGATCACTGTCGGTGGATGACAAACGCCGTTTCTATAGATAAGCGTGCGCCCGCAAGGTAATGGTTCTTGTCGCACCCACCAACTCCACTTGGTAACATACAATAGTGTTGCATTTGGCTAGTAGAAGATGGCATACTTCTAGTCATTGGAGGTGGCAGATGACAGGGACAGAGCTGTGCTGTGCTGTCCGAGGGACTCGGATGCACTGGACAATTGCTTTGGCGAGGCAGAGCGCTTCCGCGATGGCAGAAGCTTCGCTGCTCGGAACCTCATCTGAAGATAGACGAATTACGCGATACGAATTCTTTGAGTGTTCAGCAAGTGCTAAGCATGCAGCTGTTTCAGTGCTTGGGCTTTGCAGAAGTGTGGGACTAATAGTAGTAGTCGGCGGAGGATCGTCCATGAAGGAAGTATGATAGCGTATGTGATGCCGACGAACCCGCCATCTCTAGATCAATGTTCAGGGCATCTTACGTACGAGAGCACCACAATTCGGCTGCGGAGAACCCATGATGCAACACGAACCTTGACCTGAAATGAACATGGTCACAATAACGAGCCTTATTAGACGGCCTGATCTAAGTGTTTATGTGTGGATCCGGGGTGCAAGGAATGCCTTCGCCGTCCTTGCGTAATAACACTCTTCTGAGAACCCGGCGTATCAGGTCCTTGGGGAAATCTGCGGAAGCGAGATGTGCTAATGCGGAAATTCCCCCTCAGGGCTGCAACAAGGTGGATGGGTTCTCGAGGATCCGAACAAAGGGTCTCCTAGTTTACTCTTCCAAAAGCGTCAGAGACGGAATGTGCTCATTTCCCTATTCGCGGATTACGTACATATGTGTCTTGTGTGCTCTTCCTTGTCGTTGCCCACTTGAGCAACCTTCCCTTCTTTGAGCGCATTCGCGTTCTCACTGAAATGAGGTTTGATCTATCCACTTACCCTAGAAGGGCGGTGTATCCACTTCTTGTTTTGCTGTCGGCTTGCTCCTGCGGCGTCTCGACGCGATTCTGGTGCTCAGCAGACTCTGCTGGTTTTGGCCTAGGCCTATATTATCTCCAATGAAGGCAATTTAAGTTGCCACAATGGCGAAGAATGCCGTGGACAAGGTCAGTGCAGGAAGAATGACCACATCCATTGAATGCTCACAAGGTTTCGCTCAGAAGTTGGCCTTGAGAACCGCTCTGGCAGTGTAAGCTTAACCGCAGACGCGCACCTGCACTCGTGATCAGCTTAATTACGTCAAGACTGTGCAGCACGAGGAATCCAACGCCTACGTTTACATGCAACCTCATGCAACCTTCACATCTGAAAAAGCGGCGTGGGTCCTTTGTGGGCATATGTGATTCGTCTTCAAGCAACCCGAATCTGTCGACGCACACAAGCCTGCCATATCCTTGATTTCCACTGCTGAGCGCTGAAGACCGGCTAGGGCGATGTCAACGGCCTGGAACGATGAGTGAAATGGAAGGCAGGGTGCAACAACACACGATACGCCACTGCCTGGACCCTAGGCAGGTCAGTCCACTCCATAACGCCCCGCATTTACAGTCAGGCGAGATTTATTATTGTATTTGCCCAAACCGAGTGCAATCAAAGTTGCTTGTTGGCATACATTGACTTGTGACGTCGGCGTACTTGGACAATTGAATTGGAGGCGCTGACGTCGACCCCAATCAAATTTGAGCAAATGACAGAGGCTCGATGTCAGAAATGCCTTGGCATCCCAGTAGTACTTGATCGTGTCATCGTCAGCGGGTTCGTTGATTGCGTTCTGGAAGTGTGTTGTGGGTTCAGATGCGTTCGTCGTCATGGTTTGAACTTTGAAGTGCACGAAGCCTTTTGCTCAATACATATTATTTACCGAACAATCCCACACCTCTAGCATACAGATCGCTACGTAGATTACAATATGTTGCAGATATATACGGTGGTATAAGCTCTGCATTCATGCCTTTCATAGATAGTTTGCTTGGAATTTCGCAAGATTGGAAGACTGAGTTCATCTTTGTTGTTAGAATTGAAGTCAGATGGATCCAAAGAAATTGAAGTATGCTCAATAAATCGGTGGTTGGCGTTGAATGATCTGCATTTCAGGGGGAACCTTGGCTGGCAACTTCAATTAGCACCACACGCGTCATCGTCACACGTCCAGGTCTATGGATCCCTACAAGCCGGGGACACCCCCGCCTACTCACCATGTCCTTCGGCCACACCACATTGATCTGTTGGCGATATTTCTGTTAACTTTCAAAGAGTTCCATGGAAAACTTCCCCAGCACTTCCAATTGTCCATATACAGGTTTCTACTTTTCGAGATCAGTGATGTACTTGCGAGCTCTGATTTTCATCGTTGGCGCGTGTCGCTGACAGACTCACAGGTCGTTCACCCGAAGACGCATGATCAGATTCAATTGACACTCAGGTCGATGCCTCAAACGGACAATCCGAACGTCCAAAGTCTTCTCTTAGCATGGGAATCTGTGGTGGGTTCGCCCCACAATAATTTCCGAGCTCCCCGTCTCTGATTAGGTATGGAAAGCCGAAACAATTGACGAGTACAGATCAAATGTCCAACTTCTTTCACAGTTCGTGTTCCACTTGTGCACACCTTCCGTCGACTGATTTGTGTTCTAGGTGCCCCTGCCATTTTTGCGGACAAAAGCGAGGATGAGGTGAATACTTGTTATACCTTTCGTGGTCATTCGCTCAGTGTTGCCTGATCGCAGCCTAACGTTTTGGTGCGCAGTCAACTGTGCAAGCATTCCACAGAATTCTCAAAATTTGATTTAGTACCGCCGTTCACCGTTCGCTTTCTTCTGTCGGCGGTGTTTCGTCAGTTTTATCAAGCTTTCCTTCTATGGAATCATGGAACTCCAGAAAGACTATCAAGCCTGGTGCGCAGGCAACATGAGGGCGGGATACGGTCCTGTTGAGAAAGATACCCTGACTGACGATTTTTGGCTGTTCAAAACGGCAAGCGACTTCAAGTCATGGGCGCGTCCGGAACCTTTTGAAGCGTAAGTGTGGTGATTCGGTGATCACGCCATGCATCACACGACACATTTCTCTAGGTGGGAAAAGGGTCGAGCACTGGGAGATGACATTATCGGACCTGATAACTTGCGTAGATATTTCGAGCAGCGCTTTCATGATCAGAACGATTCGTTCGTCGCCTTTCACTTTTTTTGTTATGATACTGCCTAATCGTTGACCAGTGGAATACGCCAGCATGCCTTGTTGAACCTCGTACGTATGCATTATGTACGCAAAGAGTACGCAGCCGCTAGCAAGGTAGGCGGCCATCACACTAGTCAGCCGACATGTTCGACGCACCATTTCTAGTTATTGCAAGAAGCGATTGCGGTCGCGCGCACTTGTGGAGATCGTATCACACTACAGCACTGCATCAGGTCAGACACTCTCAATATATCATGGATAATCGCGAACGTTCATGTGGTGCAGCATGCTCCACCGGCTGCCTTCATCCAGTGACACGCCCGTGCTGAATGAAATCCAGCCCGATCTCCACCCCTCGGAAGTCCTGTTTGATGTGGCGAAATTGCTTCAGCCGCAGAGTGTAAGATCACGATCGAACTCCGCTGCATATTGTCTAAATTATGTCTGGTCCAGGGTCAACCGTTGACCCTCTGCTTTGAGAAACTTGCGCAGGCCATTGGATTATATGATCACTGGGTTGATCAAAGGAAAGTTCCGCCCCACGCGCGAGAGCTCCTCGGCCCGCATGCAATGCAGGCTGTGTTGTGGAATACACTGGGTAGGTTCTGCGGACTGTAGTTTCACCTGGTCCCTAATAATTTCTAGGGTGCCATGGTCTTGCCAGGGTGCAAGAATCGTTTGTGTTGGCATTTTCTAGGGGAGGGGACGATGATCTAAATCGGCTGAACGTACTGTTAAACTATGCCTATCGGGTGCGTCACCTCACATGTCACTGGGACATTATCTTATCGTAACTTAATGCAGCTGGCAAGGATAGGGCGTTGTCGGGACGCTCTAGCACTACTGGTTCAACCAGGGACATGGCGCGGAATTTCGTTGGACGAGTATCAGGAATGGGCAAACATGATATGGCACATATTAGCCTTGATGATCAGCCGAAGGTACGGGTTAAGTTGCATCTTCCATCCCTCTCTGAGTTACAGTACGAAAGGGGACAGCACCGGCTCTTTCGCGACTTTTTGCTTCCACGCCAGCCGTCTGCCTCGACGTTTGTCTCAAAAGAATATTTCTTCGATGAGAGCACAATACAGCTTCCTCCAATTAGAGAAGAGCTACACCGAGTCATGAGTGCCCGAGTAAGTTCGGTCCAGTAATTTTCCGAATGTTCTCATGCATTCTTGGCAGCGACATGGACAAGTGGTTACAGCAATCCAGCCTCTATTGCAGTCTCTTTGGCATTCTGAATTTCAAGGGAGATTTCCCTTGTACAGGTTGGGTATCATTCTTCTAGCCGACGTCGGGCTGGAGTTTGGTATGAGCGAGCATTGTCGTCGTTTGATAGAAGGTATCTTACCTCAGGTGAGTCATGAAACATTACAGCTATATGTGTTGACTATCTCGTAGCTTCTGAGTGGACATGAAGTCGAGCACCGTGCGTTTGCCTGCCACACCCTCGCAAGATGCATAATCGCGTCCTCGGGTTCTAAAGGTACTGTTTCCATGAAACTGTTTGCCTCAGAACACGTTTGAGGGGATTTGAAGCAGAAGTAGGACTTGCAGAAGCATTGCCCCATCTCCTTGCGGCGGAAGCTGACTACATGCGCCTTTCGATGTTGGAAGCAATATCCGATGTGCAATGGTTATTGATGGTCGTGTACCACAACCTTGGGATGACAGCGGAAGAGGAAAAAATGTATGAACGATACGAAGCGTCCACAACTAAGCTGCGGACGTTTGAAGAGAACCCTGTGGATGTGGAGGCAGAACAGGTATGGAGGTTGGTGTCGGACGTTGGCGCAAGGCTCGTTGGGAGATGACTCAATGACGTACAGTCACGTGAAATGGTTTATTACGTAAAATATAGCCTGTCCGTTCATTTGGGTTGATCAACTTGAACGTTCTCTTTAGCCTCGTCTCGGGACGATGGACGGGCCCCCACCTCAAGAGGAAGACTTTTCTTCTCTCCCCATTTCCGAAAGACTTGCACATAAGAACTGGAAAGCCCGTGTCAGCGCCTATGAGTTCCTCATCAAGACCTTCCAAACAACCGCCTCCGACAATGATCCTGCCTTCAAGCCCTACATCACGAACCCCGACCTCCTCAAGAAGATTGCAACGGATAGCAACGCGGTGGCACAGGAGAAGGGTGTTGAATGCCTCGTGTCATTGGTCAAGTTCGCTGGGGAAACAGTTGCGAAAACCAGAGATGCAGTAGTTCCAGCCCTGGTCGACAAGTGTCTTGGTTCTTCGAGGGCCGGGACAAAGAATCAGGCAATAGAGCTCATTCTTCAATACGTTGAGGTGGAGAATTCCGCCACTGGTGTAGTGGTGGGTCGCATCGGATTCTAGCACCATGTGTATGATCGTCATGTCCCATTTCCAGGCCGATATCATGCCAGGTCTATCTGCGAAGCAGCCGAAGACTGTTGCAGCAAGTGTTCTGGCTCTCAAGGAGATTGTTCGGTGAGTAGGGAACGATTACTCGCAATCATTCACTATTCATACGCTGTACCATCGTCTGTATGACTTGCGGATGCTGGGAAATAGGACTTTTGGAACACAAGTCACACCACCGGCACCAGTGCTGAAAGCTTTACCCAAGATCTTTGCACATGCGGATAAGAATGTTCGCGCCGAAGGAACCCAACTCACACACACGTTATACCAGTACATCGGACCTGCCATCGACCCGTGGTTGTCGGAGCTTAAGCCAGTTCAGGTTAAGGAATTGCAGGAAGCATTTGAGGCAATGGAGAAGGACGGGAAGGGGAAGGGGTCATTGAAAGCCGAGCGTTTCACGAAAGAACAACAACGCGAACTGGAAGCCAATGCGGGGGCTGGTGAAGGTGATGCTCCTGGAGAAGAGGCAGCTAAAGGTGACAAGCTACCTTTGGCGATCTGAAGAAACGCTGACGCTGTGGTGATAGAGATTGATCTTCCAGACCCTCGAACACTGGTAGAGCCCGTTGACATCGTGCCCAAACTCCCATCCAACATGCAAACCAATCTTACGTCGTCGAAGTGGAAAGAGAGGAAAGAAGTTCTTGACGAAATCCTGGCTCTCGTAAATTCCGCTCCCCGCATTCGAGATGCGTCGGAGTTGGCGGAGCTCGCTAAGTCGCTCGCTAGTTGTGTGCAGAAGGATGCCAACATCAACTGCGTGATAACCGCTGCCAACATTTTGGAAGGATTGGCAAAGGGCATAATGATGCCGTTCGGTAGACTTCGGGAAGTAATTGTGCCTCCGATGCTGGAGCGCTTGAAGGAGCGCAAGGCTAATGTAACAGATGTCATCGGCGCTGCTTTGGATGCCGTTTTCTTCACGGTAAGGAAGTTTTTACACTCACTTAACTTGGTGGTGACTATTGCATTAGACATTCCTACCCGACATCATACCAGATTTACTTCCTGCATTAGGGAACAAAAACCCGCAGGTGAAGGAAGGGACCTTGAAGTTTCTTGCCCGATGTCTTTCCACGTCTTCCACCCCTGTGCAACCTGGGCAGATTAAGTCGCTCACTGATCCTCTTTCTACACTTCTGGAGGATAGTTCCGAAGGTGCTCGCAATGAAGCTGCCATGTGTTTGGGAACCCTCATGAAAATGGTGGGGGAGCGGCCGCTCAATGCGCTTATGGATGGGTTAGCAGACGTGCGGAAGGCAAAGGTCAAGGAAGCGTACGAGAAAGCCACTGTCAAGTGTAAGGCTGGAAGCAGTGGCCCGTCGAAGCCGCCTCCAGCTGCCAAGGAAGTCTCGAAGAAACCACTCACGAAACCACCGGTTTCCTCGCTAGCCCCAGTGGATGGCTTGACAGAAGAATCGCCCAGCAAACCCAAGGGAAAGCCTCCCACAAAACTCATGGTTCGTTGGCGGAGGCTCAAACTTGTACCAAATTTAACTGTTGCTGTCTATAGGCGAAGAAAGGTGCAGCGGGAACAGCTTCTGCTGGTGACTCGGCCAACCCAGGCGGTGCAAGTTCAACATCGAAGGCGGCTCCACCCACTGCGAAGAAGCCACCCCCGGCAGCAGGTGCTCCTGCGAAAGGAGGAAAGCCTCCGCCCGCTGCAGCTCCAGGTGAGCTTGATACATTCAAGTACAAGCATACTCCGGAGGCGGCTGAGGCTCTGGCTGTGGAGCTCATGCCAGGAAGTATCTTGGAGGGCCTTGGGGATGCCAACTGGAAGGCAAGGCTCGCAGCTTGCGAGGAAATGACCTCTTGGCTTGAGGATATGATGGGGGAAGTTGATGCAGAAGTAGTAGTACGCACTGTTGCGAAGAAGGGCTGGAACGAGAAAAATTTCCAGGTTTGGCAGAGAACTGTGAATCGAGTCTGCATTCAAACTAACTATCTTGGCAGGTTTCAGCCAAGCTCTATGGTATCCTAATCGCCCTTGCGGAACGCTCACCGTCGTTTGGGAGGTCATGTATAGCGTTATCATCCGGCCATCTTAGTGAAAAACTTGGTGATGCAAAGCTAAAGAAGTCTGCGGGTGATGCGCTCACGGTGTTCGCGGAGAAGGCTTCTTTGCAATTTGTCCTCAACCAAAGTATGTGGTTCATTGGATCTAAGTCATGTTGTGTCTAAGATGTAAACCAAGTTTATGAGCCGCTGGGAAAGCAAAAAGCCCCCAAGGTCCTTGCGGATTCGTTGGTTTGGATTGACACTGCGATCAGTGAATTTGGTATTGCCGGCTTGGTTCTTCGTACACTCATTGAATTTCTAAAAAATGCGCTAAAAAATTCCAACGCTGCTGTGCGTACCAGTGCAACGAAGACCCTAGTAACATTGAAACTTTTTGCTGGTGCTGGTGGGTCCTTTCGTTAAGGTTTGCTTGAATTTTTACGATGGCTACGCTAGGGATAAAGTCGTTCCTGGAAGACATCAATCCGCAGTTGCTGGGAACGATTCAGATCGAATTTGATAAGGTCGAGGGTACACCATCCCCATCACCCACACGGACATCTGTTGACTTGGCTGCGATTGCCACCACATCAGCCACTGGGGCTGCAGCAGGTGGATTAGACCCTTTGGAAGGGCTCTTCCCAAGGATAGAGATCGATGGTTTATTGAAGGGGACCACAATACTTGCCGATGCAAAGAGCGATGCATGGAAATCTAAAAAAGAGGCCCTTGAAGCTTTGCAGGCCATCCTGGATCAAGGCATAAACAAGAGGTTGAAACCCACAATGGGTAAGCAAAAAACCGCCGTCCTGGCTTCGATGTATAATTCCATTACGTTGTAGGTGAAATTGGGCAAGTCTTGAAGGCCAGGGTTGTTGACACGAATAAAGTTGTCCAAACTCTCGCCCTTGACATCGTGGCCCGTATTGCTACAGGCATGGGCAAACCATTTGAAAAGCAGACCAAATTCTTCGTTGTTCCTGTGGCAACTGTTCTCTCGGATCAGAAAGCACCGATCAGAGCGGCAGCTATTCAGACCCTAACGGCGATGGCGAATGCATGCGAAGGGCTGGAACCGATGGTCCACTTCCTTGGCACAGCCCTAGAAGCGACCAATCCCACCCAGCGAGCGTCATTGTTTGGTTGGTTAGCAGACTATCTCAAGGAGCGTCCCCCTTCCTCCTCTCTTGACCTCGGCGCATGGGCCAGCACAATCGTTACCTGCCTGGACGACAGAAATGCAGACATTCGCAAGGGTGCGCAAGCGCTCCTTCCTGCATTGATAAGCTCTGTTGGTTTAGACAAAGTTATGGCTCAAACGAATGCTCTCAAACCGGCATCGCGCAAAACAGCAGTACCGCTTATCCAAGCAGCCAAGGATCTGGCAGCTCCCGTTCAAGTACCGACACCTCCTCAGGTTACCGCGAAGGCTGCGCCTACGTCTGTCCGTCCTCCCTCACCACCCGCAGCACCCACGCCTTCTCCGCCACCTGTAACAGCGGGGCAGTCTGGAGTGCCAAGTAAACTAACTGGAGTCCGCAGGAAGCTGCCACAGGGCAGCTCCTCCCGTCCAGACTCTAGAGCAGAATCGGTCGAGGATATGGCGTCAACACGTGCACCTGGGAAGTCTGGCATTGGTGGACTCAAACGACCTGGAGCTGGTAAATTATCTACCCCTCCATTAGTAAGCCTGTCTCTACCCTTCACGCACATGAGTATGGATGCAAAACGCGCAAGGCTGACCAAGGACGCTCAAAAATGGATCAACGAGTCCGGGACTACCCGAAAAGATCTGGCTGATCTGCTTCAACACCAGATGGAACCCCATACATCGAACGAGCTCGTGGCCCAGCTGTTCAGCCATGACCACAACGCTATCAATGACCATGTGGCGGGACTTTCAACGATGTGCGAGTTTTTTGCTGCTGCAGAGTCAGGGGCAGATAAATTCGGGACTCCTACCGACGATATCCGCGCAGTGGGTTTGGCCTGTTCTGACCTTGCTCTCAAATATATCTCGATAAAGATCCACGAACCACAGTCAAATTTGGTTGCTCGATGTTTAGATGTGGTTGAGGCTGTCGTGTCCTTCTTCCGTGGTCTTAATGCTCAATTCGACGACTCCGAGGCACTCTGCTTTGTTCCAACGCTGATTTACAAGGTACGTCAGCCTTTCGTAGTGCAATACTACTCTGACATATTCGCTTGAAAGCTTGGCGACGCGAGGGAACCGGTTCGCGTCCGTGTACAGAACATTGTACAGTCCCTACCAAAGGTCTATGCATTTAGTCGAATATTTGACTTGTTGCTTGAACATGGCCTTAAATCCAAAGTTGCTAAAACCCGTCAGGGTGCTTTAGACGAAGTGGCAAATCTGCTCAAACGCAACGGAATGGGTGCCTGTAATCAGCCCAGCAAAGCATTCCCAACCATAGGGTCCATGATAGCTGACAAAGACTCGGGTGTTCGTAAATCGGCACTTTCTGTTCTCAGGTTAGTTGATCGTAGTTCGTTTTAGAATCAACAACTGATGTAAGTTATCAGCGAGGCCTATACTCTTGTAGGCGAAAAGGTTTGGACCCTAGTTGGCCCGCTGCCGCCGAAAGACAAGACACAACTTGAAGAACGGCTTCGTCGTGTGGCAGGGCCGAGCAGCCCGGCGAAGTCGGAACATCAAATTTCTGCACCTCCAGCACAAGTTGCCCGACTTGCAAACGTTGGCGCACGTCCTGATTCGCCGTCCGTTGGCAGAACAGGCGGGATCCCACGCCCTGCCAGTCCCGCTGTTTCTGCTCTTTCTCAGATTGCTCGACCGGCATCTCCTGCGCGAGTCTTAAAATTACCAGGGCCTTCCGGCACTAGTGGTCTACCTGCAGCTGGTTCATCGATTCCTAGTGTTATATCCCCCGGTCTCCGCCCCTCCAAAAGTGCTGTGCCCTCACGTCTTGGCCCACCCCGTCCCCGACCTAATATACCTACGCTACCTTCCCACGTGCCTAAGCCTTCTGAGGAAGTTTCCGAGCTCCCATATGTGACTCCTCCCAATGGTCATGAAGTTACAGACAAGTTCATGGATACACCTGTCGATGCCACTCTCCCTCACGATGCCCAATCGCCGGTGGCGAACGATATCACGATTACGATTTCTAGTATACTTAGCAGCGACGCGTCTCGCAGTGTCGATGCTCTTAAGAAAATCCAGAAGATTCTGATGACAAAACCTGAAGATGGACATGCCCCTATCGAATACAGGGAGCTCGCTGAACATACCGAGGGTCTCATAGAAACAATTACGCTGCAGATGGCCCACGTATTCGAACGACCGGAAGACCTGGTGATTGAGGAGAATTTCCGTCTAGCCAAACACCTCATCCAAACCCTTAATACTTTTTGTGACCACATACTCTTGGCAGAGTCATTGACAGTGGATATCCTGACACCTTTACTCGAGGAACTCACACTGCGCCTTCTCGAAACGGATGATAGCCATGTCGGCAAAGTCAAAGACATGTCGCGATTCATCAACATGATCATTCTTCGGCTTTTTGCAACTGGGCGGAGGATGTCAGTTTTCCGGTAAGGAAGCATCGCAGTTCAAATAGGCCGAGCGCTGAAGGTCATTAGCTCTCTTTTCGCACTTCTTCTGCAAATTGTGAAGCCTTTCCCTAGCAATGGTACTCTATCAGAATCCAAGGAGGCTCGAGTTGCTGAGCTCGTTCTTAAATGTGTATGGAAGTTGGCACGAAACATACCACAAGACCTTAAAGACCAGAAACTGGACGCCGTGGAACTACTCCCTGCGGTTGAACACTTCTTACAATCTGTACCTCCTAATGAGTGGAGAGCAAGAGCCACCAACAAGGTGCCGTGCGGGGACATGCCACTAAGGACTATCAAAGTTATTATCCAGCATGTCGTTGGTGAGTTGATCTAATGGTGTCATACATAGTTTACTTATACGGCGTTTCTAGCGCACTATGGCGATGAAGTGTATGATATTCTCTCTGCGTCTTTCGACGACCCGTCTGCCACGATCGTCTATCCCTACGTTTACCGTATCTTGAACTCAGTCCCAAAGCCGACGGACCTCGCCGTGCGAGCTCATCACAGCCCAACGGACACAATTAGTCGGCCATATTCGGTTGCATCCAGTCGTCCAATATCTCCGACAGGCTCGGCATCTGCCAACCACCGACATTCCCCCCCTGGTCATCGGACTAGTCCGAGTGTATCCTCGCACAATGGTTTCTCACCCCCAGTGGAGGAGCCGGATCCAGAAGCACAGCTGATAACAATTATCAATCACATATCCAGTGAGACTACTGGAGCGATGCATAAGGAAGGCATCACGGAATTGCACCATTTCTTGAAGAACTACCCACAAAAGCGCCCGAGGGTCGAAAAACTCTTGGAAACCACAGGACCCGCATTTCGGAAGTACATTAATCGCGCACTGGCAAGCAGGGCTGCGGAGGACCTTGAAAGGTCTGCCGTGGTGGCGAGTACTTTATCGAGTACGAGTTCCACAGTTGCAACGTGACTGTATGACTCACGGCTGACCTCAGAATTGGAAGCACAGGATGCCCATCCAGGCAGCCCTGTACCTCGTGAGGCGGGAATTTCACGTCCAGGGATGTCCCCTTCCCCAGAAGGCCTTGGTGAAGCCCGACTGCACCAGTTGCATGACATATTTCACTACAAACGTTCAAGCATAACGAGCAATGGCTCGGCGAGGCAGCGAGTGTCAGAGACTTGATTCTGTGTAGTTTGGCCATGAGTTTCTTTGACGTTATATCTCATTCATACCATGTCACGCGCATTCCTCTCAACGATTGTAAACTGTACTGTAGACACCACCTGCATGCGGATACTACACTATTAATGCTGTCGGGATTTCGGACTAAAATAAAATAGAGATAGGGTCATGGAGTTTGGTCTTGTTGACGGTCAGCTGGGCATTCAGATGTCCGGTTTCCAGTTATAAACTTATAGTGCATCATACACTCCAAGGCCTCAAGCTCACGTTCTGAATCGCTGTCCACGAGTTACATTGCCTACCCGCGGTCCCCGCACCCTCTCTTTATTTGTTCTTTTTATACGACAGCTTGTAACGTCTCCAAGATGCCCACCGTAACATATGAAGCTGCATTGATATTCTGGAGAATAATCACCCAGATTTTCTTCAGAGAAATACGTCCCAGAGGTGCCTTCAATATCCCTCGAGATGGCCCGGTCATCTTTGTCGGTGCACCTCACAGTAACCAAGTGCGACTCTCTTCAAATATGGGCACATGGCGCAAGCTAACGCCATCCCCTAGTTTCTCGATCCTCTTCTCCTAAGCCTGGAGGCATACCGGGAAACTCACCGCCGGGTCCACTTCCTGACCGCCGCAAAGAGCATGAAACGCAAAGCAGTTGGTTTCTTCGCTAGGCAGATGGACAGCAGTAAGTAAGTCCGCCAGCCACACTCATCCGCAGTCTGACTGCTGTTTCCAGTCCCGGTAGCCCGAGCTGTAGACGAGGCCAAACCTGGAACCGGGTTGGTATATCTTCAACACGATGATCCCTGCTTGTTGCTTGGGCATGGTACTCGTTTCAAGTCAGAGTTTGCCCCTAGGAAGCAAATAATGTTACCCAAATCTGTGAACTCGGTCGTCGCGGAAATTGTCGAGGTAGTGTCTGATACCGAAATGCGCTTGAAGGGGGAATTCAGAAGTGAAAGTGGTAAAGGCACTAGCCGTGTGCGAGAGAAATTGGCAGAAAGACGTGCAGAGGGGACAGCAGGGTTACCGTTCAAGATCTTGCCATTCATAAATCAACAGGAGATGTATCGTGGAGTCTACCAACGGCTGAAGGAGGGCGGATGCATTGGAATCTTTCCTGAAGGTCTTCAAGTTGTTGGCGTATATGACTGTCTACTGACGGTACTTCGTAGGTGGGAGCCACGACAGAACAGATCTTCTTCCCCTTAAAGCAGGTGTTTCGATCATGGCTCTCGGGGCAATGGCGAATGATCCAACTGTTAAAGTCAAAATTGTGCCCGTCGGACTATATTACTTTCATGCACATCGATTCCGGTCACGCGCAGTTGTGGAGTTTGGTACCGCACTGGATGTGCCAGAAGAATTGGTAGAAATGTTCAAGCAGGGCGGACCCAGCAAACGAGATGCCGTCGCAAAGCTCCTCGATCTTATTTACGATGGTCTGAAAACGGTTACCATAAGAGCACCCGACTACGATACTCTAATGGTAAAGAGTTACCCTGTCTATCACTACTTCACTTATTGTTATGTACAGGTAATCCAGGCTGCTCGGCGACTTTACAAGACTCCGGGACAACACCTTACGTTGGGTCAGGTGGTTGAACTTAATCGTCGGTTCCTGGAAGGCTATACTCACTTCAAGGACGAGCCCCGCATACAAAAGTTGAAGACTGATGTGCTGAAATACAACCGACTTCTTCGGGATCTAGGTTTGCGAGACCATCAGGTGCGTTGACTTGCCTTTCTGGGATTTCGGAGGAACTGATGGCCTTGAACAGGTACCACGAGCGAAGAAAGCAAGCTGGAAAACGTTCAGTCTCCTGCTATATCGTCTCATCCTCCTACTGATTTGGACGATCTTGGCACTCCCCGGGACGATATTGAATGGACCCATGTTCATAATAGCCTTGGTCATCTCCAGGCGTAAAGCGAAAGGTGCGAGCGAAGGAACGAAGATTGATGTTGTCACTAATTGGATCCTGTGGTATCAGAGGCACTTGCCGCTTCCGTTGTGAAAGTCGCTGGTCGAGATGTTCTTGCAACTTGGAAGATTTTGATTTCTCTCGGGATAGCACCTATCTTGTATACCTTCTATGCGGTCCTCGCCACAATATTTGCTGCCAAAGCTCAGCTGCCTTTAGGAGTATTGCTGTGCACACCGTTCTTCGTGATCTGCGCACTTCCCTTCATGAACTACGCAGCTCTCAAATTTGGTGAGGCCGGGATGGACGTTCTGAAGTAAGGTATCCTTTTGCGTTTTCGGGGAATACTCAGCTTTCGTTGGACATAGATCGCTCAGACCACTCATTCTTGCCCTTGGTCCTGGACACCAACGTGATCTGGACAAATTGAAGGAAATGAGAATGCGACTTTCAAATGAAGTCGTTGACGTCATTAATGAATTTGGCCCGAAGCTCTATGACGATTTCGACCAAGTGAGCCCTTTGCACATTGCAGTCGTCCACCCCTCTGACGTCATTGAAGTTCCGTATCTTGGTTCCAGCAAGTGCCCCACCACCGACCGACCCAGGAGTCTGGCGCCGGAAGAGCAGCGTTGGACAAGTCGATGCTCAGGGTAATCTCCTTATCCATCCAATGGTGCTGTTTCTTCTCTTCTTGGACATCGTTCCGACTCTCACCGTTGAATTTTTCAGACATGGATAGACGAGCGATTATTTGGATGGAGTCGGACCGCGAAACGTGGGACCAGTCCTTGGGGAGGAAATACACCTTCCCGCGATAGTAGACCAGCAACCCCCGATGAATCAGACGAAGAGGATCACGGTGACTATGACCACGTCATCAACTTCATCCCTGCCTATGAAGCCGCTGGCAAGCCACGTAGCCGACAAGGTTCTTATGCCGACCTTCAGCGACTTCGGATGACGTCTGTTAATCAAACGAGTACGTCGCAACCGTCATCCGGCATCCAAGTCCTTGAGAGTCAGTCGGTGAACATGCGATCACGGAAGCGCAAGGAGAGTTTGTCTGATCTGGTACCTGTGGAACGCATAGCCAATGTGGACCGACAGGAGGTCTTCGAAGAAGCTACCAAAGACCTGAACAAGGAGATTAGCGATAAGTCGGGTGCTTAGAAAACCATGGATATTGATCAGTCGGGAAAAACAATGGATGGTATGATGTATGTATATATACATTGCAGGTTGCTCCCACCACTGGTATGAGACGTGTGCAAGTCTAACTGCCACGGGAATGACGGACACCTGACAGTGAAATGCGACGAGGATGGATGTGGTAGGTATTAGGAGGGCAGTCCTCGAACCTCGATGTAGGGGTTGTCGCGGAGGCTTATCTTGGAGAACTCCATGCCGCAATCGGCATTTGTGCATCTAGGGGATGCTCTGAATGTCTGGTAGCTAAAATACGAATACCATAGAGTGCTTACTTGAGGACACCGGATGATTCGTTGAAAAACTGGAAAATGGCAAAGGTCAGAGTCTTAGTCACAAAGGTAGTCCGTCAACGTCACCCACCTGAATCTGGGTGCAGCCCCCTTGTCGTGCCTTGTAAGAACCCAAAGCCTCGGCACCTAGATCCATGCACCTCATTTCTCTCTATATAGTACAAAGCTGGTCAGCTCTATATGAAACAAAGGAGGAGACAAGCCTACCGTTCGTCTGTCGGGGTATTTGCTGCTCGGGCTGGAAACGACGGTGAATGGGACGGAAGTTCGTCAACCCAGGTTCACTAACGGTGTGTGCTTGGTGATAACATAGATGGGTTTTCCTCGCGAAGACCCACACTTCTCAATGAGGAGGTGCGGCTCGGTGTCGCTGCTGGACATGAATGCTGTCGACGTGCTGTGGAGTGGCACTCCGGAGGTGGGTGACTGAAGATGAATGGGGGAATTTGAAGCACAAAGGCGATAGCGCGTCTACAGCAGGATGTAGTATATACCCCAATGACATCGTCAGTGACTAAATACATGGATCCTTGCGGCACCAGGGAAGCAGGAAAACGACTGCGAAAGATAAGGGTACACATGTCAGCTGGAATGATAGAACGACCATGCCGCTTTCGGAGATCTCAAGATATGCTCTGATGTGCCTGGACGACCAGTCACCGGCACCCTTGGACGCGGAAGCATCTCCAGTGCACATCACATAGGGTATGGTCCCAATCTACATGTACGCTGCATCAATGCACTGAGTCAGCCCCAGCCGTCAGAACTTCCACGCCGGTATCGGTGATGCTGAGAAACCGGTGTATTAACTCCTGCATCGCATGAGAAAACAAAGTCACAAACAGAAGGGTCTCCTCGAACTGTGCACTTCTTTTGCCATCGATGGTAGTTGCGGTCCAGGAATCATCCCAATGTTGTACACCCCAATTACTTCCCAAATTGATCATCTATGATCGAAGTTGAGAACAGTGGGGCTGTGCTGCCAGGGTAACTTACAGGTTCGATGGTGAAGCACTGACAGCAGTTTAATAAGCGTTGTTATTAATGTCCAACAATGCTCACCATTCCGGGTTTCATGCTTCCAATTGCCTTGTTCTTGGCATAATGAGGGATATTAGGTGCAGTATGGAATAGGCTGTTGATGCCATGGCCCGTATATGTGCGCACCGCTGCACAGTTGTTAGCTCGTGCGATTGGCTCACTGCTATTGTCAATAGACGCGAATCGACAATCAAAAAATGTGAACGAACATGGCTTTCCCAATGTCACGAAACAATGCACCAGGTTTGCACGTCTTGATCGCTGCATCCAAGCACTCACGGGTGGTCCGAATTAGCTTCAAGGATTCTTCGTCGACCTTCCCTACAGGATATGTGGCGTTGAGGTCGCTATGAACACCTGCGCCGAATCGGTATCATGTACAAAACCATCCATGGACACTCTCACCATCGTAATATAGTGAGATGTCTGTGGGAGTGCTGTCAGTGGTCGTAGCGCGGTGGATGTGGTATAGATTGACCGAGATTAACGATATCTCCCTCTTTCAATTTCCGCTGGTCTGGGATCCCATGACAGATGACTTCATTTACAGAGCTTGTCGTGCAGAGGTTCATCGAGAGATAACGCCAAACAGAAAAAAACAGTGATCTTACGTGCAAACAGATTTTGGAAACTTGCGGTAATTTAGTGGAGATGGGTATGCATTCCTATCGATAGTGGCTTGATGGACAATGTCGTCGAGCTCATCCGTGGTGATGCCTGGGCGAATATGGGACGCAGCGAGGTCAAGGACCTCTCTTCCTAACTAAGCAAGAAGTGGAGCTAGGTAAGGTCGAAACTTGGCAACAGAGTCCGAGGAGAGCAGGCAAGGTGATTCTGATTCAGGAGAAAGCGATAGTTTGGATGCCTACCTTGCATGCAAATCGCATTTTTTGGATTTCATCTTCATCAAGGATGCGTGGGGGCTGTCCCGCTGTGCGCATCTCGGATTCGGGGGCGCCTAGCAAAACGGAGTTAGCTTATCGACAAATAAATATCATAAGCTTCGAAGCTGACCATCTTTCCTCAGGGCATAGTCTGGACGTTGTATATGGGCGGGAACCGCCCGATTGGGGGAAAGTGGATATACCGGTCTCATGGTCCCCGAAAAGGAGTAGTTTGGGAAAGGATTGTACGTGCCATCTGTGGGTATGTTGGAGTCAAGGACATTGAGATTTTGACAGATGGAGATTGCATGCCATTTTGAGCTCGGACAAGATCGTGGACGACTTTGTGGTTTTTCTAGTCAACAATAAGTAATAAAGCTCCACTCCCGCCGTCATAAGCGTACCCCTGTGGGATGTGCCGTCAGACAGTATCTCTTAGGCGGCCAGATATGACTTACATTCCGCTTTAAAGCACTCCTGACCGCAGAAAAAGGAGCCGCGAATACCGAGTCTGCAATGCACATCAGAGTGAGGAGATCCGGGTGTGGTCTAAGTAAGGATTAAGACGTACTTGTTGCAAGTGGGACACTCGAGTCGAGATGGAGGGTTGCCTTGCGGACAGTTTGTGCTTTGGCACAGGACCACAGGTGTTGCGCTCATTCAATGGCACTGTCAGATGTACTACGGGAACAGAGGATATTGGAGATCGCTGTGCTCTCGTCCCGTGCTGGGTCACGTGACCCATTCCAAACACCTCCCTACCACTCTGTGTTCCGTTATCTGTCTGATCTAGGTGCAAATGTTGGTTTTCCATGACGCCTCACCTATCATGCGTGTCGCTCCTCAGTGGCACTACCCCTCAACGTGTCCCAAGTCATTCTCAGCCCTGAACACAAGCAAGGTCCATGATCATGCACAGAGACGCCTCGGCCGAGCTCAGGACCTGCGCTTCCGCGACATCCTGTGCAGCTTTGGCAGGGTCGCTGCACCTTTCTCAGGGTCGCCATTCGCCGTGCCAGACGAATAAGCATGAACGCATCATTATGTATGCAGTGATTTACTTAACGAGTGTATAGATGCGGGGTGGACAGCACGTGTATGCCATCGCGTTCGGCGTGCGGTCCTGTGGGCCAAGGGTTGCACCGTCAAAATTTCAAACTTCATTGGCACGACAGTGTGTACTGGATAGTGGCTAGTGATAGTACTACTCAGGTGAACATCAGCTATGACTCGCTAGGTGTTTTGGTGGTGAAGGTATGTTAGAGGGTATTAAAAAAGTGACCAAGTAATAGCAGTATGGAATGAATAGAATGGATTAGTGATAACGGCAATGGTCGTCTACTCAGAGATAACGTTATGCGAGGAGGTGCGTCATGAAAGCAGTATGTAACAACAACAATGCGTGTAAGGGAAGAGCGTACGGATCATGGATGCCGAGGGCGATGGGAAGTCGTATGGGCGTGGGGGGGCCGCTTGCGAGATGAGGATTAGGCAAGCGTCGCAAGCGAAACAATAGGTAACCCTGACACTTGGGTAAGGGCATGAGTGTGCTTCACTGGCGGCGAGGCTCAAAGTCGACTTTGAACGACGTCGCTCGATCACTCGAGGCTTTCCATAGTTGCTTGAAGTGGGTGCGGCCAAAAATTTCGAGCAAGGCGGTCTCGTTGGCGTTTATCCACTGCGCAGACGGCAGTCCACGGGTCGTCGTGTATGCGCCCTGAGGAAGCTGCTCTTCATACACGAGCGTTACAAGGCCAGTGAGAAGGCACTGGACGAGGTTCAGGATGTCACTTATGGGCTGTACGATGAGGCGCTGGGTAGCAAAGATGTCACTGTGGAAAACCATCTGCCACTGAACGCGCCTCTCAGGGGAGAAGAAGGATGAGGCGTGCATAGGTAGCTGGAGTCTCTGCTTTGGGCTAAGAGGAAGACCACTCTGGGAGCGCCAGGGAGAAGGCGCTTCGATGGTGAAGAGCATCCGGGGATCAGCGGGTTCGGCTTCCTGCCAACCATGCAGCTGGATGAGCTGATTTTTGAGGGCAAGCAACCACTTGTGAGCGCGGGCATAGGTTGTCCCTAGCGCTTCTGCAGTGGTGAGAGGGATGCCTGTACGACGCGCCCAGCTGTCCATGTTCCGGACGTCACTGGAGAAGTGCACCTGGGCTGTAGAAGAGGGGGGCGATTGCATGGTGGAGGAATATGCTGGATGACGGTCAGAGGAAAAGAATGGAAGACATTTATAGGGTGAAGAGCATACCAGGCACTGTTGGGGGATGGGTAACGGGAAGAACAAAGACAACGAGTGCCCTTTACCAGAAATGACCAAAGGGGAGACACGGGGAGACGGAATGGCAGGGCAGACGTGGACGGGGGTGGGGAGGAGAGGATGTCGAACACACCTGGGTTGGGCTTTTCAAGGACGGGCGCTGGCGGGCGTGGGTCCCGCCACTATAAATGGCCCTAGCGATCGCGGCCGATTGGTACGACATAAATCTGCCCGCCGGACGTAGAACGTGTTTCGACGAGAAAGCTTTTCTTCTTTTTCAGTCAACTTGCGCCCAAATATCTTGGAATTCCCACGCTTTGGCCCCAAATGTCGTCCATTTCGGATTCCATATTGCTTTGTCTAATGCCGTACTTGGTTGCGGCCGTCGTGCTGTGCGTCGTCTTCCGAAGAACCAGCGGTCGGGCCCAGAAGGGTCTTGCAACCGTGCAAGTGCAGGAGAGACCAGCCTGAACAGTTGCCGCAAATGTCGCCCTTGGCAACAGTGACGCGACTCCATTTTTGCGAATGGGCAGACGCCTCAGCGCCTCTGGTGTCTGGGTCACGTGCCACATATGTCTGATCTCCGTCCAGTGGCAGAGATTGCACCATGGCCCCGTCCACTGCGTCCAGTGGCGCCCCCAGCGATGACACAGGCAGCTTTGACATCTGGGCCACATATCAGTCCATCCTGAATGATGAAAAGGTGTGTCACACTGCCAGTCACTGGCGCTTGCGTAAGGATGCACCCACTGCCCAGATATCCACCCCCTTGGCTGCAATCCTCGCTTTGACAGAGCTAATCCGGAGATCCCATGGTATTCTTCCCGAATATCACATCGCCTTTCTTGTGACGTTATCTGTCAGCGGGGACCATGTTTGAGCTCGTAAAGGACCTCAATGACGGTGCTAAGGTGCTGAATGAACAAACTCCGAACCCCATTGGTCTCAATGCTGGCTGCGAGCTATTCATCGCGTTTGTCACGTTGTTCCCTCATGATTCTGCCGTGAGTCCAACAGTCCCATCATCGAGCGGTCTGATCTTTGCCTCCCACAGAGCTTCTCCGATCTCAAGCGGGAGCTCGTCAAACAAGGCCAGACATATGCGGAAGAAGCCCTGACCTATCGCGACAAGATTGCCCAGCTTGCATTGGGATTTATCAAAGATGACTCGGTCGTAAGAGTTCCTCATGTCATCGCCCGTCCTTCTTGGCCTGATTGCAATGGAAAGATCTTGACACACTCCTATTCTAGGGTCGTAATGAAAACGCTTCTACGTGCACACGAGATAAAACGCATATCGGTCTACGTTACAGAAGCAAGACCTCGTGGCTTCGGGTGGGAAATCTCCTTCGTCGTATTTGGAGCTTGCTCATACACAAATCTAGCCTGCGGACATATGAGGAACTCACTGCCGCAGGCGTTCCGTGCACCGTCGTTCTCGACTCTGCCGTCTCATATGTCATGGACAAAGTGGACTTTGTTCTGGTTGGCTCGGAGGCCGTTGTAGAGAGCGGTGGCTTAATCAATGCAGTGGGCAGCAATCAAATTGCTATTATCGCAAAGGCTGCAAACATCCCTTTCTATGCCCTTGCAGAAAGGTAGGCACTCCAGGCCCGCGGGCATGCCTTCGTTAACGAGGTCTATCTCCTATCTTCAGCTACAAATTCCACCGACTATTTCCGCTATCGCAGTATGATCTTCCAACTCACAAACCCAACATCCTGTCATTTCCCTTGACGCCCCGAACCCCAAGTCCTGACACTTTCGTCCAAACCAAGAACCAATCGATCACAGCTGACAAAGATAATATTTCCATGTCAACTCCGACCAAAACAAGATGCATGTCCCAAGAACAAGTCGCGTGCAATCCAGATGTGGATTATACTAGGTGCCAGCGAAGTTTAACAATTTTTGTTTATTGATTTCTGATGAACTGGCCAGACCACATCTAATTACGCTAGTCTTTTCGGATGTCGGTAGCTTAACTCCTGAAGGAGTTAGCCAATACCTAGTGGGGATGTTTGCAGGCTGAACGCGCTGTACAAATGGAAAGTTTTAGGCACACGATAGAGTTTAAGATAACCCCCCAATGGAATGTACATGGGGTGTCGCCGTTCTGCGGGTTCAACTAATATGCCATGGGTATGCTTGTCGTTAATGACAACTTCAGTACCATAAACATGTGTCCTGCGCAAGACGCGAAATACATTTTTGATACCAGAAGAACGGCTCATCAAACTCATAATGTCAAGTTTTTCCCTGGATAAATGAGATTTTCGTGATTAACCGCGAATGGCGGGTAAAATCGTGGATTATCGAGGCGACCACCGCCTGCCACATCGTACGCATCTCAGGTGGGCCTTGGACGTCTTCGATTACCAAACGGTGACTGTAAATTGGTTCCCCCCCGGTCATCGGGAGATCAGCACCGCTTGCAACGGGGAAAACTCATGCTATGCTTGGCCTTGAGTAGCTGATAAGTCGCGATCGGTGACACCCCCGTAAACATGTATGTGACACCTTATCAGCCCTCCCCTAATCCTGCTCGTGACGTCGAGACCGGCTGCGAGGGGGGGACGGTTACTTTTAGCTCTTTTGGTTTAACCTTTTTGACGGAACTCCTCGCTGAGAGATACTACGGAACTATTTCACCTGGCACCGTCGAATCAGAATGCGCGACATCCTATCGTGTGCCGCATTGCACCGGACATGAGGGCAAAAATAGCCCTGCCCTTGGAGCGTTCGGTGGTTTCCTCATGCAGCAAGATATCACCGTGCAGATAGCTGGTTGAGTGACACCACCAATACGCATAAACGGACGGGTGCACAATCGGCACCGCGCGATAACATCGAAGAGATATGGACTTCTGGAATTTTCATCGATCGTTATCCTGCAGCTTAAATGCGGGGTCAGAGGCTTCTTGCATTCAAAGCAGCCCCCACCTTCCCCGTCTGTCGTTCGTTCTATGTGTCACTGGCGAAGGTCAGGCTGGCAATGACCCCCACCTGTCATCCAGTACGCTGACATGCTTTTCTTTCGTTGACAGAGTCCGAACAACCTATCTGGTCTGCAGGCACGCGTATGACCTGGTCAGTTCGCCGTCATTACCAGTGGAGGATTGCTGACCAGGACCAATGCAGCCCGACGAGATGGTTGGTGGCCAAAATTGACGTCCCATCACTACTAACCAAGGGCGCAGATCCAGTGCGACAATCGGCACTGCAAATTCAGCTCGACGCACCCCAGCAATTGCCTTCCACCTGAGTGCTTGAGCACCTGTTGGCAGTAGTTAGTACAACCCCGTACCTAGGCATGAGACAATCCGGCTGACTTTGATCCTTTGTCTTAGTCGTCAATTCCCACAGCAATACAGTAAGTGTGGCGGTCAATCTGAGTCGGTCAGCGCTGACGATGGGCGGTAACGCGTAGATCCCCAAATCAATACCCTCTGTCCTCGGTGCATGCAAAGATTGCCGTAGGCATAGGCTCCAACATGAATGGGCGATATCTGTGGCTTCCTCCACAAGATCGCTGCACCAAGGGTTTTTGGAAAGACGAGCATTGAATGGCATCTTCATGTTGGTCTGAGCAGAATGCCTGCCAGTGCTTCGCCACATGTATTTATATGAGCATGGGATATTAGATAGTGACGGCATTTCCCTGCCAAGATGCCAAGTCCTGTGAGAAGCTAGTAGTAGTACTGCGGTATGGGTGCAGCCGAACCATGGCGGAGTCCAGTGTGTGGTTGGTGGCGTAACAATTTTGTCAGACTCAGTCGGCCCGGGGAGAATCTACGAGACGGGTCATCGGGTGGGCGAAGAAGACCAGTGGCAGCGATAAAAATAAGACCAAGAAAATGCCTCTGATGCCGACCATTATCATCGGAACAGTACGGGCACAATGGGGAAATAGGATAAGACGGCTTGTTCTTCGAAAGGAAAGGAATCCACAGAAGATATATGGGCGCCATCCTAGTTGGCCAAGGTAAAGGGACTCCTGTAAATATGTCAGAAACCACAGGAACCTAGACAGCAACTAAACCCATTCGAATCTGTATTTTCTTTGACTTCAATCCCGCCGAACTGTTTGAACTGTCCAATGAAGACAAGTGTCTCCGTCCTGCATATGCCATCACCTTCGATGGCCGTCAACACCTGACTTTAGCCAAAACCACTTCGCATTGACCCATTCGCGTTGAACTACAATATACAGCCCTTTCCCGTGTACGAAGCAGACACGATTCTTCTGTTATCTTCGAATACCTGCGAATGTCTAGTCCTTCCCTCTCTACTGCATATTATTATTTATAGCTCTGCACGTCCGTAGGAAAACATCCTTGGACGTATAATAGTAATAAATTGGTTTAATTTCAGAGTCCCTGTATGCGCGCCATTCCTCAAGTGAATCAGTATTTTTCTTGCTGCGTTTCATAGTTAGTAGCCGCGGTGCAAGTGAATGTTTGTTGCTGTTTTACAGGACGCCACCTTGTAATAAACTTATTGGCACTTCCTTGGAACTCGTCTATGGGTGCACCGACTCAAGACATGACTATCTTTTCCCAATGGATATTCCCTGTAGAAGCTCTACATCGTACCCCTAGCGTGGACACCTCAAACTACACTGTCGCAAAAGAACTCTATGATCGTGCCAGGGGTGTCGAGTTCTTGTTCCGCCTTGGTTCTTCCCTCGGATTGTCAGAGTTTGCCGCGACGGTCCCGTCCCAGTCTTTTGACCCGTCTTTGATTTTTTCTGCAGACCGTCGTCGGCAATGTTCACTGCCGCAACTTGGTTCCATCGCTTCTTCATGAGATTCTCTATGGAGGATTATCACCGCCAGGTGTTGTCCTAGTCTCTTCAGCCCTTTCCCATGTGTATATAATTCCCGTCTAGGATATTGCTGCTGCCTGTATCTTCCTGGCAACGAAAACAGAAGAGTGTGGCAGAAAGCTTCGTGATGTTGCGCGGGTGTTCCAATCCAAAATCACTGGCACGGACGTGACGCACATTCCAAGTGAAAGTTTGGCAAGTAAATCTATTACTCGTGACGCCTCTCTTATCCCTTCAATAGGATGTCGAAAATCAGCAAACTGCTATTTTGCTTGCCGAAGAAGTCTTGCTCGAGGCGCTGTGCTTTGACTTCATAACGATCAGTCCACATTCAATACTCGTAGATCTCTTTGACGCAGGACAAACGAGTACCAAAGTCCAGGATTATGCATGGAGTATTGCTCATGACTCGTAAGACACCGTTTTTTATCATGCGTATGACCGTCTACTGACACACCACACAGATACCGCACCCCCCTATGTATCCTCTTTCCCCCTCGTATCATTGCAGCTGCATGCTTTGTATTGGGACAACGTGCGACAGACGGTCCGCATTCACCCTCTCTTGATGCTCGGATATCTGTCTCCCCGCCTTCAGCATCTCTCCCAACCCCCCCTTCTCACAAACCTGCTTCTCCGGACGCATCAAGGTTTGCTGTTGAATACTTCGGCTTTAACGAGGTTGACCTACGTCATGTAACTGGTTAGTTTACGTGTCGTTCCGCGGTACGACTTGACTAAGATCACATCCCAGATGCGCTTTGCATACTGCTTAATTTTTATGTTTCCCAGGATACGCAAAGTCATCCGCACATATCGCCTTTAGCGTCGGTCAGTCGAAACTTTTGAGAAGCGGCCACTTCCCTCATTCGGAACGCTTTCCAGATACCACCCCCAACTCATGGCCAGCAATCCAAACTCTATGAACCATTTTCCCAGCTTCTGCTTGCAGCGCCTGGCATCGTTGCCAGCAACCAGACACCTGAGTCGTCGCAGGAAACTACTCCAACTCCGCTAACCCCATCCCAAGCCAGTGCAACAAAGCCGTGATCAAAGTCTTCCAATGCTCATTGAAGGTTCTCTTTGATGTCATTGGGTACGATGATTCTTTACAGACACTTCGATACGTCATGATCAGTGGCATGACAAGTACTCAGGAACGTTTGTTCGTTCTTGAGGCAGGGTTTAGCCACTTGTATGGGGAAGGTACATTTCAATGAAACCGCCTGTGGTAGTATGTACCACGGAAGAATTCTTCATACAGTCTCGGGGCTAGTTCCTGGGTATCATTCATATTTAGCCACTGCGAGGGCCTTAGGAATATCGACAGATATATCCATTACAGTTGCACTTAAGAGTTGTATGTGAAGCTCACACCCACCATGACCCTCCGGGGGTACCCAGCCGCCTTCACCACCCATTGCAGAGATCACCCAGAATGCAATAATTTCCAAGACTGTTGGGTTACAACTGTCATGTTTGTAAAGGGGGGAGACGAACACATCCATCCAGTCTGGCATTCGTGTGTAAGCCATGCAGGTCTGTTTTCCATAAACATGCATCTCACCATTTGAAAAGACGCCAAATACCCAATGCGTGTACGTGCTTACAACAAACCATCGACAATCATTAGAGAAACACTGATCCCACACCTTCAGTGCATGTCAGGAAACAAACAACACGATGCAGATCAACACCAGCCTTGCTCCATAACCATTCTTGCTGCTTGAAAGGAAAGCGCTCGGACTCTGATGCTGGAACTCTAGCCCGTTGGCGTTGTGGGAACTAGTAAACCGTCAGATCATCTGCAACGAAGATATGATCGCACACCAAGTTAGACCCACCGTTTGGGGATGAATAAATTTTTGCAAATCTTTCTCAGAGAGTATCCAAGGGGAGAACAAAAACATAGTCAGCATCTGGTTAACTTGCTTATTTTTGCCAGATTCGGTGAGGTAATATTGTGTCCACGAAAACCTCCTGAAATATGGCTGTGCGGAACTCTCGTCGCAGCATGCAAAGCGCCAAGATCGGTAATCAGGATAAATCAGATGTATGGCTCGTCGAATGGTTTCGAGCGGGAAATTATCTATACACGATGTCACCCTTTGTGCACTGGTCAGGCAGCGGAATCCTCATAGATATTTTCCAAGTACCGTTCGATGTTATCAACTCGTCCCAATGGCAAGGAAGGGACCGAGAAGCGTTTGCAGGGCACAGTAAACCGCTCCCCCGTCTTTTCGTCAATGTCGTCAATGTCGAGTGGTGCGGAGGGTATGTAAGTCCTTGTCCCTTGAATCGTAATCAGGGTTAGTCTATTTCTCTCTCTACCAATCACTCACAATCCAAAATCATATCACGGAAGAGCTGGGAGTCGATAGCATGGACAAATTCAAACCGACGGTAGCGCCGCGGATGCACATCCAAGCCACTGGAGAGAGGTTCCATTTCACTGACAGCGGCTGGGCTGCAATGCATGTCGGGGAGTCGTGCTTGGTTCAAGTAGCATCGCAGGTTATCAGTTACTCGCCAGGACATGTTAGATGGGGATCAGGATCGTCTGTAAGGAAAAGGCCCTGGCAATGGCCTCGAATAAAGTGGATTGTTCTTTGCTTTGCTTCTGTAAGTGTCTCATCTCGTGTTGAATATGGAACAAAGACTCGACCAAGTACAAGGCTCTCTATAACGGGGTAACCAGGAAAACCTTGTCATTACATAAGCCTATCAGCATAATCCCTACTTGCATACAGCAAACATTACGATCAGTAATTATAAGGTGTGTCTATACTACTTGGAATTCAAGCCAGCAAGCCAGCGCTTAGTACAGGATGCACAGAACCCATCAATCGATCCGGCGTCTGCAGTGGTATCACACCTTGCCAGTAGCTGCCATCATTGTAGTCGGAGTCCTTTTGATGACCATACAATCGCCACACGTGGTGGGGCTGATACGTATGGGATTTTTAACTGGCAGCGACATCAATCTAATGCATGACTGTGACTTGCATCCAACTACAAATCGCTGGATGAGGGAATGCCTTCGGCATCAAAGCTATTCAAGACCTACCGCAATGCGAGTGTCGTCCACTGAAGATACAATTTGGCCGCAAGCAATCTTGTACATGCGAGTGCATGTTTATGAAGTGACCACACTCTGTGTGGTATCGACCATCGATGACCTGGAAGGTTGTCAGCAGGTCTAAAGTGCGAAACGGAGACGATGGACCAACGGTGTGGCACATTCTTGCGATATATACAAGTCCGTCACAGTCGGCGCAACGTCTAGGTATGACAGATTTTTCTTGGGTTGATACCACAAGATTTATTGATCCAAGGGCTCTTAAGTGTCTTGGACAATCGTCACCAGCGTGTATGCGTGGAAACTGCATTTTCAGTGCCACTCAATTCACAAGCTTGAGGAAGCGAGGAACCAGAATGTCCAGACCACGGTTTGATTCTAGAGCATGGAGTTACGAGAAGGACTCTCCAAACTCCCTCGCGGGCACACGCGTGATATTGATGCGACTTTCATTCAAACTTGGCTTTACAAGATAGCCTTTGGTATCACCCGAGAAAAAATCCTATTATTTTCCGAATGGCCGCCGGAAACGGCTCGACATCGGACACGAGGCCCTGATGTGGGAGGATTTCGTCCGGGATTCTAGTAAGATTGAAGTGCTACATCCTCAACCATGAGACAGCCGCACCATGCGGGGAAAATCTAACTATTTAGCCGCATCATCGTGGCAAACACGTTTTCTCGGCGGCATACCTGAACATACCAATCAAGGATACTGTCTCTAACAAGGTTAAATATGATATTCATTTTTTTTTAATGTTCACAGTATGTTTTGTAACTCACCTTCAGGCTAGGTGCGGAATACGTGCCTATTATCGTTACCCTACGTGAAGGTTCAGAATTAATATTCCAGATTAATATGCTCCCATTATCGCTTTATTAACACGTTGAGCCCAAACCATCTTACCTCATATACTCATGGTTCCCCTCAATGACTGAACTTGAGGCAATGCTCCAGAGCTCTATTGGAAAACGCCTGTGAAGGAGTACGGATGACCTTGCCATGCTACCATGATGTTAAGGTAGGTTATGGTACGTCGTAAGTTTATGACGGCTACATGGAGCCCCTTCATCCCCGTCGGCGAATCGTGCTGACCAGTTGGACCTTCCTCCTAACCTTTCAACGGAAATATAATGAGAACACAGTATGAAGTTCGAGACTTGGTACAGACCTCATCTGCAAAGCGCTTCTTCCACCGTTCGCTCCTGAGACGACTTCGCTTGATTCCCCTCTTTTCGTGACGATTACTCAGTTTCCATTCTCTATACACGGAATTCTTATGAAGACGTCTAGAGAGTTTTAGGAACGTGGACCGAAGATCAGAAGTGACAGGTATCCTCCTGCCTGCAACGAGTTTTCAGCAGAACATCCAGCTCCGATTTGACGGTCACTCACCGGCATAACGGTCAGCTGGTGCAGCAAGGTTCAACCGCTTGCTTCTCTGTGCCCAAACTTCTGCGGGTGTCAACTTCTTCAGTTTGTTTTCGCCTTTTCCAAGGGCAATCGTTGCGTGTTGAAGTACATCGTCCATCACAGACATTGACCTGCTCGGCGGCTGAACGATGCACCGGGGACGGTTGAAAGCCCCACGGGTCATGCATGCATTACTCCGGTATAATGGAAGAGAAAGTACATTTTTGAAGAGAGTAGAAGTAACATGACGCGCCCAAGACATGGCGTAGTAGTTCAAAGGTACCGAAAATGGATTTCACTTCGTAATCAACTATGTAGTGTCGGATGTCGGACATGATGGTTCGTCACAACGACAATGTCGTCAGACTCAGTGCTAGCGGAGGAGTTCGAGGTCGAAATTTGTTTTGCATTGAGATCCATGGTAGCTCACCACATATCCAGGTCCTTGAATCGATATACCCCACCGAATTATCAGGTTCGTTACTTGTGTCATGATATCTAGATCGTGGACTAAACGCTTATGCCAAAGTCATATCGGATAGGGAGATTGAGATCGAAGTTGAGCCCGATTATATCTTAGAAGGGGCGGAACCTTGTGAGCATAGTATTCGTTGACGTCACGACTGATTGTTACTCGACCGCCCAAGTCAGTCAAGCTCAATTTATCCGTTCATTATCCCGATGGTTATCCCGATGTGTTACCCACCCTCGCCTTGGCTGCTGTTGATGGAGAATTCGACGAGTCTGAGAAGGAGACTCTCTTACAAGGAATCGCTACACTGGTGAGTGATTCCTACGTGCAGATGCATCATTGGGAGATTCAAGGGAAACGCAGGGAGAAGAGAACATGGGCATGGCAATGACCTTTACACTCGTTTCACATCTTAGAGAACAGTTATCGATCTTGGTAGAAGGAAGAATAGCGCACCGAATAGCGGAAGAACGCGAAAAAGAACGCTTGGTAATTGAGGTATGTTCTATGACATAGTTAAGCACAGACATTTAATCTAGCTCGTCGCAAGGCTGAGGAAGCACGGACACGAGGAACACCTGTCACAGTCGATTCGTTCAAGGCCTGGAAGATTAAATTTGACAAAGAGGTGATGGCAAAGAAGGCAAGTGAGGAAGAAGAAAAGCTGCGCACAATGACGCCCAAGGAAAAAGAAGAGTACAAGAAGATAGGCACCAGACTCACGGGTAAGCTTCAACCTCCGTTCACTTGACATAACCACCCATCGTTGTTATCATAGGGCGGCAATTATTTGAACGTAATCGGAATCTGGCACACGAGGACGACGGCCTCATGGAAGAGGGCACCGTTAGTGTCGACATCAGCCAGTACGATCGGACTAAGGTTGACGCTGAAGAAGTCGAGGAGGATCATGTCCATTTCAGCGATAGTGACTAGGTCAGTTTCTTCAGATCGCCGCAGCAAGTGTTACATCTATGCACGTACTGTACCCAAATTCTAACTGTCATAGGCCTGCCAGCATGCCAGCTTGTCCCTCTGTGCCACGGACAATCTGCTCTGTATCAATCACCTTACAGCCTAATGTTTCTTTCCCTACCTCCGTGATATAGCCGTCAACCTCGTGGATATCCGGATATTGTAATCTATCCCACACCATTACGTCCGCAGTGCCATGGAACCATTCCAGGACGGGTTGTCTGATCCACCTTCTGACTTGACCCCACCCGTCATCCACTTCAAACCATCCAAGGTGTCCGCCGTGTGAGGTCAAAGCCATGACCACCCACTCGCTCCCATTTGCATCCATGGGAACATCTTGTACGACCGGATCATCGGCTGCATTGATAGCAAGGAAAGGGATCTGCACATCTCCAAGAACTTTATGACTTGATGCATATCGATAATAATCGTAAGCGGATGCGAATGGCCAGGGTGGCATGGAGCCGCCTGCTATTCTCGTAAATGTATCGTCAAACGTTCCGATGCTAGGGCGGTTGAGAGCCACAGCGGTGGCCGCGGCCTTTGCCACATCATGTTCGGGGTCTTGTGAAATGGAGTCATAGTTCTTTTTAAGCATGTTGACCAAGTTTCGTCCCATTCCCTTGGAATAGATGTGAAGTCCGACGTACGTCGAATTAAGCCTGGCCGAACAGGGTAGTAATGCATAGAGCCAAAGAACGCTTCTCAAACTGCTTACTTGTCATTGTTTGCGGCCAAGTTCCATGGCTAGGTACCACGTCAATTAATTTAATTTGAAGACGCAATGATCTCGAAAACCTACACATGCCAGGATGCAGGCAGATCTTAGTCGGCAACGTTGACTCTCCTCGGCAATGTACCTTGTCATGACATTCGCTCCAAGAGAGAAACCGAGACCCAATAAAGGTGCGTTCGGAAAAAGGACGGAGATATAGAACACTGCCTGCCTTAGGTCATCTGTATGGCCCGCAGAGTACAGCTGGGGGCTGGTGACAGGGACGCCTGCGCCTGAAGGCGTGGCCATTAGCACGTTGCGTGGATGAGGTCCGAAACGGAACATACAGCCACGGAAATTAACGACGACTGCACGGTATCCGAGACCCCCCTCTGAGATCGGTAAACAGGTAGGGGAGAGAATCGCCCTCACATACGACTCATAAGAACCTCCAGGATGGTCAGCCTCTCGTCAAGGGACTAAAGCACCGACGTACCGCCAGTCAACCCGTGCATTACCACCACAATCGGAGTCTCGGGTGTGACGTGTCCACCATCAGTGAAGTCCAAACCTCTAGTGACATGTTTGATGAGGAATGCCAGGGGTACGGGACTCGATCACATACATTGTTCCGCCATCTTTCAAACGTAACAAGGTCCTGTGTGCACTAGTTCCAGCAGAAGGCGGAGCATTCGTGGGGAGTGTACCAACCTTTTATAGACCACTTTGTCTCTTTGTGAGAAGTCACCCACCACGCAGTACAGGGTCTGATGATGGCCGCTAGGCAACACTTTACTTGTTTTCCGTTGCAAAAATGGTATGTATTACCTAGGAAGCCACCACACGGGATGGAATTTCGAGTGTAAGCTGGGACACCTTTTTTCCACGAATTCTTGAAGGGAGACGCGTCTTGTGCCGGTGTCCTGTTCTCGGATAGATACAACAGCTGGGGTTGAAGGGTATTTTACTTCGGTCTTCCGCTCTGAAATCCAAGAGAACAAGGAATTCATGAGTCGGTTCTAATGAAATGTCTCTACAGCTTCGTTGGCTTGAGGCAATGAGTGAGTGCAGAGGAGAAAGTCGGACGAAGGAATGAATGGAATGGCACCGGGTCGACCCTGCCGGTTGTGGGAAAGCTGTATTGTCAAATGAAACGTGGACAATGATCAAGGAAGTAATACATTAGATTAGATGGACTTATAAGGTGACCAATCAGACTGAAACCCAACAATGGAGTTCTGATTGAGCGAGCCTCGGGTGAAAGGTTTGTGTGCGAGCTGATAGTTGGTGTATCGAAACGGGATCAATAGGGTGGCATGGTCTCCTAATAATAGGAATTTTTTTACGCTGCTTGGCTTCGTTACTACCAAAAACAATTGCAGCTGGATAGATTCAAGATAGACCGCCGTTTCATGCAGTGTTGAAATCGTCTAAGTTTATACATTCGTTTGCGAAGCAAGTTGACAATTTGATTGATTAAACGTATACCCAAAACCTCCACCGTTAACCGAACAAAACGCCACGATTACCGCATAAAATCCAACTCAGTTTGATATACACTCCATACAAGTAGCTGCCTACATACTCATCGATTTTCTGTTGGCTGTGGAGCATTAGGTACTGGTTGGAAGAGAAAGCGAGGACACATACCCTACCACAATGGTACATACCTCGATTCGCTTTTCGTGTCTGTGGCGGATCATCATGCGGTCTCAGAAGAAGGGAAGCAACGTACCACGTTCGTAAGGGGTTGTCCTCGTCCCTCGCATGCAGCTGAGTGCTTCTTGAACAAGTGTCCGCCATAGACTACACTCCTTCGTCCTCGGAACCGCACGATTGAGGAACGCTCGAACAGATCTCCACGATAACCTTGGGGAATACATTATCCGACAGCCTGTCGGACTTCAACCAGTGTCAGCAATCACCTCTCAGTGACAGGAGGATGCAGCTACGATATCACTATCTTGGAGTTTTGTCTCCTACTCATCGGCTGAACTGGGCGGATCAGAGAAACCTTCATCCATTTGACTTTGTGGAAATGTCAGGGAGGCGGCGATGATAATGATCTACGCTCGTGTACTTACAAGGGACAATTAAAGCCATGTGCTTGCTCTGGTTGGTTGTATTTTACGGATGATGAACGGATAATCATAAAACCACTGTCACCTGGACTACGGGCTGGTGTGAGACGAGGAAACATGGTTGAATGTCTGGAGGTCCATTTTGCGGCACGTAGAACAGAATCCATACTGATTAAACGTGCAATGTTGATGGAGAGAAAAGAGGGAAAGTAGTAAGCTCACCCACCAAGCCACTTTCTTTATGTAAGGTATCACGGCGAATGCGATACGCCAGCGATATCGAGAACATTAGGACGAGTAAGAGACAACACAGCTGTAATACGTCAGTAACGTCGAGTCGTCACCTGCATCTCTTCATATGCCATTTCGGCCAAGAGAAAGCAATTCCGAATCTTCAAAGCACGACTGTGTAGCACCAGTGCACGGGCACGTAAATCTGAGTCACGCTCTTTCTCAGCCCTATGTGAAGTAAGAGAAGCTTTGCAGACGCTTGTGAGATGCGTAAGTGGAAATGGTGGGACAAGAGTCAGAGAGGGGTAAAACCCTAACAGAAATGAGTCCAAATGGAGGAAACAGCAATGCAATGCAATGGACAACGCAGGCGGAGAGGACACATTATGTGGGGTTTGACTATTCGGTGATGCTTTTGATGTCTCTAGTTGAGCATGCAATTGGTTGTTGAGAACCATCTAAGAATCCGCAAGTCGTCTCCACGCAACGGCAATAGTGAAGGTCACACCTTGGGTCACATCACACTAGAGCATAGTTGAAAAGCAAGTCGAACCCGTCTGCAAAGTCGACACCATGTCTCTTTACAAAACCATGCGTTGTCGTGTCAGTGGTTCTGTCGTAGGCGCGTGTCTCTACTGACGACACGCTTCCCAGTACTTTGACGACTCGGGACACGCCCTCAAACCATATTGTTCACAGGGCGATCGTTGTCGGTAAATAAACGCCTATTCGCTCCTGGATATCATGGAGGTTCTAATGAGAACCCATCAGCTTCATACACCCAAGCGACCCTCAGTGGAAGGGAGGAAAGGAGAGTCTGGTCGCACCCCCTTCCGCAGCCTACGAAAGTTCAAAGCCCAAATACAACTCCTCGGTTAGCCTACCTTACCGTCGCCCGCCGCCCTCCTCCATGGTTCAACAGGGGGATTCATCTAGGAGCAAACAGGACGACGAGCGAGATCGTGAACGCGCTCACCGAGAACGTCGGAAACGCGATTTTGAATATTTGGGACGGTATATTCAAGAACGTAGTACCTCTCTGAGAAGAACAAGCGACCGACGCTCGTATTCATACCACTGTTCGAGGAGCGAAAGCGTAAGTAGTCCTGTCCGAGCGCTTTGTACGAGTTCAACAAACATACAGAAGCACGGCAAGTCTGCGGTGAAGACAGGAAATACTCTGCAAGAAGAAAATAAGCAAGATAGCCGCACGGATAACGGACCGCGCACGACCTCTGGTCCTTCCGACGTTAAGGAAAGCCACCGCTATACAACTGAAAGCATATCAGGTTTGTTCCGCAGCCTCACCAAGTAAGCATTAGTGTTCCGTCATGTAGTTACACTCGATTGACCGCACGGTAGGCTATGCACAGAAGTCGTCCAGGATGCGCATACCCTGGCCCGAGAGGAGGACAAGTTGAAGGCTTTTACCAATTTGTCTGCAGAACTTTCTCAGGTCTCAAGTGACAGCGCGGTTACCGTGGCACCCACCTTAGCGGCCGTGATAACCAGCCACAGAGAGTGCAAAGAGAAAACAGAGCAACGCGCGCAGGAGCTCGAGTCCTTATGGAAAAACTTGTTTGCCGCACTGGAAAGGGATATCGTCGAAACGGTGGAGACTCGTTTAAACGCTGCAGTTATGACGCTGCAGAAGGAAGGGAAAAATATTCTTCACTCTGTTGAACGATCGCGGTCCCCAACAGACAACACCTTGCCTGCCATCAAGCGACGTCGCATCGAATCATCAGAAATCGGTAGTACGAGTCAAGAACTAGAAGAAAGCCTGAGAGAGTTGCTCCAAGGGATGAAGTCACAAATGGACAAGCAAACCGAGGC
>Ga0307518_10000175_pt1 | contig 48075 bp, 74 predicted proteins | sample 25_EM_MG_FD_203889 | JGI IMG/M metagenome (GOLD analysis project Ga0307518, IMG submission 203889) | Populus trichocarpa ectomycorrhiza microbial communities from riparian zone in the Pacific Northwest, United States - 25_EM | ecosystem: Host-associated > Plants > Roots > Unclassified | place... | reverse complement strand
AGATCGAGCGCAGTATTTCCAATGAACTTGAACCCTGTCCAGCTCAAGTTAGATTTCGTCGAGGTGATAGGGCCGAAATTACCAGTTAAGCACTCGACAAACCTAAAGCCTTCTATGCGTGCCATTGCTTCGATCATCTTGGAACTTACAGTGGATGCGACCATTGCCAAATTGCCTGAAAATCTATCAGTTTCTTTCGTTGCCTTCAGTGCACGATGCATACTTAAAGGCTTGCCGGTAGCTTTGTAAGCGTCTAAAGCATGGCTTGCAAACAAAGAACCCAACTGATCACCTGTGAAAGTACGCCATTGTCCATTGACTCTACATCCTAGAATTATATCCCTGCATTTCCATCTGTGACGTCGCAACTTACTCCTTCTCCGCTGCGGAGAAGCGGTCCGCATCTGGATCCTGTGCTAGAACATAGTCTACTCCGGTTTCGATAGCAGTTGATATCGCCAAATCCTTTCCCAAGGAAACAATCAGAGGAAATTGTAGAAGTTGGCAAGCTGGATTACCAAAGCACCTAAAGGGATTCCGCTAGTAAGATCTTTCCAAGGACTACTTTCTTTGTTCACGCACCCTTTTCCTCCGGATTAGGAAATTTGACGGTTGGAAAGTCAGGATCTGGCAACTGCTGCTTTTCAACCGGGACGTAAGGGGGGAGTCCAACCCGCCTGAACGCCTCTGCCACGAATGGGTCACTGACACCATGCATAGAGGTGTTCACAAATTGCACAGATGGAAAAAAGCCATGGATTCTGTTGGGTGAAATATATAAGCAGATGTCTTGCCGTGATGGGGACTGTGACTGACTGCACCAAACTTTGAATGGACATAAGGTAACTTTCCTTCATGGCGTCCGTGCAATCTATACAAAGCGGCGAAGTATGAATGTCCAAAGTATCGCTAGTCATGGGTTCCAGGTTCTGAAGAATAGCTTCTTGAATACCGACATCATGGGGTCCAATTATCTGCAGGGATGTCGTATGTCATCTACATGTACGTAAGTAGGAGACAGCCATACTTGTACTGTGTTTTCCCAGTATACCTGTAGCACGAGGCACGTAAATCATTTTGTGTGCCACATTGAAAGCACTTACTTTATAGCCATTATCGTCCTGTGACAGGTAGATGAATATTGGGATGGTAGAGTAAGACATGAAACCTACCTTTGGATTGTGGCTTGCTAATAACCAACTCAGTTATCTGAAACTAACTTAGAGCGTGCCTACACAAACCGGTGATCATGACCCCACAAGCGGCATTCAATCTCTTTATCGAAAAGGGTACCCTTGTAGCGTATAAGAATAAAAGTGGTCGTGAATCTTTCGGTTGCTGGCTTGTACTTACAAAGGAGTATGTACGAAGCCTCGATGAAGGTAGACCTTGACATTGTTCGAGATGAAGACATTCGCGGTAAGGCATGCCCATCGCTCTGAGTTGTGACGGTGGTCATGTCCAACCACAACGCCCCTGGTGGAAGCACAGGGGACATTCTTAAGTACGTAGGCGCATAGTCCCTAGTGAAACCGATCTTGTGATGCAAGCAAATAGGCCATCGAAATTCGTCGTACCTGCGATGCTTGTATGATTATCAGGTCATTCATTCGTGCCCAACCTGCCTCCATTTTCCCTCGGAGACCTACGCTTCTCAATTAACATATCGAGGGTCAAAACCAGTTTGACAAAGGTTGCATTACCTGCGGTTCCGAACTCAATGCGGGGCCTGTGGGATAGGCATCAACTGTAGCAAGTGGTGACTTTGGTCCATGATAGGGTATTTAGATACCTCATCCTTTTCTCTAGCTCCGTGGCGTCCTGTTGGTCACATAGCTTTTGGATGTCGGCTTTGGTGATAGGATTCTGGAGCCAGAAAGTAGGATGGATGTCACTACATAGGAATCACATTCAGAAACATACTGTATCTAGCCTCAGCCATTCTTTCACAAGCCGTTCCAGCGGGATGGACATTAGAATATCGTGAGGATGATGGCCAGGTTAGCCTGGTTAGTGCCGAGCTGAAGGCGGCCGTATACCGAACAACGAGCCAATTTATGTATGTACTTTTCAAGTAACTTATGCATATTAATGCAGATAAAATATTATTGTTGATGACTTCTTCGCAAGCCATTCGGTAAAGACCAGTTTCAAGCCAGTAAGTCGACCCCACTGCGTGTCGCAATTATATCGACCGGATATCGCCCACATTAGTACAGCTGTTCAACAAGGCTGCCGAGGAACTGGTTTGTGGGAGACAGTGACGGAGGCTTTAATGAGCTGCCTTCGCATCGGAGGGTGAGACTAGTAATCAACCACCTTATTTTTACTCGAGATAGTAAACCACATTGTGAACCCTTGGAGGCAGTAATAAAGCTCGCATGACAGGTAGGCCTTCACCTGCGAATGGAAATACTGCCTCTAACGCAATGTTTGTCAGAAATCGGCCAATCGAAGCGGGTGAAGTTCATTCGCAAGACAATGCCATTCCACACTGAAACACACTTCGCACACCATCGCTCGCCTACAACACGGTATCCGAACTTACTAAATATAGCATTTCCATCATGTATCGTTTACGCATGTAAGGTGGACAGATAGTATGCGCCCATTGCTGTGGTATATCTTCCAAAGTTTCCAAAGCATCAGATGAGTGGTTCAGATCTCATATATAGGCATACATTTCAGGCGAGTTTGCAAAGCCGCGTCTGTAGGCGCCGCCCAATGTCCGACATTGTTGAGGAACAACTACTTTCCTGACCCGTGGAGAACGGCGAGCTGATGAGCAAGCCCCGTCGGGAAGGGCTACAAGCAGGAAGCCCTTTCCGAGCCATTTTACGTGTTGGGGAGAGGGGTACGTTCTGAGCACCGGGTTCGGCTCTGATGCCGATGTTCCAGAGGCTGCGAACGTGGTTAACAAGGGAGATCGGACGGTTGTCCGGGTGCGCCATGCTTTGGCTAACATGTGTTGATTGCGATCAGTATGACGAGTGATGCCTCACACTTAGTAGGGGGGATCATGATATACATACAATGCGACGATGGAGACAAACGAGAAGATGGGTCATCTTTGTTGGGAGTGTCGAGTGGCCCGCCCGAGAAGACCTTCAGGAATTGCAGACCCTGATTCCTCTCAGTTCGCGTTACCATACAACAGAACCAATTCATACCAGTCGCAATATGTACTGACCAACTTACAGATAAAGATACATTGGCCTTTTGGCTGCTGTAGAGGTATAATCCTATCCATCCTTCGAAAAAGGCTCAGGTCTCAGACTGCTACTCCGAAGGTTATGCAGTAACATCACCCTGTATTCGACAGCTCAAAGTAGCGGAACAACCATTTGAAAGGAAGGAACCGCAGTAAACCAAGACAATTCCACTTGGGAAATGCATCTTTCAGGTCGTCGCTCTGTTCGATATCTCTGGTAAGAATATCTAGCATTCTTGACTTTAACTCTGTCGGGACACCCATAGAAATGTCGATGGAATCTTGGCGTGCGTGCCAAACACCATCAACTCCCTTCACTGGGTTAGATTTAAAGGGCCGAAAGTAAAATTTAGTAAATCCCGAGGTGTGGAATTTTGAACCATCCGGAAAGCCGAAGTTCGCGCTACACCAATCAATCCTAAACAAAGGCAACACATATTACTTCTTGATGGGCGGGGAAAAACAATACACTCACGAGGAATTCGAATTTACAGTCAAAACTTCATCATAAGCCCTGAAGAAGAATGATTTCCCTGAATTGATGGTGCTCAGCATGCAGTCGCTTGCGGTGCTCAACCAGTTCTCAAGATCTTGGGCGTCTCGGCTGCGAATGATGGAGGTACGGATTGCAGTAGCAATCCCTATTAAATCCGAGGGTAGTTGTTCTGCGACAATCTGATAGGGTTCAAGAAGCTCGTCATCACCATAGAAAAAGGAATGCAGACATTTTGGATCGCATTTCCTGCCACATTCGCTTCGACGAACGGCGCTTTCATATTTCGATACTTGTATGGGGTTGAGCAACACCATCGATAGGACTGCGACCCCCACTTACACTGCCTACGTTGGTAACCATTCGTATGGGTTTTTCTTGACAACGATTCAGAACGGTGACGAGATAAGCCGTGAGGCAGTCTTGGATCGTAAGCGTTGGTGGCCCGCTTGAACTGATCTTCGCATGTAATCTGCGCAGCTCTTCACTGGAGCACCGCCATTGCAAGTTTTCAATACCCCTACTCGCTTCCGCATATATAGCGCCGAGTTCAGCGAAGGGATAAGCATCATGTAGTTGACGGATCTTGGTATGGTATTCTGCGGCAATGGCTTCCGAAGGCGGTGGAAAGACGTGTTTTCGGAATGTGGGTGTAGGAAACTCCGAAACTTTGCTCTGGTAATATTGCGACAGGGTATGGGTGAAACGAAAAAGGGCAATGGCGTCGCCTTTCATCGGGGTTAACCTCTCGGTTGGCCGTCTATCCATGATTCACTGACCTAGAGTATGATGCCAGGATATCCCAACGCAGGTTTCTCCCATAAAGAAGGTGAGTTTAAAACGGAGCAATGGTGCTGTTCCGTTGATGGGGCTGGCATCAACTGGCGAGTATACAAGTGATGCCAAGTCTTCTTGTATGACCCAGTCGTCTTGCAAAACTGAACTCAAAGATTTCTCTTCGACGTAATTGACATCCACGGGCACAGGAGTGTTTGTAAGTTCTATCTAGAAACCCGTGAGCTGGATGTTACATTACGGGAGGGGTGACTCACAAACCAACGCCCAACTTGACAACGTAGCTGCCCAGCAGCATGGGGATACAACTGAAGAACATCTGAAAGGGCATTCTTGAACTTTTCCAGATCAATCGTTCCCGGGAGGACGTGGACATTGTTGACCTTTCAACGAGAAATGCCCGTTAAGGACCGTGAGGGGAACAACAATATGGACCTACGTCATGAAGCCACAAATCGTAGCCAGGCAGATCAACGACGGTTTGGTGACCGAGCACAGTGGGTAACTTCGGGGAGACGAGGTGCATGGTATTACCAAGGGAAACACCGCTGCCAGAGCGGGGTCTATTATAAGCTGGAAAATTGTCACAGTCTAATCTACGCTGACTCTTTGTGGGTCTTTCTGTCAGACATGTGACATCTGATGCATTCTGATCTGAAAATTTCTTCTAGTTGCACGTGCCTAGTATCATGTTGGAGGTAACGGCATCGGGTTGCTTGAGCTGACAGACACTGAGACGAGTGTTTTCTGAGCGCACCTCATGGTTTCATGGGGCCGAGGCCGGTTCCGAGGAAATCCAATCCAAATTGGTGTATTTAATTAATGATCCGTGGTTGTTGCTCCTCGACGGCACAAGAATGCTCATCTGCTTTGGCACAGCAACCTCCTTATCAATGTTTACTCTGGAAATCAATGATTGTTCTTGGAGACACGCGGCGGCCGTATGTTTGATCTCAAAGCTAACCTGAGTTCAAAAATCAGGCCATCTCAAGCGCTTAGGATTTGCCGGTGCGAGTAAGACTGCTTACCGAGGATTGCGGAACGAACGCCGTACCATGCGCGAAAAATGCTGGGGAAGGGCTCTCTTCAATACAGAGACCTGCTCTCGAAAACTCCAGGGTAAGTATGAAACTTGTGTGAATCTGTGTGAAACCATCATCGGATCCACAACCAAAAGGAGTTCGCTCATGTTACATAATCACAATGTTTTGACATGGGACTCCACAGCCACAGTAAACTAGTCAAAAGTCGTCAACTGCAACTGCAAACCCGTGCTTTGACGTTTCCTTCTCCGTTTCTTGGTGGGCTTAGTGTAGACTACTGAATACATAAGGAGATCGTGTTGAACAATGTTTCCATCTGTGTTGCTACCGCAAACTGGAAAGTGGCTCATCTTAAACAAGGTGTTTGCCATCGCCGATGCGGCCCTCCTATGGTTCCAACAAGCGCTCCAGAACAATGGCAACTACAGCCACAGCACGGCATGATAAAAGTAACTGCTTCTCACATCTACTATGCAGATGCTAGCCTTAATGTTTTAGTGGACAAAGTCCAAGAGAAGATCTTGCAGTATGAGAAAGGTGAAAATTGAGATGAATACACATTGGCACAAGACAAACTGGAAAGCACTAGTTGTAGACCTGGTATAGTGGGCTATGCAAACCGGGTTGTAAGTGGACGAACATACATGGAGGTAAAAATGGCTCACGTCGAGGAGAATTTAGTACCCTGTCTTACAACTTTCTCCACTGCATCAAGGAAGTCGCGTTCCGTTGCCACTTTCCGTCGTGCGCGGATAGCAAACATGCCCGCCTGGAGAAACCGAATCTATTCGGTGTCTGTATGACAAAGTGGTAATTGGAACGCACCTCAGTTGCAACAGATCGTAGTTCGGCGCCGGTTGTATTCGGACATAGTCGTGCAATAAGATCGAACCGAATATCTCTCTCTACGCTCATGCTAAGAGTAGCCAAGTTAACAACGAATGGAAATCATGGAGTGGTGGAGCCCACCTCCGTGCGTGAATTTTCAAAATATGTGTTCGCCCCTCGACATCCGGCAACGAGAACTCCACGCGCCGATCCAATCTTCCTGGTCGAAGTAAAGCAGGATCCAGTGTATCCGGTCGATTCGTTGCCATCAGCACCTTAATGTTACCTCGGGGATCGAACCCATCCAGCTGATTAATTAACTCCAACATTGTTCTCTGAACTTCGTTATCACCTCCCGCACCATCATCGAAACGTGCACCACCGATAGCGTCGACCTCGTCGAAGAAAATAATGCAGGCTTTCTTCGACCGTGCCATCTCAAAGAGTTCACGAACCATACGTGCACCTTCACCAACATATTTCTGGACCAATTCTGATCCGATCACTCGAATGAAGGTAGCATCAGTGCGATTTGCAACTGCACGCGCGCAGAGAGTCTTGCCGGTGCCGGGGGGTCCAAAGAGAAGAACACCTTTGGGAGGATCGATGCCCAATTTCACGAAGCGCTCGGGCTGATGAAAATGGTCAATAGATCATTCCAGAACAGATATGAATGTTTACAGAGAGGAGAGGGGTTTCAACGACTTCACGGAGCTTCTCGATTTGTTCCTTGCAGCCACCAACATCCGAGTACGTTACGTCAGGTTTCTCCTCCACTTGCATCATTGTTACGGATGCGTCGATCTTGGGTGGCAGTGGTATTTGTATCTGATACTTGTTGCGATCCACCCTACCCACACAGTCAAGAAGGGATGGAAGCATTATAGATGACTTACCCCACGCGCATACCCTCTTCAATATCGGTTGGAGCGACTCGTTCACCCAAACCCACGACAAACTTGGCAATCTGCTTTATGTTGATGATGTATTTGTCCTGCTCGTCGGCGCCTTTCTGTCCTTGCACAGCTCCAGCAGGATTGACTGCGCGAGCCAGTTCCGCCTTCTTGGGGTCCACGGGGATGATCTTGGTACAACGGGCAACCTGTAATGGCTGTTCGCTCATGCGTACGCGGTCTGACGCCAGGTCCCATAGATTTGGTGCAGCTAGCCCGGTATCAGACTCCTTGACCCCGAGTTTCTCATCAATGCGCTTTTGAACTTCCTTAATATCGGTTTCTGTTTTCTTCAACTTAGCGGCGTATGGACCTTGGCCCTAAAGTGTAGTGTGAGCGTTGCATTCATGGCATGCAGCGCATACACACATAAGTCTTGAGAATCTGGATATCGCCCTCGGTGAGAGCTAAGAAAACGGAAATATAAACAGCTGCACAAGGTGCAGACGAACTGAGAGATGTACCCTGTATCTTTTCCTCCTTCTCATCCACTTTCTTCTCATCTGGGACACATGTCAATGGATAGACCTTGACCGAGGGTGAAAAAGAGCACACATTTATCCCAATCACTATAAACAAGCGGTAAGACAGCCCATCTCTGCTCAAATAACAAATGAACTCACGCTTTAGGTGGCATCGTGAAGGATGAGGTCAAGTTGACTGGAACGCGTCATTGCAGGGGGACGCGACTCGGCACTTTGCGAGAGTTTCAATCCCCGCGTTAGGCGATCCCAGATTGTCCTCCTCGTCAATCCTACCACCATGGCAGGTGCACTAGAGAATGCAAAGCGCGACCTTCCAAAGATCGCGAATGAGGAGCGCGAATCGCGCTTTGGACAAGTTTTCGGCGTGTCGGGCCCAGTCGTGATTGCGGAGAACATGACCGGAGCTGCAATGTTTGAGCTTGTTCGCGTCGGACATGACGAACTGGTCGGAGGTGAGCCGCTCACGTATATTCGATGGGCGCACTGATCAGCCCTGATCCCTGCAACAGAGGTCATCCGGTTAGAAGCGGACAAGGCCACCATCCAGGTGTACGAAGAGACGTCTGGTGTCACAGTGGGCGATCCTGTCCTCAGGACAGGAAAACCACTGTCTGTAGAGTTAGGCCCAGGTGTGCAATCAAATGAACTATAGCTGTCGTCTCTCCTCATCACGCACATAGGTTTGATGGGAAATATTGTAGATGGCATACAGCGACCATTGAGGGCAAGTTGTCTTGCTATGTCCCATGTCATTACTACAACCATAGCTGCTATAGTCCATACAAGAACTTTCCAAGTCCATCTATATACCCCGTGGGATCAACACAGAAGCTCTTGACCGCTCAATAAAATGGGATTTCACTCCAGCCTCACTCCAAGTACTCCCTCACCCTATACCTAATGCTGTCGTGTTCTTAGCAGCGTTTTTAGATCGGAGATCACATATCCGGTGGCGACGTATTCGGTAGTGTGTGGGAGAACTCACTCGTGAATAACCACAAGATCATGCTTTCTCCTCGTGCTCTTGGCACCATCACTTACATAGCCGAGAAGGGAAGCTATGCCGTTGACGTTCGTATTACATTTTGATTTTTGCGCTTGAGTTGACTCTTCCGTGGCCAGGATGTCGTCCTCGAAACAGAGTTCCAGGGCCGAGTATCTAAACACAGCATGATGCAACTTTGGCCTGTCCGTGCGCCTCGGCCAGTCACTGAGAAGGTAACGGCTAACTACCCACTCCTAACCGGTCAACGGATCCTTGATGCCCTTTTCCCGTATGTGACTTGTATGAATCGTTCCTACATGCTTGCTTATTGTTCTTTAGTTGTGTGCAAGGTGGCACAACTGCTATTCCTGGCGCTTTCGGCTGTGGCAAGACGGTCATCTCACAAGCTTTATCTAAATTCTCCAACTCTGATATCATTATATATGTTGGATGTGGTGAACGAGGAAATGAGGTAGGTTGTGAGGATCAACGCACCACTCTGTACTCACAGCTTTTAGATGGCAGAAGTGTTGATGGAGGTAAGAACGGGGGCAGTCCTTCTACATCCATTTTTCGCACTTACTTCTTTTGCAGTTCCCCGAACTCACTTTGGAAACCGAGGGACGTCAAGAACCTATCATGAAACGCACTACTCTTGTAGCCAACACTTCCAACATGCCCGTAGCCGCTCGTGAAGCCTCCATTTACACCGGTATCACACTCTCCGAGTACTTCCGTGATCAAGGTAGTAATGTCGCGATGATGGCTGATTCAACTTCTCGGTGGGCAGAGGCTTTGCGTGAAATTTCTGGGCGTCTTGCAGAGATGCCTGCAGATTCTGGTTACCCAGCATACCTGGGTACAAAGTTGGCTAGCTTCTACGAGCGTGCAGGTAGAGTGAAATGTCTTGGCAGCCCTCAGCGGGAGGGCACTGTCTCAATCGTCGGCGCGTAAGTTACCAATTCTTGGATACTTGCATGTTTTATTCACGTGACGTTGTAGCGTGTCACCTCCTGGAGGAGACTTTGCTGACCCCGTTACCTCTGCTACACTCGGTATCGTCCAAGTTTTCTGGGGTCTCGACAAGAAGCTGGCCCAACGCAAGCACTTCCCCTCCGTCAATTGGAACCTTTCCTATTCTAAGTACACCAAAGTGCTGGAGCCGTACTATGAGCGCAACTTCTCGGGATTCGTCGATTTGCGAGTGCGCGCCAAGGAAATTCTCCAGAAGGAAGAAGACCTTGCTGAGATTGTCCAGTTGGTTGGCAAAAGCGCACTTGGCGAGAACGACAAAATTACCCTTGACGTAGCTCGGATGTTGAAAGATGATTTCTTGCAGCAAAACGGTATGAGCGAGTACGATCGCTACTGTCCATTCTACAAGACAAATGGCATGCTCAGGAATTATGTGGCATTCTACGATGCTGCTCTAAGGGCCGTTGGCCAGGGAGACTTGACATTCTCAAGGATCAGAGATGCTGCTAGTGACTTGATGTTCAAGCTTTCACAGATGAAATTCGAGGTAGGTGGTCAGCACCAGCACGGAATGGAAACTGTCTTGACGTCCTTTTCTACTCTAGTCCCCGTCCCAAGGACAAGAGTCGATCATGAAGAAGCTTGATGACCTACATTCCGAAATTCAGGATAGATTCCGCCAGATGGTAGAGTAGATAGGCTCTGCTCCGACGACCTTTGGCGCATCGATTTTATGTTTGCATCACAACTTCCAACCAGTCGGCACGGAAGATGTATCGTATCAATTTAATGCGGCTTTTCCAATGGAACACAAACCAAGCTAGCGCAGCTTGGGAATATGGATTGAGATCCGACTCCCACATGACTGATTTAAATTTCTCATTTCGATATCGTGGTTTTCACAATGTAGGTGGGCCTCATCGCACAAATTGACCGGATGAACATAGGTTGGTGTGACTGATAACAGTTGGGCATAAGCAGCGTCCAATTTCCCTCCGTATTGAAAGGGGCTATTGCCTCACAGTTACTCCAGATGACGAGTTCCAATGCCGGCGAGGTTCCAAGCCGCAGTTGCCAGGTTCATTTCTGATGGAATTCCACCCTATCGCTCACGAACCGGAGCACATTCCACTTTTGTCGCCGAACTAATTCCATTCTTAGGGCAGACGATGGCCTATGACGCGCTTCCTATCTATCCGCAGTCACATCCCGCCACTGTGCCAGACTGCGGAGTGCGTGATGGCCGTAATGCGGACTCCGACTTGGGTATATGAATCATCCTTTCCGATGGCTTTTCTTTGTTCCCGACCTCGTCCACAACATGCGCATTGCGAACTTGACACCGTTCCTCCTGTTGGGAACAGCTTACGCGCTGCCCACGCTATTACTTCCATGGTTTGGTCAAGTACGACTGGATTGCGTCATGGGCTACTTGGGCTACTCCCAACTGGAAGAGGAGAGAACCGTCTACCAGCTTTTGAAGGAAGACGAGAAGTGAGCGCCTTCTTCGTTCCAATACACTCAGCTCATATGTGGAAAATATAGCTTCTCCCGCCTGGTCAAGGCAATTGAACTGAGTGACAGAGTTGTTGAGTTCCTCGACGATCCTTCTCAAAAGTTAGTGGGACCTTTTATTCCGAGTAAATCATGTTTGTCGACCATGGCAGTATTACGTTCTTTGCCGTACCCAACTCGGGCTTGCCGAAACCCCGCAAGCCCGGCCGCCATCATAATCGCAACATCGATCAGAATGTGGGTGGTGACGGGTGTCACAACCACAACGATCTTGATCTCCTCGTTCTCGAAGTCGAGCAATTGGACCACCTGTCCTCCTCGGTTGACAAGGAAAGGCGCAGACGGTGTCTTGCACGCATCGTACGAGGCGTCCTGGCGTACCACATACTCCCAGACAAATACAGCAGCATTCAACTTCTGGAGAATTCCACTTACGCCACGAACCTTACTCTTAAAGACGGGTCCATGGACTATCAGCCGCTCAGGATCTCCGTCCAAGGAATTGTCCTTCCCCCTGGCATAAGGATCAATGCTGTTGTATCGGTAACCAAACGCAACATTGAAGTGAAAAACGGTCCGTTTCTTCAATGCTTTCATGAACTTCCCTTCACGCTGTCATGTTATAAAGGTATTATCCACCACATCAACAAACCCCTTCTGCCTCCTCCCTCACTTTTCCAAGAAGCCTTCCTATTCCCAAAGGTATTCTCCTACGTCGTAAGTCAGATTTATCCAGCCAAAAGAGCCCTTGCTCAATATTTTTTCATCAGACGTCGGCCATACAGCGCGTTGGTCTCACTGGCCAGCTCGACAGGCGGTATTTCCGCGGAGGGGATGGCTCTCACGGTGGCTTCCATGGAGCCAAGGCAGCTACGTTCTTCGCACCGACATCCTTTGCATTCCAGCGTCTTCCGAAGAAACTCCAGCTCTTCCTATTTTCGCCCTTTGGAGAGAGGGCTCTTAGGAAGCTTCTGGAATTCCACATTGTGCCCGATTTTGTTTTGTTTAGCGGTGCGCCACGTTCGTTCACATATCGAGTGCAGGTGACCTGACTTCTTCTGGCAGACTACACACACAACGCTACATCCGAGAATCATGCCGAGGACCAAGGTATGGCTCGGTTTATTGGTGAGGACCTACTGCAAACTGGCCTTCCCGTATCCGCGGCGTTCTACGAAAATGATATTTTCCATCACGGAAGGAAACGCATCCCTCCCTCTGCACCGGTTTACGAGTATGACATCACGTTGCCCACCCTCCTCGCGAACCAAACGCTTGACGTGCATGTCGCGCGTTATACATCCACACTGCCTATCCCTGGTTCTCCACACTCTTTCACTAGGTTCAAGGTGAACGGAAGAGATATCGTTCCTTTCGACTTCCCGGCCCGCAATGGTGCGCTCCATGTCCTCAACACCCTTTTGAACCCACGCCACCATCACCACCGCCGCCACCATCGCGACCATGAGGATCGTGGTGATGGAGAAACCCTGGACACGTCTTGGGATGATTGGGAAGAGTGGTTGCCGCAGTGGGCTATGGAGGACTAAATAGTGATTTGAGAAGAGTTGGACAGAAATGATATTGTTGGGTACCACTGCATGTTACTTGCAAGGTACAGCACAGAACTATTACTATGCAATGCAATGTAAATATCTCGGGAGTCCCTCGAAATTGTCTGTACAACATCACCTTCAGATCCTAACAGGGACAAATAACCATCTCATACTGCCATGGCGAATACGACCATTAAAGGGGCCGCATCTATCCACGGCCAAAATCCTCAAGTAAGACACCCCACCATCTCTCACCAATGTGGGTCTAACCTCCGCAGTTTCTAGTTGAGACTGTGATCCGAAACAGAATATGGGAGTCTGCCTATTGGAAGGAACACTGTTTCGCATTGACAGGCTTGTTTTGTGATGCTATCATATAAAGTCTTAACGTTCTAATAGTTTTCACTAGCGGAATCCCTCATTGACAAGGCTATTGATTTGCGCACCATTGGAGGTGTCTACGGAAATCAGCGGCCAACAGAGTTTTTGTGCCTGCTCTTGAAACTTCTTCAGATTCAGCCAGAGAAGGAGATTTTGATCGAGTATCTGCAGGCGGATGAGTTCAAGTGAGCCTGCCAGTTATAATCTCTCGTATTAGGGTTGTGTTGACATCTCTATATCTTAGGTATATGAGAGCCTTGGCTGCTATGTACGTTCGTATGACATTCCGATCAGTAGAGGTATACGAGATTCTCGAGCCACTCATGAAAGACTATCGTAAATTGCGTTACCATGACATGGGTTTGTTCTTGCCTTCCTCTCTTTCGCGTTAGGAAGCTGAGAGTTGACTGCAGCGGGCTACTCCTTGGTGTATTTCGACGAGTTCATTTACCAATTGCTCACCGAAGAACGAGCCTGTGATATCATCCTCCCTCGCTTACCCAAGCGACAAACTCTAGAAGAAAGTGGAGAGATCGGACCACGTAAAAGTCGACTACTCGATGCCATGGAGGGCAGAAGTGATCACGAGGGCAGCGACCGTAGTCGAAGTCCGAGCCCCAATCAAAGTAGGGACGGAAGTCGATCAAGGAGTCCAAGTCTCTACCGCTCGAGGAGTCCAAGCGAGGGCAGAAGCGAGAGAAAAAGCAGCAGCTCTTCTTCTGTTGATGGACGCTACATTTCTCGTAGTCCAACTCGGTCACCTTCACGTCATAGCTCACGCAGCCGTAGCATTTCCCCTGACCCACAACTATACTAGTTATATTCTCTAAGCTGATGCAGTACTGCCGACTTGCTTCTTGTTAAAGCTTTGGGTCTTGAAGAGTAGGAGTTGTTTCGAGAGCTGCCTCCAGCGTTCAGAAACGAGTGGCATCTTTTCCACAGCTTCAGGCGACAAATATCCACGGTTTTGCCAATCGGTGTACCACACTACGACAAGTCATGTAGATGTTGGCCCGTGGGACAAAAGAATATACTCACAGATATCATTTCGGCGTGTGGGGGCGGCTGATATGTGGTCGGTACGTCCCTTTATGCAATCGCGTAGAGAAAGGGGGTTGTAGTATTGGCAGAACACACTTCCACCATTGGTCTCGACTGCCTTGATAGCTGTCTTTGATGCCTTGGATGAAACAATATGAATCGGGGACTTCAAAAATTGAGCGCCCTTAAAATAAGGTACATTAACAGACGATCACTTGCAAAACTGCATCCCTACATCACCCAGTAACTTGATTCCGTCGTGGACGCTGTGAACGCAGCCACTTAGAAGTAGCTCTTTGGCCGTAATAGGCTGGGTTAGAGAACTCGTCAACCGGCCTTGGTCAATCCAGTGCTGTATGCGATCCAAGTTGACAGTCGCATAAACCTTGTGGTTTCTAGCAGGGATGTATGAGAAGAAATGACGCCTGATTGTCACACAGCGCTCACGGATTCACGAAACCCCTCTTGGGGAACCGCTTTGTTATTGGTGTTTGACCACCCTCGAATCCAGCCTTTGGTTTTCCATTGCCTGAGCGAGCCTTTGCACCCTTGTGACCGCGTCCTGATGTGCCACCATAGCCTGACCCTTGACCTCGACCAATGCGTTTTTTCTATGTTGGATATGAAGCAGGACAACGAGAAAATTTGACCGACGTACATCGTGCAGTGAGCCAAGAGCCGGGCGAAGGTTGGAGAGCGATATTCGACTTGTCCCCGCACGCACAACGGAGGACATGGTTGCAAGTGAAGCTATGCACGTGACGGCGGAGGTGAAGCTAATCTTCCGATTTAACGTGCACCACCATCCATGACTGGTCCTGTAATCGCAATATGTGGGACTACAGGTGTCGGAAAATCAAAGCTAGGAATCGAACTCGCTCTCAGGTTGTCTCAACTCCAGAAACATGAAAAACCCGGCCATAAATGGCGGGGTGCAAGGATCATCAATGCCGACTCGATGCAGGTGTACACAGGTATGGATGTCATCACCAATAAGGTCCCTCTCGAAGAACGCATGGGCGTCGAGCATTTGCTTATGGACTTTAAACATCCTGGGGAACAATATGTTGTTGGTCAATGGGTCCGAGATGCGATCCAAGCTGTAAGTTATAAGGACCGCATTAATGTACTCGCTGAATGGCTTTGTGTTGCAAAGATCCAAGAGACGCACAGTCGCAACGAGATCCCAATCGTTGTTGGTGGGACGTCCTACTGGATCCAGCATTTGCTGTTCCCCAACCGACTGTCTAGCGATGATGTGATCAACTTCCGACCGGGACAGAGTTTCGTTCACCCCCGGTCACCTATACTCGAGAGTCGCATTTCACATCTCCCTCCTCACCTTCTTGAACTTTTCACCAGCCTCCCAGAGCAGCCACCATCTGCAATTAGCCATCCCGATGATGCGTTATTATTGCATCAGCTTCTTCAGACTCTGGACGAGCCAGTAGCGGCCAGATGGCACTGGAGAGACACCCGGAAAGTCCTGAGAAGTTTGCAGATTATCAAAGAACAGGGACGAATGCCGAGTGAGATCATCAGCGAACAGGCTAACATTGCACTTTTTCCTCGGTGGGCTATTTCCTTCTCTGATTACGATTCGCTCATGCAATGGTATATCACAGTTACCGCACACTTTGCTTTTGGCTATACGCTGAGCCGTCTGTTCTCAACCCACGTTTGGACGACCGGGTCGATGATATGATTAAAGTTTGTGTGTTCACATGAGAGAAATCATCATCTAACTCTCTTCAGAATGGTTTGCTGGAAGAGATCCGCGAATTGTACAAAATTACCTGTTCATCGACTGCTCTCGATACTTGCCTCGGTACTGCACTCAAACCAAACGAACGTATGACTGATTACACTCTGGGTATTTACCAGTGCATCGGTACGCTACCCTGTTCAGCAACGACAAATACTGAGTCCAACGACTGTAGGATACAAGGAATTCCGCGAATTCCTAACGGGTCCGGGTGCCTCGCAAGGGACATTCGCGAAAGCGATCGAACAAGTGAAACATTCCACACGCAAGTATGCTAAGCGCCAAGTTTCGTGGCTTCGGAACAAATTACTACCTGCCATTCAAAATGTGCCAGCAGAAAGTCAATTGATGGCATCGTTGTATCTGCTTGATGCGACAGGCAAGTCAGTCGATTACATGTGAGTGACACGGTCTTAAAGTTGGCCTCCAGTCCTAGGTGATGCCTGGGCTTTGAATGTATCTCACCCTGCCCGAACGATCATGAACGGTACTTCTTTCACGAGATGGCATACGTTCCTCGCTAAGGGCAGTTTCCAGCTTTTCTGAATGAGTGGGAACTTCCAGATCCCGTGACGCTGTCTCCCTTGGCACGGACGATGCTAGTTACTGTCAACAAACCGATAAAGTTCGTCAGCTTCCACTGAGTCAGTTTACTCATCGTTGATATCATTCAGCCCTACTACAGTCCTTGAAGCTAGGCGCAAAATGGTGTGCCCTATATGTACAGCCAACTCCTCGAAACCCGTCATGATTGAGGAAGGCATCGAGTGGGAAGCCCACCAGAAAACTCGATTGCACAGACGGCTTTCCGCGAAACTAAACAAGATGCAGCACCGAGGTGCACCAGGTGATGGTCTAATGCAAGCACGAGAGACCGACGACGAGAGCGAGAGCTCCAGCATCTCTCTACCTGCCTTTGTGGGGGACACAAGGTGAGCCTGAGATATATATCGTCCATGAATGACCATGTAGGAGCAGCTAACAAACATATCCGAATCCATCTTGTTTCCAGCTGAAGCTTAATCCTTTGATATCAAGTTTTCGCAGTGTCAAGCCTACTTCTGACTCCTAACGGAGAACCCCGACATAAACTGTGATGCAGCACACTGCACTGTGCAGCGGTGCAGCCCTACGCACTCTGCGGGTTTCAAGTCATTCAAGGTATCTGACTGATTTCTATCAAGATGTGAGGATATGGCTGTCTGGGTAATGTGGATCATCTCCAGGCCTAGGAGCATTATGTTCGCATAGGGGACGAGCGACTAGAGATGTAGACAGGATAATAGTGATATCAATAGACCTTGTGTGGGTATAGCCCTGTCTGAAAAAAAAAGTGGTCGGGTGGATGTCGGTGCCGCGACGTTTGACCCCAAACGCGCACTTGGACCGGTTACTGCAGTGTGAGCACCGTTGTCATTAGCCCTAACTACGCTCATTTGCGTGCCAGATCGACAGCATCTAGCAGCTCGGCCGTTTTCTTGTTTTTCAACCCATGACCTCCATGGCGGAGGTTCCGCCGTACCTGTTAGCAGGAGTCCCCGTTCTCCAACCACCCCACCTGGAGGGCCTTTCAGATCCTGCTCTTTCCACTGAAATTTTGCCAGGCCCGCCAGCTCTGGCAGACATTCAGAACCCCGTCGTACACAAGCGCGACCCAAAGAAATCTGTATTTATGTCCTATCTTCCGACATCAGATCCTGGCTCCACTTATTCTGGGCTCGTGGCGGGCCCACTTGCTGGTCCAGAGGTCGATGGCCCCCGTCGAAAACGGGCTAGAGTTGACAAGGGGTGCGTCTCCTCTTTCTCGTCTACGCCTGGCTTCTGACGCTTCCCCAATCACAACACGCTTTCGCTTTCACTATACTTGCGTTCCGTTGAACTAAACCCTTGTCGATGCTTTGAAAACTCTACTGGTTTCCGCTTCATGTGCGCTTCTCCAGAACTGCAAATGGTCGTGCTCAGCGTGCGAATGCACGCAGCTTGAACAACAGCACTCTCCCTGCCTCAGATCCGATTATGCCAGAAGCTCCCTCACGCCGAGCCAGTTTGCCACTGGTCCCGGACTCCGACTCATTGCCAGCACAGCCCGATTCAGATGACCCGTCCATGTCATTATCTCGGGCTAACTCACTACCTGGTATCGAAGAGAGTGCTGTGTCAGTTCCAAACACAAACGGGAGGGGGCGGAGTGCCAGAAAAGACAAAGGAAAAGGAAAGGAGGCCGATAGATTAATTGTCAAGGAAGAACCTATTCAGGTCTCGCTCTCTCCTGACCCTTCCTTTGGTATGGTACGCCTTCATGCTGGCTATCTCCAGGTGGCAATTCGGCTCATCTTTTATTTAGCCGAACGATGACCACTGTTCGTCCTGTCGGTTCCTTGGCGCATTGGTATATTGCGACAGTTGCCCGAGAGCCTTCCATCTCTGGTGTTTAGATCCGCCCATGGACGCCGTCGATCTACCAGAGATGGACAAATGGTACTGCCCAAGTTGTACCATCCGCAAGGTGAGATGCGTAACAACGATTAGGCTTAGAGGATCCCCTGACCAAAACCTACAAGAACCCTCCTCCCAAACCTACTCGTTCCTCATTCATGTCGCCCCTCATCCATCAACTTCAACTGAGCATTCCCAAAGAGTTCCAACTTCCGGATGAGATAAGGAACTTCTTCAAAGATGGTCTGTCGTTTTGTTCAAAAATTGTTACGTATCTCATGTGTTTCTGCAGTCTCCACAGCTACTAATGGCATGTATGTCGATAGTTCGGAGGTGAAGCAACTACGCCTGAAGTACGTCAGTTTACTTCCTCTTCCATCAGCACAATCCTCAGTTGGTTTTAGTCGTCATGGGCAGCTGGAAGATCGTGATCCATATCGTTTGAAAGATCGCACTGGCATTCCAGTTATTTGTTTTCGTTGTGGGAAAACTGCGCTACCCAGTAGTGCTGTTGCATCTACTTCTTCCGTAACGCACTGCCGTCGATCAACATCCACGGTCCATAGCACAACGCCAGAGGCCTGGAGGAGCATGTTGTCCTGCGATTACTGTAATCTCCACTGGCATCTCGACTGTCTTGAACCGCCCCTTACGTCCATGCCTTCTTTTGGAAAGAAATGGATGTGTCCAAATCACACAGACCAAGTTTTTGTAAGTACCTGTCAGCTCCTGCGACGTCTTGCACGTGATCTTTCGGTTCCCTCATCCAGCAATCCAAGCGGCGTATCCCAAAGCAAAGCGTTGCCTCTGTTGATATTATGAAGCCAATGCAATGGAACAATGGCAACATAGAGGTCATTCACCCGCAGCCAGCAGCCATGACTGAAAAACTGGTCTTAGATGAAGTACTGATCAATGGCAGGCGATACAGGGTACCAGAGCGCATCATCATGCTCGACTTTTGGAGTAAAATCGGCAAAGATCAACACGGGTGCGTGTCTTTTACAGGTGAAAGACAATAATTTATGCAACAATTTATAGTCGGGACACTCCGTCGGAAATATCTTCTCCATTGACGTCGTTAAGCTCCTTGGATGAAGTGGATGGGAACTCTAGACCCCTTTCTGAGGATCTCATCTCGCGGGAGGAGCTTCATGCTGCACAAGTAGGTTGCCCTTTCCCCATATCCTTACCTTTGCTTATTATCTCATATCCTAGCTATTATTTGATCTGCATCATTCCTTCGTACGAAAAACTGTGACCCCTGCTCAGCGATCTAGAGTACAGCAACAGAACGCTGATCGGTTCCGGGGGGAAATTTTGGTTGACTCGAGCACACAAACGGATCCTACACCAGAGTCGCGCATGGTCGTACCATTACCAAGGACAGCAGAACCAAGTTACAGCTCAAAACCAGTTGCTTATAAGGCATGTGTCAGCCCATTCTTTCATCCATTGTACCCTCATCTTTTGGTAGCGTAAAGCTTCCTCCCGGGCTTCTGGAAAGGTCGTCACTGAAACTGTACCTCCTGAGACATCGTCGCAGTCGCAGGCACCTACTGAACTTCCTCCTCCCACGAGGTCAAAGCGAGCGAGAATAGCCCTCAAACAAGAACAGGATGAGGCGGCCAAGTTGGCTGCAGATCTGGTTGCACGACCTCAAGAGAGCGTAAGCGTGAGTCATAATAAGTATGTGGATATAATGATCCGCGTTTCTCATTCTATGCCTCAATAGACTAGGCCCGCTCAACCCCAGAGGAGACGGGGACGTCGCAAAGCCAAGCAAGTAGAAAATAAGAACGATCTTGTTCCGCCCATATCTACTGGATTTGTTCATATTGCCCCCGCTCCGTCCGCACCGAAGCCCCCCGTCACGCCAACACCTGTATCATCACAAGTTGCTTCTACGTATCCACCCCCCTCACCTATTCCTGTACATGGTTCTGCGTTGAAGCCTGCTCCTCCCTCAACACCGAAACCCTCTGTGACGATAACCCAATCCGGTGCTACCTCCACTCCCACCCTCAAAATCCGATTACCCCGGTTGTCCGCTGTCAGTACCACTGCCCAATCCACTCTTGCCCTGCCTACGTCACAGTCCCCTTCGAGTATTTCCCCTGCACCGGATGTTCCCACACATATAGAGACACGTCCACGGCGTTCATTGCGTAGACAGGGTTCTGCGTCGATATCCGTGAGCGGTACCTCGTCCTCATCATTTACACCAGATGACGCCGATGACGAAGAGGTGGCAAAACCCAGTAAGTTGGTGATTGGTAAATTTTTGGTAATTTACCCCCTAATGGATTTGGCTCAGAGCGCAGACAACCGAGAAGTGGTGGAAGACGGCACGTTGATTGAATACTATTATTCTATGGGCTTACATTTGGCGAACAGTAGTTCTTACCACTGTCTCGCTGATGACTGTAATCAAACTAGAAACGTAAATTTAACCGTGATCAATCCGGTGGTTCAGCGCCGTTTTGCGTGATCGTGATTAATGGTCAAATGGCACAGCACTGCTGTTACCTGGCCTAATCACTGGTTACCCGCCGCCCGTAAGTGCTTTAACAAACAGTTGCGTTTAACTATTTCCCTACTAATATCAAAAGCAAATTTTGGTTTGCATGACACCTCCGGAGGTGCCACGAACCCAACACCTCACAACTACCAGCCCCACCAACACCATGTCCTAGAGTAAGAATGTTAAGGTGACGATCACTGCGAACGTGGCAATAATGCCCGAGAAGCCTAGCTGTCTCGCACCACTGGTCGCAGTTGGTGAAGGGTTGTTACTGGATCCAAAAGAACTGGTGCTGGATGAAGCAGGTGAGCTTCCAGCGCTCCCGGATTGCGATGAGGCGTTATTCTGTATTGAAGTAATGTCAACGGGAACTTGCAATGGCGTATTACCTGCATTCGCCAAGGTAACACTTCCATCTGCGTTTAGGGTTTTGGGGTTGGCAGCAAGGAACGTACGAGTGTACCTTGGGATACAAGATTAGATGAAGTTCGTGAATGTAGATTATACGAACTCACATCACGTTCTCGGCTACGTATTGCTGAGCCCACTGCGGCATGCCCGACATGTCCATGCTACCGCCCCAATTGGCAGCCATAGTATTGTTTTGGGTCATCATCTGCGTATACTGCCACATCGCGGCCATGCTCGAGCTCTGATGGAAACCAAATCAGTAGGCAGAACAAAAGAAGGCATAAATATCCACGCACATTTGCAGCCATGGCGGGCATCATGCTAGCCAACGACATGTTACTACCCATGGCGGCAGTGGGAGGATTGCTGGCATAAGACTGATCGGTGCAAGAACTACGGGCAAAACTTGTCCAACGTACATGATCCCAAACATGCCTTTCGGACAATGGCCAGGCGTATTGCAGTAGAAGTATGTACTGTCAGTAGCGTTGATGGTTTGCTGAACTGTGAACGGAATATGAGGGAACATCGGACTCCACCGGCGATGACGCACAAACGAAGCTTTTGTTTTGCACCCCTGAGGCGAAGGGGGCATCCATAGTCTTATTACAGATCTGAGCGCATAGTGCATGTAATTCATAGGTACCAAACAGAAACTGCGAGACTTACTGCCAATTGGGACGATTTGGTAACTGTATGGTTGTTCGCATTCCATACAAAATTGACAGTGTCACCGACCGTGATGTTGAGAACAAATGGCACGTATCGTAGAATACCCTGAGTGGGTGCGACGATGACGGTATGGGACATGCCGGCCGCGGACGCGGTTGTTGCGGGCGCTCCGCATGACGTTGGGCTTGCACCCCACGCCATGGATGGGTCGGTGGTTGCAGGCGCTGCCCATGTCGCTGTGGATGCCCCCAACGACCCCATGGATATATCGGTGGTTGCGGGCGCTGCCCAATTCGCCCCGTAGGCTGTTGCCGTCGCTGCTCCCGACGACGCCATGCAGGGGCACGGCATCTGTGAATCCATGGGAGGTGATGGCATGGCACTCGCAAGGCCAGCCGCGATGCCGAAAAGAATTACACAAAACATGGAGGAAACCTGTTCCCTAGCGAAAAAAAGGAAAGGAAAAGCGAAACAATCCTCAACGCTGCGAAGAGAGGTCTTAAGTATCTCAATCCAATTGCAAATTACTTACAGTCGCGATGGCGATGCTTGTGGGTGCTGCGACCAAGATTTCCGTGTCGATCATGTTTCACTTGGACCTCGGGGAATGAGGTGGTTTAAATCCGGTTGTTCCGATTGGAAGACCATGCCTCCATTAGACACCTCATGTCAAACCATATCCCCGACCCAATGTCATCACGATTGTCGTAGGCACACGAGTCACATTCTTTATGCAAGGCCATACACTCAGCGATTAGCAAGCCATCAAGGACAAGTCCAAGGTTGTTCCCGTAGCTGACGCCGACGAGACGTTATTAGCGCTCTCGGCTAACCCAAATACCATCTCAGAAATCCTCGACAAGCTCGAGAGGGGGGGTGGCTGTAGCAAATTAGATTTACCGAAGATTTAAGAACGAGGCAAAGTCATTGGACCCTGCGAACATTGAGGTTTGGAGTACCGCACAGTATCTTGTGATAGGTATGACGATCCTTCTACCGCTCGATAGCCTGGATAGCGAGATCCGTCCAATCTGGGTGTTGATCGAAGTAGTGAGGCAACAAAAGAGTGTATAAGAGGGTGAGTTCGAGGTGCAAGGAAATGCGGGGAGCGACAGACATTTTGAAGCGGTAGCCACTCAACCGCTAGATCACCACCTCCAAGAGTATGTTCGGATATCCGGTCTATTAACTCTCAACAGTCATTATGAGGCTCTGGGATGTCCGAAATATCGGAAGATGCAGTTTTATGAGAAGACTCCACCTCGCTTGCATTATCATATCTCTTGCGGCCCAGCTGCTGGAATGCCGGGATGTGGGTAGGTCACGCGGAACTCCTGGGATGGGAAAATTATGTGGTCAAGAAGAGACATGCGTTCAGAAGTTCGCTATAGATGTGAGAATGAAAGACAAGCAAGGTATAAAAAGAACATACGAGAAGAATATGTTTATATTTCAATGCGCCGCTGCGAGTCCCCACTTGTTGATTCTAGCAAGTCAGAGTAGTCTAGGCTGCTGATATTTTTTCTGCTCGCGAGGCTAGATGTTTCAGGCGCATATCTGCAATTTCAAGGTATGTAAGCTCAGGGAATGACGACTTATCCCGTGTGTGGGGGTTGTGGTTAAGAGATGGAAGCTAGCTGGCAACGATACCCCCATCTGACTAAGTGTGAGTGTGCCACGATCATCATCTGGTGCATTATGAAACAGTCATCTGTAGCTGACCCGGGTTTCGAGCACATTGAACATTCGTTGGGACGATCATGACACAGCCGGGGATGCTGACATAATGATCGTGGCTGAGTTTGGGCACAGCCAATGGCGCTGCGGCAAGTTGCATGCAGGAGACTGTAGCAGTCCCTCCCAACATCACACAGAGGCAATCACGACGATGGCCCTCTTCAACCGCAAGAAGAAGCGCGAGGGCAGCGGGAACGACGAGAATGGGGAAAGGAAGAAGGAGAAGGGCAGTTGGCGGCGTCCTGCTAGTAAGTCTCGTACATATCTTGTTCTCGCACTGTCTCGACTACCACCTCGCATCAGATACCGCTTTCAAGCAGCAGCGTCTCAAAGCATGGCAGCCAATTTTGACACCCAAAACTGTTCTCCCAACGCTTTTCATAATTGGGATCATCTTCGCTCCAATCGGTGCTCTGCTCGTATGGGGAAGCAGTCTGGTAGGTTATCCAGTTTCGTTCCCGCCACATCATGTCATTCTTACGAAGTGAACTCCACGACAAGGTGTCAGAGATGACTTTTGACTACACCGACTGCTGGAATCTTCCAAATTCCTCGTCGCTAGATACTCTGCAATGGCAGAACATGACGACATATTCATATAACCTTCGCTCTTCCGACGCTGACGCGACCATCCCTACCCCCCGGTATGCATACTTATTCAATGACTCGGCGCCGCAAGATCAAAAACACTCGTGTTTTATCCAATTTAACATCGTTTCCGACCTGCAGCCACCAGTCTTCCAGTATTACCGATTGACCAACTTTTATCAGAATAACCGTCGATACGTCCAGAGCCTGGATTCCGCGCAGTTGCAGGGCCAATACCGTGATGCAAGCTCGCTTAGTAACAGTAACTGTAAACCACTGGCAGTCACGAGTGACGGGAAGGTGATATACCCCTGTGGCCTGATAGCAAATTCAAAGTTCAATGGTGAGCTCAAAATTTGCATTAACTAATAAGATATCCATCCCTGTTTGTAGATACCATCCTTGGATTCCGCCCCACGTCGGATCCTTCGGGAAACTCGGACTACAATTTCACTCAATCAGGTATTGCGTGGCCAGGGGAAGCCAAAAAGTATAGTGCTACCTCAGGCTATGTTGGAAAGTTCGATGAGATCGTCCCCCCACCAAATTGGGCGTTAATGTACCCAAACAACTATACCGACGATAACCCACCCCCGAACCTTCAGGAAGATGAACACTTCCAGAACTGGATGCGTACTGCAGGATTGCCGACTTTCTCCAAACTCTATGGACGCAATGATGGATCTACTTTGCCTGCAGGACAGTATCAAGTACAGATATTCTACAGTGAGCTTCCTTTGATGACTTTCCCTTGATGTCGGAGACATTCTCTTCCAGATTTTCCTGTTCAGGGTTATAAAGGGACAAAGTCTCTCGTTATTTCAACAGTTTCATGGATAGGTGGCAAGAATCCCTTCCTTGGGTGGGCATACGTGGCTGCTGCTGCCGTTTTTGTATTGCTGGCTGTTGCAGGTACCATCCGCCATCTTGTCAGGCCCAGGTCTGTCTTACCTTCCACAATTTACACCATAATCTCAACTGTGCTTTCTAGACGGCTCGGTGACATGACCCTTCTTTCATGGAACAGATAATATGGACACTCACTATGTGTATTATCCCTCTGAAATACTGGAATATACTACCAGTCCTTCTGTAATACAGATGACATAGCAACACTTAGCTATCCTGGTGAGAGCAATGGTGCCACAAAGCCAATCCCTTCACAGGATATCATGGTATCCCCGGCTATGTGCTCATCCACACGAAACCGAGCCCCTGTCATAAGTTCGGCAATGTGAATCGCAGTCCTATGTGGATTCTCAAAATTTGTTTGCACGAGTCAGAAACATGACCTGCCTGGTATGATCTGTGATTGGGCCAGCTTTGATCGTCGAATGACCCTTGGCAAGGGCAAGAAATATAATGATTTGGTCCTGTAAACAGTAGTGCTCAATCATTGCGAGTGCCAGTCTCCAAGACCTTTATCTCACAAACCTGCAGATATTCGTCGACACAACCACCGTAATTTAGCTTGCGCAACAGATCTTCGGCGGCCTCCTTTCCAATCTGTTCCGGGGTTGTGCCCTTCTCACTGACGGCTGAACCGCCGATCAAACAGCCTGCCTCCGTTTCTGCCCACAACACCATTCCGCCCCCGCTGCCCGTCGCCTCCTCGGGTAGTTCTTCCACTGCATTGATTTGCACCTGCCCGGGTAGAAAACCAGCAGTTCGCAGTCTCGCACAGGCAGCCTTCTTCATCCTGTTTGCAAGAAAGAAAGGGAGACCCCCGACTCGCGCTTCACCAAATATCTGCCGTACCTCGCCGCGGTCTGTAAGCACGACTGGTGGCAACGGACCCGGGATATGCGGTATTGTGCATACGACGCTGCCTCCACCCTTGGGGAAGTACCCACGCCGTTTGATCGCGAGTCTTACGTTCACACCGAAATGTCGTCGCATGAACGGGAGGAAGACATGTGTAGTGTAATCGATCTGGGGAGCCAGTGTAGCATCGGTACCACCACGGAGGTTGAGTATCGAGGTACCGGTTTCTGGAGAGGTTTCAAAGAGGAGACAGGGAAGTGCAACTTGGAGGAGAAGGGTCGTCGAAGCTGCCGTGCCCGGGTCTGCTGTGAGGACCCTGGGGAGTTGAACAGCTCTAGGACGGAACTCCAGCTCGGTGGATCCAACAGCGACGCCACTAGTTTCAGCACAACTGATCTCCGCTGCTAAGTTGATTCCTGCGAAGATGATGTTATTAAATCTAATGCGCGACCTCATGAGGGGACGCTTGCCAGCTTCGTGCTGCTTCCTGAGACCTGGCGGTCGTCGGTTGTGTCGCACATTGTGTATTGCGATGGGTGTGGAAAGAAGAGCTGATAGTGCGACGGCATTGCGTATGAGTTGCCCTCCACCCTCACAAAAACTGCCGTCGATGTGGATAAGCATCTGAGCAAGAGCACTGGCGGCTATCATTAGCGCGGTCAAGCGGTCAAGGGTCTTAGTAGGGGAGACTATGACTCGACATGGTCGACGCATCCGAATCATCAGCTGAAGCTATATCCATGATTGTACGGGAAGTAAAAGTGTGTAGTAGGTACTAGGGAAGGACGTGGGGTATATTATGTTATCCAAGTCACGAAGTCCATGCGTAGTAGCAATTACCAGTTACCGTTGGAGAACATGGCCGAGCTGTCCAAATCCAATAAATGGTCAGGGGCAAGCGAACAATACTGCAAACATGCTCACGTTCTTCCGTTGCTGGCCAAGCCAAGCCGCTGGCGCCGGTCGATCCTTGGCCGATACACTAGGAGAATTCCTACATCGAAACATTCCAGTATTGAGTATGACGGCTGACATCTGCGAGAATTCGAACAGGTATCGCTTTTCCTGTTCGATGCATCGAGCCTGCTCCGGCTTGTCAGTAACCCAGCTTGACGCAATAGTGAACTTGCAGGTGTTTACAAACCTTGATACGAGCAAGCTCTTCTTTGAGATTCTTCACTTGTGTCTGCAGGCTTCCTTCACCGTCTTCGGAATTGTTCTGAAGGACGTTGGGTCGGAATCCCAGCACATGGAACTAAACTTACTGATGACAGTGAAGCAAGTTTTGCCTGCTCCTCTTTGAAGAGCTTGTCCTGCGATTTGATGAACTAATCCGAGGTTAAGACAAACCGATGATGGAATAGAGTGTGTCTGGTAATGACCTGCTTTGCTTTTGCCAGCTTCTCTTGTGTGGTCTTCAGTTGTTCTTTCGCATTCAGGCTCTCTTCGTGGAGAGCTAGTAGTCGAGCTTTGATGTCTTCGGGAACGTCTCTCCCAGATATTGAAGCGCGTAAATCGCTAGTCAAGAGCTCACCACGAATTCCATCAGAAAGTAGGGAGCATCTACATACCCGAAATCACGCTCGCGCTGAAGCATTCTCTCACGTTGGCCAATACCCTCGGTCTGAAGGCTAACTTTCTCGAGTAACAAAGCATTGACATGCTCCAGTTGCATACGGTTCTTCTCGGTGAGGTCTTTGATCTGCTTCCTGAGACGCTCTGTCTCTGCTTCAAGTGTCGCCTTATCTTCGTTCACCGATTCCCGGAGGGAAGCAAGGATGTCGACTTGGTCTTTGTTCACAAGGTTGACTAGGAACAGAGAGCGGTCAGTAGTTGGCTAAGATCGACGGTAGGGATGCGCACGGTCGGATTTAGCGATTGTCAACTCTCGCTTTTGTGCCTCGGAGGCCACTTCCAGCTCTGCGTGATTCTTCCGCAGCGTATCGAGCTGGTCTACTGTCTCATTCAAGCGCTGACGAAGTGCTATCGCAGCTTCTGCACTGTCGGCCTCCGGTCAGTCCCCAAGAACGCCTAGAGTGCGCGGACGTACCCGTCACCTAAAGCCTTTCCGCTGCGAATCTCTTCGAGATCACGTTGTAGCATAAGCTTTTCCCTATGGGCAGCAAGATAGTCGGCCTCATAGCGAGATTTCATGCGATTCGCGTCGTCGAGTAAATTCTCTAGCACTAGGATTCGGCTTGCATCAGCCTCGTTCTGCTTGGTTGATTGAAATTCTCGCTGAAGTTTTCTAATTTGAAGCTTGAGATCTGTCATGGTCGTCCCGGTAATAGCATCGTCGAGTTCTTCATTCAGTGCAAAGGACTCTTCGCCGACGAGTTCCTCTTCTGTAAACTCGTCTACGTTTCTCGCTGCCCCTTCTCTAGCATCATCAACCTGGGAAGTTCGGGGGGCACGATGCGAGGATAACTCTAGCTCGCGCATTCGCTCTTGGTACAACTCAAGCATCTCCGAGTCTTTTGCACGTTCTTCTGAGGTAATTCGCAACTTGGTTCGGGTTTGTTCCAACTCGAACTTGACTGTCTCCAATTCTTGGGTGCGACCAGCGACTTTACCTTCAAGCTCGGAGATCTGGTTCTTGTAGGACTCCATTAAAGGTTTAAAAGCCGCTACTTTGCGGTATTCCTCTTCTATCGAGGCATTCTTGTCGACAAGGTCGGCGTTCTGGCGTTCTAGAGACTGTGCAAACAGTTAAGTCGGGAGATCAATACACCGGACAATAATTGACGGACCTTGACATGTTGACGGAGATCCGCACTTTCTTGAAGTTTTTTCTTGTACTTTTCCATCACGTTTTCAGTCTTCTGGAGTCTGTCGGCAGCATGTCGATACCTGACAAATTGGCAAGTCCGCATCGAATTCGAGAACTAATGTAGAGAAGCGTACTCGTCCAACTGGTCTTTGAGACGTGCCGCCTGATCAGCTTTGGCTTGGAGTTCGTCCACTTTCCGTGTAAGCTCAGTCGTCAATGACGTCTGTTTGTCGAGCTCAGTCTCTGCCATGGCAAAGTTGTCTTCGCTCTTCTGGCTAGCATCTCCGCAGATATCAGACATTTTTCCCTCTCCAGTGTGACAATCTAGACTCACAGTTCTGCTCTCAGCCGGTCGATCTCGGCACGCATGAAGGCATCCGCCTTGTCATTGCGTCTGCTTTCGATCTCGCGCTGGGCTTCGTGGAGGCGGGTAAATATGTCTTCTTTCTCCGAGAGGAGATCGTCGAAGTTGGTCTGCAAGGCGCGATGATCTTCGAGCAAGGTCGAATAGACCTTTTCAACCGTTTCCTTTTCTGCGAGGATCTGTCTGCGGTCGGACTGGATACGATAGTAGTGGTCATCCCTGTTACAAAGTGAGAATATGACGCGCTAAAAGGGGTCGAGGAAACTGACTCGGTCATGTTGGCTGCACCACTCCCATTATCATTGGGAGACGCGCTAATCTTCACCATCACCTGCGCCATGCATGTATCATGTTAACTTGGTACTGCGGGTGCCCAGTGCCACTGACCTGTTCGATTGCTTTCATGAGATGATGCTGCGCGTCCTCATCGAGACGCTGTATGCGCTCGATGATGTCCCTATTCTTTTCGCACTGGACGGTGATGGCCAGGGTCATGCGGCACAGGACGAGGATCGCGCCGACATTGTAATCTTTCGCTGCAGCTTGAAGGTTTGGCACGTCGAGTGCGGCCGTGGGTTTCTGCAGGACGTCTTCAAAGTACTGGGTAAGGAGACGGTAGAGACGTTTGAGTGCACTGAAGCGGAGGACCCAGTTGTCGGACAACTGGGCCGTAGCGCGAGTAAGTTGGCGGAAGTAGTCGGCATCGCTGTAAAGATTGGGGTCAGTGGAGCTGCGAACGGATTGTATGGGGCAACGTACACAAGGGCAAGGACTTGGAACAATGCGGCGCCATCGCTGAGGTCGACGGCGGAGGAGATTGGTCGAGCGAGATCAAACGTCGAAAAGAAAGCGAAGAACGCTTCTATTTCCTTTCTTTCTCCCTCAGACATAGAGATACGATCTACGCCCGACTGGATGCCAACTTCCTGTGGATGTCGAGAGAGCTGGCCACCGCGTAACCTTCCACTAGTAATTATTTAATTACAGACGCGTCGTAAATTGATTACGTAACGCGATCTACTGAAAGTCAGCCAATTATGTAAGCTCGAAAACTTCATCGTTTGGGCAATCAACATTTAAGACTCATCAACGCATTGAGAACCCCAGCCTAGTCTTCAGATCATCAAGTTATTGTGCGGTCGTGCTGTCTTATGGTGCATACCTCCCCTTACCAATGATCATATGTAAATAAAAACGATATTAAATAAAATAGCATGAAATTCAAAGCTACGTATCAAGGCCTCTGTAGCCCGATAGATCAGAAACAACGACATCAAGAAGTTAGGCGAGGGTATAGCCCAGGCTATAACCTGTAGCAGTGACTTGCTAAACACTCGCAGAGAATGAGAGGGCTCGCTTGCAATGCAAAAAGAGTCGTCCTGCTTAGTGGTCATTCAGATGCCGAAGTCAACCTCGGTAGAGCCTCGAGAAGCATAGCGCGGTGCAGAACAAAGCACCTGCGAACACGTAAAACACTCTGCCTTCTTTCAAAGGGTTTCCGTCTGCCAGCAGGTTTCTGAGAGGGAGAAACACGAGGCCGACGATGGAATTCAGAATCCCTGAAATGCAGACCACTAGGTGAGGAAGAGTGGGAGACGAACGAAAAGTATGCTGTACTTACAGTTGGTGGATAAAGCCACAGAAGATATCGACGCAGAGACCTTGAAGTCGAATAAGAATAGGTGAAGGAAACAGGGTGGGAGGAACGTACGTGGGTGGGGGCAACTTCTGGGATGAGCACGAAGGGCACAGGGCCCAACCCAATTGCGAAGGACCTGGACAAATGGGTGAAACATGGGTCACGGGTGCTTAGTGGCAAATTTACATCACAAATACGGTTATGGCAATGCTGGGGAGAATGACCATTCCTTCGTTGAGGCCATACCCAACCGCCAGATGCGAAATGAGAGCACCACCAACGGAAATTTGCATCAAACGTTTCCTGCCGAGACGCTGTGACAGATGTCCTATGAAATGCAAATGTAAATGGGTTGGATAGGTGTACATACCTCGATCAGGAAAATGGGAGGAAAAGTCATCAAGAAATTGACGACTGTGATTGTTAGGGAGACATATGCGGCGAAGGTGGGAAGTGCTTTCGAAAAGATGGAATTGCTATAATACAGTACTGGAGCAAAACGATCACTTGGTGGACTAGGGAAAGGGTAATATTTACTTGCCTGCATTGATACCTGTGGTGTTCGTGTGGTTAATTACTTACTCGTAAAAACAGCAGGAGTTGCCTACCTGATAGCTGTTGAGATGACATTGCAAACACAGCAATGAGAAGTGCTCGGCGGTATTCCGAAGAAAGAAGGAGCTGCGGAAGAGTGACTACGTCCCTCTCTGGAGGTGAAGGAGTATAATCTTCCGAAAGGAGTGGTTCTTCATTACTTTCTTCTAGGTTATTAAAGGATCGAATTTAGAGACTTGGTCGTGGAACATCACGACTCACGATCCCTGTGAAGGTCATCACCCCACAAGCGTTGTGCGGCACGTTTCTGTTGTTCAAGCTTGCCTAAGCGTCTGAGGTAGACGGGGGACTCCGTTACAAAGGAGCTGGTAAAGTACTGGAGGAAAGAGAGGGCTGTAGAAATGAATAACACCAGACGCCAATGTTTGGGTGTTGCAAAGAGAAACCCCAAGCCTTGGGTGACCATGATGCCGATGACGATGGCAAGCTGGGTGCCGATCCCTAAACGAGACATAAGCAAAATCGACAAATAATAACGTAGCGCGTGTACCAATGCTCCCCCTGATATTTGGGTGAGAAATTTCTGCGAGATATATTGGACCGACACAAACACCGATGCCAGCAGCGACACCGACGAGAAACCTGATGACGGGACGTCAGTGTAGAAAATCTGAGAAATATGGAGGGGGCATACCTTCCAATTGCGATGGGTGCTACTGACGGAGCAACGGCAGAGAGGAGCGCGCCTGCGCCGTTGACGACGGCGCTTAGCTGGGAGGCGCCTTTGCGGCCATAGCGGTCCATGGCGATATTGGCGAACAGGCTGCCGCAGAGACCACCGAGTGTAAACAAGGAAGTGACAAGGGAGAAGGTCGCATCGTTCATGGGGATGCAGGTGGGAAGTCCATAGTGGACGGAGGTGTTGGTGGTGCGGCGACACGTCAGCACGTCCTGGATCTGGTTGAGAGCAGAGATGTGGTATCCATACTGCAGAGGGTGAGTGGTTAACCACCACTGAAGGTCTGTGGCTCACCTGGAACGAGACGGCGAGGACCCAGAGACAGACGAGCCAGCCGTAGCGCGTGAACGAGACAGACATCACAGTCCTCGGATCCACCCAAAATGGAAGGTGCCATAACCAGTTTCCCCGCATCACATGACCACATCCTTCGCGACCCGCCAAGATCGAAGTTCCTGCAATGATTTAGTACAAATTCTTTTCTGCTCCTCCTTCACCTCGACGCCCACACACGCTCGTTTTTACAGTCCCTCGTTTGAATCATGTCTTTTCTCCGCTATGCTGCTCTCCTGGTCCCACTCGCCTTCATTTCCCTTGCCCCCGCGTCCTTGGCCGCTTCCGCTGACCAGTGGAGGTCCCGGTCTATATATCAGTCTGTATTCCCTCTCGTCACTGCTGGCCTCGTCTAACCCTGCGGAAGGGTCATCGTCGACAGGTATGCATTGTCCAGCGGGTCCTCTTCCGACGATTGCGGTCCTGGGTCCCGCACCTGGTGTGGGGGAACTTGGAATTCGTGAGCACCATTTTATTTCTTCGGGAGATGCACTCAACTTCCTTCCCGTAGCCTTCGGGAAAATCTAGATTACATACAAGATGCTGGTTTCACAGCTGGTCCGTTTTTACCTGGTCCAATATACTCCCCCATCTGACTTACCTTACAACATAGTCTGGATCAGTCCCATCTCCCAAAATTATGAAGGTCCTCCTACTCCCTATGGCGATCCGTATCACGGTTATTGGATTGCCGACGCCACAAAACTCAACAGCCATTTCGGTACATCAGATGACCTCAAGGCTCTCTCGGACGAACTCCATCGTCGTGGAATGTCAGCTCAACGTGGCCCTCATTGATGTGTTCCTGACACCTAAGACAGGTACCTGATGGTCGATGTAGTTGTCAATGATGTCATGGCAACTTCCACTAATGTAACCGACCTATCCACCTACATGTTTAAAAACCCGGTTGGTTCCCCCTCGTCAGGTCTCACAGCATTTGTCTAACAAGGTGGTTCAAATAGTCGCAATACCATCCATACTGCACGATAGACTGGAATAACAGTACCTCTGTTGAACAATGTTGGCTGGGAGATACTGTTGTTCCTCTACCGGATATCAATACTGAAGACCCCACTGTTGTTTCTGAATTCGGAGACTGGATCGAGTCTCTTGTACAAGAGTACTGCATCGATGGTCTTCGCATAGACGGTAGGGAGTTCCCCCTTTTGTTTACATACACGTCTGATAACATTTGCCAGCTGCTAAGTACGTTATTCTCACCACCCTCAGGTTCCCTAACTCACAAAGTACAGACATGTGAATAAAAACTTTTGGCCAGTATTTTGCGCTAAAGCTGGTGTTTTCTGTATTGGTGAAGTCTTTGGTTCCGATGTTACGTAAGTTCATTCCCGTGGCTTTTACGCCTCTGCCTCATCCTACCCATCAGTGAAGCTGCATCACTCCAAGGTCCCGATGCCCTTGACTCAGTCTTGCATTACCCGATGTATAATGCTCTCGTTGAAGCGTTTACCATCCCTGGGCCGTTAAACACCAGCGCAGTGAGCGATATGATGGCCCAGTCCAAAGCATCATTCAAGGTGAGCTTGTGTCACGGCGAATAAACATGGTTTTTGATGGGTAAAAGGATACTGGTCTACTCGGGAACTTCATCGAGAACCAAGATATTCCGCGCTGGCATAACATTTCTGTTGACCCTCAAAGCCTCTAGTAAGTTGCGACATTCAGTGTACCCACCAACTGTGTGGCTCATTACCAATTTGAAGCAATGCAATGGTGTTTAACTTCATGTCCGATGGGTATGTGTGTATTTGATCTTGTTTTATTACCCTTGACATCTTTGACAGCATTCCGATCGTTTATTATGGTCAAGAACAGTACTCGAATGGAAATGCGGATCCCGTAATGCTCTTCCACCAATTCTCCCGTGCCAGAGCTTACTGTATTTTGCAGTACAACCGTGCACCGCTGTGGCCTACCAACTACGCAAACACTACTGCGTACCAATTGATCACAAAGTTGAATAAGGTACCGCTGATAGTATCCTTCATTACCAAATATAACAACACTCGTAGCTCCGTAACTTCCTAGTCCAGGACTCGACATGGCTTCATTCCTCTGCAGAGGTCCTTGCTGCGACAGAGTATGGCCTTGCCATCATGAAGGGAAATGTGGTCTCGATTATGACCAACATTGGTTCACCAGTACGCTGTCCCGGTATTGAAGAATAGCCTTGGAAACTCACGAAAGTTTTGTAGCCAAATAATGTCAGCGTGCCTGTCTACACTCCGTTTCCCGTGGAGAAAAGTCTTATCAAGTATGTGTGCCAATAAAATAGCAACGGATCTATCTGACACCACTACTTTCTTTCAGCATCCTCACATGCACGCCCTGGGTTGTGGGTAGTAATGGGACTGTGGATGTCGAATATACCCTTGGCGGACAACCGGTCATCCTTCTTCCAGAATCCGATCTTGCGGGTTCAGGCTTTTGTGGATACCTAAATTCAACTGGCTCGAGCAAGTATGTCTCGGGTGCCCACAGTGCTCACGCGCAAAGCGGGAACCTCGTATGGATGTTTGTCATGGGATTGCTTGGGCTGGTCTATTTGTCTCTTTGGCCATGATGTGTTTGTATTTTCTTACTTTGGGTTACGCTTGTTGTCTTTGGTTGTGGCTTTGGTTTTTCGGTCTTCTTTGGAAAGGTTCTTTTGGAAATTGGGGCAGTGGTATTTTTCGAATTTTGTGGTTAGGTTCAAGCGTCCGCACGCGTGGTTCTGATGTTGACCCCGGTGGGTCTACATGCAATGTGATTCTTGATACCTGTTGGTCCAACTCCAGCGGCGCCAGAAGTGTGTATGAATGTGGGTCCCTCTAGTCAAATTGTGCGCTCGTGTTCGCCATTTCACTATCTAATCCCTTCATGAACTAATTTGTTCAACCGAGAGACGCCCATGAACTGATCCATTGCTCCTTCTTCAACGGCACACCGTGGGTTTCCAGCACGTATCGCGTCCGCCTCAGGGACTGTATCCTCAAGATGCTGTTGAAATTCGAACCCTAAGACAACTGTGCTAAGAAGCGAAGACCAGAACACTTACTCTAACACGCCGCGTGGGTCCAGGATGGGTGCGTAGGAATTCTATGCTTGTCCCTCCGTGTGTACGTTCGTGTTCGGCAAGCCGCATGTGCATCCTGCAGGGATTAGCATGGTTCAAAAGACAACGGCTGGCTGAGATTGCACTTACTCTAGTGCGGACCGAGGATCATAGCATGCCCGTGCAATCAGTCGCATGCCAATCGTATCCGCTGCCGAAAGTTATCGAATGGGATGATTGGGTTCATCAGACGTGCTCACCTTCTAGTTCTTGTTTTCGGGAATTAGGGAGGTCCAGAAGTAGGGTGCTGATGAGGCTGGTGAGTCCCAAGTCCAGAAAAGACTGGAGGATGAAGTCGATGAATATAAAGACTTTGGTCGAAGAATAGCGTTCTTGGGCGTGTCGAGCGACTACAGGTCGTCAAATTGGACAGGGGTATAAGATGTGAGGGTAGGTGCGTACCTACGTGACCTATTTCTGTGCATGGCATGAGACCGCGGACGCGTGGGAGTGGAATGGAAACGGGACGAACCATGGCCAAGGACAGCGGCAAGGCCCTGTTCGTCCTTGCATATAGGCAGTATTCCGGTGAACACGACGATATTGCCTGTATGGGTGAGGTAGAGTTAGCCCATTCCGGGTGAACGCAGGCGGCGGGGGAACGAACCGAACATAGCCATGGCATTGACGACCTTGGGATCATTTACGACCAGTAGGTTCCATTCTTTCCCTCCGCTTTCCGGGGTAGCATTCACCGTCTGTGGTCTTGCAGCCCTATAGGGATGCTCAGCCCAGGAATCCCCCTCAGCGGACGGTTGGCGATGGGGTTCGCTCGAGTGCAGGGTACCTAGGTTGTTGGCATCCAGAATGCCAGTGATGACACGGCGGACGTGCCGAGTGATGGGGTGGTCTGTGGGGAGGATCTTTCCGCGAAATTCGGCGAGTAGTTGTGCGTAGGCGGCCTGTGCGAATTTGCTTTCATATTTGGGGCTAATGTCCATGAACCGCCATCGGCCGGTTTCTGGGACTTGTTCGAGGCTATGTAATACGGGTGGATTGAAGTGGAAAGGGTAAGGAGAGGGAGCTAACTTACTGTGCAACATAATAGACTACACCTGCTATGCCTATGAAGACGATAATTCGGGCTGCTTGGTCATGGGAACGACCGGTTTGTGGGTGCTGGTCGGGAAAGCGTGTGTATTGGAGGTTGCGTCTCGGCGTCGTGAACAAATAGCGCGTTTGAGGTTTTCGAGATAGGGACGTCGGATGAGGTGACAGTCCTTGCTTTAGGAGTACTAACGAACGAGTGGGACTACTCGCAGGTGCTGTAAACTTGAGTGATCGTGGCCATCGGAAAAATGAACAACTGGACGAGCGGAGGCATCCTGGGGGTAACATTATGCTGCCAGTCCAGTCTCAGGCAGACGTCATCAAGTTAATGATTACAACACTGCCACCTGAATCCAGCTGCCAGTTCAAATGCACCGCGTCGACCCATAGTTGTCTCCTTCGACTAGCACCAAATCATTCAGATGCTGTTGCGACTGTGTTGTTGACAATGCCCGTCTTTGGTGAGAAGTGCGTTTCTAATCTGATTAGCAGGTTGTCGACCCTGTTTGCCTCGTGTCGGGTTAACCGACTGAAATAGCCACGGTTGAATCTTGAACCACACTTCACCAGCGTCCTCCATGCAAGACTGACCATCTCTGTACTACTAACGTTCCCTTACCAGCTATGTCCGACAAGTCCAAAGCCAACGGCCGTCATACCAGCCCCTCAGTTACTTCTCCTGCAGATACTTGTTCGTCATTGCTCCAAGTCCCTGCGTTCGCTTCGTCTTCAATACCAATAAACAACTCTCCCGAAAGTTCAACTTCAAGGCACCGGAGGAGGTCTTCTGGTCATCCTGACCGACATGTCTCAGCCAAACACGTTAGTTGCGACTCCCTTGTCGCGTCCAGTAGCTCTATGAGATTTCGCGACACTCACGAGCCGCGCAAGCTTGATTGGAAGCTAGAACTAGCAAGAAATTCCTCCACTACACTTCTCCCCTCCCGATCGGTTTCTCCAGCCATATCCACATTTCGTTCCTTCGATGACTTCCAACGCGCATCGGCGGGGTCCGACGCGCGAGGCGCGTACAACCAATCACGAGAGAACAGCTTTGTGTACCCTTTACACCAGCCAGGCGAAAGGATCGCCAGGCGCACGCAGATGCTTCGTGTGCGTATTGCGACCATAATACAGTCTCTCCCAGCAACAGTAGACGATATGGTAGATGCGCCAGGACCGTCAGCCCCTATCATGCCGCCGGCAGAGCACGTTGAACAGCATGACGTGTCGTTTGCTAGCCGTTCATCTGTTGATTCATCCAAGAAACTTCGACGGGTGTCTGGGTGTGTGAACTTACGTGACAATTTCCGTCGGAGTATCTCCCTGCGAAGAGATACCCCCGACAAACTCGCTGCTGTACGTTTGCATTCTTTTATTTACTCGGGTGGGCTAACGTTAGGCGAAGGCTCAGGCCGAGCGTCGGCTCTTCAGGTCGTCTTGTCCGCGGCCTGGTTCTCCCGCGCTATCTTCGGTTGACACTCTGGTGGAGGCATCTGCCCCTTCTTTTCCCACCGAGGAGAAGCCAAAAGACAAAGCTGTGTGTTCAACAATGTCATATTCCCCGAAAACATCTTCAGGGCAGTTGTCAACTCTACCCTTGTCACCCTCGACTTTGCCTACCAACCGAAATATACGGACGAGGAAGGAAACTCATTCGCCTTCTCTATCATCGCCTCCATACCGCCACAGTGGTCCGAGGGAACAACTTTCTCGTCGAGAATCGTGCGACGAATTCGGACTTGTTTACATCGGCGGCCCCCTGTGGTCATGTGCCAAGATTACCCGCTCTGCGGCCAAGCGCGCCGCCCGTACAACCCCATCCAGAAAGAATGGTCTTAGGTCCTACCCTTTGATATATGCCTTTGCCCACTCTCTTTCAGCACGAGAAGGGAAGGCATACCCATAAATGCTCCCATCTCGCATCGCCCTCATTTGCGCTCTCTTACCCAGCTTTTCACGTTCCTTGTTATTTGTTTTCGGTTTGCTCATCCGGTGTGGTTTCTTGGAGTTATCTGTTGCTTATTACTTGCGTGTCCATCGCTCCCTTCACACGACCTTTTTTTTCGCATTCGCCCACATTCCTAACATACTATCGCCAACGTATTTGCAGGCCTCGAGGCACCAGCATTTTTTCACCCATAGAACAGGATAGTTCTGTATCATTACATATTCTGTAACATTACATACTTGGGCTGGCTGAGCTGGCTTGGTCATTGTCCCACTGATGGGAGATATCCCTGATCATGTGTTCTTTCAAACACCCTATGATGTGTGTTCAGCGAAGCTTCAGGGGGCAAGATCTGATCTTCGAATGGGATTACCAGCTCCGGTATAAGGTTTTTGTACATGCGGATGGTCCTGTGGAGCCACTCGATGAGATGCAAACCACGAACATTTCGGAGCATAGTTAACGCCCGGCTGGAGCAATTGCCCAAGTAACTCCTGACAGTTCTTTACGCCTCATCGTCTGATAGCTAAATCTCCTCGCTTCCATTGGGATCGTGTCGAGACTACAGGTTCCGTCCCGAAGTAATCCTATGGGTACGTGCATGAAAAGGCATGCGACCCTACGCCACGGTATCTTTATCCACAAAGAGAGTGGGGTCATTTGTACAAAATAGATGCGGCGAGCTAGCGTCAAGATTACGACGAATCATAGGTGACGGAAATGGTCTATGTCTAAATAACTCTAGGGGGAAAGAAAGGATTAGAGTTTTCCTGGTATTTCTATTGTTTTAACCATCTGGATCATATCGCCTTCGTGAAGATCATCAAAGTCAAGTAGATTGATACCACACTCAGTCCCTTTGCCAACTTCTGTTACTTCCTTCTTAAGATGTCGCAGTGTTCGGAGAGTACCTGTAGAATAAGTGTCGATAAGGAAGCATACCAGGTACGTGCGCTGCTGCGTACCTTCATGGATTACCTGACCTTCTCTGATTACTCTGGCTGTGCACGTTTTCTCGACAACTCCATTCCCAACTCTGCAACCGGCAATCTTCTTGGTGATTTTCCCCTTCGTATGGATGTCGAATAATTGAATAACAGTTGCCTCTCCCACAACCTTGGTCTCGTACGTGCAGGGTAGCATCGATACGACACAATCCTGGATGTGATCCATGACACGATATATGATATCCGACAAGTAGACCACGACTCCATTCTGTGATGCAATGCTCTGAATCGAACGGGGAATGGAAACAGAAAAAGCAACAACCATTGCTAGATGTAGTAACTTGGTCAGTTCTCGTTCGCACACATGTCAGTCAAGACGGCGACAACGAACCATCGACAGATTTGGCCATCATGATATCCGATTCTGTGACGTCTCCTACGCCTGTCGAAACAATCCTAACGCCAGCAAGGTGGTTCCCGATACCTTCAAGAGCACCGACGAGGGCCTCCACACTTCCGCTAACGTCGCCCTTGACAACAATCTTTAACTCCCTCTTGCCTCCATCACCCCCTGACTGTGTCTGCTGATCGAGCTCATCCGTGATACTCTTTTCTCTGTCCGCCTTTCGCATTGCGTTGAGAGCCTCCACGTCCTGCAATACCTCATCGGCACTTTTTTTCCTTAGCCGATTGACCTTAGCCCTCTTTATATCAGCCTCATTACTGGCTAACACTTCGTCACCAGCTGCTGGAAGGGACTTCCAACCTGTAACAAGGACTGGCGTCCCCGGCCCGGCGGAGGAAAGTGGCTGAGAGAACGGTGATAATAGCATACGAGTAGAACTGGTAGAAGTGCCTGCCAATAGGGGTGTCCCAGGAATGAGAGTACCGCGAGAAACGAGGACTGTAGCCACGGGGCTGTAAATTTTCAGTATAAATGATTCTGCTTGGCATATGATCCAGCGAATGGGAAGGCTCACCCCAGACCTTTCTGGACCTTCGACTCAAGGATGTAGCCTACAGCTGAACAGTCCCTCTCTGCACGAAGGTCCATAACATCGGCCATCAGCGCTAGTGTTTCGATGAGGTCAGGCAAGCCTCTGCCTGTGAGTCCCGAAACTTCCACGCAGGGAACGTCGCCCCCATACTCTTCGAGCGATACATTGGCTGCCAGAAGGGCTTGTTTGGTCTTGGCCTGTACGGACCAATAGGGCACTGAACTCGAAGCAAAGATCATCAGGACGAGTGACGTACCACGTTGGCGGCTTCTTTATCGACCTTATTGATCGCCACCACCATTCCAATATTACCTCTATCTTTCTCACGATTTACGAGGTCAATAACTTCAAGGGTCTGAGGCATGACCCCGTCGTCAGCTGCAACAACAAGGACGACAATATCCGTAACAGAGGTGCCTCGAGCACGCATCGCAGAGAAAGCGGCATGTCCTGGGGTGTCAAGGAAAGTGATAAGGCGTTCGTCACTGGTATTGTTGGTGCGTGTCGCATCTAAATCCGAATCAGAGGGGGACCTTACCGGCACGCAGAAAGCACCGATATGCTGCGTGATCCCCCCCGCTTCAGAAGCTGCCACGGAGGATGAACGGAGGGTGTCCAGGAGAGTCGTTTTGCCATGATCGACATGACCCATGATAGTGACTACTGGCGGACGAAGTGGAAGTAGATGTGGGGTTGGGTGCGGCGGACTGTGATAGTGTGTTAAGACGATACTCGATCAACAAAAGTAATCGGAACATACGGTGGATACAGATCAAACGCAGCTTCATCATTTATTATTGGATTTCTTCCGAACTCCTCTGCAAGGAGTGCTGCATAATCGGACGTGAGTACTATTACGCAGTTAGATCACATACTTTCCCATTCGAATAGCTGAAACTACCGTAATCATATGGGATTTCGTCTCGCATGCCCGCTTGCACCATCTTTCTTTGAAGCGTCCCTAGTGCAAATTGTGCATAAGGAAAGAAGTAAGGGTAGTGAAGAAAGAACGCACCTAAGCGTACGTTCAACAATCTGGCAAATTGTCCCACAGTCACAACAGTAGGGATGTACAGGTCGGCTTTGATATTTTGCGGTCGGGTGTCTTTAACCTTCTTATTATACCTTGCTCTATCCTTTTTTAGCTCCAACTGTTGCCAACGATTCCAAGTCTTATGTTTGACAGATGGAACGGAATTGTGCGGGGAATGAAGGAGAGAACCACGCTCCTTGAATTCACCATTCCGGCCGGGGCGTTTCGAACGATCTTTATCTCCAAGACGGGTTAATGGCATAATATCCTTCTTTGTGAACTCTGAGACAGCATTAGCATGGTGGACGGTGTCTACATATACATCGGGGTCGGGGTGGGACCTTAGAATTGGGGGCTGTTGTGCTTGGTCGGCGCGGGGATCAGAAGCAATTGGCGAAGGTTTTTCGGTCGCTTGTACCCTAGTGTGTGGGGCAGCATCACGTAGGAAGTCGGAATGACGGACAGGTAATGTGGGAGGTGTAGTGGAAAGAATATTAGCTGACGTTGAGGGAGTGTTTCTTTTAGGACCAGAGGGAGTAGCTCGACGGCTACGTTCAAAAGACCGAAGCAAAAAATTGGTGTCCGATGACTTAGGATTGCTCCCCGGCGACCACTTTGATGTTGACGCTTTCGGAGGAACAGCACGGAGCGATTGAACCGCAGACGACGCTCGGCTCAGAAGGGACGTCCCCGACGATGAGGGCCGTGGCTGAGATGGTTCAGAAAGTGGTCGTAGTGGCTCTAATTGGGACCATTTTGACAGACGAAGCGGAGCAGGGGCTGCCTCTCGAGGGACTCGCGAGAACTTTCGAAGTCCCGTAAATCATAAGAAACAAATGATAGAATTGAACTGGAATACCTGTGGACTTGCAGCTGACGCTGTTGATCGAGTATTTTTGAGGACTCGAAATGCGACCTCTCTTTTGTGCATCCCGCCCCGTTCAAACACGGTTGACGACGAGCCTGGCTCGGGGACTTGCTGGAGTCACGTGGCTGCGGAGGTTTGTAGGTCATTCCGAACTGATGTACATACCTCCGTTTCATCATGCAGGGCCGGATTGGTTCACAAGTTCAACGAACTGGGATCAAACAAATGGCCGCGAGGAATAACAGCGGATATCCAACAGGCTTCACTTTATTTCCGAACTTCCTTGATACCCGCGAGCAATGTATCTTGTTGGCCTCTGCGCTTGGCCAACTCGATTCTTTCGAGAGCAAACGTGTCCGCAAACTTCAGAAACATCATCGTTCTCTTAACCCTCCTTTCGGGGATGCCTCCGTGGAATCTTTGTTTTTTCCAGAGAAATTCTACACTTTCCAACCTGTAAGGCAATTGACGTTGACCAAGTGAACTTCGTGCTACTCTCTCAGCAGGGGCACTACGATAACGTCATCCGGGATTACCGTGAAATGCACCTTACATCCTGGCGTGAATCAGAAACCCCGGGACTTGGTCAAATTCTAAACCGGTTGCGCGCAATGTGCCCGTCGCAAAACATACAGACTCATATTCTTCACCTGGCATCGACTGGTGAAATACTTCCTCATGTTGACAACGTCTCTGCGAGTGGTACATGGATTCTAGGCGTCAGTCTCGGTGCGCCGCGGGTGTTGCAAATGGAGACAACGAATGTTGTCTATCCACATAAAAAGTTGGATATCCTCCTCACATCGGGAAGTTTATACTTGCAAAGGTGACGTGTTCGTTTTCGTCATGAACGTCGTCACCTCACGACCAATAGGGATGACGTAAGGTACCACTGGAAGCATGCCATTCTTCCCCCCCATAAATCAGTAGATCGCATTGATGGCCAGCGGGTCAGTGTTATGATACGGGTATTACTAGACTTTTTCTTGCTTTGTTTGGGCTTCCTTTTACATGTTTTCTTTTTAGGATCGTCACGACTCACTTGTGGGATGAACTTGAGGTCTCGATTGGCCGGAACTATCTTGTGTACCTCTATATCGACCATTCACCCCTAGATGCCACGCCTTGTACCGAGGTATCTGTGATTTGGTATTATTTTTACCCCTCCATTGTTGGTGGCGTGGTACGTGTCTCATTTGACGTCACAAAATCATTTAGTATATCATGCAAGTATAGTGTCATCAATCATGCTTTCCCTCCGACACATACCTATAGTGATTTTCTCTTGTATATGATGGTGAATGTCCACATTTCCCTCATGATGAGATAATGATAATGAACCTGAGAAGCGCCCTGTTGCCAGCCTTGGTGTTAGTGTTATTTTTAAGTGAATCTTTTTCCTGGTCTCTTGTTACCTTTCCGAGTGGTGTTCCACTTCTGACGCAAAGGGTAGCCTTCGAACGTTGTGCGGTATAAACCATATAAACCATGTCAGAAATAAATTATTGCCATGCGACAACCATGCGAGGATAGTTATATCACCGCTCTGCCTATTTATCCTGGGTCATATCTGCTATTAATGGTTGCAACTGTCGTGCCGGAGGTGTTAACATCAATGAGTTCAGCATCATCTGGTCTAGAACGTGAGCAGTGCCAACGATTGCCCAACCCCAATTCCACCCTAAAAACGTCCAACAATATTGAGGTTTGCGCTCCGAAGAACCTGACCACATGCGGCTTATGGGCAGAAAAATGCAAGCGCAAATGAGTCGACCAGATTTATCATAATAACCCGAGACCTTGGTTCTCATCAACTTATTCTACGCGGTTGCCGTGGACACCAAACCTGGCGACTGACATATGCGAAAGTTTCAATGCTGTGAGCACTCGGGAAGAACATGAGAACAGATACAATCGGACAGGAGATACAGCAACATTGGGGGCAGGAATGATACAGTGGGGGATGAAAGGATGAGAGAGCAAGGTCCATGTAGAGTGAATGGATCTAATGAGGTCTACGATGCAAAGTATATCTATGTCTGAGCAACAATTCGTGCCTAATTGACCTTCGAAACGCTGGACACCCTGGGAGGACATTAAGTAGCTGGAGATAAAGAGTCGAAGAGCAACACCCACGGTAAGCTGAGGCCGCCTTTGTTATCATCGAGCTTTATGTCGACCACTTGTGTGCCCTGCACATCGTTGTCAGCACTTTCTTTCAAACGACATGGAAACGAAGATGAAAACTTACATCGGCGAGACGGCCTGTCCTCTCCACAGTGCCATACTTTATGTGGCCATAAGCATCCCAGAAGAAAACTCTGGTGCCGCGCTGAGTTTGGAGTAAACAAGTTTGCAAGGCAGAGAGGCAGACGGTAGGAGCCACTTACTGGATAGAATTCAACGTTTGCGTTCATAGCCGAAATAGTAGGGACGATGGGTCCTGTTGGGGATTATTCACCGTTGAGCCAACTCTTAAATGTTGGGTCGAAATGAGGAGCTTCTTCGATCGTACTGAAGTCCCAGTCAGTGACATGCCTAATTTGCTCAGTAACCTGGGTCATTAGAACAGCAGTTTGTGCGCAAGGTCTCCAAATCAGATCTCGAGTTGCAAGGGAAGTCACGGAAGAGCCAGAGAATCCAATACGTAGCCGAGTTTGATCGATTTGAGATGCAATCTGCGCAACTCCAACAAATAATGAGTGCACGATCCGGTAGGACCTCGTAAAGTGGACATCTTATAACATAATGAACTCGAGAAGGATCGAACGAAAGCAGCCACCGGGTGCTGATGGAGGGTCCACGTAATTGTGCTGAAGGCCAGCAAAGGGACGCAGAATCCACCAGCGATGGATCAGGTGCCGGGTTGTGCGTGGCAAGTAAGACGCACTTACTACAACAACACACACGCCCACGTACGTCGTGTGAGCACCAGTGGGACCTGATTATCCTTGGCCTAGCCCAATCATTTCATTTGGACGGAACTCTGGAAGGGCACGCAGAAGCAATCGGCCATCCGCCGTGTGGGCCTTGATGAGAACTTGGGGTGCAAGTTGGCACCCTTCGAAGATTCAAAATGACAAAATGATGAAGGGTCGCATGGGAATGTAGCGGAACTTGGGCGGAACTAGATTATTAAGTAAATACCTACCCTTTTGACAAACGCCCGAGTCGAAGACACACATATGTCGGTCATTCTTGTCACAGGTTCATACGACCATGAAATCAGGTTCTGGGAAGCGTGGAGCGGGATATGTTCCCGGACAATTTCACGGTCTGGGGAAGCAGGGGTAAGTGTTTTTCCTCTCCAATGAAAGTGTGCGACTGAGTTGCGATAATCTTCAGCAAGTGAATCGTCTTGCCATCTCACCCGAGTAATGCTCTGCACTGTCTCGTTGGGAATGACCAATGCTCATCCGTATGGATGTCCAGCAAACGTTTGTTGGCTGCGGCAATTCACAAGAAAGTGTACATCTATGAGATAGCGAGTGCATCTTCAACACCGGTGCGCATCCCCGACTGTCTCAGAATGCATGTCCATGAATTGATATTTGAATTGAAGTTGTCCTGCCTCGATGCTCACACCATGAACGTCACAGCTGTTTCCTTCCATAGCGAAGGTAAATGGTTGGTTACTGGAAGTGAAGATGGCACTATCAGGATTTGGGATCTCAGGTGCGTTCGATGTAATCCTTCCCCATAATATTGACGGGCATGTCCAGGAGTGCGCAGGTGCATCGGACCTATGATAACGGCGCCCCTGGTAACAAGTTCTGTTATATTGTAATTCAATATTCTAACCAGAGTCCACGGAAGTGAACGATGTTTGTGTGCATCCTAATCAAGGAGAACTCATTTCCTGTGACCAAGCGGGTTGCATCAAACAATGGGACTTATCGGAAAACCTGTGCTCCCACGAGTTGGTATGGACGTCTAATTACCGATATATCTATCTCCTTGACTCCTCTTTAGACCCCTGCAGGAGATGTTCCAATCCGGTCCGTCAGCCTGGCGTCGGATGGTTCGTGTTTGGTAGCTGGAAACAACAAAGTGGCTTCTTACTGCTGTCGATGTGGCGTTATGCTTAGCTTTCCATCCAGGGGAAATGTTACGTGTGGAAGATCAATGAAGAAAAATCCGACCTTCCGAGGTATCAGGCCGTAACAAAGTTCAGTGCACACAAGAAATATATTACACGAGTACTTCTCAGTCCTGATGTAAAGTGAGATGCATTGGCCATTATTGGATTCGATATGTTCATATCGCCCATCTAGATACCTTGCTACGTGTTCCGCAGACACCACCGTCAAGATATGGTCTATATCTGAGAATTATGAGTTCCGACAAGAAAAGGTGCTACAGGGTCATCAGCGATGGGTGTGGGATTGTGCTTTCAGTGCGGATTCTGCGTATCTGGTAACAGGTATGCATTTCATTCCTTTTATGATTTCATAGATATTGTAAGGCTTTTACACCCTTTCTCCAACAGCATCCTCGGATCACACAGCGCGTCTTTGGGAAATGACCTCGGGGGAGACAGTTCGGCAATATAATGGCCATCACAAAGGCAAGTCACATGTCAATTTGCACGAGGACTCTCACGAGCTGTTAACTGTATAGCTGCTGTGTGCTGTGCGCTCCATGATGGCCCAGGGTAAGGTTTATCCGGGACATGAATCCGTAGGTTGTAGAGAGGAGTTGAGTGGGCGGATATTCTGATGTTGAATGAAAAGATCTCGGGAATTGCCCATGCAAATAATCTGGTGCTTCCACTTCCAGTTGGTTAGCTTTCGCACGTTTGACCGTGTCGTCGTCGACAATGAACCCTAAGGTATGTGTGAATCCTTTGCTGATAAGGGCCGCATGTATTGCGCGTGGTTTGTGGTTGATCTACTTGAAATGACATGGTGACCTCCCAGGAAGGTTGTGGCAATATGCCACCTTGAGGGTTGTCGCAGTGCTAGTAAACAACTCCGGATTTGTCATTCATGAAGTTTCAGCTTCATCACTGAGGAGAAGTCGGAACGTCAACTTGGAGCGGAGCGGTGCGCCATGTTGTTAAGGATTCTCCGAGATGTTGATTGAGAGTATTGCATGGGCTGCTTTTACCTAGTTAAAGGGTGAGTCTGGTTCCTCGGTTCGTGGGTTTCCGCCTGCTGTGCAGTTGTTTCAAATGCCCCAGCCGTTGCCCGTCCGACTGCCTAGGTAGTGCAGGATACACATCCTTCGATTAGACCATCAAGGATTCACATTATACCACGTTGGTATCTTGGGAACATCTCCAGTGAGTACCACGGAGATCCGGATCAGCTTGGGCAACGTGATTGGAAGTTCATGTCAGAGTCTCGACGAAGGTATGCTACGCTCGTCTCTTGGCACAGTGGCAGTTCCCCGAACTTGAGAAGCAAATGCATTGCATTGTGTAATGGTAGATATTGCGTAGGTGCTTCCTATTCAGTACATTCAGCTGAAACGTCGAACATCCCGCGGCCAAGCCTGACCAGTTTATCTCAGCTAAGCTGGTGGGCATTACAGTTCCCCATGGGTGTAGT
>Ga0307518_10000174_pt1 | contig 48346 bp, 69 predicted proteins | sample 25_EM_MG_FD_203889 | JGI IMG/M metagenome (GOLD analysis project Ga0307518, IMG submission 203889) | Populus trichocarpa ectomycorrhiza microbial communities from riparian zone in the Pacific Northwest, United States - 25_EM | ecosystem: Host-associated > Plants > Roots > Unclassified | place... | reverse complement strand
TACAGACTCGTTCGTCCCGCCGCCCAGACTTCCGATATGATTTTAGTCAAATTTTAGAAACGATATGTATATCTTCCTCTATCGTGGTGACTAGTCACTGGATCTTGGTCGAGCTTCCCTTGCACCCCGGAGGGTCGTGGCTGGCATCTGAGTCTGGGTGGCTGGTGAGCTTGGGCACAGGTATGTAAATCTTTTCGTTAGCCCTTCCCTTGGTACACACTCGCACGGAAGAAAGGAAGAAAGACCAACACGGGTCTATTCATTAAGCGTAAACACCTACATCAAAGGGTCGTTACCAATAGCTGCTGAACTAACTAGTATCATTTGGGGGTACATGCCTCTCTTCCTTGGAGCGCAATTGGAACCATGCGGTACCTAAGAACAACAGCCAACAAAAGCATAGAAGAAGTATACAGACGCAAGCAAAAATGCGACCACGACGGAGCTCGCGGTGTTTTTGTGCGGGATTTTGGGAATGAGACTCGTCCTCAGAGGGCAGAGGCATTGGGGACAACAACGGCTGCTCTTCCGTGGTTGGCGAAGATACCCTAGGACTCTCGTTCTCATTCACAGGAGTATATCCTGGTGAAATTGGCGTGGGTCTCCCTGTAAGATCGTCCGCACAGCCCAATTCCCGGTTGAACCACCAGCGGTTCCGATAAAGATGAGCCAGGACGATCAAAACAATGATTTGCAAGATGTTGAGTAGCCAGAACGTCAACAAGAGGTATTGGATTGCAGAGCCATCACGCTGTTTCGATATGGGCTTGCCCTTGGCGAGCCAGATGCCAGTGAGCACTTGCGTGATGGTGGAGCCAACATGTTCAAGCTATGGAGGAGTATATAAGTCGAGGATGAAAACATGTCTGATAAGGCTACTCACACTCTTGTGAAGGCCCAGGGTGGTCGAAACATACTTTAAGGGCACGAGAGCTGGTACAATAATGACCAACAACACTGAAGAACAGTTAGCACACCAGAGTTGCAGTAGTCTGAAGACCTTACAGGGAGAAAACCCGAAACCAAAAGAATATGAAAAGATGCCAGGAAGCGGTGATCGTGTCCACTGCGGTGGTGCCGACAGCCATGCAAAACACATCATAGTAAATACGGCTGCTATCATAAACAACCGCAAGATAGCTTGTGGGTGTTTAAGACGGTCCACGAGGTAGCCACACTACGTTTCAGGATGGGTGACGATCACACGAGGCTGAAGTTCATGGCTCACTGCAGGGTACAAAACCATACTGCCGACAAGAAGGTATGATGCCTGGGTACTGGCATCTCCTTCGTTCAATTCGTAACGTCTCTCCAATAAATTCCTAAGTGAAATGTGTTGGCTCAAATCAGTCAGTAACTCGCGAACACTCACGGAGCGAGATGCGTGAATGGGCCCCACAACGTCCCACAGAGAACATTTAAGGCGATGTAACTGACAATGAGTCATCGAATTGAATGATAAAAGAAGTAACTCACGCCCAGAACACGTCTCCCAGCGCCAAAACATCATTCAAATTAACATAGCGCTTCCTTGCCACCTTCTCAAGGGCTCTCGCTTCTGAGACGTTGTATAGAGCACGCTTCCTTGCTTCGTTTTGTACTTCTCGCGCTTCCAGGGTTGTTCCGGTCTCACGGATGAGCCATTTCGAGACAAGAAGGTAAATGAGGTTAACCACAAAGGACAGGCCCGTTAGGATCGCGGAGGCAATAAATGGCGCGTGCCTTCCAAACTTGGCGGCAAGAGGATACGTAGTGCGTGCTGACACGAACGACACGCCCTTGCCAGCGACGAGGCCAATAGCCATTGATATACCTAGCCCATGTGAGTTGAAAAATCGTACAATAATGGATTCTTGTACGACTGCAAGGGGACTTGTGCCGAGACCAAACACAAAGAGCCCAAAGACCATTAAACGGACACTGCCTTGCAAATCCCCAAGCAGAACGAGCGCCTGGCCTGGGAAATAGTGAGCTATAATGGGGTACTTCGCAGGGTCCGCCCTTACCACCAAAGATTAGCCCCGTGGCGATGATACTAGTGAGTGTCGTTCCAAGCACGCTGGCCATAATACCACCCAAAAGTGGAGTCCATGTGCCATTGAGGCTCATGGCAGAAATTAATAGGCCAAACTCTATGTCGGATGTACCAAGCTCTTGAGCGAGTCTTGATTTTAATGGTCCGAGAAGGTATGACGTGCTACAATGGACAACGATGAGTTGTTGTTGTGACAAGAATGACACGGGTGTGCGTACTAATGACTTCCGACGCTGAAGGAACATGCACAGAGGAGAGCCAGCCATCTTACGAGATGTGCTTTAAGCCGGGGGGTACCAGGACCGGTAAATGCTTGCGGATGGCTTGAGAAGTCTTCCAGGTCACTGATGTCCTCTATGTTACAAGCGACATCCTCCACGACATTAGTGCGAGATGAGCGATGCTGGTGAGTGTAAGACATGCGGTTGTGTGCCCTTGGCCGGGGGAAGCAGCTGCTTATCAGATAAAAAGCCCTCTCCCACGATAAGGGCGGTGATTCGACACAAAAGGAAATCTTCGGCCGACTACCTCAGCTGACAAACCATAGACTCCGGTAAGTGAAAATAGATTGGCTGAGATACTTACGTAAACAAACACTGTCACGTGACACGCGTGTATTTGCAACTCCGCTTCGCGTTGCCACAAAAGCGCGTTTCGTTGGCAAATCAGCCTTATCCTTTCCTCTCTTTCAAAACTTCATCATGGGTCTCGGAAAGGTACTATTCCAACGTACTTTTGTTTTAACTTGATACCCACCGATTTACAGAATTCCAGTGCTGAAACGGGTGCAGCCACCGCAACTACAGCGGCCAAGGCCCCCGCTTCTAAAGCTTCCAAGGCACCTGCGTCCACTGCTGCCTCCTCTAAAGCGAAGGCCGCTACCCGAAAGACTGGACCTAACCAGGATGGTGTAGAAGAAAAGAAGAAGAGGAAAAAGGCAAGAAAGGAAACTTATAGCAGCTATATCTACAAGGGTCTGTCCTGTATTACACTCGCCGTTCACCCCTCGTGCTGATACAGATATGCAGTGCTCAAACAAGTTCACCCCGACACTGGTATCTCAAACAAAGCAATGGCTGTCCTTAACTCGTTTGTCAATGACTTGTTTGAGAGGATTGCGAATGAAGCAAGCAGTACGCCTTGTTTGCAATTTGATCAGCTCGCTCGCTCACCCCCAGTTTGTCAGAGCTTGCTTCATACAATAAGAAGTCTACCATCTCATCCAGGGAGATACAGACTTCAGTACGCCTTATTCTCCCTGGTGAACTCGCAAAACACGCTATCAGTGAAGGGACGAAGAGTGTCACCAGTATGTCAATTGCCCTTCTGTCTCTTGCTTACATTCACCTTGCGTCATAGAATTCTCTGCAGGACGCTAGATATCTACCATATCTCTCATAATAGAATATGTAGCATAGTACTTACTATTGTTAATATTATACATACTATCAGTGCTATACCATGACCATGCAATTAGAACCCTGTAACATATGACTCTCAGTTAACTGAGACAAAGATGTAGGGCTTCACATACCATACTTGTTGCCAGCTTCTTTCCTGTTTCTCCTTGCCTGGGCAATCTTCTCCTCCAGTGCCTCGCGATTCAAATATGCATCCGTTAAAAGTGTCGTCAGTTGGTGTCTCGTCCGAGCCACCGCTCCCAACTTGGCACCCTTGACGTTCATCTTGGGCATCTCCGGTTCACCCTCTGCATTCTTCCCAGTTATCTTTCCGGTCGTCAAAGCCTTTCTCTCCTCATGTTCCTGGATCTCCCGACGCGCCTTCTCCATCTCAACGGCCATGTCCACGTCCTGCATACCCTCCATCGTCGGATTGTACTGTGCCTTTTCCAGAGCGCGTATTTGTTTGTCATAGTCCGCTTGCCACTTGCGCACATAGGATGCGTAGAAATCAGCGTCATACGGAGTATAGGCGCCAGAGGGCAGTTGGTAGTACCCTGGGTAGGGATCATCCAGTGTTGGTGATGGAGGTCGGAATGTAGGAATGGCCGGTGCAGATGATGTAGATGGTGCACTTGACGTCGTCGACAACGAGGGCGCCAACGATGGTGTAAGTCTTGTGGTCGAAGAGGAAGAGCCCAGCGAAAAGAAATCCACGATCGATGCCGAAGGCGCTTTCTGATCGCTGTCCAGAGAAATGTTGGCCTTTCCCTTCTTCAAGGACAGCGGGACAAAGTGTGTCGATGAGTCTGGTGCCTCATCCGTGACCTCCGATGTACCTGCATCCCCTGCAGTCGACGACTGAGTAGGCATAGCACTGCGGAACACTAATCCTGGACCACCTCCACCACCCAACACGCGCTCTACCTTCTTCTCTTTTGCAGGAAGGGCTTGCTTCGGTGCTGGAAGCATGCCAAGCAGAGAGGACTTTCCCGCTCCTTTGCCTCTGCTGCCCGTCATGCGAGGTTTTTTGGCTGGAGGTGCATCGTCGTCAACCTCAGGTGGAAGCAGAGAGGGTATGGCTATTTTCTTGGGCCGTTTGGTGGATGGTTTGGGTTGGGTTTCATTGTCACTGTCGCTGTCGCTGTGGTAGTCCTGTAAACCGAGCATGTTCAAGAGAAACTTGACTTACGTAAGACATACACTCGTCTTTGACGATGATGACGATGGCGACGACGTTCCACTCCCCGCCGCCCCGCAAGGCACACAACAGACTTGCACAAAGACAGCCTTCGACGCCCCCGAGGCAGCGCAGGCTCGCGGGAAATCGCGTCGTCAGTCCGGCCATGGACGTTGATACACATATTCACCACGACAGAGAACGGACTCACAAGGAAAAGGACACCACCTTTGCAAAGACAGAGGAGCTCACGGTGGGTCTGTATGGTAGCCTACCTGTTGAAGTGCGACATGTTCTCCGAGGTGCAGGTATGCCGAACCATACCCCCAATAACACTCATCTCTCAACCACGCATAGATTTCCTGGCCGAGTCGTATGTAGGCGGGATAGACAATACATCTGGGTACACTCTCATTGCTTCTGCACGAACCTGCTATGTCTGGCCCCATGCCACTCTCAAGCCTTCCTCGCCGAGTCCAACATGCTACATCCTTCCTTGTCCTCCGCCCTCCGCCGCTCACCCCAGCGCTACCCTTCAAGCCCCGCATTACGCACTTGTACCCTCTCGCACGCGCACCGTTGAACCTGGCCTCATCCTCATCTCAACAACAGGCGCAGCCCGCTTCTGGCCATCCATATCCTCTGGCCTCTCAGGAGGAGGCGTGTTCGACTCCATTCAGATCCCTTTGGATGCGTCTGGCGAGGAGTACGTGTCCTGTCTGGCACGCATACCTCAGCCAGGCCCATCGCCCACATTCGTATACTTGGCGGCTACTTCCATGGGACGCATATTCCGTCTTATGATATCCTCTCAGGGTGGAAAACATACTCTCTCAACTAAATTGTTTGCCCCACCACCCACGTCCTCGTCCTTGTCCCTTACACGTTTGTTTGGTATTGGATGGACTGCACCCTCCCCAGCAGCGCGTCCCGAACCCGGAAACGTCGTGACACTCGTGTCGTCGGGAAACAGCATCTTCGCACTTGTGGAAACGAGAATACAACAGTGGACATTAAGCAGCGAAGAGATTTTGAAAGAAATGGATGTCGCAGACAGCATAAGAGAGGCTATTGGGTGTGGCATAGGAGTGGAAGATTTGGAAGGAATCGATTTGGCCGTTGAAGGGTGCGCGTGGTCAATGAGACATCCGCTCTTGAATCTAATCTTGTTTGACATAGCGCAAATACTCTGGTTCTTCTTGTCTCGTATGCCTCCTCAGCAGCTCCCGAAGGCCCTGGCGCAATGGTCCTGGACCAGTACGAGTATGGACCACGGAGAGTGTATGCACTTACGCGACTTGTGTCGCACGAAGCCGGTTGGGGCGTGGACGGGGTTACGGTTGTTCCCTACGTGGCTGTGGGTGTACTCTTTCGCCATGCACCAAGTTGTCATGCTCAGTTACTCGGTAGACTGCAGTATCACCTCCCGCACACCCACACTTGGCGCTGCTAGCCGGTGGTGCGATTGTAGCAATTTTGTTTGGAGATGTGATAGTGTTGTGTGCGAGGAGTACGTCTTGTTCATTTTTTCCCTCCCAACTTTGTGATAGCGTTGGTGTAACAGATACGCCATACCATGAGCGACTTGTTCTTAAATCATCTACTGATCGCTTCTGCGGGCTTGCTGCTCTCCCATCTGTCGTCTCAGTCGACTACACTGACGTTGACAGCAATGCGGATGGTAAAACCTTGGAAGAGGCACAACTGGTCATGATGACAAGTGGACTCATGATGAAGGCGGCGGTGGACGTAGAGAAAGTGATGAGATTTAAGGCGGAGTGAGTATCCAGTCTTTTCTAACATGATATCGGATATCTGATCGGGCCTCTTTTCGCAGGTCGCTTCCCAACTTGCTCAAGGCAACACTCAAACAAGCCATTTTATATTCCCATATTGCTTCGAACCCGTTACAATTTATACTTCCCCCTTTTCCGATACTAGACGGGGATGCACTCATGCGCGCCGCAGAAGAGATGAGTGCTGGTGTCCTTGCAAGCGGTAATGCTTTTCAATATTATCTTCGAGATATTTCTCAACATTGCCCCAGACCCTGAGATCGTCCGACCAAACCATGATCTGACGGCTCAATTAACAGCAAGGAAGGAACGCCTAGGTTGGTTGATTGGGTTCATTAACGACAACGGGGCGTTGGCGAAGGCAAGTGGTCAGGCGTTTCGAACGTCACGTCCCTGACCAACTACTCTAGATGTCTCAGAGAAGTCGACAGCGACTTGCTACCGATGCTGAGAAACTGTATGCGTGCCACCAACTTTGGATCCGACTAAACGAGCACATCGAGTAAGTGGACTAGTGCTGGTGGTTACACCCTACCAATCAACATCTGTAGCTCTGGTGCAAGCCACTCTTTGATCACGGATACAATTCATGCGTTCACTGCCGCCCACCCTTCACCTTTTAGTACACGTTCCCCAAGCCCGGCTTCCGCTTTGACATCGGAGCAAGCACCTGCACAGGACGTTGTCCGAGATATCTTCAAATACCGCGTGCCGGATATTGGGAGACTACTGGTATTTATGGTAGAGTATCTTGATCGGTTGGGGTCAATGGGCACTAGTGGCACAGGGGCACTGAAGGAGATTGGGGCAGCCGTTGTGGTAACATTCGTGCCCCCTGAAACACTGCAGAGGCGTTGATACCTCTCATAGATAACCCTTCAAGCTGCGCTTTCCTACCGTGCCTACAACCTCGGTGTGTATGGTGTTGAACTCCCCATGATCAAACCATGGACTAGTCGCCCTGTTATCATCGATGCGATTCTCAAGTTGGTGGACTCAGCATCCAAGGTGGCAACCGACAACGGGTCGAGCTCCAGTGCTAGTGCGAAAGATGTCATAGACCTGTTACCAGAGTTTGCGACACTTTTGTTTGCCTGTGTGCAGGAGAGATTGGATTGGCTAGGGAGGTTAGTGGTTGGTTATCATAGCCGTTACATGGAGGGTGTTGGTACTAACAGTGAAGGGCAGTCCAATGGCTGCTGACGAGCTAGGTTCCGAGAGAGACAGAATCGAACTTGAAGATCGGTTTTCGCAGCTCCGACCTGAGATCCTAGAAACACTGCGTACGCACTTGAACCCTCTCTTATTCATCCAACCATAATAGCCTTGATGCACAGGTCTCACTAACCACCTACAGCAGGCACTCGCCTTGGCGACGACTTACACGGATTTCCCCTCGCTTGCTTCACTCCTTATGCGTCCCACACCCTATCCACCCTCCGCCAATCCACACGCTGCCCTAATAGGGCACTATCTAGATCGGTATGGCTACGCGTTTGGGCGTGAAGTCGTGCGGTGGTGCGTTGAACACGGTGAAGCGCGTGTGCTATTCGCAGAGGAGGACGTATGGGGAACGTATATGGACGATGTCTTTAGCCGCGGGATCGATAGGAAGGGGAAGCGACGAGAAGGCGACGACTCCATGGATATCGATAGGCGCGAAGGCAGCGATTTCAATGGCATCGCATGGGTGAATGACATGGGGAGATCGAGATTTGGGGATGCAAGTGTACGGTTAGCCAGGGAGGCTAAGGGTGCGACTGAAGTCAGCCAGAGACATGTATGTTGTGGCCCTTGTCTTTGGGGTGTGGAGGTGCTGATCAAAAATGGTGGTAGTTCATGCTGAGCCTTGGAAAACTCGCACAGTTTGCACACTTGCAAGAAGGAGGGACATTGGACGAAGGATTGCTGGATGGTATGCATGCAGTTTGCGCTCTTGTGCTTGGTTGTTGACATTCCTATGACCGGGCAGACTTCCACGATGGCCTAGATTTCATCGCAGTCCAAGAAAAACTTCTCAAGGAGTTCCAAAACGCATTGACATCTATGCGAGGAAAACAGAAGCAAAGCCAGGACGCTCAGGTGGAAACTATTCTGCGTGCAAAAGCTTCGAGGCTTAAAGAAAGCGAGAAAAGGGGACTCGTTTTGGTACGTCTATTTACGGTTGTCTCATGTCTTTGATGACAATGTGACCCCAGGTTTTCAAAAACGACGTCAGACAACTATTGCAGGGGAAAATGTTATCCGTAGAGGATATTGTCGACGTTTTGACCCTCAAAGACAATGGAGAAAAGTTGGAAGACTATGCGACCGCATTGCAACTGCTACTTAGAGCAGAGGTATTTCTTGGCTGTATCGTTACCGGAGCCTGCCTGATCTTTGACAAGGGTGTCCCGGATGTAAGGAGACTTTCAGCTTTCAGAAGAGTCTGGTGTCGAGTGTATAATCACGACGAGTACGTCCGTTTACTTTTCCTACCACGTTTGACGTTTAGCTTGCTTCGAAGCTGGGATGGAATCCGCCAAACCGCCAATGTCACTGATACCCAGCTCACTGCTCGCTTCCGTGCTACGGCACTTTACCACACACTTACCGTGATCCTGCCCATCATTAACTCTACACCGCTGAACGAAATGTTACCTGAAGGCTTCGATCTCGACCAGTCCCAATGTCTTCCGGTCCCACTGATGCCGGAAACGTCTTCCCGGTTCCCAGGAATGCCAGCGGAGATGGTGGGTGAGCTGGCGAGAGATTTCAGAGTCGAAAGCACATGTGTGGAGCAGATGAGACTGGAGGATGTGTATTTCAGGGTGAGAGAGTTGGCCATGGAGGATGTAGGTTACGAGAGGCAGTGAGCTAGGGCTTGCTACCAAAAAGACCACAGGCATGGGGGACATGTAGCAAGGTGCTAGTGCCTGTGCTATCATCCAGACGCCTTCTGACTGCTGATGCACTTCATCCAAATATCCGTTGTTTGAACCGCTGGTATTCAAGGCGTGCACCAAGAGCGATGATTTCGAAGTTGCGCTTTCGCCATTCTGTAGAATACACCTCCTGCCTGTCCTGTTCTTGTACCACCCACTTTTTCAAGAACTCGGAGAGTGCGTGTTCGCGTGTCTCAGGGGATGCAGACTCTGGAATGGACGCAAGGACAGACGCTTTCCCTACTTCGAACCGCGTATTGCTCTACGTCATTGTCAGGCATGTTGCCCATCTGACCCAACCGTGTCCATACCTCTGCCCAGTATCTATGATTCAGCGCGTCGAGCTGCTCTCGCTTGAGTTTGTATTGCAACTCTAGGGCATGGTTTGGGGAGGGCGGTCCGTCCGAGAATTCCTGGAGGGAGTAGGGGTGATTGAGCCTGGCTTGCGAGTCATTTTTTGGTGGGGAGTTTGGCGTGTCGGTGTAGATGATGGGACGTAGGTTGGAAACGGGGTCATTGGGACCAACCAAGTGCTGGCATTTCGGTGAGAGATGCAACGAACGACGGAGCTGGCTACACCGTGGTGGCAACATGGACGTAAGAAGGATAAAGCTTTGGAGTGATCTAACTGTGATACAAAGACGTGCTCTAGATTTTGAATGCGACATCATGCTACAGGATTGCTGCCAAAGACCTCAAGTGATACGTAACGATTTATCGACCAGCGCACTGTCATTTAAGATAGGAAATAAAGATCTAGTGCTTGTGTTCTACTGGAGGGTCCTGCACTGGTTCTTGAGGCCGTGGGGCCAAGATGCCCGCGAGGACCCACGATGCGACGAAGAGGCCAAGTGCGACGTACACACCCCTCGATTCTTCACTTGTGAGTGGACGAGATTCAACGGGTTCCTCCTCCACAGTAGAATCCACAACAGGGCGCAACCGAATGGTCGTCGGGATGCCCAGGCCAACGAAAACTTCACGCAAATAGGCAGGCTTGATAACAACGGTCCTGTCTATGATAGTGGGAGTGGGCTGGAGCGTATCGGCTTCGGAATGCTTTTCGAGATGATGGGTTGGACCTCCATCGGGATGTGTTGCGACGCCGCCAACGACGTGGAGCTTTGGGAGCTGCGGCTCCGCGGACAGTCTTGGCTTTGGGTGGGCCGATTCCCAAAAGTCGGGAAGATAGGGCTGTGGGCATTAGTCAGAAGAGGGACGATAATAACGACATCAAGACGCAAACATGTCATGGTGGATACTTACGACTTGCGCCGATGATGTCGGGGGAGACTGGGTGAGATCCGGCATTTTGAACGCGAAGAACTGGGCAGAAGCGGACGGGTTCGCCTGTGGTCGCACACCAGGGGATGCTGCCTGGGGAGGGGGAGAGACGGGATCGGGAGCTGGAGCTGGGGTGGCTCGGGAGGATGCATCGCGTGCCCCGGGAGGGGAAGACGGGTTCTGTGAGGCTGGCGCTGTCCTGGTGTCTTCGTACTCCTGCAAACGGGATACCAAAGTGGCCTTGTTTCCCTTTCTGTTATTTGGACCATTAGCTGTGATGCTAATGGTGGACATGAGTAAGACGTACGTAGATAGACCGCGCATTCTGGCCTCCTTGCGAAGGTCGACGACGGTCTCGTTCTCCCATGTCCGCGAGAGCAAGACGGTGGAGACAAACGACCTCTGCGGTGCGACGGAGGCGAGCCGCCTCAGATGCTGGGCCTGCAAGAGAGAGCGCAACATTGGAGGAACGTTGACAGGCGATGCACTTATGAGATTGCCACGTGGATTATCGAGAGAAGAGACTTCGTCCGCCTCGCTCAGCTGAATTCAACGGGTCGAGGGTTCGTGCGGGTCGAGCTCAAACCCAGCGTCGACAGCACTCGAACCCTTGACGAGCGCAGTCCACTCTTCCACCAGCGTCTGATCTGTTCGTGGGTGTGCTGCCTCGTGTTTCTGTCATGTTTCTGACTATCGGCGTCCTTTTCAGGTCCTTGCCATCTGCCATCCCTATACTAATCCCTGTCCCCCGTTATTTACTCTCTCTGCCATGCTCCTCTCCCCAGCGTATGTCGTTAACCGCTCCCGATACCCTCTGACATATCATGTTCGTCCGCAGATCAACAAGCGGAAGTCTACCCACCCATTCCTTCTGGGGAAAATTCAAAGGCAAAAAGAGCGACAAGGAAAGCGAGTACCGGGACAAACAGGCTCAGATGGCGCTCGCAAGACAGCGTCTTCTCACCCTCGCATACGGCGACATGGAAACAGTCAGAATGGTCGGTCCTCTTCCCTCAACCCTGCCCTTGCTGTCCTGATGATTTTCTACGCCGTCTATCTAGCTCCCTCAGAGTTATGCTGTCAGTGGCGCATTCACGATCTCTCACTTTTCGTCCATACTCACCCGACCCATCGGATCAGGAACTGGAGGTCGTCGCCAGAGACTGGACTAAGCCACCCCCAGACGCCATCTTCAGTCTCAGGGTGCCTACCGAGTTCGCTTCACTACATGCCTCCGTACGTGTCTCATTTATCCTCCGCGACGATCTGTCATTGACGCCACGAAACAGCGACTGGTTTCAGGGCCTTACATCTATGTGCGTAATCTACGATGATCTACCCGAGGGCCAAAGAGCTGATTTCATATTATTGCCGCGTGTTTGGAACACATGCAGTTAACTGGTGAAGATTCATATCAGATCGCGATAATGGGCGTTCAGGGCCTAAGGGTGGAAATCGTCAGCGATGCGCCGCCGCCCCCCGACGAACCTCCGTCAGTATACTTGCCCGACTACATCACAGCGTCTTGATATTGATATTTCACACACAGGCCACCTCCGTGAGTCTCATGCCTAACGTCTAACTATACCAGTCTGAACCCCCCGCAGTCCTCCGCCAGTCACCGACATGCCAGCCACTTTCAATCTCGAACTCGTTCCTGGACAGCACATCGCTCTGGAAACAACTGTGGCGTCCGCCGATGACGTTGACATGTCCCGCATGGAAGACGGTACCGTGGTTGATGGCTTGTTCTGGGGAAAACTCTGCATCGTGCACTCCGGCGACACCCATACCCTGGACTTTACTGGGACCCGTATGAATAACCCAGATATCACTCCCGAATTCCTCTTCGACTCAAAAGTCATGACAAAGCTAACCACCGCCGCACGCCCGTCACCTGCTAAATGTCATCTTAGTATTCTCGCACCTGCCCAGCAATATTGTGACGTCTTTCTAACTGTAAATCCACTCTGGAACCTAACCATGACATGGCCACCCGCTGAGAACGTGGGCGACCAAAAGTACAAGTATTTCCTGCGAGTGCATCCTGGCGGTGCCCTCGAGCATTTCGAAAGCGAAATGGTTGTAACATCCCTGTATTACGAAGCTTTGTGAGGACTTTGTCAACCCAACTCTTCAGCAAAGCTTAACTTATCCGATTCACTTAGACCTGACCCCGCGATGGTCGACCCTAACGAATTTATTGCCCCACGAAATGGTTTCGCCATGACTTTCCGTGACTTCCTCTCTCATATCATGGGTGTATTGGATCAACTGGGCATGTCCCTGCACGCACGAACTAACTTTATCAAGTATGCAGCCTCTAACCCCCTACACTTTCGAAGCTCTACTGACAGCCTTCTAGTAGCAATCTCCATTTCTTCTTGGCACACAAGAATATTGCATATCGTTTCCTCTCTCCTACCAGGATTGCCAATGCCATCGACATTTCAGTCACAGCAGACCCTTGCGTCTTTACTCGATTATTCCTTATCTTTCGCGGTATTTCGGATGACGACCTCGGGCTGTTCGCAGGCGCCGGGGAGAAAGAGGCCAATACTTACAACTGGAGAGAGACAGTAGGGTGGTCCGAGAACTCGAAAGACACATCAATGTTCCGCGTCCTGGAGATTTCGGTCTGGGAGATCACCTGAATGCTAATCAATACTACTATCGCCCTGCAGCTGGGTCTGCTGACGCGCACACTCGATTTGTACCTTTTCTCGCCCTTTGTTTCATAGGTACAGTAACTCACTCCTCTATGATCTTTATATCCTTGTTTTGTCGATGTATACCTTAGATTCACCTTGGGCTTTATTATTGTTGTCCTGCTTGTTGCCCTAGTCCATTTTGTACCGGGCCCTATCGTTTCTAGCCTCGTATGTTGTTTGTAGTAGTGTTTTTCTTAGTCGTTTTCCTTTTTTTCTGTGATGCCTTTCTTACCGACTGTATCTAAAAGCACCTGTTCCCCTCTTCTAGTCGACGAGTAGCAAAGCGCTGGAATTTATGCATGGCTATCATCTGTACTCCGCATATTCTGGCTATCTAGTCCCCACACTCTACCTCGTGGTCCAACAACTTAAGCCTGAGGTTGCGATAGATACGACATGCCATGGAGCTCGTTAGGGCAATTGCTGGGATGTCGCTCGAGGTTTTGGCTGCAACAGAAACGGAAGGTATCAGCCAGCAGATGGTCATTGCGATGCTACAGAAAATCGAAATCCTACAGGGATGAAATGCGATAAGGTTACAAGCCATCTGGGTTATCAAATATCATGGACTTACAGATAGTACTGCTGGCCCCCTTGCATAACCGCCCCTGCCACTCGAGGGAGAGATTTTCCTGCACAAATGGTTTTCCAAGTGACTTTCTTCTCGTTTGGATTCTGAACGGAGAGGAGCCTGATCGTAATGAAGATATATACCATTGTATCAAAGAACAGCGGCATGAGCATAATTGCAGCTACCCATTTCTGCTCGCCGTCATTCATACAGTGCTTCGTGTCAGCGATCTCACGGGCACGGAAACCTGTGAACACTAGGCCCAACACGCCGACATCTACGACCCAAAGGGAGATGAAAGCGGAGCAGACTCGTTTGTTGTTGTGATATACCGCCCGGACGCGTGCGAGGAAGAGAAAGTCGGTGGCGGCATGTGAGACAAAAAAAAAGGAAGATAAGACATGTTGAACCGTTTGACAGTGTGCAATAGAGCCAGCTAAAGCAAGATGTAAACATGCAGGCCAAGTCAAATACTGTACGTAGCTTGACGTTACTGACTGTATGCAAGAACACAAAGTAGAATAATTGTGAAAGTACCCCATCTACAATGATGGTATCAGCTCCAATGCACAGGCCAAAATTAAGAACGAATGAACCTACCTGGAGAGATGATAGGCAATAAAAACAAGACTTGGTTTGCTGATGCGTAGCAGCTGCCAGTCTTGTTCGACAGTGGATAGAATGTCCCAAATCAGCGCCTGGTAACCGCTCATCCATTCTCGACATTCACAGGCGTCACGGAAACACACACGACTCACCCCTAGCGTGACAAGGTAAACGTCTCTCGTTATCTCGTACTGTGATGCGGTCTCAGGTTCCAAATAATTGAGATACACAAAGGGATTCGGGACAGTCTGGCGCGTGGCCATCGATGATGATAGCGAGTAATAGAAGTGAGAAGATAGTGTTTTATGTGAGTGCACAGATGCAGCGCCAGTGCCCATACCGACGCCGTAGTAGATCATACAGTGGCTGACCAAGTGCACAGGATATGATGGTCGCAGGCCGCATGCCTCCTTACCGCTGCAAACGTTTCGACTTGAGAGGTTTTGTCTTACAGTATATTGTACAAATAAGGTAACGGAGTTCCGTTCAATTGTCACGCTCGAGGCTCACTTGCGTTGAACACCGTGCCCTCGCCAGTGCAAGTCAGCGCTCACACATCCACGATAATAAATAGGCTAACTCAGTAAACATGACCTCCGCCTGACCTTGCCCCTCTTTGAGATCTTGCTGTAGTTCTCAGATGTAGATGTGCTCAATACAACCCTCGAGAAACTACAATAATATGATTTAAAGCTCTGGCTCTATGCGAGAATACGGTACGCAATGTCAAGGGTGATGACCTTGCTGGAGATGATCGAATCTCGCTGGACTGCTCCTGTCTTTAACCACAATAATTTCCATTGTTCAGTGAATGGTTCTCGCACTGGTTCCAGTGGCTCAAGCAATCTGACTTGGGTGCGTATGAGTAGACATCATGATAATCTGTTTTTCTGCCTGAGGAATGTGACGACGATTTCCATAGATCATGCTGCATGCACGAACTAACTTGACCAAGTATGTAGCCTCGCTGATCTTTATATCCTTGTTTTGTTGATGTATACCTTAGATCCACCGTGGGCTTTATTGTTGTTGTCCTGCTTGTTGCCCTAGTCCATTTTGTACTGGGCCCTATCGTTTCTAGTCTCGTATGTTGTTTGTAGTAGTGTTTTTCTTAGTCGTTTTTTCCTTTTTTTCTGTGATGTCTTCCTTGCCGACTGTATCTAAAAGCACCTGTTCCCCTCTTCTAGTCGACGAGTAGCAAAGCGCTGGAATTTATGCATGATTATCATAGTTAGGGCCTTGCCCCACATATTCCGGCTATTTAGAACAGCTATCCACTGGGGAGTCCCCACACTCTACCTCGTGGTCCAACAACTGAAGCCTGAGGTTGCGATAGATGCGACATGCCATAGAACTCGTCAGGGCAATTGCTGGGATGTCGCTCGAGGCTTTGGCTACAGCAGGAACAGAAGGTATCAGCCAGCAGATGGTCATTGTGACGTCACAGAAAACTGCAATGCTACAGGGATGAAATGCGATCAAGGTTACAAGCCATCTGGGCTGTCAAATATCATGAACTTACAAATAGTACTGTTGACCTCCTCGCATGACCGCTCTTGACAGCCGAGGGAGAGATTTTCCTGAAAAGATAGTTTTCCAAGTGACTTTTTTCTCATTTTGATTCCGAGTAGAGATGAGTCTGGTTGTAATGAAGATATATACCATTGTATCGAAGAACAGCGGCATGAGCATAGCTGCAGCTTCCCATTTCTTCTGGCCGCCATTTATGCAGTGCTTCGTGTTAGCGATCTCACTGGTATGGAAACCTGTGAACACTAGGCCCATCACGCCGACATCTACGACCCAGAGGAAGATGAAAGCGAAGCAGACTCGTTTGTTGTTGCAGTACACCGCCCGGACGCGTGCGAGAAAGAGAAAGTCGGTGGCAGCGGATGACACAAAACAAAAGGCAGATATGACGTATTGAATAGTTTGACAGTGTGCAATAGGGCCCGCTAAAGCGAGAATGCAGGTCAAGTCAAATACTGCAGCTCGACGTTACTGACTGTATCCAAGAACACAAAGTAAGATAGCTATGAAGGTACCCCATCTACAATGATGGCATCAGCTCCAACGCACAGGCCAATCAAGAACGAATAAACCTACCTGGAAAGATGGTAGGCGATAAAGACAAGACTTGGTCTGCTGATGCGTAGTAGCTGCCAGTCTTGTTCGACAGTGGATAGAATGTCCCAAATCAGCGCCTGGTGACCGCTCATCATTCTCGACATTCACAGGCATCACGGAACCACAGATGACTTGCCCCTAGCGTGACAAGGTAAACGTTTCTTATTACTTCGTACTGCGATGCGGTCTCGGGTTCCAAATAATTGAGATACACGGCGGGGTTCGGGTCAATTTGGCGCGTGGCCATCGAAGATAGCAAGGGGCGGATTAGAAGTGAGAAGATAGTAATTTATGTCAGTGCACAGATGCACCGCCAGTACCCATACGTGCATTGTCGGATTTTGCCGCCACTAGTAGGGTATAGGATTCAAATATTCACCCCTCACACGAATAGTGAAGGGTGGGAAGGAGCCTGTTCCCCAGTCGACGAGTAGCAAAGTGCTAGAATTTATGCATGATTATCATAGTTAGGGCTTTGCCCCACACATTCCGGCTATCTACAACAGCCATCCACTAGGGAGTTCCCCGGACACTCTACTTCGTGGTCCAACAACTTAAGCCTGAGGTTACGATAGATGCGACATGCCATAGAGCTCGTTAGGGCAATTGCTGGGACGTCGCTCGAGGTTTTGGCTGCAACAGAAACAGAAGGCATCAGCCAGCAGATGGTCATTGCAACGCTACAGGAAATCGCGATCCTACAGGGATGAAATACGATCAAGGTTACAAGCCATCTAGGTTATCAAGTATCATGGACTTACAAATAGTACTGCTGGCCCCCTCGCATGACCGCTCCTGACACTCGAGGGAGAGATTTTCCAGAAAAGATGGTTTTCCAAGTCACTTTCTTCTCATTTGGATTCCGAGTAGAAAGGAGTCTGATCGTGATGAAGATATATACCATTGTATCGAAGAACACGGGCATGAGCATAGGTGCAGCTGCCCATTTCTGCTCGCCGTCATTTATGCAGTGCTTCGTGTCAGCGATCTCACTGGTATGGAAAATAATGAACACTAGGCTCAACAGGCCGACATCTACGACCCAGAGGAAGATGAAAGCGAAGCAGACTCGTTTGTTGTTGTTGTACACCGCCCGGACGCGTGTGAGGAAGAGAAAGTCGGTGGCAGCAGATGAGACAAAACAACCGGCAGATATGGCGTATTGAGTAGTTTGACAGTGCGCAGTAGGGCCCGCTAAAGCGAGATGTAAATTTCTGGCAAGTCAAGTCAAATGCCGCAGCTCAATTACTGACTGTATGCAAGAACACAAAGTACGATGGTTGTTAAGGCACCCCATCTACAGCGACAATATCAGACGACGCACGGTCTAATTAAGAGCGATTGAACCTACCTGGAGAGGTGATATGCGATAAGGACAAGATTTGGTTTGCTGATGCGTAGCAGCCGCCATTCTTGTTCGACATTGGATAGAATGTCCCAAATCAGCGCCTGGCGACGTCCACTGTCATTCTCGACATTCGCAGGCGTCACGGAAACACACACGACTTGCCCCTAGCGTGATAAGGTAAACGTTTCTCGTTACCTCGTACTGCGATGCGGTATCAGGCCCCAAATAATTGAGATACACAATGGGGTTCAGGACAGTCTGGCGCGTGGCCATCGATGATGACGACGCAGGGATGACTAGCCAGGGGTGGATTGGAAGTGAGAGGTATGATATTAATTTAAGTGCACAGACGCAGAGCCCATACCGATTCCGTCCACCATACAGTTGTCCAAGTGCACAGCATCTGAGATGGCCGCGTGCATGCTTCCTTAACGCGGCCCATATGCGACTGCTGTAGTAGTGACGAACAGCCTTCAACTAGAGAAGTATCCGGCCGTCTGTCTGATCCTGGGTCAACGGAATCCCACACCTTGATTCAGAAGTTTTGTAACATTATTTGGCATGTACTTCGATATGCCAACCTTCTTAGCCAATGGGAAAGACGGGGTTGTTGGCCATTCCGGAACTTTCACCCCGCACAACCCCCGCAGTGCAAAACCTGAGGTCATCAATCCTCAATGCCGGTAGATTAGGGATGTCACCAGCACTCTCATTGTTGGCGTTTTCGTAGGCTGCTCGTTGGCATTTGTCGTCAAGGTCGGAAGGGCGGCGGGCCCCCTGGCGCTCTTTTGTGACGTCGGCCTCATTGCTTTACCAGTTGTCACCAATTAGCAGCAGGGCTACATTGGTCACCGCCTTGGTATGCGAGATGTCAATAGAAAGAGGAGAGGGGAGGATTATCTGTGCCAAAACGATTTGAGTCAGTAGTACAGTGATTCTGAGTGACTGCGCCCGTAACCATTCAAGCTGATGGACCTCTCTAAGCCTCATTCAAATTCAGACAACTGGCCCAGCACGAACAAGCCAGCCTGAGAATCCAAGTATAGTACGTGCGAGATGCATTGGGGGGGCGAGAGGCGTATGTGCACTTCTAATTTGAAGTCGAGTTGAAGACAAAATTTACGAATTCGGGTCATAGCCCCTATTCCTCACAATTTGTTTGTCTCGCTCGCAGTCGCGTCCCATTCGTGTCAAAAATAACTGCACAAAAAGCATGTCGTTGGTGACTCTCTGCACTTGTCGCATCCCTCTTGATGATTCGAGTCTACCGCCCACTGGGCTCGGGAAAACCACTTGTGGAAGTCTCTACGTCCTTGGCTGACAAAACCTCGGTCAAAGGTATTACCTGGACACGCGTCGTGAACACAGCATCTGCTGCCACATTCTGATCACTCTGTTGTTCCTCCCGGTCCACCAACTCAAGCTTCAGCTCACGATAAACACGACACGCCATGGAGCTATTTAGTCCGACAATTGGGATGGCAACTCCGACTCGGCATACGGGGGGGATGGACGGTATCAACCAAAAGAAGGTATTCATCACACCAGTGGCAACCTTGGTTCTAGAACATATAAGAATTAGGCACTCACTGTTGGTTCAACACGAAACACGAACTTACAGATAGTACAGCTGGCCACCCTGCATGATTGCGCGAGATAATCTGGGGAGAGATTCCCCCAAGAAGGTTGTCCGCCATGTCACTTTTTTCTCGCTTGGCCTTCGAGTGGAGAGGAGCTTCATGGTAATGAATATGTATACCATCGTATCGAAGAGCAATGATACGAGTTGAGGCACAACTATATATTTATCCTTGCTGACATTGATACAGTGCTTCGTGTTCGCGACCGGGATGATGTCGAGGCCAGTGAAGAACAAGGACAGAACGCCAACATCAGCTATCCAGAGGAGGATGAAGGCGATATAGATGGGCTTTTTATGATAGTAAACCGCACATGCACGAGCAAGAAAGAGAGAGTCTGAGGAGGCGACCGAGACAAAAAGGCATACGGTAGTGGATATCTGGACACTTCGACAGTTTTCAATGGGACCCGCTAGGTGATATAGTAAGCACGTGAGCAACATTGTGACCAGTCAACGGTACTGACTATACTGCGAGACAGAGAGTATCATGAATAATAGAGTACTCCATCTATAATGCAAGATTAATCCTGATACCTAAACTCGAGAAAAACATGGACTCACCTCGAGAGATGGTAGGCAAAAAAGACAGGTTGTGGCTTGCTGATACGAAGTAACTTCCAGTCTTGTTGGACACAGGACAGAATGTCCCAAACCATAGCCTAGAAACCACATGTCATCCGGAGTATTAGTATTCAAGTGAACCATGGACAAATGACTTGCACCCAGCGTGGCTAGATAGACATTCCTCGTCACCTCGTATTGAAATGCGGTATTAGGGTCCAAATAATTAAGATACACTGCTGGATTGGGGAAAGAAGTGGTGGGGCCGTCCATGACGAGACGGAGGTGGAAGGGGACGCTGCCATACAAAGAGGCTCTTTATACCAACAGAGTGGCCGCCAAAGTAGAGAAGATACTGGTGCATATCATAGTTTGCACATGGCAGCTCCTGACCCTGGGCCTAGCTAGTATGGAGGGCCACACTTTGATTCGGAAATTCACATAATTCAGTCACTGGCAATGGTTAGATACTCCGACATGTACGCTGACCTTCAACCGACCTTCTCAGTGACCAGCCAGCGGCACGTTTCATCCCTGGGATCCACTGCTTCGAGTGTGGGTTTTTCAATCAATAAAAAGAAGTGGTTAGGAAGGAAACCTGACTGAAATGAGGAGAGATCGCATCGTCGGGAATACCCGGCTCCAGTCAGGTACCGGGATCACCAACACGGGCCGCGGTGCAAAACGTAGCTCTGTCAGCATCAAGACTGCGAAAACGATTTGAATCCGTCTGTATCCCCTGCAGGTGCCAGTATCATGTGTACATCGATTCTAATCCCCACAGGTTCTATTTCCTAGTTTAGCAGACGTTCGCAAGCCCTCCCTCAACACCAGGTGGTACAACTAAAACGGCTGGCGGGAACCGCGGATTGTTGGGGTCAGTGACCCTGCCACTGGCACGGCATTTGTACATCGAGGGAGAGGCGGGCCACAGGGGCCCCAGCTAGTAGTTACTAGGATTACGATGCCAGTTTAGTGCGCCATAGGGTCCAACTTGGACTCTGAATACACTTTCTAAGATTGAAAAACCAAACGGGGAAATTTTTGAGCACTTTTACCCGGCAGTGGAGGGGCCGTCCATGACGAGACGGTAATGAAAGAAGACTGTCATACGACGTGAAAGAGTGTCCATCCAGGTAAATAAACTCTAGGTCGACGAAGTATCGTACCTCAAGTCAGAAAATTTATTCAGTTCTAATAATATCAATTCGCTGACCCTCTCGACTAACCAGCAGCACTCTTCATCCCTGACATGGGGAGAGATGCAATAGCTCTGGTCAGGTTCGACTCCGCTGTGCAAACATGATCAACAAGGTCATGACCAGAACGTCACTAAACAGTACCGTAACTCTTACGTAGTATTCAGGATCAAATGCAATCTGGGAAAGTTGAACCGAATTGCCCACAAGGCTTGGAAAAATCACTTGTGGTCCTTGGTTAACAACACCTCGGTCAAAGGTACTGCCTGGACACATGTGGTGAACACGGCATCTGCTGTTGCCTCCTGAATCCTCTGTCGTTCCTCCTGGTCCACCAACTCAAGCTTGAGCTTACGATAGACACGACACGCCATGGAGCTAGTCAGTCCCATCATTGGGATGGGAGCTACGACTCGGCACACGGAAGGGATGGACGGTATCAACCAAAAAGTGGTCACCAACACGCTACTGACAACTTTAATCCTAGAACGTATAGGAATCAAATACCCATTTTTGGTTCAGCGAGAAATATGAACTTACAGATAGTACTACTGGCCTCCCTGCATGATAGCATAGGATAGCCTGGGAAGGGATTCCCCTGAGAATATTGTCCGCCATGTCACTTTTTTCTCGCTCGGCTTTCGAGTGGAGAGGAGCTTGTTGGTGATAAATATGTATACCATTGTATCAAAGAGGATTGTTACGAGCAGAGACGCAGCTACATATTCATTCTTGCTGACATTGATGCAGTGCTTCGTATTTGCGATCGGGATGACCTCGAAGCCAGTGAAGAGCAAGCACAGGAGGCCGACATCAACTATCCAGAGCAAAATGAAAGCGATGTAAATGGGCTTTCTGTGACAGTAAACCGCATAGACGCGGGTGAGGAAGAGAAAGTCTGTGGATGCGATCGCGACGAAAAAGCATGCTATGGAGAAATATCCGAAATTTTGGCAATTTTCAATGGGACCGGCTGGGATCAAAGAGATGTAAGTATGGTTATGGAAAGCCAACAGCACTGACTGTACTCCAGGACAGAGAGTGTAATAAATGACAGAGTACCCAATCTGCAATGAAAGGTTAAGACCAATGCCAGAACTTGAAAGGAACATAAATCCAGCAAAAAAGACAGGTTGTGGCTTACTGATACGAAGTAGCTTCCAGTCTTCATGTGGATCATGGACAAATGACTTGCACCCAGCGTGGATATATGGACATTCCTCGTCACCTCATATTGAAATGCGGTATTAGGATCCAAATAATTAAGATACACTGCTGGATTGGGGAAAGAAGTGGGGGAGCCAGCGTCCATGACGAGACGGGGATGGAAAAGAGCACTGTCATACGAAGAGACTTTTTATACACACAAAAAATCCTCACATTCGAAGCAGTGGATAGGAAGGAAACCTGACTTCACCCCTGAAATGGACCGCATCGTCGGCCGCCAATCCCGGGCTCCGGTCAGGTACCGGACACCGCACAGTGTAGAACATGACGCGCACTTTGTCACATGGGACTGTGAAAACGATTTGAATCAGTAGTGTGGAGGCGCTTGTACCAGCCAGCTGTATCCCCCGCAAGTGGTGTACATCCTTTGTACCTTGTCGAGCCATCTTGCGAAGATGTTTCTTCTCGCCCCACAGATTCTGTTTGTTTCAAAGAGTGAAAGTCAAGTTCCTCGTCCGAGTCACTTCAAATATTAGTAGGATCGATATAATGAACGTACATCGCAGGGTGGGGGAAAGGCTTTTTCGGATAGGCTGCAAAAGCGCCGCAGTCCATTATGATCTTAGTAACCGCACTCCGAGTCAGTGCTTGAGCCGCCATCATGCGATATGTACATATAAGACTAACTATCTTCCTCTAACTTAGAGTCTGGCTTTGGGAGACTAATATACTAAGACGAGTACTGATTCTGCTTTTCAGCATGTGTGTTGAAATCGTCTATAGTATACAGACTGGCCAAGTTGACTAGTACATAGTAGGTTTAACATCCGACATGCCCCTCTTTACTCGATCGCTCAATTTTTCTCCACGATACAGTGCGGTAACCAAATTGGTGCGATTCGAGCCCATTGGTCAAAAATTGTCGGTGCTCATCGATCCTGCGACACAGGTGCCAAATTATGGGAGGTGGTTTCAGATGAGCGTGGCATCGAGAGGGTCCCCGTCGTCTCTACAAAGGGACAAACGACATGCGGCTCGAGCATATCTTGGCTTACTACAACGAGATCCGTTCGAACAAATACGTTTCTCGTGCTGTCCTCGTCGATCTCGAGCCCGGAACTATGGTGTCCGTTCGCCTGGCCCTCTGGGCGGTATTTTCTTCCCGGACAACTTCATCTTCAGCCAGAGTGGTGCTGGTAACAACTGGGCCAAAGGGCATAGGTTTCACTCGTCTTCCATGTGTTTTTATACCCCCGATCTCACAATTGTGTTCAGACTATACGGAGGTGTGGAGCTGGTCAACTCCGTGTTGGATGTCGTACTCAAGGAGGCAGAGGGCATCGACTCCTGCCTCCAAGGCATGCAGTCGCGAAGGGCATCAGCATGTAACTAATTTCTCCGATAGGTTTCCAAATCACGCACTCGCTCGGTGCTGGTGCTGGTGCTGGTGCTGGGATGGGTACCCTCATGTCAAAAATCAGGGACGGACCGGAGGTATAATTACAATGGTGAGCCGCGATGCGATACCCACCCAGTGCCGCCCATGATGATACATGCACCACCTTGTCACAGCGACAACATCGACGACAATGGTCACGATGCCCACGTATGGCCACTGTCTCCATGGCACGTCATTGACGACGAAACCAACCTACTTGCAAGTGTATTGATTCAGTTCTGTTGATGCAAATAATATCGATACGTTGGTCCTCTTGACTAACCGGCAACACTCTTTATTCTGACATGGGGAAAGATGCTATAGCTCTGGTCAGGTTCGACTCCGCCGTGCAAAACGTGACACGGTCATGACCACAAGCAATGACAAAGAACGTCACTAGACAGTGCCGTAACTTCTTAATGTACAGTATCAAATACACTCTGGAGAAATTGAATTGGATCGCCCACAGGACTTGGAAAAATCACTTGTGGCAGCCTCTACATCCTTAGCTAACAACACCTCAGTCAAAGGCACTACCTGGACACATGTGGTGAATACGGCATCTGCTGTCACCCCCTGAATCCTCTGGTGTTCCTCCTGGTCCACCAACTCAAGCTTGAGCTTACGATAGACACGACACGCCATGGAGCTAGTCAGTCCCACCATTGGGACGGCACATACGACTCGGCATATGGAAGGGATGGACGGTACTAACCAAAAGAAGACCATCAACATGCTACCGACAACCTTGATCCTAGAACGTATAGGAATCAAATATCCATTGTTGGTTCAGCGAGAAATATGAACTTACAGATAGTACTGTTGGCCCCCCTGCATGATCGCGCGGGATAACTTGGGAAGGGATTCCCCCGAGAAGATTGTCCGCCATGTCACTTTTTTCTCGCTCCGTTTTCGAGTGGAGAGAAGCTTAGCAGTGACAAATATGTATACCATTGTATCGAAGAGGATTGATACGAGCAGAGACGCAGCCACATAGCCATTTCTGCTGACATTGATGCAATGCTTCGTGTTTGCGATCGGGATAACCTCGAGGCCAGTGAAGAACAAACCCAGGAGGCCAACATCAACTATCCAGAGCAAGATGAAAGCGATATAAATAGGCTTTCTGTGACAGTAAACCGCATAGACACGGGCGAGGAACAGAAAATCCGTGGAGGCGGTCGAGACAAAAAAGCATGCTATGGAGAAATATTCGAAACTTCGGCAATTTTCAATGGGACCGGCTGGGATCAATGAGATGTAAGTATGGCTATGGAAAGAGCCAAGGGTACTGACTGTACTCTAGGACAGAGAGTGTAATAAATGACAGAGTACCCAATCTGCAATGAAAGGTTAAGACCAATGCCAGAACTTGAAAGGAACATAAACCCACCTCGAGAGATGATAGGCAAAAAAGACAGGTTGTGGCTTACTGATACGAAGTAGCTTCCAGTCTTGTTGGACACAGGACAGAATGTCCCAAACCATGGCCTGGAGATCACATGTCACCTGGAGTATTCATCTGGATCGTGAACAAATGACTTGCACTCAGCGTGGCTATATAGACATTCCTCGTTACCTCGTATTGAAATGCGGTATTAGGATCCAAATAATTAAGATACACTGCTGGATTGGGGAAAGAAATGGGGAGACCGTCCATGACGACACGGAAGTGGAAGGGGAAAGTGTCATATGGATGCAAATAAACTAATGAGGAGGCTTTATACCGACGGAGTACCCACCAAACTAACAACTCGAGAAGTTACCGTACTATTTTACAGCTTCTGACCCTGAGCCAACATTTTAACGCTCCAACGGCTGAGGCTGGCTGAGGGTGATCGGAGTGCACCTTGATGAGAAATTTTAATTCAATTCTGTTGATGGTAAATATACGGTGTGATGACCACGTCGCCTTTTTTTTTTGACTAACCAGCAGGAACTTCACCTGGAACGGGGGAAGACGGGATCAACCGGCCCATGATGATTGATGTTTCCAGTCGAATAAGCCCCCCGAAGTACAAAGCACGACCTTTTCAATCTTTCCACTCACCTGCTGTATAGTGCCAATAAGCTTGGAAGTGGCATATCAGGCAAAAGGTACCACACGCCACAAATATTGATCACTGATGTGAGCAACGGAACAATTTCCATATCCGGTCAAGAGGTGCGGAAGCATTTTGGAACAGATGGTAGACAACGTCCATGCAAGTGAACTATGGTAGTGGTCTAATGATCTAAAATGATAGATAAGTGAGCTCCTGCAAATATATATCCACTTGAAAGTCAGTGACGTAGCATAACAGATGAGGAGAAAGAGCGCAGCAAGTGAAAACCATGCAAGAGGAACGTTTCAAGATGTACATATATACAGCTAGACCGACCTCATCGGACACGATCCAGTCCTGGAACGAGCCACTACAATGAGGTTCTGACCTGCATCTGTCTTGGCAAACGAGCCCTAGCAGGGATACGTTCACGGATAACAGGAAAAGATTCCCCTACTATGCTTTCCAGTGTGGGCCATAACATGGTCGAATCTCCATCCAGGTTTACAAGGCGCGTAGCATGTGGTGATCTTGATGCATAGTAGTAGAGCAACGGTGACGTCTGTGAGTAGTAATGATCCAACCGTCGAGAGAAGATTTCCTGTTATCACACGTGAAAACATGAGCACCACCATCATGATGGGGATCAAACTTCTACGCACAGGGGTGTCGTCAGGCCGCTTCGTCAGTGGTTCTCCGGTCACATCATCACATCCTGGAACCTTCGGAGGGTTGTATGACGTGCTGTAAACGCGGCCTGATGGAATATGAACCCAACGATCGGCTATCCAATCCATAATGACATCGTCCGAAATGTCGACATTAACAACAAGATTGAGTGGAAGATTGCGCTGTCTATGCATTCAACGATGAGCATCTTGGGATATGCCTAAGACCGTTGCATTCACATACTCTAGGTAATTGTCTAGTAGTCTTCCTTGGCGTTGGGTTCGAGGGAAGCCATCTAGAATCCAGTTCTGCTCAAGGGAGTATAAGCCATTTCGCCAGAGAGGGATGAATTAGGCACCAATCTGACGTACCGTGCTCCGAAGTTTGTCCAGCGTTTGTGTGACGAGATCGAGCATAAGTTCATCAGGTAACAAACCCCCTTTCGCCACAATCTCTTCTACCTCTTTTCCAATGGGAGTCCTGATTAGGGTGCGATCATCAATACGAATTTCGACATCCATAAATGGATCGGTTGCTGACCTTTCTATAATATGTCGGCGGAGGAGATCACCAGTAGACAATGAGTGGATGTCATACTTGGCAGTCAGTTTCGAGGCAAGCGTGCCTTTGCCAGTGCAGGGTTTGCCGAAGATCAACATCCGTAGGGAGGGATTGGTGTCGCTTGGTGCCACCTCCGAACCTGCGAGGTTCATGTAAATTGGTAGGGACTTGGACGTCGACCCATGAACAACGCTGCCGAGTGATCGCACCCCCATGGGGAGGCGGGGCCGAGCAACAGGCATGGATATAATGGGAGACGCCATGAGTTGGTTAACCAGCTATGCAGAACGGTGAGAGTAGACTCCGTAGGGACTGGTGGCGAGGGCGAGAAAAATCAGTGAACGCTACAGACCGGGAGCGAACAAGAAATGAATGTGTGTGGTGCGGCTACCGCATGGTCTATAAGAACAACAAAAGGAGGCAAGGAGCGCTGAGGGGGCGGGGCACTACATTGCAGAGCCACCGGATATTGCCGACCACTGCACTCATCACTAGCTGTGTACTGATTCCTATTACCTTTGGGAGAAAATACGATGTAAAAGTACAGATCAAATCCAAAAGTCGTATGGCCGCATGAAAAGTCGCATCAAAGAGTGGACAGAGACAATCGAACAGAAGAACCCTTTCACGCGCTGTTGCTCGCTCGTACCTTGGTTGACCAACGTTCTTCCCCAATCATGAACGGGTCACTAAGACTATGTCGCTTCCTGGTAGGCGCACACTCTCGAAGGTTTGGGAACGACGAATGAATGACAGCCTCCAGCTTCGGCCAAATCTCGTCAGATGTTTCGCCCTGTAGTGAAACCATTCGCGTGAACTTGGACCTTGAGGCGTAATAGGAGAGTAAGGGCGAAGTTGACTCGTAGAACTGCTTCAGGCGACGCGAAAATATTTCCTGTGGGAGCCAGGTAAGTGGCACCGTGCAAACTTGAAGCACCAACTAGAACACACTGGGTCATCGTCTGGTCTTTTCGTGAGGGGTTCACCTGTCTCGTCATCAAATCCGTCGATCTTCGGGCGGTTATACGATATATTGTACACGCGTCCGGACGGTAAGTGCACCCATCTGTCTGATATCCGGCTTAGAATAATCTCGTCAGCCACGTCGAGGTTTACGACCAAGGTCAAGGGAGTGTTTTGGGCTCTGCAGAGTTAACTGTCACTACATCTCATCTCGCCACATTCACAGAATCTCGTACTGTAAATGGGTATCAAGGAGCTTGGCTTGGGGTAATGTTCGAGGAAAGCCGTCTAGTATCCAGTGCTGCAGAGCGTTGCTGTTCATGCGCCACTTATCGACAGGATACACGTCAATGGACCAACCTTATTCCGCAGTGCATCAAGCTTGGTGGTTACAACCTGGAGCATAATCTCATCAGGAACCAGTCCACCCTGTGCTACAATTTCCTCTGCTTGCCGTCCGACAGTTGTCCTTCGTATTCCCGTCATCAACGATCCCTTCCACGGCAGAACATAGACTCACTTCTCGGCGATATGTTGACGGAGAAGATCACCTGTTGAGAGCGACAATATGCCGTACTTCTTCACAAGTCGTGCTGATAGTGTCCCCTTTCCTGCACCGGGTTTGCCGAACATAAGCATACGCAATACTTTGCCATCACCGCGATCACTTCCTGAGCTAGGACCAGCAAGTTTGGTATTGTGGAAGTAGAACGGCAACGTCTGACAAGCAGGAGAAGTGTGAGCTATGGACCGTAGTGCCCTCTGAGATGTCGAGCCGATACGTGTGGGTGCGAGGGAAGTAAGAGGAAAGGACATGTGTCGTCGCGAGGGAGCCCAAGTGCCAGGTAGGCCTTATGTATATCCACAAATTGCAATGTCCACTGCTCGCCCAGAGATCGTTCGATAAGTTGACAAATTACTGGAGTGACAGATAAGCCTGCCGGAAGCGAAGGATAGGCGATCGGCTTCCGAACAAGCACACACTGGAACTGGACAGGGCTACGAGGAGGAGGCTAGTAGGAGGACAGCGATGCGGGTGTGGCCGCACCCTCTGGGGCAGGAAACCATCATTGGGCAATATATGAAGACTGACAGTCAGGGACATCCAAGAATGGCAGTTGAAACCTTGCAACTCTTGATAACACGGTTTTGCAGACCCAATCGGATCGATTTCAAGGCTGTCGATTCACCAGCAACGGCTGATAGCAGGTCTTCTCTGTGTCAGCAAATGAAAGCCGGTCAATCGCATTCCTTCACATTCGATATGGCCCGGTGGAAGGGTTTCACCGAGCCCCTGAGGTATAGCTCTGTAACATCAATCTCGTTTGGTCACCAGACTCTTAGCCTCATACAGCTTCCGTACAAAGCTGACTGTGATAACCGACGGCATCACGAAACGGACTCAGCTGCGTTCACACCGGAGTATTTAATAGCTCACGGCGAAATGTTCTGCATGTACGCAGTTGATACGGTGCTCTTCACCTTGGTTTTCTTGGCCCTCTGCACAAAATGAAATTTGCTGCGGCTTCCTGCTTCTTTGGCCTTATCTCGTGCTTGCCCAGATACCACTCGCGATAAGTACGTGGTCCTAGCATCCAACCAGCAGCGAACTCAGGCAGGACTACTGTTTATGAGTGCAGGCCTTTGCTCATCACTTGGCAAGGTGGTGTGGGTGCGCATCATATGTATTTTAACCTCTGGAGACCCCACTCCAGCACACCCTATAACTTGGTGCGTAGTTTCCATTCCTGTTGAAGACGTTTGTTTTTAATGATGAGTCTCGAATGTAGGGGTGGGTTACGTAGTTATCTTTATGTTTCTTGCATAAACATGTTTTATGCAGATATCTCATCGGAGGAAACACTTCAATCCCAGGCCATGAATTCTTTGCAACAGGACTAACCGGCTATTCGTATGACGGGGATTATTTCTGTTAGCACCCACACATTCCCCAATGACAACGTTCATAGGCCATCAAACACACCCAGCGCCCTGGTAGTTCAAGACATTGCAAACAAACGTGCCGAAACCGCCATTTTCACGGTGGGGCGCCCAAATTCTGGGGGTGAGTTTACCATTTTTCCTTGTGAGCACAAACTACACACCACGGCAGGTTGCTGATCCGGGGCACAATGATGCTAATTTTGTCGTCGATGTAGCACATCATTGGAGTTTTCCGTCCTGAGCGGCCCCGACCACATAAACTGTGAGGGGCGTTCTCTTGAAGTCTCGTCCTGTCGCCCGTTCCTTGGCTCCTATCTTTGCCACAGCACCAACTCCTGAGCAACGATGAAAGAATCTCGTTCTCCCATGCCACGGTCCCGGTGTCTTATTCATGCGGGATCAGCACCTCACCTACTTCGGCACGCAGCACAGACAAATGCTGAAAGCATTGATGGAACATATCTCCTGGATGCTGCTCATCGCAAGCCACTTCGGTCAGTTATAACATTACTCCCCTTGTAGCTATAAAAATAGCGCCTATGTGGTGTGATCGACACTAGGCCATAAGGTAAGAGGAGTCACCGGGCTCGTATGCTTGGCCCGGTCTAGAACAACGTACTGCGTAACCTAGAATGCAAGCTAAGTATCACACCCGTAGCTGCCTGGAGTTGGTTTCTTTTCTGGAATAACCTCGCATGGCGAAGACTGAGCACTTGCCAGCGGCCACCCTACTAGACGGAACGAGGCAATCCCTAAAGCGCGTTCGAACGCCTCCTCGAAGCATATCGTTATGCATTTCACTCTCATCTAAACTTAAAGTTCCCTGCTGAACCAGATGACGTAGACGATACATATTTACACGAAGTTCGCACCATCTGTGACGCTAATGCTTAGTTCCGGCACGCTTGGGTTTCGTGGTGAAATGTCGGAGGTATGTACGACCAGTTTCGTCATGTCACGATCTTGTCCCTAACGTGTGGACAACAAGCTCCCGTGTACGAGCATTGTCGCATTGTGACCTCAAGAGTTTGAACAAGATCGCTCCAAAGCTTTGCCCTGCTCCACTTCCTCGCAGGGTACCGTGTATGCCCCTATTGCTCGTCCCTGGCTTGGTGACTTATATGTACAGGTGATAACGATTCTGATGCGCTTGGGGCACTTGGACCTTGGAATGGAATCTATCGATGTGATATACAGCTGGATATTGAATAACCACGAACACGCCGCGTGGAGTAGAATGATCGATCCGAACATCGATGTAGGACTAGGCGTGGCAGTGTTTCAGTGGAAGTGAACTGTCAAGTGACTATCAAACAGAGGTCCCGGGGTATGTCCTTCCATAAGTGCTGATCAAGTTACACTCCACAGAAGCCCCCTCTCGCACGGGAGAGTTCTGTAGTAGCAAGTTGTCAACTCGAGACACCCCTGCAGGGTAAGATCGTTTGGTTTCAGGGTCCACCGGGTCCGCCAGCTCCCTGGCCGCTGGTAGATCCTCAACGAGGAATGAGGGTGAAGGGAGGACGAAAGGTGGAGTAGACAGTCGTGAGACCACTGGACAGTCAGTCCACAGGTTTGAAGGAAGATTCCGACGAACGTGCGTGCCTCACCTTGCACAGTCCTACAATGTCGCGGTCAACGCCGAGATCAAGAGGGGAGGCACCGATAGGTGGTGTTGTATGAGATATTGGCTTCTGCCAGCTGTCATCTGCCTCGACCAGGGATTCCGACAGAACGATTTGAATGTATGTATTGGGATGAATTGCTCCCTGATCCCCAACGTGATCCTAGTATGTCGACATCCATCACACATTGTCTTCGAAGCGAATGCTACCAATTCAACCTTGTCTAAACCCATCACAACGCCCATCCTCCTTTAGGACTAACCCCATGAATGACTGAATACAATGTCTCCCCGAGAACCTGGCGATAGTAGGATCGCCAATACAACCATACTGCATCAGATCATCTAGATCCAGTGGAGTGTCCTTTTTCTCTGGTGGGTACATACTTGTCGAGATGTCAGCGCACAAACTTGTTTGCAGTCTCGTGCAGCACTAATCCATACGTGCCACATATACACTGCGCCTTTCGGTACACTCGCCCCATGACTCCGCCATTGATGAGCTTGCTAAACCAAATCGGCTTCAAACCGGCTGCCCATACGGCACGTCACAAAATTGCAAGCCATAACCCCCAGCCAAGCTCCGGGGCTGGTGTCTGGGACTTGCCAGCACCAATATCGATCATCAATCGCATCACGCAACTATGGCACCACGTCGACGTGTTAGGCTGGTGTCCAGCTGGCATCGGGAAGGCGTTAATAGCATCTGGATAGGTCCGTTTCCAGAAACGATTGGTGAGTCAAAGGTACACCTCCAAGCATCCTGCTGTGCTATGAATGGTCACCAGACTACCAATGGCTGCTTCTTGATGGTCAACGCCACCGTGACCTGTGGCGTTCACCGACCAAATTGGCGGCGTAGGGGCGACCCAGTTGAAGGTCTCCAGGGTGCATGGTACAATGTCGAGAACGGTGCGCCTGGAATGATCCTTTCAGGGGTATGTGCGTCCCAGAACTTATATATGTATTGGACGGCGAGAAGTCCAACCGCATGCTTCCATGAGGAGCACATGGAATTAAACGGACCGGGTCCGGATTGATCCATCGGTATGGATAATAGCAGGATCCAACGCGTCGGTATTTCCATGACTGTGTTACCCAACTGTCGACCAGGACTAGGGATGGCCTCAAGCAAACATCGTTTCGAGATCACCGAATTCCCCACCTCGCGGTAGCCAAAAAACGATGCATACTCATTATAGGGTAACCTGAATGGGGGGGAGCACGAATATAGTACCCTACCTACCCGAGCATGCGACGTACCGTTCCGTGGAACCGTGCAGCGCACATAAAATAACCCAGTGATGGCAGCTTTCGACCTCACACGTCAGGTGCGAGAGTGCTTACTTATCTGATTGTGCACCCCAGAAAAAGACAACAATAAAAGAGAAAAGAGAAATCATGGCAGTCGCATCAGAACGTAAAAGGGCTGTGCAGCAGTCTGGCCAAGAAAAATATGTGCTTGCTGTGTCTACGCCTTCTCGTACCATCCGATTAATTCCCTCATTTCTTTGACACCTACCACGCCCTTCACGTCCGTCCTCCGTGGGTCGAGTGCGATGCAAATTGCCTCAGCCACGTGATCAACGTGTATTGGAGGAATGGTAAGTGCATTAGCCATGGCGTTCAGGGCCGAAGACATCCCGGAACTGAATGTGGACGATGACGGTGATGAGGAGGCAGCAGGTGGTGTCATGGGCGCTCCACCAGAAGAGGAAGCGGGGGGTGAGAACATGGACCCAAGGGTGCGCAGTAACGAAGACGGCGTTGGAACGCCCTTCGGAACTTTAGCGTGTAGGGAGGCTGATAGATCTATCAGCGCGGCCAACGGGGAAACAAGCGGCCTTTGATGAGCGTGGTAGACCACGCCTATAGTTAGGGGGGGAAGCAGCGGGGAAGATGGAAAAAAAAAAAGAAGGAAGGAATCAGTTCTTTCAGTTTTGCTACCCAAGAAGATGGTTACTTGGCCTGATGAATACGCCGCGATATCCTGGGTGATCGCGAAGGAGCTGAGTTATCCGCTGTTCCGCCTCATGCTTCGTCTCGATGTACCGTGAGGGAATGACAGGTCGGGAGATATCCTCTGCCGAGATGTATACGAAGGGACGGTCTTTGCAGGTTTCAGGGTGGTCGTTTTTGCTGTAGTTGACAGGCTTGCTCGCTACGAATGCCTCGCATACGCGAAGAGCTGCAAACAGGACAAAAAGAGGTGCGGAGGTCGCATGGTCGCTGTCAAACCAAACAAAAAGAACGACAAACCAGAATCTCGATTCAGCATCTCGTAGCTGCCCTTTGGTGCAGGCTCGAGGGGGTTCCCGTGTCCGCCACTCCCGTTCGCAAATGCGCGAGCCAATCGCGGGAAGTCGCCTTTGGCCAGTGCGGCCTTGTAACTTCCATCTTCGAGCAGGGCGCCGATCGTGTGCACGACGCCGTCGACCCCTGGAAGGAGGTCCACGTATGTCTCCGGGAGCAGTGCATCTGCCTTTCTCCACTCAACCTGCGCAGCCGAGACAGAGGGGCAGGACAGCAGTCAGCGACAAAGTCCGAACAACGGCCTCGGGAACAGAGAAAATTTTCGGGGAGAACGAAGAAGAGCGTACTTTAGACGTCCAGGCAGGGGTGTGGCCCTGGGGTGTGCGGTATGGCCTTCCTGAGGAACTGGCGGAGGTTACATGAACAAGTTCCAAGTCCATACAATGGCAGTGCTGACCTGATGCTGGTCACTTGCATACCCCTTGCAAGGGCTGCCTTGCATACAGCAGAACCTGTTTCATGTCAGCGTCATCTCCGCACCGTGAGTTTGATTGTTACCAATGAATCCATTACCACCCACAACAAGGATCTTCTGTGCGAGTGCTTCCATGCGTATTGGTATGAAGTAAGTAGAAAAGTTCACACCAGGTTCACGAACACAAGTGAGATTTCTATAGATGTGATTGGGTGCTACCTTAAAAACTAGTTGCGCACTGCGTCTTCTATGTAGCGGCACGAAACCAAGCGTCCATGACACTATGTAGACCTAGCTATCAACAGGTATGGACGAGCACCAGCGTGCAAAACCATGTAACAAATACAGCATAACAAAGGGATCCATGAGATACTTGGCAGACGTAAAGAGCATCGACGAGAAGGAAAGAAAAAAGAAAAGAGGTATTTGCCAGTGGAGGGTATGCGAGCGGCGTGGTCTAGAGTGCCGCCGGGGTGCGCCGCCATCGTCAAGATGATACCAAACTCCAACGGGGTCTGGCCCCGCCAAATATACACATGAAGCAGGTAATTTAAATGAAGGTCCAGGCGACTGAAAAAGCCATGAGTGATTAAGACGGTACTGAGTAAAAATGTAAGGCTTACTGGGGAAGGTGCCAACAGAGAGGTCATCCAGAGCCTGGAACGCCGCCTGGGAGAGATCGATCGAGTTTGCGTTCACGCAAGTGGGGCATTCATCAGCAACAGTAACCGTGATCATCTTGCCATTGCTCAGGTTGGTGATCTGAACTTGTTGACCACAGTGACTTCCACCCGCATAGATGGCTGAATCTAATCAAGTAGAATGTTGGTTGTCAAGGAACAATGACAGCATGGAAAACAAAGCATACATACCCAAGGCACAAATAAAGGCAGAATCGGGGTTATAGTTGCCACAGGCACCAGCGTTACCATTCTGGTAGAAGTAGGTAGCACTGCGTACATCACGTGGTTAGTTGTTGTTTTATTGTGAGAGTGGCATGAGACACACAATCCACCCTGGTTCAAAGCTCCAGAAGTTGTGCCAGTAGAAACAGGCTTCGAGGCGGGAGTTGAGGGGGAAGCACCGACGTCCGCAGGGGTACTGGGGGACGGGGAAGGAGTGGTCTCAGCTGGGGGAGAGGGAGGGGTGTAGGTATCTGGCGGAGGGGTGGTGGTGCTAGCTGGGGGCGTGATGCTAGCTGGAGGGGGAGCGGGAGTAGCAGTTGGCGAAACAGTAGGGGGCTCATCGCCACAATCATTACCATCGCCTCCATCAGCAATCAAGGAGGGCAGGCCATCAACACAAGTGGTGTTTGAAGGCATCTGGCACTGTGCGGGAAGAGAAGAAACCGACTGATTGGCCTGAGGGGGTGTTGATGGATATGAGCAATATGACAAAGAGAGATAACTTACCAAGAGTGGGTGGCAACATTGGTCAAAGAAATCGGTGCCATGCTGGGTCTGACAGCTGTTGGCGAGGTATCTGCAGTGGTAGACATCGTACTCCTAGGAGAGATGTGAGGACTTGGCGATGCAATGGGGGACTGAACATGCCTCAAGGTAGTCCGTGGGCCAGTTGGGGGGCGCATTGACGCGTGGGACGACATAGGCAGAGACGGCAGAGACGGTGCAGAGCAACAGCGAAAGAGAAGCGAACATGGTGGCAAGGAGTGGAAAGAGAGAAAAAAGGAGAGAGGGAATCCCAAAGAGCGAGGGGGCCGACCGAGCTATTTAACGCGGGGAGGGTGAGCGGCGAGGGCGAGGGCGAGGGCGAGAGAGATGAAAGGCTTACCGGAATGAAAAGGGCAAGAGAAAGAGAGAAACTCGGCCATCAGCCCCGTCGATCCGCGTCTCTTAAAAGCCGAAGATTCCCACGTCCCCAAACTCCGACTTGCACCAGCACAATGAGTACGTCGACGGGCACAGCAGAGACACCCACTCGTACTGACCCCCCACCAGGCGAGCACACCGAGAACCCGTTTGCATCCACCCACTCCCTCGATGCCAACCCCTTCGACGACCCGCCCCCGGAGAACAAGTCCCGCGTCGACACCCTCGCCCGCAGAGAACGCGACCTCGAGCGACGCGAGCAGGAACTCAACCAGAGAGCAGAGCACATCAGGAGACACGGCAGGAACAACTGGCCACCATGTCTGTCCTCTCCCCGCTATCCACCCTCCTCCGCTCAATATTTGCCCCAGTCTTGCCGCTGATCTACCATTCCATTTCCGACGAGATCCCTGAAGCCTCGAGACCCCTAATCAATCGCTTGTATCAGCTGTGGCTCGTCCTTCTCGTGACGCTCGTCGTCAACATGGTTGCATGCATCTTCCTCCTCGTTGCCGGCTCGAGCGACGGCGGAAAGGACCTGGGTGGTAGCATTGGGCATGTCGTCTTATTTCCGCTCTTGACAATTCATAACCCATCCGTCTTCAAGTTATATTATCATCATCGCACCCCTCTCGTTTCTCCTCTGGTATAGGTGTGGCATTCCGTCTCTTTCCGCCATGCCCGGTGCTCACTTCCCTACCGCAGACCAATATACAACGGCTACATGAAGGTCTGTCTTCCTTTCACCTCCGCGATCACTACCTCACCCGTCCCCGCAGGAGCAAGCATTATATTACTGTCCGCATTTCCCACTCCCTGCATGACGCGCGCTCACAGCTTCTTTTCTAGACATATTCTTCTTTTTCTGCGGTTTCCATCTCCTTCTCAGCATCTACATGTAGGTATACATGGCACGCAGCCGCAGCCGCAGCCGCATCTCATCTCCTTTCTCAGGATAGTCGGTATCCCTAGCACAGGTTCCGCAGGTCTCATTCAGACTATCCAAATGTATGCATCCGGTCACTGGGCCGCAGGTATCCTGGGCACCGTTGCCACAGTTGGCTGGTCACTGCAGGGTTTAGGGCTGGCATACTACTACCGTCAGGTATGTTTCCCTGCCCGTCGCATGTCGCACGGGGCTGAACGGATCGTAGATATGGAACCATCACACCGCAGCCGGTCATTCCATGGACAAGGTAAGCTCTTCGGGATCGCACCATGGCCGAGCACTCATGTATGGCAGGCCAAAACCGAGCTCGCGACTCATGGTGCAAAGGCCTACTTCACGCGTGGATGATATATGTACTCTTGTCTCCGTGTACCCATGTAATCCTGTGTCTTAATGCGATGTGGCAATTGCCTGTCGGAGCTTGAAAATGATCCCTCTATCTCAGTTTGGGCACCGACGCTGGTTTTCTGCAACCACCACCTGGTCAGTCGTCTCTCCTCATCGTTGTCGTCGTCGTCGCTGATGCCAGAGCCATCCTTCAGCCCGAAAAAGCCCTAATTCATAAAAATATATAAAAAAGTTCACAAAAAAGCGGTTTCATAGTTACCTCTTTGTGTTCGTCGCTGATCCTTGGTTTTGTTCGCATCACTTGCTCATTCCATCCCCAGTCGCAGAAAAAGTCTCAAAAGCAGTAACGACCCCTCAAATCCAGAAAATTCAGCATGTCTTCCGCTCCCGAAGCTGCTCCGATCGTCCAACCCGAGGCTGCTCCCGCTCCCGCTCCCGCACCCCCTCCCACCTACCATGCTCCTTCCCAGCATTCCGTCGCTTCTCCCTCCGCCTCCCTCTATGTCGGCGAACTTGACACCACCGTCACCGAAGCAATGCTCTTTGAGATTTTCAACATGATCGGTCCCGTCGCAAGGTTTGCCCTTGGTCATTCACTGCCCCCATCGGAGTATTGATTCTGTATAGCATTCGTGTTTGCCGCGACGCCGTGACTCGTCGCTCCTTGGGATATGCCTATGTCAACTACCTCAACACAAATGATGGTATGCTTCATTCCCATTGATGTCAGTCACGAGTACTTACCGAGTCAAGGCGAACGCGCTCTTGAGCAGCTCAACTACTCGCTTATCAAGAACCGTCCGTGGTAGGTCGTAGCCTCGTGCTCGCGCCTTGCTGTCTAAGGTCCACTTAGCCGCATCATGTGGTCCCAGCGTGACCCTGCCTTGCGTAAGACCGGCCAAGGCAACATTTTCATCAAGAATCTCGACGAACAAATCGACAACAAGGTAGGGTTATTGTTCGATTTTTGGTCGAAGCACACCCTGATTTCTCCACTTGCACAGGCTCTGCACGATACATTTGCTGCCTTCGGCAATGTCTTGTCTTGCAAAGTTGCTACCGACGAACAGGGCCGCTCTAAAGGATATGGCTTTGTTCACTACGAGACTGCTGAGTCTGCCGATGCCGCCATCAATGCTGTCAATGGCATGCTTCTGAACGACAAGAAGGTGTACGTCGGCCACCACATCTCTCGCAAGGTTTGTTTCTCCGATCCGTTCGTGCCTGATGCCTGATATGATGGTCGTCTCAGGAACGTCAATCCAAATTAGAAGAAATGAAAGCTCAATTCACCAACGTATATGTCAAGAATGTTGACACCTCTGTCACTGCAGAGGAGTTTGAGCAGCTCTTCAATAACTTTGGCCAGGTCACCTCGGCTGTCATCCAGACGGACGAACATGGCAACAGCAAAGGATTTGGCTTTGTCAACTTCGAGTCGCATGAGGGTGCCCAGAGGGCTGTTGAGAATCTCCACGACACCGAGCTCAACGGCAAGAAACTCTTCGTTGCGCGTGCTCAGAAGAAGGCCGAACGCGAGGAAGAGTTGCGCAAGTCTTATGAGCAGGCCAAAATGGAGAGGCTCAACAAATACGCCGGTGTCAACTTGTACATCAAGAATCTGGAAGATGATATCGATGACGAGAGGCTTCGCGCCGAATTCGAGCCGTTCGGTGCCATCACTAGCTGCAAGGTCATGCGTGATGACAAGGGTATTTCCAAGGGCTTCGGTTTCGTCTGCTTCTCGTCTCCCGACGAGGCCACCAAGGCTGTCGCTGAAATGAACAACAAGATGATCGGATCAAAGCCCTTGTATGTCTCTCTCGCACAGCGCCGTGAAATTCGCAGGCAGCAACTGGAGAGCCAGATTGCTCAGCGTAACCAGATCCGTATGCAGCAGGCTGCGGCAGCTGGTATTCCTGGCGCCTACATCAATGGCCCCATGTATTATCCTGGTCCCAATGGTTACACTCCAAGTCGCAACATGATGGGTTATGGTCAACCTGGCATGATGCCACCTCGCCCTCGTTACCCTCCTGGTGGTGCCCAGGGCATGCCTATACCGCCTTATGGCGCGCCCCCCCAACAATATGGCATGCAAGGCTATCCACGCGCTCCTCGTGCCCCCTCTGCTCGTGGCCCCGGCTCATCCCCCACCAACCCCACAACCCCCATGCCTCGTTCCAATGCCCCTGCCAACGGTGGCCCCCGACCTGGACCTCCTCCAGGCGGCGTACCCGGTGCTCGCCTTCCCGCCGCTGGTGCTCCAGCCCCCTCCCCTGGCGCGCGCAACCAACAGCAGCAGTATAAACTTAACCCTTCGACCCGCAATGCACCTCCGCCTGCTCCTACTTCGGCTCCGTCCCAGCCAGAGGTTCCGTCGCTCTCATCTGCGGCCCTTGCTAATGCACCTCCCGTGGAGCAGAAACAGATGCTGGGCGAAGCCATTTACATGAGAATTGTCAAGTGAGTATCTGTTTTTGTGATGTTCTTGGATAGTGTACTGAAGAGTCTGTTTGCAGCACTCAGCCCGAGTTGGCTGGCAAGATCACTGGTATGCTTCTTGAGATGGACAACGCTGAGCTCCTCCACCTCCTCGAATCGAATGACGCTTTGGACGCCAAGGTCGCTGAAGCTCTCATTGTATTGCGCGACTTTCAGGATGTGACTGCTCCGGCCGCTTGAAGATAGTTTTTGGTGGAAGTGGAGTGTTGGGTGGTGATCTTTTGAGCAGTGTCTGCTCGTCCTTTCTTTGAACCGTTTTTGTGACAAGATTGTCTGATAGGGTTGTTCATCCGTGACCTCTGCCTTTGCGCTGAGTGTCCGTTGAATTCTGGGTATTGGTGGTGGTCGTTTCTTTTGTCCTAGCTAAAGGAACAGAGGGTTGATACAACTGCTTTGAAACCGCGGGTTCGGATGATTTTGCCCTTGTGACTACTTTGCCGGCATGTTCCTGCGCGCGTCAGGGTGACAAATTGGCAAAGTGATGAACCTTGTTGTTGGTTATTACTTGTGACACGTTCCAGTACATTCTGAAACTAGAAGGAACCTATTACTGGAGTCGCCTTTCCATTGAGGGATAGTTTGGGTGCAGAGTCTTGGACAGGCATTGGCCGAAGGGTAGCCGACGCCTCATTTCTTCCAACTCTTGGCGATTGGCTGCGATCGAAACGGTATATGAGATGCAAACTATCGAATACATAAAATGAACATGATGGCGCGAGGGACATGAAACCTAATCAGCGTAGCGTGTGCAAGGAAATATTATGGGTGATGTACAAGGCGAGATGCAAAGGGGACGTGGGTATAATACTTTTTTTTTAAGTGCAAAAGTGTCCCACAAGATACGATGCGAATGATGGTGTGACTGTTTACAACGCCTTTTTGATCGCGTGGACGATGTGGAGGCGAGTAGACGGTCGGACGAGCGGGTAGTAGAGGTCCTGGTGGGCTTCCTCGATGAGCTTCTTGGCTTCCCACTCTTTCATACCGGCGTTGAGGAACAGAGGCTTAAGGGCTGGGAGCATCGCATCGTAATCCATCCACGCCAGCTGTCCGATGCTCAGTGCGAGGGGATCTATACGTAACAGGGAAGGGTCAGTGCACGCCCATACCGCAAACATGCCAACGTTGTGTTTAACCTTTGGGCCAGAATCCTATGGGGATATTCCCTTCCTGGGTGACGATCCTGTCGAATGCGCGCGTGTTTGTAAGGAGACTCGAGAGTTGTCGTGGGGTAGCCATGTCGATGCCCTTGTCTGTGAGGCATCGCCTGTATGCCTCCCACAGAGCGAACCAGCCACGCATTCCAGACGGCTGGCCAGATCGGGTCAAGTCGGTTGCCGTTTTCCCATCCGCAACTGGCTCCCAGTCCGGCTCGATCAAGATGACCAGTCCGCCTGGGCGGAGTATGCGGGCGATCTCACAGAGAAAATGGGGATAGTTTGCTATCTGGGGTCACGATGAAAACCTGTGAAAAAGGTAAACCATCTCGACTTACCCCAGTGTGCATGAACCTCGCGTGGATGACGTCGAAGTGTTCGGACGGGTAGGGTAGGAATTGTTCCTCTAGGTCACACAATTCAAAACTTGACGAGAGAATTGAAATTCAAAAACGATGTTTAACGAGAGTGAGGCAACGCACGTGCAGTTCTCTGGTACCTCGCTAGTGGAGACAGCAGATGGGTCATTGGAGAGTGCAAGGAAGGAGGCGAACATACCGGGGTTGGATGGGAGCTAGATCCACGCCAATGACCTCTGCGGTCTGGAATTCATCTGCAAGGTCGATCGCCCTGGAGGTGAGAGGAAAATGTCTGCCATTTGAGGTATGTCACGGCCAAGTGGGGGGGGGGGCCTACCAGTGACCACCTCCAGTGCCCAAGTCGAGGACCCTACGGCGTTCCTGGCCCTCCTTGGGTGCGAGGACGTCGCTCACTGGTCCGACATAGTTCTTTCCGCCAAAGAGGAACTGAAGCATCCTGTGGTGTAGCTCAGCCCGCTAAGACGGAGGAGGAAAAGTACAGCGTAAGAACGGTGGACCCGCCCTCGAAAGACCGGGGATGGACATACTCTGACTTCGTCTTCGTCGGTGGGGAGAGGGTAGCGTTGGTTGAGGACATTGAAACGTCGACCATGGAGCTGGTAGAAATACTGGGAGTCGTTTTCGCCCACGAAGGAGATCTGGTTGAGCGGGAACACTACGGGGTAGTTGAGTCGCATGGCGAAAGACTAGGAAACGCGGGCAAGGTCGATGGCATGGGGGGTATATGAGGAAGAGGACCCGTTCTTATAAACTTATTTCCCACTCAAGGGGTGCAGCGACTAGAAGCTGGACAGGTGTCGGCAACGTTCTTGCTCGCCGGTCGCAGCGAGGGGAAGAACTACTAGATTTGAAATATGTCGAGCGTAATTTTACTGAACGGATCTTCTGACATCTCGTATATAGTTTGAAGTAACTTTACTATTTGACTCAACGATTTGGTTTGATGTCGTGCACAAACACTGTCCGTGTCGAGTCCCCGTGCCACCCCCGATTGCTACTAGCACTGATTAAGAAACGTCCCCCCGGATCCACCACTAACAGAACCACATAAGTCAGTTCATCTTGCCATGAAGGTGTAGCTTCCGTACGCATTTGAGACACATAGCCCCCGTGATGGCCTGGTATAATCTTGAATGGCACCCCTCCCCTGCTCTTCACGTTGACATCAGTCCCCCCAGCCTCCGCTGCATTCCACAGTCGGATATTGTCAATCGAAGCACTAATGAGCCATCAACTTCACATCCTTGTCAGTGTCACGGGTTCAACAAAAGTAACCCACCACGCGATGTGGCGACCGTCAGGGAATGGCACAACACACGATACCACCCCTGAGCTGGGTGGATTGCGAAGACTCCTCAACAGTCGAGGCGTGCAAGAAGGCCCGGAACATCCCAGCAAACGAACATCCCACACATCTACCGTTCCATTACGTCGACCTGCATAGACCTGTGTCCCATCTGTAGACCAACATGCCTGTGCAAGCGATCAAAAATATCCCGAACCCCACATTCAACCCCAGCACGTACAGAGACACACCATGGTGGGGTCTTCTCACTCATCCACATCCGTCCGACACCTTTCCCTGGGGTGTGCACGCGCTTGTCCCAAAGCATGATCTGGCCATCGATTGCGGCAATCATCAATATATCTGGGGAAAACGTTGCACTGTTGTCAGAGCTTAACAGGGGTGGCGCATTCTTAGGTGGAGCGACAGTGCAGCTTTGCGACGACCTTGCCACCGGCTTGATCTCCTGACTGGACGAAGATGCACCAGGGACAGCAACGCCCACAGGCCCACTCTGGTGTGGAGCTACAGCTTGGTTCGCACTGCCACCATCTTTTGGGGAATGGTCTATTTCCCCGTCCGCATCCGGTTCGTCGTCAAATAGAGGATCAAATGATGTGTCCGATTTGGCGTCTGTTTCTTGGGTTGGTTGGTTGGAAATAGCTCTGTGATTCGTAAATGCGGCTGAAGCCTCCAACGGCTGGTAGTGTGTTCTTTCCACAGCACTAGCCGCGGAAACGGAGAACATGTCCACGTCGGTCGCGGAACCATCACTCTCCAACTTGGGGATGACACTGGAAGCGACAGGATATCCATCAGATTCGCCAGCAGCATCCACGGAGGATATCAAACTGGAAGAGAACCGTGTCAGTGGATTTAGCGGTCTTACTGCGATGGCGACGAGTTGTGCGCCGTGGGCAGTAAACTTTCGGACGACCTGTCCGGTGTTTAAATCCCACTGCTGTACAAGGGAAGGACACTTCAGCCGAAATCATCGAGCCTGCTGCATGCATAGAACTCACGGTCGCTTCTCCATCCCAGCTGGCACTGAAAAAGCCATGTTCATCATGGTCGACGGACAATGCTGAAACAGGGCCGCGGTGACCATGTAATACGTGAATAAGTTTTCCAGGATCGTGCCTCACGGTAAAAAGGTTAATATGGCCGCGCTGCAAGTCGCAAATACAACTCAAAAGGACCGGCGCAACACGCAGCGAGGTAGTACGTACTTGAGTCCCACCAAGAGCCCACAGTGCATCGGAATGCATAGCCAGGCTGTAAACCGGTGACAACGAAGGTTCGCTTACTGGGGGATACCCGACCTGAGCATTATCGTAGTCCGGATTCTCCCACCAACACCGTATCTGCCCAGCCTTCATATTTCCCTCGACGACGTTGCAATGATGGCGCTGAGGCGCAGTCAGAGTGATTTTTCCATTAAGAGACGCGAAAATGTCATAATTGCGTATGTAACCGTCGTCTGATCCAGTTAGGAGATGGGTCATGCAGAAAGAAGAGGCGAGGGAATGAGTGGGGACCGGGTGCGGGATCGCACAAACTGCCTCAACGGTAAACGACCGTGGTGAGTTCCGGTTGGTCGGGAAAACCAATCCTTGCTTTCGAGTCTCGGCGGGCGACGGCGAGTGTACTCGCACTGGAAGAACGACAGTATCTTGAGCGCACAATCAGGCTTCGTAAAGCGAGATCAGACTCGTTGTATACCTACTTTTAGGCGGATCTGGAGTAGGAGATTGGGGAGATACCTGCCTGCTTGTCGGTGGTGCAGGAGAGGAGGGAACCTGATCCGCCTCGGCTGCCGGTCCGACGGCTACTTCGTCGTCGTCGTCATCGTCGTCATCGTCTGAATCCTCCGTGGGGGATTCCTAAAGGAACGAGGTGACAATAACGAATGGAAAGACATATCTGCCCCACCTCTTCCACTTCGGACGCGTCTTCCACGCCATTCTCGAGAGCACCGAGGAGATCCTCGTCGATTTCGTTGTCTTCCTCGCCGTCTGCGTCGGTCGTACGAGTTTCGAATTCAAGATCGTCGATCGTTTCGCCTTCGGAGTCGCTGTGTGCCATGATATCTGGCTCCGAGTTCAAGTTCACACGGTCTCAGCTGCCAAATTCACCATGGTGTTAGCGGACCTGGGACGAAAGCTCAATGCTGCTCTGTCGTCGCTCAACAGGGCTTCTGTCGTAGACGAAAAGGTGCATCTGATCAATGGCTCAAGATTGACATCTCCTGATTTCCTGATTTCCGCGTCGGTGCAGGTCCTCGACGCTACTCTGAAGGAAATCACAGCCGCCTTGCTTGAATCCGATGTCAACGTCAAGCTGGTGGCCTCCCTGAGGCAAAAGGTCAAGACTAAAGTGAAGGCTGCCCTCGATGGTTCCGATAAATCTAAGGATTCCAACCGCAAATCTCTGATTCAAAAGGTCGGATATTTGTTTCATTGGCAAGGCTCCGGGCGTTTCGCACTCACGACTAACAGGCCGTTTTTGATGAGCTGGTCCACCTGGTAGATCCAGGCGTCGAGCCCTACAAACCAAAGAAGGGACAGTCCAATGTCATCATGGCTGTCGGTCTCCAGGTGGGCCCTCTCTCCGCTCGTTAGTTGATCCCACCTCACCAATTCATTTAGGGGAACGGCAAGACTACGACGTGTACAAAGCTCGCCGTGTATTACCAGAAACGGGGATTCAAATCCTGTATTGTCTGCGCAGACACCTTCCGTGCGGGAGCCTTTGATCAAACACGACAGTCAGCCACGAAAGCAAAAGTCGCCTACTTTGGGTCCTACACTGAAACCGATCCAGTGGTGATAGCTGCACAAGGTGTTACAAAATTCAAGAAGGAGCGATTTGATGTCATTATCGTGGACACGTCTGGTCGTCACAAACAAGAATCCGAGCTCTTCCAAGAAATGGTCCAAATCAGTGCAGCGGTGAAGCCCAACATGACCGTTCTCATCCTGGATGCGAGTATAGGTGATGTCAAGGACCTTGCTTCTCTTTGGCTCCACGCATCACTAATGCATCTTCTCCTAGGTCAGGCTGCAGAAGCCCAAAGTCGCGCTTTCAAGGAGAGTGCGGACTTTGGCGCGATTATCGTTACGAAAATGGACGGCCATGCCAAGGGTGGTGGCGCAATATCCGCGTATGTATTTGCTACATTTTTTTCTGCAGGAACCCTACAGACCCCGTTGCAGTGTCGCGGCAACGAAAACTCCAATTATATTTCTTGGGGTTGGAGAGCATTTGCATGATCTTGATCGGTTCTCCCCCCAGCCTTTCATTTCGAAATTGCTGGGCCTCGGTGACATGCAAGGGTTGATGGAACACATGCAAGATTTGGCCACGCAAAATCCCGACAAGCAAAAAGAGATGGTCAAGAAGCTCGAAGAGGGTAAGCTCAGCATCCGGGATTGGAGGGAACAAATACAAAACGTTATGAATATGTCCGTTTCTGATCCACCCTATTTGCTCAGCAGTGCTAAGGTCCGAGTTTTCTCAGGGGTCCCATTAGCAAGATCGCATCTATGATTCCGGGTCTTCCTCAAGAACTCCTTGCAGGCTCGGATGAAGAAGGCTCGCTTCGCATGAAGCGCATGATCTATATTACGGACAGCATGTCAGCTAAAGAGCTCGATTCTGATGGTTCGTTGTTTTTGGACACAGGAAAAGACGGTAAACCCGTGGCTCTAACCTGGAGGGTCACGCGGGTGGCCAAAGGAAGTGGAACTAGTGTCCGGGAGGTGGAAGAATTATTGTGCCAATATCGAATGATGGCACAAATGGCAAAGCAGGCTGGAGGGAAAAATGGCTGGTGAGTTGAATAATACACCTTTGAGATCACGGTGAATAATCACCGATCTCATAGGTTGCAGGCAATGCAAAAAATGCAGAGTGCTGCTGGTGGAAGGGGACGTGGTGCCAATGGCATGCCGACCCCAGCGCAAATACAGGCAATGCAGGTAGGAATCGCCTTGAAGTAAAATTTTGGTATTCTATTCTCAATCTCTTTTCACCCTTAGCGCGCCATGCCGCCCGGCATGCTTCAGCAGATGCAACGACAGCTAAGGAGCGGAGGTGGTATGCAAGAGATGATGAAAGCAATGATGCAGGGTCAGGGAGACCAGTTCGATGCAGAAGAGATGCAAAGTAGGTGAATTTCATTCGGGGACGAAAATTAAATTCATGTATTTCGTATAGGAATGATGAACCAGATGGGGGGCGGTCTCGGTGGGCTTCCAGGTATGGGAGGTGGTATGCCAAACCTTCCAGATATGTTCAAAATGATGGGCATGGGTGGGGCCGCTGGTCGCTGACCCCACAAGGTATCGGATAGTATTTCGTATGGGACATTTCGTATTGACACATGTACCACGTTACCACACACAAGATTTTGATATATATGTATTCAAGTCACAGTTAGGTTTGGTGGGAAGCCGATAAGGCTCGCGGAACCCACAATTGGGGTACTAATGACGAGGTGTGGATACTTCCTTTGAGGGCGTGTGCTCGTTTTTCCACATTTTCTTCCTCGCGGAAGCTGCGTTTTTGTTTCCAAAAATAAAGGTAGAGGTGCGTTTGTCCGCACCAGTTTTACGGGAGATGGCGGCCGATGACCCCCCGAAGATGACCTTGGAGGGTGTCGATCAGGTGCGACAGGGTGTTTTAAGGTTTTACAGGACGCACCAACCACAACCCCAAGAAGCCAATAATGCCACTGCCCCACAGGACGGTCGTCGCAAGGGCACCCACAGATTGATTGCTGTAGGACGTGAATGCCATCAAAAGGGACGCTCCTGTCATGGGCCACAGTAAAGGATGGCTTCTGTCTTGATGCGCAGCCAGTGAGGGACTCGTAGGCCATTCATTTGGTATCTACGAAAGTCGTGTTGTTTTCACTGCAAGAAGTGAGAAGCTGCCTACCATTGAGATGGCTGCCAGGGACACCGTGCCAAGTAGGATACCCAGTTGAAGGGCAAGATATTCCTCGAGGGATGTCAGTTTGCCCCGTCCCCCTGATTCTTGCGCCAGAAAGAGTAGAAAGCGAGGAAACAGTGTCAGACACAGGGAAAAGACTGCAAAGCTGGTTGTTGCAGCTTTAGACTCGCATTGAATATGGTCATAAACGTTTACACCAACGTTGCAGCCAATGTCCATGCCCAGAGCGAAGTGCTTCCATCCTCTGTCTTCCGAGTCTCAGGGGAATGCAGCGAACGAGGACTTTCATCTTTGCTGTCCTCAGTCGGACGACTTCTTCCTTTCGGTTGCGATAGGTCATCCAACTCGATGTTGTTTGACATGGTGGGGACCTGCAGTAGTTGCCGGCAGAGAGGAACTGGAAACGAGGAACCCTCG